>JACCDU010564029.1_pt1 | contig 14930 bp, 16 predicted proteins | sample 7446081 | NCBI WGS metagenome assembly JACCDU01 (sample SAMN15323447, study PRJNA562643) | freshwater metagenome | isolation source: river surface water | place: USA:Blue River Watershed | collected 2017-08-17
CTCTGCGCTTGGCTACCTCTCACCCATTGCGTTCGAGGAGAAGCACGTCGCCCAAAACCACGACCCAGTGACCGCTTGAGAATCAAGCAAATACCTGTCCGTGGGGTCGGGTCAACATCAACTTCAAGGAGCGGTAAGCCGCAACACCCATGACGTCGACCACCAGCAAGACAGGCATCATGATCGCAGCGGCGTCCGGCACCGGCACCGCTGTTGACATCAGTGGCACGGCGAGAAGACCAAAACCTGAGGCAAAGCCGCTCTTAGAAAGGCCCAGTATCAGGACAGCAGGAATCGCGACAGCGTAGAACCGCCAGTCCTCAATCATGGCCGGGCGACTGGAGGACTGAACCCGGACTACTGGTCAGCCTTGATGTTGCCGTCGCGAATCACCTTGCGAATCCTCTCGAATCCCTGGCGGGTTCGAGTGCCTTGCTCCTCCGGGGTGGAGGATGCGGGATCGAAACCCATACTGACTAGCCGCTCATTGACCTTCGGGACCTTCAGGGCCTTGGCCAGCTCCACATTCAGGCGGTCAATGATTGGCCTCGGCGTCCCCTTGGGGGCATAGAGGCCCAGCCATGTAGAGAAGGTGAAGCCCTTCAGGCCAGCCTCCTGCATCGTTGGCACATCGGGTAGCAAAGGCGAACGCCTGGGGCTCATCACGGCAAGCGCGCGAAGCCTCCCCTCCTTGATGAAGGGAAGTGCCACCGAGGTCCCTGAGAACATCAGGGAAACCTGCCCGCCCACCACATCGGTAGTCGCCGGCGTAGCGCCCTTGTACGGGATGTGAATGATGGAGGTTCCCGTCGCGGACTTAAACAGTTCCATGACGATGTGGTGCGGACTGCCATTACCGGCAGATCCATAGTCGATCTTACCCGGCCGGCTCTTTGCCAAAGCGACCAGTTCTTCCACGGTCTTTGCTGGCACGGATGGATTCACAACCAGTACCCAGCTGATGTCGCTCACCAGACTGATCGGCTCGAAATCGTTCGCCGGATCAAAGCCCGCGCTGGGAAGCAGATTTGGTGCGTAGTTGAGGACACTGTCGCTGAAGCCGCCGAGCGTGTAGCCGTCCGGGGCAGCACGTTTCACCTTTTCCGCACCGATCAATCCGGCGGCGCCCGCCTGGTTTTCAATCGTGATGGCCTGCCCCATTTGCTCGGACATCTGCTGCAGCACCACCCTTAACAGCGCATCACCTGAGCTACCTGCCGCGAGTGGCAGGACGACTTGGATCGGCTTGGCTGGATATGCAGGTTGGGCACTGGCGCCGCAAACGAAAACGACGGTCACGACGGCCGCAAAGAATTTCTGAAACTTCATTTGCTCTCGACTCCTTCGACAATGACGAGATCTACCAAGCCAGCAGGCGCCGCACGGAATTTCGCGGCAGCTTGATATTCGGCTGATTCGTGGCAAGCCTGCGCTTGCTCCAGGCTTGGAAACTCGACGACAACGAATCGGTGAAACAAATCCGTGCCCTCAAGTATCTTGAATGGTCCGCCGCGGGCAAGAATCTTGCCGCCATGGCGGGCCAAAATCGGCGGGACACGCTGCGCATATTGAGCGTATTCTTCAGCGTGATTGACCCTCGAACGAGCAATCCAGTACGCAGCCATTCAGGCTCCAGTCTTCGTGATGAGATCTCGCAGCTCGCGCTTGACCACCTTGCCGTAGTTGTTCTTCGGCAAGCCCTCAACAAACACATACTGCTTGGGGCGCTTGAATCTTGCAATCCGCTCAAGACAAAAGGCGTCAAGCTCAGGCGATTCGACCGGCTCGCCCTCACGTCGAACGACAACAGCGACGACCTCTTCACCCCACTCCTCGTCGTGACGCCCCACCACGGCAACCTCGCTCACGCCCGAGTGCTGTAGCAACACTTCCTCAACTTCTCGAGGGTAGATATTGGACCCTCCGGAAATAATGACATCCTTGGATCGGTCTTTGAGCGTCAGGTAACCCTGGGCGTCAAGTACGCCCACGTCGCCAGTCCACAGCCATCCCCCCCTGATCGTTTCGCGCGTTGCATCGGGGTTATTCCAATAACCGCGCATCACCACGTCGCCAGCCACCACGATCTCACCCGGCTCACCCGAGAGGACATCCTCACCCTGCTCATTAACGACGCGCACCTGCACGCAGCTTTGCGAGACGCCTACCGAGGCCAGCCGCGACAGCCAATTCGGGTCAGCGTCACAAGAAATATCGTTGCGGGACAGAGATGTGATCGTCATGGGGCACTCCCCCTGTCCGTAGATCTGGACAAAGCGAGGGCCCATCACCCGCAAGGCTCGCTGAATGTCTGCGACATACATGGGTCCGCCACCGTAAATCAAGGTCTTGAATCCATCGGTAGGTGCGCCCGTACGTTCAGCGTGATCAACGAGACGACGAATCATGGTCGGCGCCGCGAAACTTGTCACATGGGTCCAATGAGCGGCCAGACGGAACATCTCTTCCGCATCGAATCCGCCAGACTCAGGAACGACATGGCGTGCACCGGCCAGCACGTTCCCAAAGTTGTACATCCCCGCTCCATGCGACATCGGCGCAGCATAGACAATGGCGTCCTGCGCAGTTGCCTGGTCGACATCAGCGAAATAGCTCAATGTCATCGTCAACAGGTTGCGATGTGTCTGCATCACACCCTTGGGACGGCCAGTCGTGCCCGAGGTATAAAAGAGCCAGGCGGTATCATCCGGGCTAACTTGCACGGGGTTGATCGGCGTTTCACGAACCATGGCCGCATAGTCATGGCTTGTGCGCAGAATCACTGCTCGGAGCAGCGGCAACCTTGTAAGCCAATGCTCTAAGGGCCCAGCCAAATCCGAGTCAGCGATCAACAGTGAGGCGCCGCTGTCTTCGAGAATTTGGGCAACCTCCGCCGGATGCAGCTTGGCATTGATTGGCACGACGACCATGCCAGCAGCCCACGTGCCGTACAGCACCTCCAGATATTCGGTGCAATTGGCCATGAGTAACGCCACCCGTGAGCCGCTCGCCAGCTGATAGGCTGTACGTAGCGCACCAGCGATAGAGAAAGCACGTGCTGCGAAGCTCGCATAGTCGGCCACTACTTTTTCCCCACGACACAAGGCCGGGCTAGCAGGCGATACGGTGGCCCTACGCACCAGAAGTTGAGCGAGGTTCAAAACTCAATCTCCTGGCGTCAGACCTTGCTCGGATCGAGCTTGATTGGGGGCGCAGAAGCGACAGACTTCCCGAGAGCGGCATTCACCTTAGGCATAACCTGTTCTGCCATCAGCTCCATTGATCGCTGGCCTAGCTTCGGGTCGGCCCAATCTAAACCCGCATAAACCAGTTCCCCGAAATCGCCAACCTCTTCGCGAAACGCCAGGATTTTGTCGACGACTTCGTTGACCGTGCCAGTCAAGCAAAGGTCGCTCAATACGCTGTCGATCGTGATCGAATCGTCGGACTGATCGCGAGACTGTTTGAACACCTCATGCCGTCCAGCCTTCTTCAACTTGGTGTAGATCTGGTTGAAGTAGAACCGATAAGGACTGTTGGCGTCTGCGGAGCCATAGGCGCGGGCATCACTGTCCTTGTCAGCAACAAAGATGCAACGGGCGACACGCCACTCCGCCGGATCCGGCGCGACCCCGACGTTGGCCTTCCCTTGCGCATAGTTACCCCAGTGCGTCTTCACCCACTTGGGGAGCAAGAAGTTGGCTGAAAGCGGGTGAAAGTCTCGCTCGCCCATGGCAATCACCCCCTTGGAAAAAGGAGCAACCACGGTACCCACAATTTCTGGCCGGGGCGCCTGATAGGGCTTGAGCATATCGCCCATACCGATCTCAGGGAACATGGTGGACTGCGTCGTAACCTTGAATCGATTGTCGGGTAAGTCGATGTTGTATGGAGCCTCACCCGCCCAGATTTCCAAGATCACATCGATCGCCTCGGCGAACAATTTATTGCGATCTTCGCTCAGAATACCCAGCGCCTCGGCATCAGAAACCAGTGCGCCCGGGCTGATGCCGAAGATGAAGCGCCCCTTGGCCAAGTGATCGAACATGGCCGCATGCGCAGCCACCAACACAGGGTGCATGTGCGAAAGGTTAGTGGTACCCGTTCCTAGCTTGATCTGCTTCGTCTCAGCGATGAGCGTGGCCAGGAACAGCATGGAATTTGTGATGTTCTCAGCCCGGTCCGTTAGGTGCTCGCCGATGAACACGTCATGAAAGCCCAATCGGTCGGCAAGAATTACCGCCTGCCGGTCCTCCTGCAGTGTTTGGGTGGGGTTGCGGTGCAAGGGGTGCACCGGCATCATGAACATACCTAGTTTCATTGGATCCTCATTTCGATTTTTCAAAGGGCGATTTACCGCCGAGTTGTTCTGAGACGCGCAGAGCCAGTGCCCTCACATGCTCTGCGACCGGTCCAGACCATTTGCTCGTTGGCTGCTTGACCGCGGTGATGGCCATGACCATCTCTCCGTCCGCAGCGAACACAGGTGCGCTAATGGCATCCACGTCGCCGTCGTACATTTCTGGAAAAGCGCTGCTGCGCAGCACAGAAACGGTCTTTGACCGCACGTCATCCAGTATGGCCGGCAGCGCCTCATGGCGAATGCGCGCGACTTCATCGTTAGCAATCTCGCTTTCGATAGTGGCCCTAACCTCCTCGGGTTGACGCCACGCCGCGAAAAGCAGACCGGTAGCCGACGTCAACACAGGTAAAACCAGTCCGGTGCGCAGGCGCTTCGCGACAGGCTGCCCAGCCTGCTCCCATCGAACGACCGTGGCTCCGTGGTTACCCCAGACAGAAATGCAAAGCGTATGCCCCACGTCACGTGCCAGGTCTGCCACCAGCGGCGTCGCGACACGCACGGCGCGTACATCGTCCGGCTTAGGGGCCGGACTCCCAATCGAGAGGTCACTCGGATCCAACGCATGGGCAGTCAGATACTGTCCACCACCAAAAATGAGAGGGCGACGATCGAACCGCTCAAAGCGCTCGACTAAACCGACAAATATTGTGTGGTCACCGCCGTCGTAACGATGGAGCGCCCTGCATTCAAATCTGGCAGCACAACCTGGCAGTAAGGGTGCCTCGCCGATGCCACTCGACACGTCCAGGCCAGCAAACTTATCCTCGCCACCGCGGGAGAAGCGGACAGATATATCCACCTGGTCCTCCGACAGGATATTGATCGCATAGTGCTCGGCCTCAAAAAAAACAGGGTGGCTCGGCGCTTTCAGCGATTGGCTCCATAGGACCAAAGGAGGCTCGAGAGAGACAGAGCTAAACGAATTTGCGGTCAAACCATGTCGCTTCCCGTCGGCCGCTTTAGTGGTCACCACCGTCACGCCGGTAGTAAATGTGCCGAGCGCTGTCCGCAGCGCCTTGATACGGGCTACTCTCAATTCGACATCCGCGCTTGTTGTGCTTGATTCCATGGCAGGGAGTGTTTACCAAGAGCCGCGCGAACGGAAATGATTTGTTCTGATCCATCGCATTGCCTGCACTAATGCCTTCAATGCTCCTCCTCAATCCTCAGTGCGACCAACACCCGGGAGACCATGTTGTAGGCGGCTACGAGTACCGTCAGTTCCAGCGTCTCCCGACGATTGAATTGCTGCGCCACAGTCTCGTAAAGCGCCCTCGGGACCAATACCTCACGGGTCATACAGTCGGTGTAGCGGATCGCGTCCTGCTCCGCTTGCGATAATTCGGGCGGGATTTGACCAGCGTGAAGCGACTCGATGATTTCATCGGAAAGTCCCTCGGCTTTTGCGAACGGGACATGTGCCTCATATTCGTACTCCGCTTTGTTCAGTGCAGCGATGCGGAGAATGACAATTTCGCGTAGCCGACCTGGCAATTGCGTTTGCTGGCGCAGCGCAGTAAATAGCTTCAGCCAACCCATTGCAACGGGCGGGCTATTGAGCAGCACACGGTACAAGAGCAGGAGGCGCCCGCCCCGTTCCGCGCGGATCTGCGCCACTAACGCCTCATCGATACCGTCATCGGGGTACCTTACCGGCTTGAGCCGCGGGCCGACCTCGGTCGCGCAACTGGCGCTGCCGTTATTCATAACGTTTCTTCCAAAAAGTTCCTGAGTTGAGCGGCATAGGACTGCGGCTGCTCGATGCACGGCATGTGGCCCGCATCTTCGACGAATCGGAGTTGGGCGCGGAGACGAGTGGCGAGTTCGCGCGCGCCAGCTTCCGGCCACGCTGCATCCTGCCGCCCCTGTAGCAGGAGGGTGCGAAGCTCAATCCGCTCGGGTGCGTCATCAATACCCAAGTCACGAATAGCAGCCGCACACCCTGCATAGCCATCGGGCTGCACAGACAACAGCATTTGGCGGACAGCTTGTACTGCAACCGGCTCCCGCTCCAAAAAATTTGGCGTGAACCAACGAGAAACAGTGGAATCGGCAATCGAGTTCAGACCCTCCAGGCGCGCCTGCCTACCGCGCGCCGCCCATGCATCACGCCCTTCCTTGGAAATTTGGGTTCCAGTGTTTCCAATCGTGAGCGAGGCAAAGCGCTGCGGCTGCTGCACCGCCATCCGCAACGCCACCATCCCGCCCAGAGAAATACCGACGAGATGCACCGCACCGAGATGCAGGTAGTCCATCAGATCAATGGCGTCCTGGGCCAACTCATCAACGCTGTACTCGCCAGATGGTGCCTCAGAACCTCCATGCCCGCGCATGTCGTATCGCAGCAGCCGCCATTGGCCTTCAAGCTGCCTGACGACGGGGTCCCACATGCTCAGGTCCGCCATCAGGCTGTTGCAGAACATGATCAGTGGTGCGCCATGCCTCCCTGAGAGGCAATAACGAGTTCGGCCAGAACGAAGCTGAACAATTTCGGATCCCATGTGATCGCGTCAATCGGCCTTGATATTTTTTTCCCGAACGATCGTTGCGGTACTTGTGAAATCGGAACGCAAACGTGCCGCGAGGCTCTGCGGGGACTCCTCGAGTGTGCCGAGGCCCAGCGATTCGAACCTTGCCTTGAATTCAGGCTCCGCCACAATTTTTCGCACGGCTGCGTTAAGTGTGTTCACGACCTCTGGCGGCGTTCCTGCTGGCGCGAAGATTGCGGTCCAGGGTTCGTAGATGTAATTCCCCAGCCCAAGCTCTTTGACTGTCGGCAAGTCTGGCATTTGAGTAGCGCGCGTTTCGCCGGTCGAGGCCAGAGCGCGTAGCTTCCCTGTTTTGAGATAAGGCATCACAGTGCTCAGCCCCTGCAGACCCGAGTCCACGCGGCCACCAGCAACGTCGATCGTGGCTTGACCGCTACCCCGGTAGGGAATGTGCACCACAGCAATATTGTTCATTGCCTTGAAGACTTCCATACCGATGTGCTGGGCGCTGCCGTTACCACCAGACGCGTAGGTCATACGCCCGGGTTGCGCCTTGGCGTTCGCGATGAACTCCTTCAGGCTCTTGGCCGGAAGATCTGGGCGCACGAAAAAGACACTGGGAATGGTGGCGATCAACGCAACAGGGACGAGGTCCTTCAAGGGATCGAAGCCGACGGTTGGATCGAGGATCGGAAGTGCAGTTACCGTAGCACTGCTCAAGGCGACAAGAAAGTAGCCGTCCGGCGAGGCCTTCACTCCTCTGATCGCGGCCAGTTGGCCACCTGCTCCAGGCAGGTTATCGACTGTGATTGTCTGCTTGAGTGAAACGCTGAGCTTTTCCATCAGTACGCGCACAGCGACGTCAGAACCTGTTCCCGCTTGCAGGCCGACCAATACGGAGATCGGTTTAGCCGGATAGGCCCCTTGCGCCAAGCCAGCCAGAGGCACCAGCCCGGCCAGGCATGCAGTCGCTAATTGAGCGAGGCTGCGACGTGAAAAATTTTTCATCTGCATATCAGCTCCTGTTAACCCGGGTACGCGCCGCGCTGCGCCTCGAGCAGATCCCAAGCTTCTTTGCCGAATCGTTCCCGGCAACGGTCGTAGAAACCGCTCTTTTTGAGTCGGTCAATGAATGAGCTGGTGTCGGCCACATTGAATGCCAGACGCTTCTCGAGACGTACCCGTGCCGCCTCATTGGCCTGCGTCATATCTTCGCGAAACAGCATCACATGCTTCTGCATGCTCCGCTCCACAATCTGCTGCATCTCCGCCGGCAGCGCCGCCCAGGCGGCAGGATTCGCGCACAGCCAGAAGGCAGCAAAACGATGATTCGTGATGCTCATAAATTTCTGAACATCGGCGAAGCCGTCTAACTCGGTATACAGGTACGGCGTCTCCTGCCCACTGGCCTCGCCCGACGACAGCTTCTCGTGAATTGCCTGGTAGTGAATCTGCCGCGCGTCACAACCCAGCGCGCCAAATAAATCCGCTTTGTACGGAACCTGCGCAATGCGCAACTTGAAGCCATCCAGGTCTTCTACGGTGCGAATCGGCTTGGTGCTGCTCGTGATCTGATTGAATCCCTGCGGCCAAATCTTGGGGAAGATCACAACGCCGGCCTTTGCGATGTAACTGCGCAGGTGATCTCCAAACGGGCCGTCGAGTACGCGGCACGCCTCCTCCTCGGTGCGAAAGGCAAAAGGTAAGCCCTCCATGGCCGCCATCGGCACGATGGTAGAGAGGGGCATGCCTGAGATCGGATGAAAGGCGATCTCGCCGCTTAGCAGCTTTTGCAGCGCCACTTTGGAGGGACCAACGCCGCCCCATGGCACGACCTTGACGTTCAGCGCACCGCCGGTCTGCGCAGCGACCTCCTCCCACATCTGGGAGAGGCGTACATGCAGCGGGTTTTCAACCCGCATATCATGGCCGCAAACATAATCGAACTTGATGGGGGCGCTGGTAACCACTGAGTGAATCTCCTGAAGGAACAGAACTTGCCTAAAAACGAACGCCTTGGCTCGTTGACTTCTGCAATGCTAGATATGCCGACTGCGAACGTGAAATGAGTTGATGTGATGAATGGCATAGAGTTTTCTGATGCCCTTCATAGGAGTGCCGGTGCCTAAAATCGGGGTCAAAAGGGACTAAAAAGGGCCGGTAAGATGTCAAACAGTTTGTTGCGCGTAAGGTTGTTCGTGGCCGTCTATGAGGAACGATCATTCACTGCAGCGGCCGCGCGGGAGTTTTCGACACAGCCAGGTGTATCGCAGCACATCCAAAAGCTGGAGGAGCAGCTCGGCGTGCGGCTGTTTTCGCGCGAAACAGGTGCAGTTGTTCCGACACCAGCCGCCGATGCCTACTATGCTGCCTGTCAGCAAGTTCTCCGAGCGCAGGACGAAGCGACCCGCGTTGCACGCTCTTATGCGGGGGGTATCGATGGAGAAATTTCCGTCGGACTCACCCCAACCACGGCGGCCGCGCTCGTTGCGCCCACTCTGGCGAGCTTCATGGCCAAACACCCCAATGTCGTCGTGCGGGTAGTGGAGGCCTACAGCGCATCGATCGTTGATCAGATCGCTTCCGGGGAGCTCGACTTCGGCATCGTACCGGCCGAGTCAGACAGCCGCGCCGTGCAAAGTGCGCTCTTTGCGCGCACGCCGGAGTTTCTTGTGTCCTCGCCGACCAGCGGCCGGAAGCCTTTCGCGAATGTACGGCTGTCGGAGCTGGGCCCCCTGAAATTGGTGGTGCCGAGCACGCTGCAAGCGCGCCGTCGCCATCTCGAACAATACCTGAAGGCGGCCAATGCGCGGGTAGAACGCCGGCTCGAGATCGACACCATGTTTGGCACGTTACATCTGGTTCAGGAGACCGATTGGGTCGCCATCCTTCCGGGAATCATGATGGCGCAAGACCTGCGGGGGGGCAAACTACACGTTAACCCGCTTGCGAACCCGCCGCTGATGCTTGACATGTATGAAATTCATCAAAGCCGGAATCCCCTCAAACCTGCCGCAGTCGAGTTTCTTCACGAACTGCGAACAGAGGCGGAGCGACTGTCTGGCGAGATCGATGTGATGGTGCGAACTGCAGAGTCCCGCTCCACCTGATCAAAAAGTCTGATCCTTTGGATCAGTAGAAATAATTTGTTGCGGCTGGCGCTCGCGTTTAGAGTCAGTTGGAACGTCGGGGCCCCACCGACCCTTACCCATCAACAGGAGCGAAGCATTGGACAACGGCCTTTGGGCAACCTGGTATGACCTTGAAGACCAGGACAGAGATTCTTTTATTTCCTGGCTTCACAGCAGCTACCTTCCTTACCTGCAGAGCATCCCCGGTCATGCTTGGGTGGCGCACTACCGAAACGTAGGGCCGGGACCGGCGCTTGCGACTTATCACGACATCGCGGGTCATGCGCCCAGCGAGGAAAAGCTTGCAATTGGCAGCCAGTACGTGGTGCTAGTAGGCGCAGCGAGTGCGCACACTTTCTACCAGCCCTATGTTTTGGATCGGGTTACACCGGATGAACACGCGCGAACCATGCTCGCGAAGCGCAAAGGCCTTCGTACCGTTATTTTTGCGGAAGAGGCGCGCGTCAACGGGCCGGCCGGGCACGCTCGTCTTCCGGGGTCGACCCCCGCACCGGCAATTCAACTTGGGACTTATCGCATTCAAAGTGAAGACGCAGAGCTAGACCTGGGGTGCTGGTATGCACAGCAGCGCTTCCCATTGATGGCGCGTATGCAGGGCAGCGTCCTCACACGCAAGTACCTCTCCTCCTCGGGCTGGGCCAAGCACGGCATCATGTACGAGTTCGAATCGCTTGAGGCGCGCACCCGGTATTTTGAAGAACCCGAAGAGTCGAAGGTTGTAGACCCAAAGGAATGGACGGGCCGCATTGTGCGCACCACCTTGCACACACCGGGCTCTCCAGTGGTGGGAGAGAGGATTTGGCCGCCTGTCGAGTGACGTGAAAGGTCGGACACTCATCTTCGCTCGGCGCTTAGATCCTGGGAGGCAACTCAAAGTGACTATACAGGCGCAGGACGCGCACTTGGGCATGGACAATGCGCATAAGTAAATGTCTGATTGAACCGCCCCGGGTTTGAACTGACCCCCAGAAGTTGGACGGTCGTGATGCCGCCGATCAGGCGGTGTTTTTTTGCCGATACTCTACCGGGCTGAGTCCTTGCAGTCTGAGCTTGATCCGCTCGTTGTTGTAGTAGTGAATGTAATCATTCACGCCCGCTTCGAGCGACTCCAGGCTGTCCAGCGTTGCAAGATGGAAATACTCGGCCTTGAGTAAGCAGACGGCGATCCCATCTTGACCGCGCGGGGCGGTCCTGGTTGTCGGGTCAGTCGGCCTTGGCGGACCAGCGATGCGGCAGCAGTTCGTCGATGCGGCTGGCCGCTTGGGTGGGCAGCCGCTCGAGCACGTCGCGCAGGTAGGCGTAGGGGTCGTGCCCGTTCATTCGCGCCGAGTGGATCAGGCTCATGACGGCCGCCGCGCGCTGGCCCGCACGCAGGCTGCCAGCGAACAGCCAGTTGTTGCGCCCGATCGCTATGGGGCGGATCAGGTTCTCCACCCGGTTGTTGTCGGGGGGCAAGGCTGCGTCGTCGAGGTAGCGCGTCAACGCCGCCCAGCGACCCAGGCTGTAGTCGATTGCCCGCGCCGTCGCCGATCCCGGCGGCACCTTCTGCCGCTGCGCCGTGAGCCACGCGTGCAACGCGTCGGCAATCGGCTTGCCCTTGTCCTGCCGGATGCGCCGTCGTTCCTGGTCATCCAGGTCTGCGACCTCGCGCTCGACCTCGTACAGGCGCGCGAACAGCGCCAGGGCCTGCTCGCCCACGGCACTCTTGTGGTTGGCCCACAGCTCGTGGAACTTACGCCGCGCGTGCGCCAGGCAGCCGGCCTCGGTCACGCCGTTGGCGAACAAGGCTTTGTAGCCCGAGTAGTCGTCGCACACCAGGCTGCCGCGCCAGGCGTTGTCCCCTGGGTGCCCCAGGAACTGCGCGGGGTAGCGCCCCGCACGCCCCTCGGCGAAGTCGAACACCACCAGCTTTTGGGTGCTCCAGGCCGTGCTGCAGTACGTCCACAGGTAGGCCCGATGCGTCTTGCCCGCGCCCGGATCGAGCATGGCCACGGGCGTCTCGTCGGCGTGCAGCACGCTGTGCGTGAGCAGCTCGCTGCGCATGGCATCCACCAGCGGCTGCAGCTGCACCCCGCAGGCCCCGATCCACTGCGCCAGCGTCGAGCGAGCGATGGCGAGGCCGGCACGCGCGTAGATGCCCTCCTGCCTGTACAGCGGCAGGTGGTCCGCGTACTTGGCCACCAACACCTGCGCCAGCAGCCCGGTGGTGGGGATGCCCTTGTCGATTACGTGCGGTGCCACCGGCGCTTGCATGATCGTCTCGCACTTAGCGCAGGCCCACTTGCCCCGCACGTGGCGCTCCACGGTGAACACGCCGGGCGCGTAGTCCAGCTTCTCGGCGATATCCTCGCCGATGCGCTTCATCTGGCAGCCGCAGGCGCACAGGGTGCTCTCGGGTTCATGGCGGACCTCGCGGCACGGCAGGGCCGCCGGCAGCGGCGCGCGTTTGGGTTGACGCTTTTGCTCACTGGCCGCCTCGGCCGGCTGCAGCGCCGCGATCTCCCGCGAGACGGCCTCCAGGTCCGCATCCAGCGTCTCGTCCAGCAGGTCGCGTTGCTCGGCGTTGAACCGCTCGGACTGCGCGGCGAACTTCAAGCGCTTGAGGACTGCGTTCTCGTGCGTGAGCTTGTCGATGGTCGCCTGCTTGAAGGCCATCGCCTGGGCCTGCCGCTCGATCAGCACCTGCTGGTCCTGCACTTGGGCCTGTAGGCTCGCCAGCATCGCGCGCACTTGCGGCGAGGCGTCCAGCGTTTCCAGGTCCTGCGGCGAGATCATTAGCGCAATGATGCCGCCACCGACGGCCCTCGGGCATTGGCGCTTTGCCCGATTGCGGCGCTGTCAGATCACTCGAATGATTCCCGCATCGCCCAGGCGCTGCCAGGGCAGGCCCAGCACCAGGGCATCGAGCTGCTCGCGGCTGATGCCCACTGGCCCGCCGCCTTGCGACCACACGAAGCGCCCCGCGTTCAGGCGCCGTGCCGCCAGCCACACCCCGATGCCGTCATGCACCAACACCTTCAGGCGCGTGGCCCGCTTGTTGGCAAACAGGTACGCGTGGTGCGGCCGGGCCTCGCCGAACACCGCCACCACCCGCGCCAGCGCCGTCTCGGTGCCCGCGCGCATGTCCAACGGTTCGCACGCCAGCCAGATTGCCTCGACGCGGATCACCGCAGCAGCTCACGCAGCCACGCCGCGCAGTCCGCGGCCGCCGACGACGGCCAGCTCACGCTGACCTGCAGGTCGCCACGGCGCACTTCGATGCGGATGTCCCCACCAGGCAGCTTGGTCGGCGGCGCGCTGGTCGGCGGGGCCACAGGCATCGCCAACGCGATGAATTGCGGCTGCCCTTGGCGCTCTTGCGCCTCGCCGCTGGTCGCGATCGTCTCCACCAGCGCAGTGCCTTGGCACTGCTTGACCCCTCGGCCTCGGCGCCACTGCCGCACCAGGTTGGCGTTCAGGCCGAACGACAAGGCCACCCCAGCGACCGACGCGCCCGGCACGCTGCAGGCCGCCAGCACCTCCCGCTTCAACTGCGCGCTGTGCCGGCGCCGGGGCAGATTGCGATGTGAGTCCATTTGCTGTCCATCTAACTTTGATGGACAGCAATCGTGAACCGTCAGCGCTCAAACTCAAGATGGGATGCCCAGCCGCTTACGGCCTTGAGAGTGCCGAAGAAGCTCTCGATCACCGCGTTGTCAAAGCAGTTGCCTTTTCGGCTCATGCTCTGGGTAACCCCGCGACGCGTGAGCATCGCCCGATAGGGTTGCATTTTGTAGTGCCAACCCTGGTCCGAGTGAACGGTTAGTTGCGCCGTTTCTTCTGCGTTCGACAGCGCCGCCTGAAGCGTGCCAGCGACCAGCTCGAAGATCGGACTCCTCGTCATTCGGTGCGCGATGATCTCGCCGTTGTACAGGTCCATGCATGCCGACAGGTAGAGCTTTTGCCCGTTCACGTTGAACTCCGTGATGTCCGTCGACCATTTCTGATTGGGGGCTGTCGCAGCGAAGTCGCGTTGCAGGACGTTGGGAATTTGCGCATCGCCGATGCCAGCAGCTTGTCGCGCGCTTTTCTTGGCCCGAATCAACGCGCGTAGGCCCATCTTCTGCATCAGACGCTGCACGCGCTTGTGGTTGACGGGTTCTTCCATCGACCTGCACAGCGTTGCCGTGGTTCTTCTGTATCCGTAGCGACCTTTGTGTTGGTCATAGACGGTTCGGATTCTGGTTTCCATGTCGCTGTGTTGCTCGTTGCGCAGGGCCGCCTGGCATTGATAGTAGAACGTGCTGCGAGCAAGGCCTGCTACCCGCAAAAGGTCCCCCAGTTTGTGGTGCGGCCTCAACTCGGCTATCAGACGCGCCTTGTCAGCGCAGCTGATCTCTTCGACCGAATCAAGGCCTGCAATTTTTTTAGGTATGCCACCTCCGCGCGGAGTCGCTCGTTCTCTTCACGCAAGGCCCTCGCCGAGTCGGCAACAACTGGTTCTGGCTGCGCTGGGTGCCGTCGTTCTGACTTCATACTGGGGCGTCCTGGCCTCTTGCTCTCAAGCGCTTGCGTGCCGCCTTCTTCGAGGTGGCGTCGCCAGACCAGAACCTGGTTGGGATTGCGAATGTCATAGATCGCCGCCACCTGACGGCTTGAAAGCTGTTGACGGTCCTGATGCGACAGCACCTGCAGCTTGAAATGCACACTGTACGTGCTGCGTTTGGACCGCAATCCTTCGACGCCGTGAAGACGGAAATGGTTCACCCAGGTGCGCACCTTCTCCTCGGGCACGGACCATCGCCGCGCCAGCAACTTCGTGTCATCGCCGATGAAATACTGACCCACTGCGCCGAAGTGAAACTGACCCACCTGGGCGAGGATGGCGGCTTTGTGCGAGCCGTCGATGTTGACCCAGGAGCAAGCAGTGGAGATACGAGTGATGGC
>JACCDU010289145.1_pt1 | contig 14915 bp, 17 predicted proteins | sample 7446081 | NCBI WGS metagenome assembly JACCDU01 (sample SAMN15323447, study PRJNA562643) | freshwater metagenome | isolation source: river surface water | place: USA:Blue River Watershed | collected 2017-08-17
CGTGATTCATGGGGACATCCTTGTTCAAACTCACCAGCCTCAACCTCAACGGCATCCGTTCGGCCACGACCAAAGGCGTCGAAGCCTGGCTGGAGCAACATGCCCCGGATTGTATTTGCGTGCAGGAGGTCAAGGCCCAGGCGCCGGACGTGGCAGGCAAGTTCGAGACGCTCGCGGGGCTGCAAGGCCACTTTCACTTTGCCGAGAAGAAAGGTTATTCGGGGGTGGGCGTTTACACCCGCCATGCGCCCAGTGATGTGGTGGTCGGCTTTGACGGTGGCGAGTTCGACGCCGAGGGCCGCTATGTGGAGACGCGCTTTGACACGCCTTCGCGCAAGCTGTCCATCATCAGTGTCTATTTCCCAAGCGGTTCTTCAGGCCCCGAGCGGCAGGAGGCCAAGTTCCGCTTTCTCGACAAGATCTACCCGCACCTGATGGCGCTCAAGGCCGAGCGCGAGTTCATCGTCTGCAGCGATGTGAACATTGCCCACCGGGAAGCCGACCTTAAGAACTGGAAGGGCAATCTCAAGAACAGCGGCTTTCTGCCCGAAGAGCGCGCCTGGATGACCCAACTCACCACCGAAGGTGGCGTCGTGGACGTGTACCGGCGCCTGCAGCCCGACACCACCGACGCCTGCTACACCTGGTGGAGCAACCGGGGCCAGGCTTACGCCAAGAACGTGGGCTGGCGCCTGGACTACCACCTGGCCACGCCTGCGCTGGCCGAGAAGGCGCGCAGCGAACACATCTACAAGGCCGAGAAGTTCTCGGACCACGCACCCATCACGATCGAGTACGACGTCCGGCTCTGATCAGAACCTTTTGAGGGACAGGCCGACCGTCACGTAGTGAAAGCGCGCGAAGTTGTAAATTGAGGCGTTGTCGGCGCCGCCGTCGAGCAAACGCACGCCCACGAATCCCGAGAGGTCGCGCTGGAAGTCGTGGACATAGCGCAGCGACAGGTCGAAGGCCCGGCCGCGTGGACTGGCCAGCCCATCGCCATCGAACTGCAGCCGGGCGCGCTCGCCCAGTTGACGCTGCGCATGCAGATGCAGCAGGGGCACAAAGCCCGTGTCGGATCGGCTGGCGCTGGTCGAACCCTGGCGCAGGGTGATTTGCGCATCACGGATCTTGCCGGTGACCCCGGCCTTGACGGTCCATTCGGGCGATTCGAGCACGGTGCGTCGCCATGTGAGGCGGTACGAATCAAAACGGTATTCGGCCGCGGTGGCGCCGCTGCCGAAGCTTGCCCCCTCAAACTGCACCGGCGTCCCCAGCGCGCCCTGGCCCTCGAGCCGCAGCGGTGCGGCCACCCACCGCAGGTCATCGCGTGCGTTGAGCCGCCAGGTCACTTCCACCCGGGGCGCAGAGCTGGGCCCGCGACCGGTCAGGCCATCGAGCGCAAAACGGGTGCCGCTGGCGCTGTGGGGCGACTGGACATCGTTGCGCTCCTGCCAGGCCGCGCCCCATTCCAGATCCATCACCAGCCGGTCCTGCAGCCCGGTGGCATGGGCGGATGAAAGGGTGAGGGCCAGAACGGGCAAAGCAAGAAAACCGAATCGGGTCATGGGCAGGGTTCCTGAGTTGATTTGAAGAATACCCTGGCGAGAAAAAACCGGTGGGCACAGGGCTTCCTGCCCGGCCTCCCTAAAATCGGTCCCATGCTCCAGTACCGCACCATCCCCGTCACCCCGTTCCAGCAAAACTGCTCGCTCGTCTGGGACGACCAGACGATGCAGGCCGCCGTCATCGATCCGGGCGGCGATCTGGACGTGCTGCTGGATGCGGTGCACCGGCTCGGCCTCCAGCTCGAGCAGGTCTGGGTCACCCATGGCCACCTGGACCATTGCAGTGGTGCGGCCGATCTGGCCGAGCAGCTGGGCTTGCCCATCATCGGCCCGCACCGCGGCGACCAGTTCTGGATCGATGGTCTGCCTATGGCCGCCATGACGTACGGCTTTCCGCCGGCCCGGCCGTTCACGCCGACGCGCTGGCTCGAAGACGGCGACACCGTCACGCTCGGGTCTTGCACCTTGAAGGTGCGGCATTGCCCGGGCCATACGCCGGGGCATGTGGTGTTCTACTCGCCCGAGATTCAGCGCGCTTTCGTGGGGGATGTGCTGTTTGCCGGAAGCATCGGCCGCACCGATTTCCCGCAGGGCAACCACGAAGACCTGCTGCGCAGCATCCGCGAGCGCCTGTGGCCCATGGGCGATGAGACGGTGTTCATTCCCGGCCACGGGCCCGAGAGCAGCTTCGGCCGCGAGCGGCGCAGCAACCCCTACGTGCGCGACCGGTGATCAGCCCTGCTGGCGGGCCTGCTCGTAGAGGTGCCGCACCTTGGGCAGGTTGGCTTCGAGCTCCTGGATGCGGTTGGCACCGCTGGGGTGTGTGGACAGGAAGCCCGGCCCCCCGTTGCCGCTGGCGGCCAGCATTTTTTTCCAGAGCTCCACACTGGCTTCGGGTCGGTAACCCCCCCGAGCCGCAATCTCCAGCCCCACCAGGTCGGCATCGGTCTCGTCGTCGCGGCTGTATTTGAGCGTGAGCAGCTGGGTGCCCAGGTCTGCAGCCACGTTGCCCAGCTGACCGAGGCCCAGCAGTTGCGATGCCACCGACAGGCCGATGCTGGTGACCTGACTCTTGGCCAGCCGTTCGCGCGCGTGTTCGCGCAGGGCATGAGCCATCTCGTGGCCCATGATCATGGCGATCTGGTCATCGTCGAGCTGCAGCTGGTCGATGATGCCGGTGTAGAAGGCGATCTTGCCACCGGGCATGCACCAGGCATTGAGCTGCTTGCTGCCGATCAGGTTGACCTGCCACTTCCATTCGCGAGAGCGCGGGTTCCACTGCGCGGTGTGCGGGATGAGTTTCTTGGCGATGGCGTGCAGGCGCACCAGCTGGGGGTGGCCGTCGGGCGCGAGGGCGCCCTTGGCCTTGGCATCGGCCAGCACCTGGCTGTACTGCTGCCGGGCCGAATTTTCCAATGTTTCAGCGGGCACCAGCTTGCGCACGCCCGAGGACGAGCCCACTTCCACTTGAGCCAGCGCAGGGCTGGCCGCAGCCGCGCCGGCCGCGAGCAAAAAGCCCCGCCGTGCATGCCAGCGGTGCTCGGCGCTGGGGGAGGCGGAAGTGGTTTTGAAGTCGCAAAGCCAGCACATGGTGCGGATCATAAATCCCAAATCATTCACCCCCCTGCGGCCCGATAATCGGTCCATGTCCGACACCCTCACTCCCTCTGAGGCCCCTGCCCGTAGCTGGCGCGAGGCACTGGCCCTTTACCTGCAACCGGCCAGCCTGCGCATGCTCGCCTTGGGGTTTTCTGCAGGGCTGCCGCTGCTGCTGGTGCTGGGCACCCTGAGTTTTCGGCTGCGCGAGGCGGGGATTGACCGCAGCACCATCGGGTACCTGAGCTGGGTGGGGCTGGCCTATGGATTCAAGTGGGTGTGGGCGCCGCTGGTCGACCGCATGCCCCTGCCCTGGCTGACCGCACGGCTTGGGCGTCGCCGCAGCTGGCTGCTGCTGGCGCAAACGGTGGTGGCGCTGGGCCTGCTGGGCATGGCCTTCAATGACCCGTCGCAGATGCTGGCCCCGCTCGTGTGGTGTGCACTGGTAGTGGCCTTCGGTTCGGCCACCCAGGACATTGCGCTGGACGCCTACCGCATCGAGTCGGCGGGCCCCGATGCCCAGGCCGCCCTGGCCGCCTGCTACCAAACCGGTTACCGCCTGGCCATGATCTGGGCCGGCGCCGGGGTGCTCTGGATTGCGGCGCGGGCGCAGGGCGCCGAAACCACGGGCTATGCCCACGCCGCCTGGCAAACCGCTTATCTGGTGATGGCCTTGAGCATGCTGCCGGGCATGCTCACGGTGCTGCTCTCGCCCGAGCCCGTGCCCCAGCCGCTGCAGCCCGCGCGCAGCCTGGGCGAGTGGCTGCGCGGCGCCCTGATGGAACCGTTTGCCGACTTCTGGCGACGTTACCGCTGGCAAGCGGTGCTGGTGCTGGCTCTGATTGCCGTTTACCGCATCAGCGATGTGGTCATGGGCATCATGGCCAACCCGTTTTATGTGGACACCGGCTTCACCAAGGACGAGGTGGCGGCGGTCACCAAGGTGTATGGCGTGATCATGACGCTGGTGGGGGCCTTTGTCGGCGGGCTGCTGGCTTCCCGCCTGGGCGTCATGCGGGTGCTGATGCTGGGCGCCCTGCTCAGCGCGGCGAGCAACCTCTTGTTCGCCTGGCTGCACGGCGTGGGGCACGATGTGGGGGCGCTGGTTTTTGTGGTGTCGGCCGACAATTTGGCCAGCGGCATCGCATCGGCGGCTTTCATCGCCTACCTGTCTTCGCTCACCAACATCAGCTACTCGGCCACCCAATACGCCTTGCTCAGTTCGATGATGCTGCTTTTGCCCAAGTTCATCGCCGGCTTCTCCGGTGATTTTGTGAACGCGTATGGCTACGCGAACTTCTTCCATGCCACCGCTTGGCTGGGGTTGCCGGTGTTGCTGCTGGTCTGGCTGGCCTCACGCGTCCGGTCGACCTGAGCGGCTGTCTTCATGTTCGAGACCAAGCTGTGCCGAAAACCCATGAGATTGAGCCAATCAGGGACAGCGGTTAATGCGGTTCGCCGCGCAGGAGATGGGCCGGGATGCCCGCCCGCATCGGCACGTGACGAACCGAGTGGATGGACTTCCCGCCACTTGGTTCTGCGGGCGCCACCTGAAGCAAGAGCTCACTGGATACAGGAAAAATCTGCGTCTTAACGCTGGACGGTGTCCTTGAGCCACTGGCGGTCGTATTTCAACGCAGCCTGTCTGAAGAAAAATTCCAGTGCAATAAACAGGCTGTAGAGAAAGCCTGGGCCACCCTCCAAAAATGCGCGCTTGAAAAAGTACAGACGGATGAACATCCACAATGCAGACAGCAGTCCGCGGACGACCCCTCCCCGTCGATTTTTCTTGGCGCGCTTGGCGGCACCCAGCATGGAATACTGCGTGAGTTTCTTGAGGCTGTCGTGAATGGTTTCACGAGAATAGTGCCAAAGGGGACTCTTGAAGACGTGATGCGCAGCTTGCGGATCTGTCAATTTGGCGTGCTCATGTACGACGCCGTCGAAGCCAGTCAGCATGTCACGTCGGAACAGTCGGGGCAGGCTCTTGCGCGATGCGATCCGCCGCAGGGGACGCCCGAACGCCACTTCAAGCCAGTAGGTTTCCCACACATCGGGTCGGCCAGACAGGACTGCTGCCTGTATTTCTGCGCGCAATTCGGGCTGGATCACCTCATCCGCATCCAGGAAGAACACATAATCGCCAGCGCAGTACTTCAGCAGCCGATTGCGTTGCTCGGCAAATCCTTGCCAGTCGGCGTAGGTGTAGACCTTGGCCCCCAGCTGTTGTGCCAGGGCTACCGTGTTGTCTTTGCTGCCGCTGTCGACCACGATGACTTCGTCGGCAAACAGGGCACTGCGGATGCAGGCCTCGATCCTTCTTTCCTCGTTCATCGTGAGGATACCGATGGTCAGGCGTGGTTGCTTGGTGGTGTTCATGGTTTCCATTGGATCAGGCCCCACAGACGCCCCCACATGCGGGTCACCAGTCGTGGAGAAGGCAGTAACAGTCGTACCGGCAGAGCCAGAGCAGTGCCAAGCATCAGACCAATGCGCAGACTTTGGGCCTGGTCGACCCCTTGGTGCTTGCTGCGGAAAATCAGCTTTGACTGTGCGTGGTGGTAGCCACGCAGGTATTCGTGGCGCCAGGGGCGTTGCCCGCGTACCGAACCGCGCGAGCGGTGTGTGGCGTGGATGTGGGGGGCAAGCAGCATGCTTCGCTGTTTCTGAAACAGGCGCAGGCAGAGATCATCGTCCTCGTAATAGAGGAAAAAACGCTCATCGAACCAGTCCTCCGGTGTGAACAGACCCATGCGCGCCAGGATGGCGGCTCCGCAGATGAAACCCACACAGCAGATGCCTGTGGCTGCGGGACCGCTGGATTTCCAGCGTTCACTGGGCCAGCGGTAGTTCACTTCCGGGCTGCCACTGGGCTGCATCAGCTGGGGCGCGATCAGTGCGGCTTGCGGGAACTGCTGGGCAACCTCCAGCAGAGCCTGCACGCTGTGCGCATTCAATTCACAGTCGGGATTGAGCATCAGGGCAAAGGGCGTACGCACCTGCGCCAGGGCCCGATTGTTGGCGGCGCCAAACCCCAGATTGCGGCCTTGGGGGAGCCAATGTGCTTGGGGCAGGTGTTGCGCAACGGCCTGGGCCGTGTTGTCTTCGCTGCCGTTGTCGACGATGCAGACGTGTGGGAAGTCGTGCAACAACTCGCCCAGGCGGGACATGCAGTGCGCACTGTTGAACGACACCACAATGACTGTGACGTCATGGAGGCCGGGAGCGTCTACTGCAGCGGCCACTGGTTGGATTGGCAAATGCTGCGACCCAGTGACGCCGGGTCAGTGGCCGTGGCCAACCGTCTCACCCGCCTTGAGCTTGTACACCGTCCCGCAATACGGGCAGCGTGCCTCGCCGGTCTTGGCCACGTCCAGGTAAACCTTGGGGTGGGTGTTCCAGATTTTCATATCGGCTTTGGGGCTGGGGCAGAACACGCCGCCTTGGGCATTGAGGTCCTTGGCCAGCAGTTCAACGGTGGCGTTGCTCATGGTGTGCTCCTCAGACTTGGGTGAGCCAGTGGGCGTATTTGGGGTTGCGCCCGTTGACGATGTCGAAGAAGGCGGTCTGGATCTTCTCGGTGATCGGGCCGCGGCTGCCGATGCCGATCTGGATGCGGTCGAGTTCACGGATCGGCGTGACTTCGGCGGCGGTGCCGGTGAAGAAGGCCTCGTCGGCGATGTACACCTCGTCGCGGGTGATGCGCTTTTGCACGATCTCGATGCCGAGGTCGGCGCAGATGTGGAACACCGTGTTGCGGGTGATGCCGTTCAGGGCCCCGGCCGACAGGTCGGGCGTGTAGACCTTGCCGTCTTTGATGACGAAGATGTTTTCGCCAGCGCCCTCGGAAACGAAGCCCGAGCTGTCGAGCAGCAGCGCCTCGTCGTAGCCGTCGTCGGTGGCTTCCATATTGGCCAGGATCGAGTTGGTGTAGTTGCTCACCGCCTTGGCCTGCGTCATGGTGATGTTGACGTGGTGGCGTGTGTAGCTGCTGGTCTTGACGCGGATGCCGCGCTTGAGGCCTTCTTCACCCAGGTAGGCGCCCCAGGCCCAGGCGGCAACCATCAGGTGGATGGTGTTGCCCTTGGGGCTCACACCCAGCTTTTTGTCGCCGATCCAGGTCAGCGGGCGCAGGTAGCAGCTCTCGAGCTTGTTCTCGCGCACCACGGCCTTCTGGGCTTCGTTGACCTGATCCTTGGTGAAAGGGATCGCCATGCGCAGGATCTTGGCGCTGTTGAACAGGCGGTCGGTGTGCTCCTGCAGGCGGAAGATGGCCGTGCCATTGACCGTGTTGTAGGCGCGCACGCCCTCGAAGGCGCCGCAGCCGTAATGCAGCGTGTGGCTCAGCACATGGATCTTGGCATCGCGCCAGTCCACCATCTGGCCGTCCATCCAGATCTTGCCGTCACGGTCGGACATCGAGGGGATCACGTTGGTCATGGAAATTCCTTCAGTTACCTGGGGAGCGCTCCGCCGGGGAGGCCAAAACGGTCATTTTACGTCTGGCCAGGCCGCTTCCTCCGCCGGCCGGGTGAGCGTCCATGCCTGCAACTTGCCGCCCACGAAGGTGCAATCGACGGTGGACCGCCCGGTGTCGGTCCAGTGGAACACCTCAGGCTGTTCGTCCTTGGGGGTCTGCAGGGCGCCCAGCGATCGGGTCATGGCAATCACATGCATCAGCGTCATGCCTTTTCTCAGTTTGGCATTCAGCATGACCGCGCTGGCCACGTGGCCAATGGGCCGCTCGGCGGCTTTTTTGAGGATGTGCATCAACCGCGTGAAGTGGAGCAGAACCCACATGACCACGCCACCGGCGGCCATGGCGATGCCCGGCCAGCCAAACTGACGCCAGGCGCCGATGGTGAAGATGATGACGGCCAGGGGGCCAATGATCCGGGTGAAATTCATCTGCAGAATGGTGTGGGTAATCGGGCAAGTGCGGGTTGTCTTACATAATTAGGTCATGAATGTCCTGGACAACGTGCTGACTTTGGTGATCAACTTGGACCGATCACCGCATCGCTTGACGCGTATAGCCAGGCAACTGGAGGATATCAGTTGGCCATGGGAGAGGCTGTCAGCGGCCGATGGTCAACAGTTGGACATGGCTGATCCCCGCCTGGTCGATGTTGAGGCCTTCAAGCGCAAGCACGGCAAAATGCCCTTGCCGGGGGAGGTGGGGTGTTATCTGTCCCATGTGTGGGCAATGCGTCGGTTTCTCGAGACAGACCGTGAATACCTTCTGATTCTCGAGGACGATCTGCGGCTGGGCGCAGACCTTCCGAGGGTGTTGCAAGCACTTCTTGATCGAAAAGACCAATGGGATGCCGTCATGTTGTCCGGTATCCGCAACGGACGCCCTTTGACCACCTCGAAATTGACGGAGACGTATTTTCTCGCAGTGCCCCTCGCGCGCTACGCTGGTTCCAGTTGTTACCTGGTCAACAGGGGGGCAGCACAGGCCTACCTTCGTGATCTTTTGCCGATGAGCCTGCCTTACGACCACGAGTACGACCGCGCATGGGCCCGAGGGTTAAAAATCCGCATCGTCACGCCGGCTCCCTGCCTTCACAGCTTTGAGGACGGATCCGACCTGCATCCGCCGGGCGTGGTTCGAAGCAACTTCCATTGGACCCGAAGGCTGGGAACATATGGGTGGCGTCTCAGAACCGATGTGCGCCGCGTCTTCCACGGCTTGGGCCAGTGGCTGAAGTACCGAACCTGAAGCATGAGCTGGGGTCATTGGCGCGGGCCGATCAGCCCAGCCCCCGCACCACCTGCATCGCTTCTTCGATGCGTTCCACCCCGTGGATGGTCAGGCCTGCATACGCTTGGTCGCCCTTTTTGGGCAGGTTGGCCTTGGGCACCACGGCAGTGGTGAACCCCAATTTGGCCGCTTCTTTCAGGCGCTCCTGACCGCGCGGTGCCGGGCGCACTTCGCCGGCCAGGCCCACTTCGCCAAAGGCGATAAAGCCTTTGGGCAGGGGCTTGCCGCGCAGGCTGCTGGTGATGGCCAGCATCACCGCCAGGTCGGCGGCCGGTTCGCGGATGTGCACGCCGCCCACGGCGTTGACGAACACGTCCTGGTCCATGCAGGCCACGCCCGCATGGCGGTGCAACACCGCCAGCAGCATGGCCAAGCGGTCGCGCTCCAGGCCCACAGAAAGACGGCGCGGGCTGGGGCCACCCGAATCGACCAGGGCCTGGATCTCCACCAGCATGGGCCGTGTGCCTTCCAGCGTGACCATCACGCAGCTGCCGGGCACCGCCCCGCTGTGCTGGCTCAGGAAGATGGCGCTCGGGTTGGCCACCCCTTTGAGGCCTTTTTCGGTCATGGCAAAGACACCGATTTCGTTGACGGCGCCAAAGCGGTTCTTGATGGCGCGGATCAGGCGAAAGCTCGAATGCGTGTCGCCCTCGAAATACAGCACCGTGTCCACCATGTGTTCGAGCACGCGCGGACCGGCGAGCGCCCCCTCCTTGGTCACGTGGCCGACCAGCACGATGGCCGTGCCGCTGGCCTTGGCCGCCCGCGTGAGGTGGGCCGCGCATTCGCGCACCTGTGCCACCGAGCCGGGCGCACTGGTCAGCTGGTCCGAATACACCGTCTGGATCGAGTCAATGATGGCCACCTGGGGGCCGCGCGCCTGCAAGGTGGCGAGGATTTTTTCCAGCTGGATTTCGGCCAGCACCGGCACCTGCGAGCCCGCCAGACCCAAGCGCCGCGAGCGCAGGGCGACCTGCGCGCCGCTTTCTTCGCCCGTCACATAGAGTGTTTCCAGCCCGGCGCGCGCCAGTGCGTCCACCGCTTGCAGCAGCAAGGTCGATTTGCCGATGCCCGGATCGCCACCGATCAGGACCACCCCCCCTTCGACGATGCCGCCCCCCAGCACCCGGTCAAGCTCTTCCTGCCCGGTCGGGTGCCGGTCCACATCGGTGGCTTCGATCTGCGCCAAAGGCATCACTTCGGACGCTGGCGCCAGGCCCTGCGCCAGCGCACTGCCAAAGCGGTTCTTGCCGCCTGCAGGCTCGGCGACCGACTCCACCAGGCTGTTCCAGGCGCCACAGCCCGGGCATTTGCCCAGCCAGCGGGGCGTGGTGCCGCCGCATTCGTTGCAGGTGTAGAGGGTTTTTTCCTTGGCCATGGGGCCGATTGTGCCGTTTGCCAGACCAGGACACGGAGCCGCTGGGCTAGGCGAAACCGCGGGCCAGGTCGGCGGTGATGTCGGCCGCGGGCAGGGGCCGGCAGCCCGAGGTGTTTTGACCAGACCAGAGGGGGGTGCAGTCGTTGCGGCCCTGCGCTTCGAAGTGGGCACGCAACGGTGCCACGGCCGCGGTGGCCAGCGGAAAGGCCGGGGCCGCCGGGTGCAGGGGGCCGAGTTCTTGCATGAGTCGGTTGACGATGCCCCGCGCCGGACGGCCGCTGAACAAGGTCGTCAGAGCGGTGTGCCGTGCCGCTTCGCTCATCAGTGCCTGGCGATGCAATGCGCTGGTGCTGGCCTCCGGGCAGCACAGGTAGGCGGTGCCCACCTGCACGCCGGCTGCGCCCAACGCCATCGCGGCCCGCACACCTTCGGCACTGGCGATGCCACCCGCCGCAATCACCGGCAGGTCGACGGCCGCCACGATCTGCGGCAGAAAGGCCAAACTGCCCAGCTGGGTGCTCAGGTCGGCCGTCAGGAACATGCCGCGGTGCCCACCGGCCTCCAGCCCCTGGGCGATCACGGCGTCTGCGCCATGGGCCTCGAGCCAGCGTGCTTCTTCCACCGTGGTGGCCGAGGACAGCACCACGCTGCCCCAGCTCTTGACGCGGGCCAGCAGGTCCGGTGCCGGCAGGCCGAAATGGAAGCTCACCACCGGTGGCGCAAAAGGTTCGACCACATCCGCCACGGCATGCGAGAAAGGGACCCGGCCAGCGCCTGCGGGCACGCTCTCGGGGTCGATCCCGGCCTCAGCGTAAAAAGGCCGCAGCGCCTCGCGCCAGCGGGTTTCAGCCGCAGCATCGGGTTCAGGCGGGGTATGGCAGAAGAAGTTGACGTTCCAGGGGCCGGCGGCCTGCTGGCGCAGGACCTCCAGTTCGGCCTGCAAGGCCTGTGGCGAAAGCATGGCGGCGGGCAGGCTGCCCAGGCCGCCGGCTTGGCAGACAGCCAGTGCCAATGCGGACCCCTGGGCACCGGCCATGGGCGCCTGGATCAAGGGGTAGCGGGTCGGAATGAGTGGGCTGAGCGGCATGCGGGCAGCATACTGCAGGAGCGTTCTTGAAGCAGAGCTTCGAAGGGCCAGGGTGGCATCACCGTGCCGCGCGCGAGCAGCTTCAGCGCCCTTCCTCCAGCCGCGTGGCAAAAAATTCCGGCAAGCCTGCCTTGCGCACGGCCGCTGCCGCCGCCCAATGGTCGTAGGGCACGCGATGGAACGTCAGGCGGTCGGCCGCGTCGTCGTAGAGGGCGTACATGGCGCGCGGGTCGCCATCGCGTGGCTGTCCCACCGAGCCCACCGTGGCCACCCAGGCGCGGTGCTTGGGCAAGGGCACCGGCACCCCGGCGGTGGGGGTGAAGGGCATCAGGCCTGGCCCGCTGCCCTGGTAGTACAGCGTTTGCTCGTGCACATGGCCGACGAACACATGACGGCCCCCTTCGCCCTGCATGGCCGCATCCAGGCACTGGCGCGCGGCGCGCTCGTTGTCCACATAGCGCCACTCGCCGGGTTGGTGGGCGCTGGCATGCACCAGCAGCATGTGTTCAAACCGCTGCGCCAGCGGCAGCTGGGCCAGAAAGCGGCGGCAGTGGGGCGGCAGCTGCTGGTAGGTCCAGGCGGCGGTCATGGCGCCCAGGCTGCCTTCCACATGCGGCGGGGTGATCGCCATCGCATCGTGGTTGCCTTGGAGCACGCAGGCGCCCTGGGCATGCCAGTGCATGACGCGCTCGAGCACCGGCAGCGGATCGCCACCGTAGCCGACCAAGTCGCCGAGCACGGCCCAGCGCTCGGCCCCCTGCCGCTGGGCGTGGGCCTCGCAGGCATTCAAGGCCTGGATGTTGGCGTGGATGTCGGACAGCAGGGCCCATTTCATGGCGGATTCCTCTCCAGCCGGATCTTCGCGCCGCTGGCTGATGACAAGCTTGCAGCGCGCCTGGGTCTTGGCAATTGACGCGGATCAAAACTGGCGAACAAGACGGCGGTGGACAATCCGGCCATGAACCTGAGAAAAAAACGCGTCCGGGGCCTGATTCGTCAGGGGTTGGTTTACTCCCTGCTGCTGGCCCTGGGCATCCTCGGTCTGGGCGGTCTGGGCTTTTGGCTGATCGACCCACGCATCCAGAGCCTGGGCGATGGCCTGTGGCTGGCGTTCACCACCGCGGCCACCGTGGGCTACGGCGATGTGATTCCGCACACCACGGCTTCGCGCCTGTTTTCCGTGCTGGTGGTCTTGCTGGGGCTGGCCGTGCTGTCCCTGGTCACCGCCTCGCTCTCGGCCATTTTTGTCGAGCAGGAGGTCGAGGCGGAGGATCGGCAGATCGAACAGGACCTGTTGCGCGAGCTGCGGGTGCTGCGCGAGGAGCTGCACAGCCTGCGCGAAGAGGTTGGCGAGTGGCGTCGCCAGCGTTGAGCTTCAGCGGCCACTGAAGCGGGCGGGGCGCTTTTCCACAAAGGAACGCAGGCCTTCGGCCGCGTCCTCGCTGCGCGAGAGCCGCTGCTGCACACTGAGGAAGTCCTGCATCGCCACCAGCGGGCCGTGCTCCAGGCCCTTGAGCACGTTCTGCCTGGTGGCCACCACGGCCAGCGGCGCCTGGGCCGCGATCTGCTGGGCGATGCGCAGTGCTTCGGCGCGCTCCTGTCCGGCGGGCACCACTTTTTGCACGAAGTTCAGCCGCAGGGCCTCGGCGCTGTCGAACACATCGCCGGTCAGCAGGTGCAGCAGCGCATTGCCCATGCCGGCCCGCTCGGCCATGCGCAGGGTGGCTCCGCCGGTGGCCATGATGCCGCGCGCCACTTCCAGCTGTGAAAACCGGCAGTCGTCGGCCGCGACCACGATGTCGGCGGCCAGCATGAGTTCGATGCCCAGGGTGTAGGTGATGCCCTGCACCGCCACCACCAGGGGTTTGGTGCGGCGGCGGTAGCCGTCCATGCCCAGGTTCAGGGGGTCGACCAGGCCTTGGGGAACGGCTTTCTCGCCACGCTGCATCAGCGGGGCGATGGTGGGCAGGTCCAGCCCGGCGGTGAAATGTGCGCCTTCGGCGCACAGCAGCCCCACGCGCAGGGCCGGATCGTCGTCAAGCCGGGTGTAGGCCTCGCCGAGCTCACGGAACATCTTGGGCGTGAAGCCGTTGCGCTTGGCGGGTCGGTTGATGGCGATCTGGAGCACCCCGTTCATGACGGAGCTGTCGATGCTGCCTTCGGGGTGGGGGGTGGCGTTGTTCATGCCGGGCATGCTAGGGCGCCTGGCCCCGCAGGCCATTCGCCCCGGTGACAGGGCTCAGTATTTGTACACGCCCTGGCCGGTCTTGCGGCCCAGACGGCCGGCGGCCACCATTTCCTTGAGCAGCGGGCTGGGGCGGTACTTGCTGTCGCCGAACTCCTTGAGGTAGACCTCCATCACGGCCAGGCACACGTCCAGACCGATCATGTCGGCCAGCGCCAGCGGGCCGATCGGCTGGTTGCAGCCGAGCTTCATGCCCGCGTCGATGGCCTCGGCCTCGGCCAGACCTTCGCCCAGCACGAAGAAAGCCTCGTTGATCATGGGCACCAGGATGCGGTTGACCACAAAGCCGGGGGCGTTTTTGACGGTGATGGGCGTTTTGCCCAGCGCCAGCGCCAGCGCATGCACCGCGTCGTGGGTGGTGTCGCTGGTTTGCAGGCCGCGGATGATCTCCACCAGCGCCATCATCGGCACCGGGTTGAAGAAGTGCATGCCGATGAAGCGGTCGGCGCGCTGGGTGGCGGCGGCCAGTTGCGTGATCGAGATCGACGAGGTGTTGGAAGCGATGATCACGTTGGGTGCCAACAGGCCGTCGAGCTGCTGCAGGATCTTGACCTTGAGCGCTTGGTTTTCGGTGGCGGCTTCGATGACCAGCTGGGCCTTTTGCAGGTCGTCGTACTGGGTGCTGCCCTGGATGCGACCGAGCGCAGCCGCCTTGTCGGCCTCCGAAATTTTTTCTTTCTTGACCAGGCGGTCCAGGCTGCCGGACACGGTGGCGATGCCCTTGGCCACGGCGGCCTCGGAGATGTCGACCATGACGACGTTCACGCCCGAGACAGCGCACGCCTGCGCGATGCCGTTACCCATGGTGCCGGCGCCGATGATGCCTACGGTTTGGATGTTCATGCGGTGTTTCCTGAGGAGGTGAAAGGGGTTGGCTTGATCTTAGCGACTTGCGCCGGCCCTCCTGCAGGGGCCGCCCAGTGGCGGTCCTTGAGGGAGCTTTGCTTTTGTGATTTTGCATATGAAATCACAAAAAACGTGATTAATAATCACATTCAAAAGACAGCGGCGTCGTAACTTCGTCGCATGGAACGCATTGCAGAATCCCAGGCATTTTCCGAGCGCTTGCGCAAGGCGCTGGAAGCCGCGGGGGTGCGTCCATCGCCCACGCTCGTGGCCAATGAATTCAACCTGCGCCACTGGGGCCGCAGCATCACGCCCCACACCGCGCGCAACTGGCTGCTGGGCCAGGCCTTGCCCACCCAGGACAAGCTGGTGGTGCTGGCCGAGTGGCTGCAGGTCAGCCCCGACGAGCTGCGTTTCGGCAAGGCCGC
>JACCDU010302976.1_pt1 | contig 14903 bp, 13 predicted proteins | sample 7446081 | NCBI WGS metagenome assembly JACCDU01 (sample SAMN15323447, study PRJNA562643) | freshwater metagenome | isolation source: river surface water | place: USA:Blue River Watershed | collected 2017-08-17
TGCCGAATGAGTCGGAATATGTGGGTGAAACTTGCGATGTCGCCAAAGATTCGGACGTCGCGCACGAGCGAAGGGAGCGTGTAGGTGGGAATACCCGTATCCTTGAGACGCCGAGCGAGAATACCTTCCCCTCCAAATGCGACCAGTACGCGATGTCCCGTGCGCTGTGCCTCCACTGCCAAGTCAAAGACGTAGCGCTGTGCGCCACCCCAGTTTGACTTGGTGATGAGGTACAAGATGGTCATCGGGCGGTCTTCTTCCATGTGACATACTATAACACAAGACGCATATGCAAAGTCGCTTCCAATCTCGCCTTTCCTTTGTTATGGTACTCATATGAACCGATTTCCGTCACCACAAATTTTGGCCGTATTCTTGGGCGACGTGATGTTGCTGTATTTGTCGCTCTACCTGACCTTGGGATTGCGATTTTGGGAGATCCCCAGTCGCGAACTCTTTGTGCTTCATGCCGTGCCCTTTAGTTTGATATTTGTGTTTTGGGTCCTGGCTTTTTATGTCGCGAGCTTGTATGAGCCGCATACGGTTATTTTTAAGTCAAAAATCCCCGCCACCATGCTTCAGGTCGAAGCGTGGAACAGTGGCGTTGCGGTGCTCTTCTTTTATTTGATTCCAGCATTTGGCATTACCCCAAAAACTACGCTCTTCCTCTTTCTCCTCGTATCCTTTGTGGCGGTGACACTCTGGCGCGTGTTTGGGGTGCAGTTTTTGGGATTGCGAAAAAAGGAGCGCGCGCTTTTGGTGGGTGCAGGCAAGGAAGCCGATCGTCTGTATTCGGCGGTGAATGCCAACCCGCTGTACCCTATGTATTTTTATTCTCGTTTTAACATCAAAGAAGGCGAAGTTGCAGATGCAAAGAGTCTTGCTTCGCGCATACGAGAAGAGCAGGGAACTATTGTGGTGATTGATTTGGATCACGAGGCTGTGGCACCGCATCTCCCGGTGCTCTATGAGCTCCTCTTTGACCGCGTACGCTTTGTTCCCCAGCATGCTATTTATGAAGACATCTTTGACCGCATCCCGATTTCTCTCATCGGGCATCGATGGTTTTTGGAACACATTTCATCACGCGCACACTTTGGATATGATATCTTCAAACGGAGTATGGATCTCGTGCTTGCCGGTATTCTCGCGCTCCCCACTCTGATCATTCTTCCGCTTGTGGCGTGTGCCATGTGGATGGAAGACCGTGGAGCGATATTTTACGCTCCACTGCGTGTTGGAGAAGGGAATATCCCGTTTCGCATATATAAATTCCGTACGATGAGTAGCATGGATGATGGGCGACGATTGGGGGAGAGCCGAGGCAGAGTGACTCGGGTGGGAGCATTTTTGCGAAAGACTCGTATCGACGAATTGCCACAATTATGGAATGTCCTTCGTGGAGATTTGTCGTTGATAGGCCCACGCCCTGAATTTCCCGCATTGGTGGAAGAGTATGCGACCCAGATACCGTATTACAATATGCGCCATCTCATAAAACCGGGATTGTCCGGATGGGCACAAGTGCATCACGAGAAGCCTCCTCAGACAGTCGAAGAAACCAAGGAAAAATTATCTTACGATTTGTATTATCTCAAACATCGCTCATTTGCGCTTGATATCAAGATTGCACTCAAGACTATCCGCACACTGCTTTCTCGGACGGGTGTGTAGCGCAAAAGAAAATTTTGGTGTAGCGTGACAGGAGATTCACCTCGGAGGGAAAATGCTGTTGACCGCCATGGTCCGGAGCGTCCCTCCGGCTACGATGTCCATGCTTCAAAGCATATTGGCGGAGGGCGATGCCTCGCGCCTAGTGTCTTTGCTGATTGAATACGGTCATCCCGTTGCGCGTGCGCTCACTCATCAAGTCAAAATGGCTACCGGGAGTCGGGTGCTTGGGTACCACAGTATTGATATGACGCTCCGTTTCCCTATCCGAGCATGTACCAATTTGCCATGGCGTGTGGAGGCAGAAATTCCGGATGTGCCGAGATATGCACAACTGCTCGAGATTGCGATTTGGATGGGAACGTCACCAGACAGTGCGATTGACCGGCTTGCATACTGGATGTGGATTGCCACCCAAATTGCATGGTTTCATCATCCTGTCATGATGATGAATCATCACCATGCCGTTTGGAGAGAGTACAGTCATCCCTGTATTTTGCGCCATCGTGATGATGTGGACTACTAACACACCCCTCATGGGGTGTGTCTTGTATCTTGGCGTAATTCCTGTAGCATGGCGTTATGCGTATCAATCAATACATTGCACTTGCGACAGGGATGTCCCGTCGTGCCGCAGACAAAGAAGTTGAAGAAGGTCGAGTCAAGATCGCTTCGCGTGTGGCGCAACTGGGAGATCAGGTGCTTCCGGGGCAAGCGGTTGCTTGGAAAGGGAAGCCGTTGACTGCCAAAGAAGGTCCCAAGACCACCATCATGCTCAATAAGCCTGAAGGATATATCACCTCGAGAAAGCGAGATGAAACTGGAGCTCCAACCGTGATGGAGCTTCTCCCGAAGGAACTCGCTCACTTAAAACCAGTGGGTCGCCTAGACAAAGAAAGCGGTGGGCTTTTGTTGTTGTCTGATGATGGGGATTTGCTCTACAAGAGTACGCATCCTAAGTATATGGTCGAAAAGGAATACCTCGTGGAATTTGCCGAGCGATTTTCCCCAAATGAACTTGCGCTCTGGAAGAAGGGCATGCGTTTTCCGGATGGTATCGCACGTGCTGATGTCATGGAACATCAAAGCGGAAAGACGTATCGCATTGTGCTCCATCAGGGGATGACGAGACAAATTCGCCGGATGGCAGGCAAGAGTGGTAATGCCGTGGTCTCTCTCACTCGCACGCGCGCCGGTGTCCACACACTTGGTGGGCTAAAACCTGGACAATGGAAGACATTGCCTTCTGTCGTGGCTTCTCCCAAAAAACCCAAGGCGAAATAAAGTTATTGCATATATTTAAAAAATGTGATATAATAATCACATCTCGTTCCTTCATTCCACAGGAGATTCACGTGTTTGATCGCACTGTTGCCCTCAATTCAGGTCACCCCACACTTGCCACTTCGGGTTTGGTGCATGGACAAGCAGCACTGATTCCGGGAGCACAAAGTCCACGCGAAGTGCCGCGCTTCGTGACGGTCAAGAATGTTTCCCGTTCCGGGACGTACATGGAGATGCTCGAATGCATCGGCGTGACGCTCGCAGATGCCGTTTTGCCACAGTCTGCGGTTACGGGATTCCTTGCACAACACCCCTCGCTCTTGCCCGTTGATCGTGGTGCCATGTTGTTTCTTGTTGAAGCAGGGGGGACCTTGATGGTGATTGCAGTCATGCAAAACCACGACGAGGCGACGGCGTACACCCGAGCAACTCCCGTTTCGAGCAGGACGACCGTGTCGGCCACACAGCCTATGTATTTTGTGGTTCCCGCGTCCGACTGATATGCCTGATTGCCCCGCATCCGCGGGGCGATTTCTTTGTGCTAGAATATCCTCATGAAAGATAAACAGATTGAAAAGCTGATGATGCGAGAAGCGGAACGTCAGGATTCCGTCATCAATCTCATCGCGTCAGAAAATTACGTCTCTGATGATGTGCGTAATGCCGTATCATCCGTATTTATGAATAAGTATGCCGAAGGGTATCCTGGTCGACGATATTATGGAGGAAACAGCATCGTTGACGAGCTCGAAGTGCTCACTCAAGAACGTGCTTTGCATCTCTTCGGACTCTCACCCAAAAAGTGGGCAGTCAATGTGCAACCACATTCCGGTTCTCCGGCCAATGTTGCGGTGTATCTCGCGCTTATCCCTCATGATGGTTCAGGTCGTATTATGGGTATGAGTCTGACACACGGGGGGCATCTGACGCATGGTCATGGGGTATCTTTGACTGGAAAAATGTGGATGCAGATTCCATATGGAGTATCGGAGAAGAATGAGCGCATTGATTATGAGGCACTCATGACACAAGCAAAAAAGGAGCGCCCGCATGTGATTGTGGCAGGGTTCACTGCATATCCTCGCAAGATAGATTGGAAGAAGTTTCGTGCCATTGCCGATGCCGCAGGTGCATACTTGATGGTCGATATGTCCCACATCTCTGGACTGGTCGCAGGCAAGGCCCACCCTTCACCTTTTCCGTATGCAGATGTGGTGACCACTACCACTCATAAAACACTCCGAGGCCCACGCGGTGCGCTGATTTTTTCACGTATCGACGAGCGAGAGATTCCCGCTAAAATCGACAAAGCAGTATTTCCAGGCATGCAGGGTGGCCCACACGAGCACACCATCGCGGGCATTGCAGTAGCACTGCAAGAGGCGAGCAAGCCAGCATTTGAGAAGTACGCTCGTCAGGTGGTGCTGAACGCACACGCCCTTGCAACACGATTCACCGAATTGGGTTGGCATGTGGTGTCTGGGGGTACCGACAATCATCTCCTGCTCCTGGATACGTGGGCCAAGGGCATCAGTGGAAAGACCGCAAGTGAGCGCTTGGAGCAAGCGGGTATTATTGTGAACATGAATACCATCCCTCACGACACGAGAAAGCCCCTCGACCCTTCGGGGATTCGCATCGGCACCGCAGGGGAGACGACTCGTGGCGCCAAGGAGGCAGACATGCGCCACCTCGCTGAAGTCATCGACGCGATTTTACTGGCACCATGATTATTGACGGACGACACATTGCAGAGACCATGAAGCAGAGTATGCTGCACGTGATTGCGCGTGGAGCTCCTCTCCCACATCTCGCTATTGTGGTCACCGGAGAGACGCCAGTGACAGAAAGTTACGTGCGACTCAAACATCGTCATGCGGAGTCGCTCGGCATCACACTCGAAGTCGTCCGCGCCTCACAAGACATCACCGGCGAAGCGTTGGTGACCCTCGTCAGGGGGTTGGGGCAACGCCCAGACATTGACGGTATCATTGTCCAATTACCCCTCCCAGCGCACCTCGATTCAGAGGCAGTACTTTCTGCGGTGCCCGAAGAAAAAGACGTGGACATGTTATCCCGAAACTCGATCGCACGTTTTTCGCAAGGGGAATCTGTCATTGTTCCTCCAGTGGCACTCGCTGTGCACGAAATGCTCAAACACGTTGGTATTGCTATGCATGGATGTGAGGCATTGGTGCTCGGGCACGGACGTTTGGTGGGGGTGCCAGTGTCTATCCTTCTGCGCCATCTTGGTGCCCATGTGACGGTTGTGGATCGTCCCATGCGTGGACTTGCTTCACTGGTGTATGAGTCTCGTTGTATCGTCACGGGGGTGGGACAACCAAAACTCATCACGCCCGAAATGATTCATCGCGAAAGTATTCTTCTCGATGCTGGAGCAAGCGAGTCTCACGGAGAGATAGTAGGGGATGTCGATCCCACGTGTCATGAGGTTGCCAAGTGGTATGCACCCGTACCCGGAGGACTGGGTCCTGTTGCGGTCATGGGGTTATTCCAAAACGCTCTTATCCTCACAGAACGAAGACACAAAATGAATAAAATATAGTATGCTGAGGTGATGGAGGTGCTCCACACCAAGTTGTTTTTTCTTATTTACGATGCCCTGGGCCCCGCTTCGGCAGTTTCCGGCTTGACCGTGTTCTTTGGATCTTGGTTCCCGTTTCTCGTGGTGGCGGCCGCACTCGTCCATCAGGTTTTCTTGCGGGATGATAGCACTATCCGGACTGTCGTGTACCGTATCCTGACTCCCTCATTGTTGGTGCTGCTCTTTACGGAAGTTGTAAAGTTGCTTGCGCCCGCGCTTCGCCCATTTGCACTCCTTGATATCCCGCCCTCTATTATTGTGCACGACCCAAACGGATCCTTTCCGTCTTCGCATGCCGCATTTTTTTCTGCACTTGCGGTCACAATGTGGGTGACCGATAAGCGTACCGGATGGTGGTTTGCGGGAGGAGCGGTACTGATTGCTGTTGCGCGGGTGGGGGCGGGGATTCATTTCCCACTCGACATTCTCGCAGGAGCAGTTATTGGTGCGCTGTTTGGTCTTGTGGTGGAGCGCTTTATCTTGCTCCGACGCTTTTTGTAGGGTACTTGCGGCAAGCTCGCGCTTCGCCTAAGATGGCACGAGGTGAGATTGACCATTCCATGCACGCATAGCTCAGTTGGTAGAGCGGTCGTCTTATACACGACTGGTCCCTGGTTCGAGTCCAGGTGCGTGCACAGAGCGGTGAATCATCCCCCGTAGACAGTCCGAAGAAGTCGTTGGCGTGTAATTCACGCGTTGCCGTCTTTGGGTATCCCATATATAGTAAAGGGCATGTCACTAAAAGAACTGTTGCGCTTTATCGTGCTTCTGTGTGCCTTTGCCACACCGTTTTTGTGTTTATATGTTGCCGAAACCATGTTTTTTCCTTTTATTACCGGAAAGAACTTTGCATTTCGTATCTTAGTCGAAGTCATGCTTGGTGCATGGGCACTACTCATGTTTTTGGATGCGACGTATCGCCCGAGATTCTCATGGATACTAGGGGGAGCCGGCGTATTTTTGGCGGTGATTGCGGTAGCAGACTTAAATGGAGTCAATCCGTATCGTAGTTTCTGGTCTAACTATGAACGCATGGAAGGATTAATTACCCATATTCATCTCTTCCTGTACTTCATCATTACTGCCTCGGTGTTTGCGAAGGAAGAAACGTGGAAGTGGTTCTTTCGGACTTCTTTGGGTGTGTCGATGCTCGTGTCGATTCATGCGTTCAAACAGCTCGCAGGGCATGCGGAAATTCACCAGGGAGCCACCCGTCTTGATGCTACATTTGGGAATGCGACCTACTTGGCTGTGTACGCCCTGTTTCACGCATTCATCGCTGCGTTCCTCTTTGCGCGCGATGGGAGCAAGAACTCACTTCGCTATCTCTACATTCCTGTAGGAATCATCAATCTTGTTGTGCTCTACTACACTCAGACTCGTGGTTCATTGCTCGGGGTGATTGCTGGCGCGTTTTTGATTGCCATCCTTATTGCGCTTTTCGAGCGCGAGCATGTGCGACTGAGAAAGTTTGCTGCATACGGCATCGTGTCTATTGTGGCACTCGTTTCTCTGTTTATCGTATTTAAAGATTCGGCCGTGATTCAGCGAAGCGAGACACTGGCCCGCATGGCTTCGATTTCACTCGATGATGCAACGACGAAGTCTCGCTTTATGATTTGGGAAATGTCATATGAGGGATGGAAGGAGCGACCTATTTTGGGATGGGGGCAAGACAACTTTATGTATGTGTTTGCCAAGCACTACAACCCAAAGATGTGGAATCAGGAGCCTTGGTTTGATCGCTCGCACGACGTATTCTTTGACTGGTTGATTGCGGGAGGTATTTTAGGGCTCTTGTCGTACTTGTCCTTGTTTGCCGCCGCACTATACTACTTGTGGTGGTCTCGTCGGGGACACTTTTCTCTTCTTGAGCGCAGTATTTTAACTGGTATGCTCGTAGGATATTTTGTGCACAATATTTTTGTGTTCGACAATCTTACAAGTTACATCGTATTCTTTGCGGTGCTCGCATACTTGCACACGCTCCATGCTGACCCACAAGAAGCTGGAACACAGCGGGTCAAGTCTACAGATAACCTTGAGCCTGGAGATATTGCTATCGCAGCAGTCTTCGTTGTCGCGGTCACCTCAGCTTTGGTGTACAGCGTGAACCTCAAGAATATCGAAGCCAATCAGGATTTAATTCGCGCTATTCGTCCGGAAGGAGTTCTGGTGGATGGACCAAACAAGACCAAGCAGATTGCGCTCGAAGAAGTGCTGTCTCGTGATCTCTTTGGTACCAGTGAGGGACGCGAACAGCTTGCGCAACTCGCTGTGCAAGCTCAGGACCCTCGACTCCCAGAAGAGATTCGTGGGAAGTTTCATGCCCTTGCATCCGAAGAGTTTCGTCGAGAGCTCGAGCGTGATCCGAACAACGTGCGCACACTTTCCTTTGCCGCTATGTTCCATGCTCGCTTTGGAGAGTTTGAAAAATCATTGGGATACTTTGAGCGTGCCATCGCACTGGCACCCAAGCGTCAGGCGACCTATATCGATATGTCCACGATGTTTGTCGCAGCAGGGGAGTATGCTAAAGCAGAAGAAGTGGCAAAGGCAGGATACGAGCTCGAAAAAGAAAATCACGAAGCTGCGCTCCAGTATGCTGTTGCGCTCGCATATCAAAAGAAGGCACCCGAAGCACAAGACGTCTTGTCCTCACTGCGTGATACCCCGCAAGCATACGATGCGCGACTCTTGAATGCATACGGGACGACAGGGCAGTACGAGCTCGTGGTTACACTCGTCAATGAGAAAATTGCCCGTGGATATGCTGTCGGACGAGACTACTTTGCCCTGGCAGGAGGATACCTAGAGTTAGGTCAAACTGATGCCTCGATTGCTGCCATCAACAAAGCCATCTCACTCGACCCCTCGCTCAAGGAACAGGGGGAGGGATTGATTCAGCAAATTCAAGCCGGAAGATAGTTCCACCGATGATGCGCTTCAACACCCGACTTGTCGGGTGTTGTGCTTTTTCTGGCTATTCGCTACAGTCAGCAGACATCTCTATGCGACTCTTTACTCATGTCTTGGTGAATACCATGATTGCAAACACGGCCAGTATGTTCGTGTGGTTTGCATTAACGTACTTTGCCTATCTGGAAACACGTTCCGTGCTGGTGACATCAGTCTTGGCGGGACTCTATATGGTCATGAGCACACTCTCTTCGATATTCTTTGGGGGGCTAGTGGACCATCACAAGAAAAAGGATGTGATGATATGGTCGAGTATTGGATCACTCGTATTCTTCCTTGCCGGATTTGGGGTGCTTGCGATGCAGGAACAGTCTGCGTTTGGTAGTGCTGAAAGCCCCATTTTGTGGTACATGGCCACACTCCTTTTGCTCGGAACGATATGCGGGAATTTGCGCATGATTGCACTTTCCACTCAAGTCACCATCATGGTGCCTCCTGAGGGGAGAGACAAAGCCAATGGATTGGTCGGTATCGTGAATGGAGTCACATTTTCGCTCACCGCTGTGTTGAGTGGATTTGCTATCGCATATGCTGGAATGACCATGGCAGTGGCGATGGCGACCGTGGCAACTCTGGTCGCATTGCTTCATGTGTGGATGCTCGATATCACCGAAACTCTTCCCCCAACAGAAGCAGGAGTTCGTCGGACACTGGATGTACGCGGAACGATTGCGGTTATTCTGTTAATTCCCGGATTGGTCGGGCTCTTGGTGCTCAACGTCATCAATAATGTCCTCGGGGGCGTATTTATGTCTCTCATGGATGCCTACGGATTGTCGCTGGTCTCTGTCTCCGTGTGGGGTGCGCTGTGGGGCGCACTCGGGTTTGGTTTTATTGTGGGAGGGATATATGTCTCGCGATATGGATTAGGTACACATCCGTTACGCACGATGCTTATAGCAAATCTGTGTGCGTGGGCAGCCGCTTCAGTCTTTACATTATATCCGTCGATCACACTCATGGCGTTTGGCATATTGGTATGGATGGTCATTACGCCTGTGGTGGAAGCATCTGAGCATACGGTACTCCAAAAGGTGGTGCCTCTCGAGCGCCAAGGGCGTGTGTTTGGGTTTGCGCAGAGCACCGAGTCCGCAATTACTCCACTCACTGCGTTTTGCGTGGGGCCGTTCACGGAACTCTGGGTCATTCCGTTTATGGCATCATCAAGCGGGGTGGCGCTGTTTGGGGGATGGTTTGGTACGACTCCCGACCGTGCTATGGCGCTCGTATTTACCGTATCGAGCTTGATGGGACTTTTGCTCACCCTGCTCGCTTTTCGTACACGAGCATATCGTAATCTTTCTCGTGCATACGAGGCGCAAGGATAATTTCTGGTGTGGCAATCAGCGTGTCACTTGAAGAGTGTTATACTACAAAAATGCAGATACAACGGGATGTGGCACTCGGCGCATATACTACCTTCAAGATTGGGGGTCGAGCTCGGATGCTTGTCGAAGTTGACACCGAAGAGACATTGCGCCAGGCCTATGCATATAGTAAGGCGCATCATATGCGCACCTTTGTGCTAGGAGGTGGATCCAACATCCTCTTTGGCGATGATGATATTGATGCGATGGTGCTTGTGATGCGCATGCATCAGATGACAGCGAGAGAGACATCAGATCACCTCTATCTCACAGCAGAAAGCGGATGTGTCTGGGATGATATCGTGGCATATACCACAACGCGTGGATACTTTGGTATCGAGAATCTCTCTTGGATTCCGGGTACTATGGGCGGAGCTACGGTACAAAACATCGGTGCCTATGGCACCGAGCTCGAGGAGGTGGTCGAAGAAGTCATCTCGTATGATCCAAAGAGCGATCGCATCATCACGCGGGGGCGCGATGCGTGTGCGTTTCGTTATCGTGATAGTGTCTGGAAACATGAAGCAAAAGGGGAAGTCGTGCTCTCGACGACACTGCGCCTATCTAAGCATGGCATCTCGGAGCTCAGTTATCCTGATATCAAAGCGTATGTGAAGCGTACAGGGGTAACACTGGATACCTCAGAGCTTGTGCGCAAGGCAGTGATTGCGATTCGCACAGCAAAATTACCCGACTTGCGGGTGTATGGTACTGCTGGATCGTTCTTCAAGAACCCCTTGGTTTCACTTGGTGATGCAAAACGTCTACGTGATCGATATCCAGAACTTCCAGTGTATCCGGTGACTTCAGATACAGTGAAAGTTTCTTTGGGATATCTTCTTGATCACGCATTGCATCTGCGCGGAGTAAAAACAGGTCCTGTGTGGTGTTATGACAAACAAGCACTCGTCATTGTGCATGATGGTCATGCAACAGGAAAACATGTGCGCGAGTTTATTGAGATGATTCAGATGCGCATGAAGCGCGAACTCGGACTCATCATTGAACCAGAAGTCATCATCATTGATGCATAAAAAATTTTTTTGTTCAAAAATTTTGATGACATCAAAAAAATTTTAAAAAAAATTTTTGAAAAATGAAAAGTTATCCACAACTTTTTTTAAAAACGCATTGAGTGCATACATGAGTGGAGAGATAATGATGTGTAGGAGTGTTCGTTGCTAGCAAGAAATTTTTTCAAGAGCACTCACATCAGTTCATGATGTGTCTGGTCGAAACACTCATCTTAATAGTCACTATCTTTCAATACCATGGCAGCAAAGAAGAAGGTCGCAAAGAAGGCAGTCAAGAAGGTCGCAAAGAAGGCCGCTCCTAAGAAGAAGGCAGCAGCAAAGAAGAAGAAGGCATAGTCCTGATTTCTTCCACAAAACAAACTCCCACCGCAAGGTGGGTGTTTGTTTACATGGGCGAGCTTCGGTTTCCATTTTTGGGGATGGTACGCTATAGTGAGAGGACTCTTTCGCCCCTTATTGTCACCCCTGAAAGAGCCCTATTTTTCCTATGCTTAAACTCATTACGTCACTTTTTCCAAGTCCAGAAGAGCGTGCTATTCGTGCACTCGTGCCTTTGGTCGAGCGCGTCAATCACTTGGAGTCCGAGATGGCCGCCCTTTCAGATCAAGATTTTCCTGTGCGGACAGCTCAGTTGCGTGCGCGCTTAAAAGAAGGCGAGACGACGACTGACATCATGGCAGAAGCGTTTGCGCTCACCCGCGAAGCCGCTCGTCGCACGCTCGGTCAGCGCCACTACGATGTGCAGATTATGGGTGGAGCCATCTTGCATGGAGGTGGGATTCCCGAAATGCGTACCGGTGAAGGCAAGACATTGGTTGCCACGCTTCCGACCTACCTCAATGCACTCACCTCACGTGGGGTGCACGTGGTGACCGTGAATGATTACCTCTCTCGACGCGATGCAGTGTGGATGGGGCAAGTGTATGCTTTTTTGGGATTGTCTGTTGGTGTGATCAATCACGAGTCTTCGTATCTGTATGATGCGACGGTGGTGGCACAAGACGATGAGCGTGACTCCACGGGATCCTTTCGCGTCTTTTATGAATTCTTGCGTCCCTCGACGCGCAAGGAAGCATACGATGCCGATATCACCTATGGCACCAACAATGAATTTGGTTTTGATTATTTGCGTGACAATATCTCCTATAGTGCCACCGAATTGCGCCAGCGCGAACACCACTTTGCTATTGTCGACGAAATTGACTCAATCTTGATCGATGAAGCGCGTACACCACTGATTATTTCCGCGCCTGCGCAGGAGTCAGAGAGTTTGTATGGCACCTTTGCGCAGATTGCCTCCAAGATGAATGAGGTGGAAGATTATACCATCGACGAAAAACTCAAAGCCGTCCAAATCACTGATGCGGGTATCACCAAGGCAGAACAGCTCTTGGGTATAGACAATATCTACACAGAGAAGGGGATTAAGTATGTCCACCACCTCGAGACCGCTGTGCGCGCACGTGCACTCTATGTGCGCGATCGTGAGTACGTGGTGCGCGAGGGCAGTGTCGTCATTGTCGACGAGTTTACGGGTCGTATGCAACCAGGGCGCAGGTGGTCAGAGGGGTTACACCAGGCCATCGAAGCCAAAGAGGGAGTCCGTGTGCAACAAGAAAGTCGCACGATGGCGTCGATTACGTTTCAGAATTATTTCAAGCTCTATGAGAAATTGGCCGGTATGACTGGTACCGCATCAACCTCCACCGAGGAGTTTCGCAAAATCTACGGACTTGATGTGATTCCCGTCCCACCCAATCGTCCCTCCAAGCGTATCGATCAACAAGACCAAATCTTTCAGACCGAGGCAGGAAAGTTTGCCGCCATCGCACGTCGCGTCAAAGAAGTACACGCCAAGGGACAACCAGTCCTGATTGGTACAGTGTCCATCGAGAAAAATGAACTCCTCTCTTCCTATTTGTCGCGTGAGGGTATTCCTCATGAACTTTTGAACGCCAAAAATCATGAACGTGAAGGCGAGATTGTGGCACAGGCAGGTCGCCCTGGATCAGTGGTGATTGCGACCAACATGGCTGGTCGTGGGGTGGACATCAAGCTCGGTGGAAGCCCTGCCACCAAGGAGGCAGAGGAAGCAGTGCGCCAAGCCGGAGGACTCTTTGTGTTGGGAACCGAGCGCCACGACGCCCGACGCATCGACAACCAGCTTCGTGGTCGTGCGGGACGTCAGGGAGACCCAGGTGAAACACAGTTTTATGTGTCTCTCGAAGACTCCCTCATGCGTATTTTTGCCTCTGATACCATCAAGTCGATGATGGGAAAGTTCGGTATCCCCGAAGATCAACCCATCGAGCAAAAGCTCATCACCCGAGCACTGGAAAGCGCGCAAACAAAAATCGAAGGATTCAACTTCGATGCGCGCAAGCACGTACTTCAGTACGACAACGTCATCAATTTGCATCGCAAGACGATGTATGCACGCCGACGCAACTTGCTCCTCGGCACGACCGCAGACGTGCGGACATACATTGATGACCTTATTGCACAGGCAGGAGAGGATGGCGAAGCGGTATCTCGCGCGCTCGCCGAGAAATCTGCACAAGTAGGAGAAGAAGCCCTGTATCATGTCGTGCGTCGATTGGCGCTACAGACCAATGATATGTTCTGGGTAGACCATCTGGAGCTCATGGATTACGCACGCTCATCGGTGAATTTGCGTGCATATGGACAGCGCGATCCATTGGTAGAGTACAAACGCGAAGCATTGCGTCTCTACAAAGAGATGGAGTCCGCGATTGCTGCGCAGATTCTCGAACTCATTCCACGTATTGCGGTCGAAACTACCCCGACCACACCCGCACCTTCTCCGATACAAGCGCAAATGACACTTGCGGGTGGTTCGGCGCATACGACGGATGTGCGCCCCGCTTCGTCACATCAAGACGAGACCCCCGGTCGCAACGACCCCTGCTTCTGTGGCAGTGGCAAAAAATACAAAAAGTGCCACGGCACTGAGGCGTAATACATCAACGCAAACTTCCTCGTGATTACGGAGCGAGTACTCCGTTTTCTCGTTTTCACAATATGAGAAAAGACACATCCCCGTTTTTGGGGTGGGGGTCGAACTCACAGTCTTTTTGGCGGGAGATTTTAAGTCTCTTGTGTTTGCCATTCCACCACTCGGGCAATCGCTAATGCGTAGGGTGGAATTTCCGATTAATTCGTGAGGTGGATTTCAATCTCGCAAGGCTCGGTATCGAAAACCTATTCGATTCCACCATGCAACAAAGCAGTTTGTTTCTCAAGCCGGAGGTGTAGGGCGGAATCAAACCGCTGCATAGGAGCTTTGCAGACTCTCGACTTGCAACTTGTCTACTACGCTATTTGAAAATATTAGCACTCATCAGGAATAATCTACAAAACACATTGCGTTACTCCCATGAGTGACTATACTTGCATCATGAATAAAATAAGTAAATGGTTTGAAAATAATAGAGACCAAATAGAAAAAATCTTCAGGGCATTTTCTTATACATCCGCACTTATATTTACTGTTTCATTTTATTACACGCTCACAGAGCCACTGGGTGGGGTGTCGGACGGCATTACGAAAAATGTTTTTTTGGCATACTATTCTCGAAATTCACTTGTAGTTTTTTTTGTTCTATATCTATTTCTCTCACGCAGATACATTGATTTCTTCAGAAAAATAGCTTTTGATGGAATGCTCGTCTGGGGAATAGTGATGGGTGGTGTTCTCTTGCTAGCATTGGATGAGGGAGGAAATGCGTGGTTTCTCCCTATTGTTTTTAGTCAAGCTTTGGCTGTTTTATTGCCGGCAAATGTCATTTATTTTCTTGTGAAATTTATCCAAGGAAGAAAGAAACGGAATTGACGTCGAAGATAAACGAAGCGTGGGGCCAATGATGATGCAGACTGACGGGTGCAAAAATTATTTAACCCTCCTCGAAAACGAAAACGGGGATAAGTACAGTATTTTCACAA
>JACCDU010071752.1_pt1 | contig 14901 bp, 14 predicted proteins | sample 7446081 | NCBI WGS metagenome assembly JACCDU01 (sample SAMN15323447, study PRJNA562643) | freshwater metagenome | isolation source: river surface water | place: USA:Blue River Watershed | collected 2017-08-17
GCCACCAGGGTGTCCATGGCCAGATCACCAGGGCCGCGCGTGCCGGCCGCAGTCGCGTCCCGCTTGGCGCGGGTTGCCATCTGGGCCTGCACGGCGTTGATGTCCAGGCCTGCGGCTGCCGCCGCTTCGGCTTTGCGGCGCTCAGGCGACTTGCTCTGCTCTACCAGATCAGCCCGGCTGGGCACAAAGCCTGGCACAGGCATTGACAGAGGATCCCGAGATACCGTGGTGGCCGGGTCGTACTCGGGCGCCGGGTTGTTGATCTGGTCGGCCGCCGTCATGCCGGGCTGATCCAGCGCCGGCAGGCTTGAGGGCGGCGGCTCGGTGGCCACAAACGGCTGCACACCGCGCAGGGTGCCTCTGCGGGGCTCGTTGGGCCGGCGCGGCTGCGCTGCCTGTGCCAATGACCTCGCCTGCCGCCCCTCGGCCGCTGTCGGGCCGCCCTGGCCGCCGCGTCCCGCGCCCGCGCCCTCATAGGGCTGAACATCGGCCGGCAAGTCCTGCTTGCGGATGTAGGTGTCGGCGTCGAACAGTTGCCGGGCCCGCGAAAGCTGGCCACGCGGAACCCTGGGGGCCACCACCTCCACGAAATACAGTTCGCGCGCTTCCGCCTGGCGGTCGGCGGAAAGCGCCTTGAACTCGGGCGCGTCGGTGACTTCGGCCCAGGTCTTCACGGTCATGGCTTCGAACCCCCACCCCACAGTTTGCGCAGCGCATCAGCATCGCTGCTCGCCGCTGGCGCGGGCTTCGACTCGGTGGCGTCGCCACCGGAAACGCCCTCGGCCTTGTCTGCCAGGCGCTTGGCGCGCCTCTGCGCTTCCAACAGGTCAGCGCGCGCACGTTGCACGCCCGCGTCGCTGTTTACCAAAGCATCTTTCTGCTCTGGCGTCATGGTCATGGCCCGCAGGTTGTCTTTGATTTTCGTGGTGGTAGCGCGCCTGACTTCGTTGTCCAAGGTCTTGCGGGCGTTGTCCACGTCGCGGGTTGCTTGCTGCCAGGCCTTGGTGTTCGCACTGCCGCCACCGCCACCGCCGCCGCCGCCACTGCGCCCGCGCAGTTCCGCCGCCCTGATCTGACCGTCCACCCGAATCTGGGTGCGGTTTTCTGCGCCTTCGTTGCGGCCCTCAATCTCGTTCAGGTTCTGGGCGCCGCGCTGCGCCAGGGTCTTGCGGTCTTCCTCGCCCCTGGTGCGCTCCACCTGCTCCTGGCCCTTGGTCTGAATGTCGCGCTTGGCCCGCTCAAAGTTGAGCATCACCTCCTGCTTGGCTGTCTCGGGGTCTGACATCCGCTTGAGGTCGCCCACCAGCTTGATCGGGTCCACGGTCTGCACGCTGCCGTCGCTCATGGTGAAGCGCCACTTGTCCGGGCCGCTGGGCGCGCCCTTCAAAGAGCCGGTGCCGCCCTTCACCAGTTCAGACCCGGTGATCTGCTTGCCGTCGAAGATGGTCGGGTACACGGCCCGCGCCAGCTTGTCGACATCGCCATCCAGCTCGAACTGCTGCAGCGCGCCCTGCCGCACCCGCATGCGCTGCGGCTGCACGGCAACCTCGTTGCGCATGAACCCGTCCCAGTCGCCGGCCCTAGCCAGCGCCAGGCCCCGCGCTTCGGCCGCCTGCAGCATGGTGCTGTTGTTGGGCCGGTACTCGCCTTGTGCGCCGTTGCGGGCCCACTCGGCCTTGGAGCGTTCGATGACGGCTGCGGCTTCCTGGTTGGCCGCCTCCAGCCGGGCGCGCTGCTGATCTTCGCGCGCCTGCTCCTGTTCTTGGCGCTGCCGCTGCTGCTGCATGTCTTGCTGCCGCTGGCGGTACTGGGCACCCTCGCGCCCGGCCTGCACAACGTCGTTGAAAGTCAGAATTCCACCCGCTGGCATGTCGTGTGCTCCTTGGTGTTACGGGCCGCCCAGCCAGCCGCGCTGGCCTGCGTAGTTGGCGGCGCCCTGGATCGCGCCCATAAGGGAGTTGTAGCCATCCAGGCTGCCACGGTAGTCCTGCTGCGCCCTGTTGCCGAACAGGCTTCCAGAGGTCGCGCTGGAACTTGCCGCGCTGCTCAACAGCGGGTTGGCCGCAGCCGCTGGCGCCGATGTGGCGCTGGCAAGGCTGCCGTATCCGCCGGTGACCTGGCCACCCTGTTGGCCAGCCAATCCGGCGGCCGCGATGCCCTGGCTTGGCAGGCTGCGACCGAAGCGGGCCGCGTTGTCGAGGTAGGACATGCCCTGGCTTTCCACTTGGCGCCGGGCGGTGCCCTGTGCGCCGCCCACGGCCTTGGCCTCTTCCAGGCGGCCAGCCGCTTCCAGCGCCGCGATCTTTTCCGGGCTGGCGCCGGCGGTGGCCAGGGATCGCGCAGTCTCCCTGCGGGCCTGGTCAAACTGCGACGACACATCGGCACCAGCGCGCTCAGCCTCGGCGCGCATGCGGGGCTCGCTGGCCCAATTCAGGGAGCGCTCGGCAAGCTGCTTCTCGGCCGGGCGCCAAACGTTGTTGTAGTCCTCCCAAGCCGCATCACCGCGCTCGATGCTCTTGCCCTGCTCTTTGATGGCAAGCTGCATCTGCTGCTCCAGCAGCGGGAAATACTTTTCCTGCAGCGCCTTCTGGTCGGCGTACACCTGCTCAGCAAGGTCTTGCTGCCGGCTGCCGATGTTGGCCGTTGTCCGTGCGGCGTCATTGATGCCGCTGGTATCCGGTGGTTTTGGCTTGTTGGCCACCGACGCCACCAAGCCGCCAAGTTGAATCCAGTCGCCTGCGTTCATGCCTTGCACTCCCGTTTTCAGGGCGTTGCCCAAAGTTGAACCACCAGCCGAACCTGCAGCGCCTGCTGCGCCAACAGCCCCGCCAACGGCCGGTATCGCTGCCGTTATCGCTGGCGCGGTCGAAGCCAGGCCCGTGGTGGCCAGCGGCGCCAAAGCCGCAGAGCCCGGGGCGATGGTACCCAGCGTTCCGATGCCGCCTGCCGTCGTGCCAGCGGCGGCACCGCCAGCAGCACCACCGGCCGCCGTCCCGGCCGCACCACCAGCGCCACCCCAAAGCCCAGCCGCCGCGCCACCCAGCAGGCCACCAGCAGCCAACGACGCCAGGCCAAAAGCGTTGTCGTTGCTGCTGAAAATCTCTGGCTCGGCGGTGATGTTGCCCTGGGCGTCCTGCATCCAGCGGGCCACTTCGTTGTTGCCGCCGTAGGCCTCAAACACCTGCTGGCCGGTACTGTTCAGCCAATCCGTCGCGCCAGCAACGTCAACCCTGCGCGCTCCTTCCATGTTTTCGCCGCTGCCTTGTGTTCCGCCAAAGCGATCCAGCGGGCTGTAGAAGCCGCTGCCGTCGCCGTTGCCCAGCGAGCCTTGGCCGGAGCCCTGTTCCTGCGGACCCCAGTATGGGCTGCGCCACAGGTCAACCGCCTGTCCACTGGCGCGCGCCCAGTCGGGCAGCGTGTAGGTCTTGCTGGCGGCTTGTTTCAATGAAGTTGCCATCTGGTCCTCGATTCTTGCCTGTTTGGGCGCTGCGAATACCCTACCCCGCAAAGCCCCAAAGTCAAACGGTTGCCATGGTGCTTCTCTTGGTTGCGCTGTGCTGTTAGATGTTTCCAGCGGCAAAAAGGTTGACGGATGCAATCGCCACTCGACCGCCGCCGTCTATCACGGTGCAGACAAGCTCACCTTCAGCGCCCGTGTTTGCTTCTTCGCCTTGCCACACAGTCACGCTTGCCACATTGCCGGAGAAGGAGTTCAGGGCCACATAGGAGCCGCCAACCTCGTAGTTCTTGGTCAACGTCCAGTTGTACGTGTATGGCCCCGTGCCACCAGATGCGGTCACGGTGACGTTTTGCGTCACTCCAGTTCCATTGGTGCCGACAGAAATAGAACTTGGAGAGGCCGACGCTGCGGGCGCTGTGGCAGCGGCGAGGATCTTTGCAAGGCTGAGCCTCATGGGGCCTTGTGTGGCGAAGCCCGTCTTGCTTGCTGTGACATCCACCCAAGCAGTGTTTTGAGTGAACCCGCTGATGTAGATCAGGCTGCCCAAGACACTGGCGACACCAGATTCGCTTTGCGCAGATATTGAGACGGTCCACGTTGCCGTTTCGTCAAGCGCGCCATTGCGCACATAGACACGCACGGGATCGTAAGGGCCCACATCGGTAATCACACCTGCGCTGTTGGCGTTGAAGTTGACCGAATAGGTGCTCAGTGACGCAACGGCTGTCTCAAAGCCGTAGAGAACTGGTTTGCCCGCGCCGTTCCAATACATGCCCCCCTGAGCGTTCCCAAGCACGAAAGTGCCATCTTCGTTGAACCTTTGGCCTGAGCCCGTCACGGTGGAGCCAGATAGCGCAATGTTGCCGTTCTGCAGTCGGCCATTGAAGACGCCTGAGGTAGCGAACACAGCGCCGCGCACCACGACGCCATTGAACTCGGCTTGACCATCCGGCCGCACCCTCCACCCCTCGCTCCCGGGAATGAAGTTCGCGCTTTTCAAGTCGCCGCCGATGGTGCCGTCGCCCGCTGTCAGCTTGGCGGCGCTCAGGTTGGCAACCTTCGCATCGTCGATGCTGGCGTTGCCCAACTTCGCGTTGGTGATCGTGCCGTTGCGGATGAAAGCCGTGTCGACGTACAAGCCCGCCGGCACCAGCACGCCATTGATGACCGCATCTGTAGCCTGCACCACCACCAGGCGCATGTTGCTCAGGCTCACGCCCGGCGGCGGGGCGATGAAGAACCGATTGGCCAAGACGCCAACCTCAACTTCTGGCCCGCCTTCTGCGGTGCTGGTGGCCGCAAGTCCAATGCCGCCGATGGCCAGGCCACCGGCGCCGGATGCCACAACCCGCAGGGTGTAGAGGGCCTGCACTGAGCCGTCCAGGCTTGCACGTGCGTTTTCCTCGGCCACCACTCGCGCGAAGGTGGGGTTGTTGCCCGAATTTGGCGTGTTGACGGATGCCTCAAGGCCCGACGCGCGAAACGCCAGCGCCGCGTTGCCCCTGTCCTGGTCGCTCACGATCAGTTCGATGACATCCAGCGCGCTGGCGGTTGCCTCAAGACCCGTTGCCGGGTCGACGATTGCGGCTTCAAGAAGCTGCGTGCGCTGGGCCAGCGCAGCGTTGCCGCTGGTCTGGTTGCTCACGATCAACTCCACCGCGTCCAGGGCTTCTGCTGTGGCCTGTGCGCCGGTTGCCACGTTGCCAACGGTCACGCCGAGTGTGGAAACGCTTTGGGCAATCTGACCCTCGGCCTGCACCGCCCTGTCGCGCTCGGCTTTGACGCGCTGCGCCACGCTCCCCAGCAGCGAATCAGGGCCGTCTATCAGGGTGATGCGCTGCTGCAGCGCCGTAAAAAGCTGCGACTCGGTGATGGCGCCCGTGAGCACGTCCAGCAGTGCGGTCACATCCTGGCCGGTGGTGGCTTCAACCCCGTGGATGCCGCCAGCCGGGTTCGTCGACTCCACGCCGTCCCTGCTCTGCCACTTGATCCAGATTTTCCAGCGGGTACCAGGGTTGGTCGGGAAAGCCTTGATGGTCAAGCCGCCCACCGCGTTGTCGATCAGGCGTGCATCGGCAAAAACAGGTTCTGGCGCACCATCCAGCCACACCACGCCGTAGATGTTGGTCTGGCCATGCCCACGACCGACGGTGTATGTCGGCGCCGGCCACTGAACGATGAGGTTGGAGATTGCCGCGTCCACCGCCAGACCAGTCGGCGTCGGCGGTGGCGTCAGGTCTGGCGCGGGGCCGCCGGTGCCCGGCGCGCCAGGGCCCGGCTGCACAATGGTGGTGTTGCTGCCCCCGGGCCTGCCGGCGGCATAGGAACCATCGGCGCGCAGCAGCAGCACCCCCAGTTCCAGCAGCTCAGCTCGCGTCAGGAACTTGTCGTTGGGGCTGCCTACCGTGGTTTCGCGCGGATCCCTGACCCGCACCCACTGCCGCGTGGAGTCCAGCCAGTCGCGCAGCCACTCGGGCTGCCCTGGCAAGGCCTCAGTACCGGGGATGTTGGGGATAAAGGTGCTCACACCAGGTCTGAAATGTCTTCGGCCAGCAGGAAGCCCTGCACCGGCCCTGCGGTTTGCAGCTGGACCTGAAAGTCCTGCGCCAGATACCCGGATGGCAGCGCGAAGGGCTCGCCCGACACCACGGTGCGGCTGAAGGTGGTGGACCACACGCGCGATTGGTCGGCCTGCAGCACATCGGCCATCAGCGTGACCACCACGCTTTCGGGCTCGTCGGCCACCACCATCGCAAACCCGGGGTTCGTGGGGCACTCGTGCCGCACCACGCTCGTGATGAACGTGCCCAACAGGTTTGGCGAACTGGGTGCATTCCAGCGCCTGATGACGTTGCCGACATCCTGCAGATACAGCCGATCACTGATCGGGTCGTAGAACTGGCCACGCGCGCCAACCGTGAGAAAGCTGACCGCACGCGGCTCGGCTGGATCCACCATCACGGCGCGCGGCGTGCCGTCGTTGAAGAAGCCGACGTAGAAGCGTTCGACGCGCGTGCCGATCATGGTTGACGGCACCAGGGCCTGCCACTGCTCAGGCGACAGCGACTGCTCGGTGAGGATGCGCGCGCCGCCCTCACCCACCATGCACAGGCCGTTCGGCGAGGCGTAGATGACGCCGTTGCCCATGCTGACCACTGAGCGCTTGGACACGCACGCTTGATTGAAGGGCACGTACTGCTTGTCGAACAACTCCGGGCCGCCGCGCAGCACAACAGGGGTGGATGTGGTCAGCAGCACCCAGTTTTGGCCCCACTTCCCGGTTGCCACGATGTCGTCAAACACGGTATCGCGGTACTCGACTGGCCAGGCCCACGGCTTGCCGGGCACGCACACCGCGAACTCCTTGCCCCGAAAGCCACCGATCATGGACCCGTGAATGGCAATCAGGCCCACCAGGTCGGCCGGCGGCATTTCCCACGCGGGTTTGCTTGTGCCGCCACCGCTTTGCAGGATGGCCCCGCGCGTGCCGGTGTCCACCACCGTGGTTGCGCCCAAGGCAATCTCGGCACACCGCCGGTACTCTGACCCGTCTACGCTCACGTAGATGAAGCGTTGCGTGAGGTCGGGGTAGCCGCTGGGCGCCGGGTCAAAGTTGGCCAGCGTCACGGTGGCATCGGGCTTTGTGATGACGTTCCGTGGAAGACCCGGCGCACTCTCGCGGCCCTGGTTGTTCACGAACACATCCACGTAGGCCCGCGACTGGTCGGTGCCGGTACCAGCCGCCAGAATGGTCGCCGTCATTGCGGCAGTGGGCTTGGGGATCCCCAGTGACCTCCAAGCGGCTGGCCCCGGGTTGGCGGGCAGGCCGATCACGTTGTCGGTGCGCTTGGGCGGGCCGTCACCCGTGTAGTAAATCTCTTCTGTCGTGTCCTGGGCGATCAGTGAGCGCACAACATCAACGTCGGTTGTCCACTGCAGCCAGGCGCCGGTGTCGCTGGCAACCGTGCGGTTCATCCGGTAAGCCGATATAAGCGGCGTCGCCCCGCCCGTGGTCACCACCGTTGCCGGCGCGCGCCAAGTGCGGAAGTCGCCAGAGCCCAAGCGCAGGTTGACCGCGCTCGCGCCGATGCCTTCGGCCAACCGCTTTGGATGCACTCGCAGGTTGGCGCCGATGAAATTCGACCAGGAGGCGATCAGCATTTACTAATGCCCTCTGCTGAAGATGCCATATGTACTGCGCTTGTCGTGTGTCACCGCTTGCCCCATAGCCACATCAGCGCAGCAGCGATGGCCTCTGCGATGCGGGTGCCGATGCGGTGCAGGGTGGTCGCGCGGGCACTCACTACGCGGGGGTCGTGCATGTTAGGCAATCGCCGCATAAACGGCAGCACCAAGCAGCCGAATTCCTGCCGCGTTGTAATGCACATCATCGGCCGCTAGGCGTGCGGCGTGCGTCACCGCTGCAGCTTGCGCAGGCGTGGTGCCGGCGGTCAGGGTGATGGGCAGCATCGTTCAGTTCTCCGGCCTGCTTGCCCAGTACCGTGCAGCACTCACGGCGCGGGGGTCAGCGGCTTGCATCATCAATCCGTGATCACAGTCCAGCCGCGCGACTGCAAATTAGCCTTTGCAGTAGCACCCGCGCCAGATGGCGGTGCTGCAGCCATTGCCGGGCTTGATCTGAATTGATTTAGGGTCAAAGTTCTGCTGCCGGATGTTCCAGCGGCATCTACAGATTGCAGCACCTGATTTACCTCTGAGGTTGTATATCCCATTTGAGCCAGTGCAATATATGTTGCATTTGGCCGTAGCGTCCAATCCAAAGACGCCGGGGTATTTGATCTGTCAATGCGAATTTGGGTAAGGTTTGTGAACCTAGAAAGCACTGCGTTGCTGAATACAATCGCACTGTCAAGCCCATTTTGATCAACAGAAAAGAATGTAAGAGCAGTCGCATTAAGGCGCAACAAATCGGCTTCAGGGAAAGTGGCGCCTGCCGCAAAGTCGCCGGAAGTATTGAAGTTAAATGTTCCCAATTTAAAACCGCTGTCTGGGACAGAAATGCTTGTTACCGAGAGATTCCCGCCGCCCACCAACGTTGGCGCAGATGCTTGGTCGCTAACGTACAAGCAAATTGTTTTTGCAGCACTGCTTGGGTAAGTCCAAGACGGATTTGTTGCCTGCGATCTGTTCGCGCCGGTTGAGTCAAACCAAGTGGGCGAACTTGGCGTTCCTCCACCTGAAAAAATCAAAGGCGCTACGGCACCGTTTCGCGTTGTTGTAATAAGCATGCGCTTCCAGCGCGCAAGAGCTGGCGGGTTTGCAAGTATTCCGGCATAAATACTGGCTGGTGGTGTGGCAAGTGACAGCCCGCCCAAAAATGACAGGCCGCCAGCAGCAAGACCAGCGCCTAGCTCGTTGTAGCCTGTTTGCGTGTAGTGCAATTCGTCGCCGGCAATGTTTTTACCCGCCGCGAAAAAATTCGGCGTATCAGTAAATGCAACGGTTGCAATAGATGGTCTAGCCGCAGCCGCATCCGTTTGGCCTTGCCGGATATTGGCCCAAGCTGGCGTTGGCGAAGCCGAGTTAACGCCAAGCGCAGCTATCAAAAATGCGTCAATTGAGTAATCTGAAACAAAACGGTCGATAAGGGCGATAAGTCGCGGTGTGTAGTTTGCGGTTGAAGCGTTGGCCTGTGCGTCTGTTTCACCCTGAACCCACAACACTACTTTTTTGGCAATTGAAAATCCGGCTGCTGCTGCTGCTGCAATAGCCTTGTCAATTTGCGACTTTGCGCCGTTGGCCTGGGTATAAAGGCTGTTCGCCCCAGAAGTTAAGTCCCATGTTCCACCGCCAAGGCTTTCGTAACCCAGTGTCGCCGCATTGCCTGACTGAGCGGTTTTGCTGGCATCGATCATCGATGCGCCGTTGACTGCCACGCTCACGCACAGTACTACACCGCCACCGCCTGCCGTCCATGCCTGAGCGAAAGCACATTGCGGGCCGCCTTGTATGCGGCCTAGCAAATTTCGGCCAAGCGGCAACCACGCCCCGCCACCGTCTGCAGCATCCCGGTATTCGTAGCCGCGCCCGCCGGTTAATGCTGTTGTGTTTGCCGGGTCTTGGCTCCAGCCTATGGCGCTGGACTGCCCAGCGAAAATAACGAGTGTGGCAGGCGTTCCCGGGCTTCCCCCTGCATTGCCGACCACCCCAATAATTTGACCCGGCCTCATTAGCCGCCCCGCACGACGAAAGCCGCAGGCGCACCAGCTCGCGGCAGCACCGTGTACGCGGTATTGGCCGCAACAGTAATTGATGATGTGCCGCCGTTAATCGTCGCTGAGCCAGTAACTGCAATGATCGCGGTGCCGCTGGCCGGCCCCATGAGCGTCACGCCATGCGGCAAGGCCACCGCATTACTTAGGCTGTACGTGACGCCGCTGGCAAGTTCAAGGGTCGCGCTGTTGTCGGCCGTAAGCGCCGTGCGTGATGCCGCGATTGCGGTCGTTGCAGATCCCACCGGCAGCGGCAAGCCATCCAGCCCCCGCAGCACGTTTGACGCATCCAGCGCAGCAACTCCAGTCGCTGGCACTGCTGACTGGGCGGGGGTGAGCGCAACGGCGCCGATTGCAGTGCGCTGTGCGGCTTCGTCTGCTGCGGTCAGCACTTGGCGCCCGGCTGGAGTCGCATCGGTGATGTCGGCAGATGTCACGGAGCCGCCGGGGCCGCCTGAATTGGTGGCGCCGCCAGGCCCATTGGTTGATGGGTTTGTAGTGACGGTCATGGTTCAGGCCTCCGACATCCGTACCGTAACCGTGCCTGCGGTGTGCGCGGTAACCTCGGCACGGGTGAAGGCCCAGGCGGCATTGCCAGCAAAGCCGTCGCTGTCGCTGTTCGTGCCGCTCAGGATGATGGTGCCCAGTTCGGTGCCGACGGCGGTTGTGCCGTCGTTGCTGCCAAAGATGCGCACCGTGGCGCCGACAGATCCAGCGCCCGACACCGTGGCTTGAAAGGTCGCGCTCGGATTGGACCTTGCATACCACTTGCCAGGACCAATGCCGGTTGCGGTGAGAAGATGGGTTGTGTTCATGGCGTCCTCGGTTATCAGCCTGCTGGCCCGGCCACGCCAGCGCCATCCTGCAGCATCTGCAAGTTAGCGTCCAGCGCCTTCACGCGCTGGTCCTTGATGCCCAGGGTCTGCAGAAACAGTTGGTAGTAGGTGGCCGCGTTCTGCGGGCTCTTGGTGTAGGTGGCGTTCTTGCTGAAGGCCCTGAACAGCAGGTAATACTGCAGAGCGTTCGCATAGATGTCATCAAGCACGATGGCCGTGTTCAGGTTCGGCAGTTCGGTCGGCACTGCGAAGTAAACGATCTCGCCGCGCCTGGTGCCGTCGGCCGGCGGCCAGCAATAGAAGGCCTTGGGGTCGTCTTTGTCGAAGAACACATGCACCACCTCGCCCGGCGGGTCGGTGTGCCACATAGGCCGCTGCTCATCCATCCACATCATCGGCCGCACGATCACGGCGCGGCCGGGTGTTGGGTTCGTTGCGTGGTAGTTGCGCACCATGCGGGAAAACTGGTGCCCGTCGGTAATTCCAAGGCTTTCGAGCGTTTGCCGCGTGCCAGCCGCCAGGGGGCGAATCTGGGTGCGCACGTAGGCCGACGGCAGGTTGATGACCACCTCGCGCTGTCCATCGTTGATCCACAGCAGCACCTCGGTGTCAGGCCAGCGCACACCTGTCACACCTGTGGTGTCCTGCAGAATGATCCAGGCGCGGTTTGCGATGGCGCTTGCTGTGATCGTGCCCATGCTCAGCCTGCTGCGGTGTTGGTGGCAGCGGCAGCCTTGGTGGCGTAGGCTTCGACGATGGCCGCGCGCAGGTTGTCGCCGGTTTTGCGCCTGTCCACTGCAAGCGCCTGCGAGTCGGCAAACGCGCGAAGCTGGTCGTTGTTCAGGCCGGACAAGTCCAGCGCCTGGCCTTCGCCCTGGGGGAGCAAATACTGGGCACCGTCGGCGGGCTTCTTGGGTTCGCCGCTGCCGTTGGTTTTGGCTTGATCTGCTGGCGCCTGGTTGGCGCCTTGCTGCAACGCTGGGTCGGGTGCTGCCGACGCGGGCGCGGGCGCGGGCGCAGGCGCTGGTGCCGCCTCGGGCTCGCTGTCCAGGATCTCCCACACATCGCGGTGGGGCCTCAGCTTGGCTGCCTGTTCGGTGGTCACGCGCCGCACATCGCCGTGGCCGTTCCACACGTGCCCGCTGTCGCTGATGTTGTCGGTTTTGCTGGCCTTCAGGCCCACGTACCTTGCGAATTTCATGCTCTTCACTCCAGTAAAAAGGGCGGGCCCCTTTCAGAGCCCGCCCGAAACACCCACCGCCCTACGATGGGTGCAAGGAGACAACTTGCTGCGCCGATCAGCGGATGCCGACGGCGGCGCCCACCATGATGGCGTTGACCTCGCCGGCCACCGGGGTGCCGGCTGCGTTACAGGTCAGCACGATCTTCACGTCCTCGTTGAAGCGGATCGGCTTGAAACTGCACAAGTGCCGGCCGCCGGTGCGAGAAATCGTGATGGCGCTGGCCGCCGCGAAGTAGGTCAGGTTGGGGGTCAAGACGGTTTCCTGCTGGACGGGCGCAAAACCCGCCTGGAAGGCTTGTGCCGTAGTGGAGTCCAGGTCGTCGAACTGAAACGACAGCTCGCACAGCTCGAAGCCCGCAGGCAGCGGGAATTCCAGCGTGTCGTTGGCGGCCAGGGTGGCAGGCACCGCAACGGTGTCGGTGTTGACGAGCGCGCGGCCGTCACCCGACATCATCTGTGGCGCGCTGAACTTGCGTGAGAGAAAAGCTGGCATGTGAATGCTCCAAAAGTTAAAAGAAGGGGGCTGCATCGGCAAGGGCCCGAAGGCCCTCGCTATCAGGCTGCCACGCGGCGCGTGACGGAGTCGATGCAGATGACGCCGATGTCCGTGGGCTCGTAGTTGCCCTGGCCATCTGGCAGTGCAAACCGCAGCTTGTCCTCGGCACACATCAGTTCACCGGCCATTTCCAAGTTGCGACCGTAGTTGGTGGTGTTCTCCAGCATGCTGTACGGCACATCGGTCTGGGTGTTGACGCCAGAGCACATCGCCAGGGCCTGCGCACCCAGCAGCATCGAACGGCACACTTGGAAGCCGGGCAGCGCCGGCAGGGTTGCCACGCTCTCGGTCTGAATGCCGCCACCGCCGGCCACGTTGGCGCCGGTGTAGCGGTTGGCCGCCGTCACATGCCGCACACCAGCACCGCCGCTCCAGCGAATCGCAAAGTCGCCCATCTTGCGCACCAGCACGCCGTTCCACAGGAACGGTGAGCCGGCGAACAGCGGGTGAGCCTGCAGATTGCCGTACTTGGCCCGCTCCATGGCGTTGGACTGCCAGGTACGGATGTTGTTGCCGGCCGTGGTGTCGGTGATGAGCGCATTCCACACCAGGTGGTCCACCATCAGCACGCCCTTGATGGGGTCGTCACCGGCGGCGGGGTCACCCGGGATGCGAATGGGCATCAGGCGCAGCGTCAGCTCGCTGATGATGGCCGACAGCGCGTCGATATGCGACAGGCGCATGATGTCGGTGCTGTCGATGCTGGCCAGTTGCGCACCACCCTGGATCAGGTCCGTGCCGTCAACCACGTAGTGGCGGTTGAACGTCGGGGCCTTCACCGGGTTCACCATCATCGCGGCAAACTCGGGGTCGGTTTCCAGCGGAAGCACCCAGTCGACGCCGTCTTGCTGGCCGCGGGCGCCAGCAAGCTGCGTCAGGATGCGCTGCCACAGGAAATTGGGGATGCCGCCCTTGAGTTGCGCCAGGGCCGTGGTGCGCAAGTCGTGCTGAAAGCGTTTTTGCCTTGTGTTCGATGGTGGACGCTACGCCACCACCCGCTGCGGTTCAGCTACCGCAGACAGCTCACGCTTTCGCGTGAGAGCAGACCATATCTTGGGCCGGCGCTTGCCGGTCCCCAGGCACTTCGGGCCGCTTGGCCCTACTCCCTTGCGGGATGGTCGTTGAACCTTCATCAATCAGATCTTGCCAGCGGATCACATGCGCAGACACATCAAAGTCCGTGCGCGCTCGCTTGGCGTTGTTCACGTCAGCCGGCAGGTACTGCAGGTTGTGCGGCAGGTGTTCTCCGCCGGCTGCCAACGGCACCTTGTGGTCTACCTGATGGCCCGAAGGGCATGCCGCGTAGATCCGCACAATCAAATCGCGGACCTCGCTGGGCAAGCCGGCCAGCTTCATCGCTGCCTTGCGCGCCGCGTTGTGCGCTTTGCGAATCGCGCGACCCTGCTGTGACATGCGGTGCGCCACGTTCAGCGTTGCCTGCATCGCCTTGTGCCCCGGCTTCTGCCGGTACTTGGCGTTGAGTTGGCGCTTGCGCTCGGCGTTGCACAGCTTGCAGGGCTCGCACTTGCAGTACCTGTAGCCCGATGCCGTCCCATGCGGATAAGCCGGGTCGCTGGGGTCAATTCCCTTCGACTTCGGCGGCCGTCCGGTGGGCCGTGAACCTTTCTCTCTGTTGACGCTTGGCTGCTGATTGCCCAATCCGTGGTGCTTTTCTGCCTTCACGTTTGTCGTTGCCGACTGCGTTGTGGCGTCCACGGCTCTAAGGGTGTCCCAGCAATTCACCCGGTTCTCACATCTGCATTACTGCAGCGCGGACCCAGAGGCTTTCGCCCAAGTCATCTTCCCGCCGGCCGACACGGGCAGAGTTGCCATGTCGATGCGCACATCGCGGTAGGTGAAGTCGAGCTTGGCGCCCTTACCCTCCGCGTTCTCGTCGCCCATGATGGCGCGCAGCTTGATGACGTTCGCGCAGTCCACGCGAACGGTATCGCCTGCCGATTGCGTCAGGTCGTTGACACGCACGATGGGCATGTCGGTGGTGGACTGGCGCCGCAGCACGCGGGTGGCTTTGTCCATTTTGGGCGCGGGGCCCGAAAGGCTGTTCACAGGGGTGGGCTGCTTGCCCACCATCGCAAACAGGGCTTCTGACCACTTGCGCGGCGCCAAGCCGCTGGTCGTTGGGATGCTCGTCGTTGACATTGGTTGCTCTCAAAAGTTGGTAGCGATCACCCTCGGGCCAGGTCAGCCAGGATTTCCTCGTCGGACATCCTGTTGAACCGCTCAAGGTTGTTCGCGGGGTTGATGTCCTTGCCTGCCCCGCCGCCGATGTCGCTCAGCGTGCTGGGCTCTGCCCGGCCCGCTCGCGCGATGGCGTCCTCGGGGTTGGTTCGGTTGGGTGCTTGTGCAATCGCGGCCGATGCCATGTCTTGCTTGACGCGCTTCACCACCTCCCGAAAGCGCTCCGCGTGAGGCTTGCCTTGCCACGCGGGCAGCCGAGACAGGTACTCGTCGGCCACCTTGGCGGCTTCGAATAGCGTCTGGTCGGGGTCGTTCTGCCACGCCAACAGGTCGGGGACATCGTCCACAGCGTCCTGAAAATCGGGCGGCAGTAC
>JACCDU010623906.1_pt1 | contig 14893 bp, 25 predicted proteins | sample 7446081 | NCBI WGS metagenome assembly JACCDU01 (sample SAMN15323447, study PRJNA562643) | freshwater metagenome | isolation source: river surface water | place: USA:Blue River Watershed | collected 2017-08-17
CAGGACGAAGAATACGAGTTCGTGCTGAAGCAGATTGAAGCCGGCGCGAAGATGGGGTTCCCGACCATCAAGATTCAAAGTGCTTCAGGCGAACTTTTGACCAGGCTATTGCCTCACGCAGAGCGCTTGAACGTGAAGCTTGGCTATGAAATTCACGCACCCGAAGGCCCGAACAGCGAAAAGGTCATGAAAATTCGTGACACCTATGCAAAGTTAGACAGCCCGCTTTTGGGTTTCGTTCCCGACTTCTCATCAACCATGCACACCATGGGTCGTTCGATGCTTCAGACTTTCCGTGACCGCGGGCTCGACGAGGCTGCCATCCAGAAGGCTCTTGAATTCTGGGCTTCAGACGCACCAAACCCAGAGCGCATTGCCGGATTCGTGGAGTACCTAGCAAGTCGCGGAATCGATGCAAACACCCTGGGCCCATTCGGTCGCATGGCGTTCAACATGAACGGTCACGTCGCACCCGAGGAGTGGAAGGACATCATGCACCAGGTGGTGCACATCCACGCCAAGTTCTTCGACATGAATGACGATGGATCGGTTGAGGCAATCGACTACGAGAAGCACACCCGCATTTTTGCCGAGGGCGGCTTCGATGGCTACATCTCATCAGAGTGGGAGGGTCACGCCTTCGCTAACATCGGAGAAGTGGACCCATTTGTTGTTGTTCGTCAGCAGCAAGACTTCATGAAGAAATTCATGTAATAGGCAACTAAGAAAGGTATCTGCACAATGTCGTCACAGAAATCCAATCACCCAGTAACCCTGTTCACTGGTCAGTGGGCAGATCTACCTTTCGAAGAAGTCGCTCGGCTAGCAGCTTCTTGGGGATACGACGGACTCGAAATTTGCACCTGGGGAGATCACCTCGATCTCAAGCGTGCAGAGGAAGATCCGTCGTATCTTCAGAGTCGTCGAGACATTCTCGACAAATACAACCTCAACGTTTACGCAATCTCGACCCACCTGAGCGGCCAGGCAGTTTGCGATAACCCAATCGATTTTCGTCACGAGGCGATCCTTCGCGACTATATGTGGGGAGATGGCGAGGCTGAGGGCGTTCGCCAGCGTGCCGCCGAAGAGCAGAAGCGTGCGGCTCGCGTTGCTCGCAAGCTTGGCGTTGACACGGTTGTTGGTTTTACCGGCTCAAGTATTTGGCAATACGTCGCCATGTTCCCGCCGGTGCCAGAGTCAGTAATCGATGCCGGCTACCAAGACTTTGCCGACCGCTGGAATCCAATTCTCGATGTGTTTGACGCCGAGGGAGTCCGGTTCGCACACGAAGTGCACCCAAGCGAGATCGCATACGACTACTACACAACCGTGAAGACCCTAGAGGCCATTGATCACCGGCCAGCCTTCGGTTTGAACTGGGACCCATCGCACATGATGTGGCAGAACCTAGACCCGGTGGCATTCATCCTTGATTTTGCCGATCGCATTTATCACGTGGATTGCAAAGACACCCGCATGCGTCTGGGTAACGGCCGCAGGGGAGTCTTGGGCTCGCACCTGCCTTGGTCACACATGCAGCGCGGCTGGGACTTTGTTTCAACCGGTCACGGCGATGTGCCATGGGAAGACAGCTTCCGCGCCCTCGAATTCATCGGCTACAAGGGCCCAATCTCGGTTGAGTGGGAAGACGCCGGCATGGACCGTCTGCTTGGAGCTAAAGAAGCCGTTGGGTTTGTACGTTCGTTGCTCTGGGAAAAGCCAGCAGGCGCTTTCGACGCGGCCTTCTCAAAGTAACGCAGAAATTAGCCCTGATGAGGGGCAGAACCTAGGGGCGAACAGATGGCTCAAGACAATCGCGAAATCATGACCGAGTTCGCCGAGATTTTCTATCACCAGCGAGACGTAAAGCGCGCTTTCGATAAGTTCGTCGCGGGTGCTTCGTACATTCAACACAACCCGACCATCGCCGATGGCGCTCAGGCCGCAATCGATGCGCTCGCCGAAAAGTTTGGCCACCCAAATGCCAACTTTGAGATCAAAAAGATCCTGGTCGATGGCGATCTGGCAGTGGTTCACGTGAGGGCTTTTCCAAAGGGTGGGGCCGAGGCAGCGGTGGCTGACTTTTATCGCCTCGAAAACGGCAAAATTGTCGAACACTGGGATGTGCTTCAGCTGGTGCCGGCGACATCGGTAAACAACAACACGATGTTCTAAATATTCGCCCAAGATTTAATTTGCTTTGAGCCCCAGAACTGTGGCAAGATAGACAAGTTCGTGAGTAGTCGCGCTTTCTTGCGTGAACCACTGCAGGCATGTGAATCACCGCAAGGTTGGTTCCCCCGGCAGCTGAACAAAAATGTATCCGACCAAGAGTTTTCGGGTTTGTGCTTGTAAAAAAGCGCGACACGCCCGACAGCGTGGGTCGGACAAGCAGTACCCCAGGCAACTGGGTTTTGACAGAAGAACAGTGGTGCAACAGAAGTAGTGCTACTAAGCGTCCCGTGAGAAATCACGGGTAGAACGAGAGCGAGTCAAGATGGCCGGACAGAAAATCCGCATTCGACTTAAGTCTTATGACCACGAGGTCATTGACACTTCGGCACGCAAGATCGTCGACACGGTTACCCGTGCCGGTGCGACCGTTGTGGGCCCAGTGCCTTTGCCGACCGAAAAGAACGTTGTGTGTGTGATCCGCTCACCGCACAAGTACAAGGACAGCCGCGAGCACTTCGAGATGCGCACCCACAAGCGCGTTATCGACATCATTGACCCAACTCCTAAGGCAGTTGACTCATTGATGCGTCTCGACCTTCCGGCAGACGTCAACATCGAGATCAAGCTCTAAGGAAAATCATGTCTACCAACAGAACCGTCAAGGGACTTCTGGGCAAGAAGCTCGGCATGACTCAGGTATGGGACGAGAACAACAAGCTTGTTCCTGTCACCGTCGTTGAGGCTGGCTCGAACGTTGTCACCCAGATCAAGAACAACGAGATCGATGGCTACTCAGCTATCCAGATCGCATACGGCGCTATCGACCCACGCAAGACCACCCAGCCTCTAGCTGGCCACTTTGCCAAGGCAGGCGTTACTCCTCGTCGTCACATCGCCGAGATTCGCACCGCAGACGCTGCTGACTACTCAGTAGGCCAGGAGCTCGGTGTTGAGGTACTAGAGGTTGGCCAGCTGGTCGACGTCGTAGGAACCTCAAAGGGTAAGGGCTTCGCAGGTCACATGAAGCGCCACGGCTTCTCGGGTGTAGGTGCATCACACGGTGCACACCGCAACCACCGCAAGCCTGGTTCGATCGGTGCCTCATCGACTCCATCACGCGTGTTCAAAGGAACCCGTATGGCTGGTCGCATGGGTGGCGCTCGCACCACCGCAATGAACCTAACCCTGCACGCAATCGACGCCGAAAAGGGTCTATTGCTAATCAAGGGTGCCGTACCTGGTCCTAAGGGTCAGCTCGTATTCGTCCGCAACGCAGTGAAGGGAGCGTAACTCTAATGACCGAAGTCACCAAGATTGACGTTCTCGACGTCGCAGGTAAGAAGGCAGGCTCAGCAGAGCTTCCTGCAGACCTTTTCGACGTCCAGACCAACGTTCCACTAATCCACCAGGTTGTTGTTGCTCAGCTAGCAGCAGCTCGCCAGGGCACCAGCTCAACCAAGCGTCACAACGAGGTTTCTGGTACCGGTAAGAAGCCTTTCAAGCAGAAGGGAACCGGTCGCGCTCGTCAGGGCTCGATGCGTGCTCCTCAGATGCGCGGTGGTTACATTGCTCACGGTCCAAAGCCACGCGACTACGACCAGCGCACCCCTAAGAAGATGAAGGCAGCTGCAATTCGCGGTGCGGTTTCTGACCGTGCACGCAACGGCCGTCTACACGTCATCGCAGAGTTCGCAATTGGTTCAGCACCTTCAACCAAGGCAGCGGCCGCAATTCTTGCTCAGCTAACTCAGCGTCGCAACGTTCTAGTTGTTCTAGACCGCACCGACGACACCAGCTACAAGAGCTTGCGCAACCTTCAGAACGTTCACGTTCTGCCTGTTGACCAGCTAAACGCTTACGACATCTTGTTGAGCGACGACTTGGTATTCACCAAGTCAGCACTTGACGCATACATCGCAGGTCCTGCCAAGGGCGCATCGGCTAAGGCTGTTGCAACTTCGGCTGAGGCCGCCAAGGAGGCATAAGCATGACTGCGATCAACAAAGACCCACGCGAGGTCATCATCAAGCCAATCGTCTCTGAGAAGAGCTACGCATTGATCGACAACGGAAAGTACACCTTTGAGGTGGACCCACGTTCGAACAAGACCGAAATCAAGCAGGCCATCGAAGTTATCTTCGGCGTCAAGGTTGCTTCGGTTAACACTCTGAACCGTGTTGGCAAGACCCGCCGCACCAAGTTCGGTCTAGGCAAGCGCAAAGACACCAAGCGCGCCATCGTCACCCTAAAGTCCGGCACCATCGACATCTTCACCAACGTCGGTTAAGCGGAAGTAGAGGAACATACAAAATGGGTATCCGTAAGTACAAGCCAACGACTCCTGGTCGTCGCGGTTCGTCGGTTTCAGATTTTGCTGAAATCACCCGCTCAACCCCAGAGAAGTCGCTGCTCCGTCCACTAAGCAAGACCGGTGGCCGCAACTCAGCTGGTCGCATCACCACCCGCCACATCGGTGGTGGCCACAAGCGCCAGTACCGCGTCATCGACTTCCGTCGTCACGACAAGGATGGCGTTCCAGCTACCGTTGCTCACATCGAGTACGACCCGAACCGTACCGCTAACATCGCTCTTCTGCACTACGCAGACGGCGAGAAGCGCTACATCATTGCGCCGAACAAGCTAAAGCAGGGCGACCGCATTGAGCAGGGTGCAGGTGCAGACATCAAGCCGGGCAACGCTCTTCCATTGAAGAACATCCCGGTTGGTACCGTAATCCACGCAATCGAGCTAAAGCCAGGCGGCGGTGCCAAGATGGCCCGTTCAGCTGGTGCATCAGTTCGTTTGGTTGCTAAGGATGGACCTTACGCACAGCTTCGTCTACCTTCAGGTGAAATCCGTAACGTAGACGCACGCTGCCGCGCAACCGTTGGCGAGGTCGGCAACGCCGAGCAGTCAAACATCAACTGGGGTAAGGCCGGCCGTATGCGCTGGAAGGGCGTTCGCCCAACCGTTCGTGGTGTTGCCATGAACCCTGTTGATCACCCACACGGTGGTGGTGAAGGTAAGACCTCTGGTGGTCGTCACCCAGTAACCCCTTGGGGTCAGGCTGAAGGCCGCACCCGCAAGCCAAACCTTCCAAGCGACAAGCTCATCGTTCGTCGTCGTACCGTCGGCAAGAAGCGTTAGTAGGAGTCTGAACATATGCCACGCAGTCTAAAGAAGGGTCCTTTCGTTGATGACCACCTTTTCAAGAAGGTAGCCAAGCAAAACGAAGCCGGAACCCAGAATGTGATCAAGACCTGGTCACGCCGCTCGATGATCGTTCCAGCAATGTTGGGTCACACCATCGCTGTGCACGACGGTCGCAAGCACATCCCTGTTTTCGTCACTGAGTCCATGATTGGTCACAAGCTAGGCGAATTCTCACCAACCCGCACCTTCCGTGGACACGTGAAGGACGACAAGAAGGGTCGCCGCAAGTAAGCGGCGCCTGAAAGACGAGAGGAAAGACAATGGAAGCAGTCGCACGCGTGCGTCACATCCGCGTCACCCCAATGAAGGCTCGCCGCGTCGTTAACCTGATCCGCGGAAAGCAGGCCTCTGAGGCCATGGCCATCCTGAAGTTCGCACCTCAGGCAGCCAGCGAGCCAATCTTCAAGCTAGTACAGGCAGCAGTTGCTAACGCTAAGGTCAAGGCCGACGCAAGCAACACCTTCCTCAACGAGGACGACCTGTTCGTATCAGCAGCGTTTGTAGACGAGGGCACCACCCTGAAGAGGTTCCAGCCTCGTGCACAGGGTCGCGCATTCCAGATCTTGAAGCGCACCAGCCACATCACCGTTGTGGTTGCAACTCCAGACGAGGTTGCTAACAAGGCAGCTGCTAAGAAAGGTGGCAACTAATGGGTCAAAAAGTTAACCCATACGGTTTCCGTCTAGGAATCACCACCGATCACGTATCGCGCTGGTTCTCTGACTCAACCAAAAAGGGTCAGCGTTACCAGGACTACGTAACCGAGGACATCAAGGTTCGCGCACTTCTAACCAGCCGCCTAGACCGCGCTGGTGTCTCACGTGTTGAGATCGAGCGCACCCGTGACCGTGTTCGCGTTGACATCCACACCGCTCGCCCAGGCCTAGTAATTGGCCGTCGTGGTGCAGAGGCTGAGGCTATTCGCGCAGACCTAGAGAAGCTAACCGGCAAGCAGATTCAGCTGAACATCCTTGAGGTTAAGAACCCAGAGATCGACGCTCAGTTGGTTGCTCAGGGTGTAGCCGAGCAGCTAAACGCACGTGTGGCTTTCCGCCGCGCAATGCGTAAGGGCATGCAGGGTGCAATGCGCCAGGGCGCAAAGGGTATTCGTATCGCTTGTGCCGGTCGTCTCGGCGGAGCCGAAATGTCTCGCACCGAGTTCTACCGTGAAGGCCGTGTGCCTCTACACACCCTTCGTGCCAACATCGACTACGGCTTCTACGAGGCCAAGACCGTTTTCGGTCGCATCGGTGTAAAGGTATGGATCTACAAGGGTGACATCACCAACAAGGAGCTAGCCGTTCAGCAGGCAAACGCGCCTAAGCGCCCAGAGCGCTCAGACCGCCCACGCCGCAACAACGACGCTCCTGCAGCAGCAGCTCCAGTGGCAGCAGCCCCTGCAGCCGAGAAGGTTGAGGCCTAATCATGTTGATTCCACGTCGCGTAAAGCACCGCAAGCAGCACCACCCGAAGCGTTCGGGTATTGCTTCTGGCGGAACCACCGTAGCTTTCGGTGAGTTCGGTATCCAGGCTCTAACTCCTGCATACGTAACCAACCGTCAGATCGAGTCTGCTCGTATCGCAATGACCCGTCACATCAAGCGTGGTGGAAAGGTATGGATCAACATCTATCCAGACCGTCCACTAACCAAGAAGCCAGCCGAAACCCGCATGGGTTCAGGTAAGGGTTCACCGGAGTGGTGGGTAGCAAACGTCAAGCCTGGCCGCGTACTTTTCGAGGTATCTGGTGTTAGCGAGCAGCTTGCTCGCGAGGCAATGACCCGCGCAATCCACAAGCTGCCTCTAAAGGCACGCATCATCAAGCGTGAAGAAGGTGACGCATAATGGCGATCGGTTCAAAGAACCTACAGTCAGCTGATCTCGACAAGATCGAGGATTCAGTATTGGTAGAAGAGCTAAAGAAGGCTCGTGAAGAGCTATTCAACCTACGTTTTCAGTCGGCTACCGGCCAGCTAGAGAGCCACGGTCGTCTACGTGCCGTAAAGCGCGACATTGCTCGTATCTACACCATCATCCGTGAGCGTGAGCTCGGTATTCGTGCAGTTCCAACTGCTGCGGCCGCCAAGCCAGCTACCAAGGCTAAGAAGGCAGCGTCAACTGATGCTGCTGCCACCGAGGAGGCATAACAATGGCTGAGAAGAAGACTAAGGTCGAGGCTCCAGCAGCTGCAGAAGAGCGCGGTTACCGCAAGTCTCGTCGTGGCTACGTTGTCAGCGACAAAATGGACAAGACCATCGTTGTAGAGGTTGAAGACCGCGTAAAGCACCCGCTTTACGGCAAGGTTATTCGCCGCTCAACCAAGGTTAAGGCTCACGATGAGCTCAATGCTGCAGGCATCGGTGACCTCGTTGTAATCAACGAGACCCGCCCACTTTCAGCAACCAAGAACTGGCGCCTAGTCGAAATCGTCGAAAAGGCCAAGTAATCACCCCTCGATCACCCGTCGGTAATGGGTGTTCGTATAACAAGGAGTAAAAAATGCTTCAACAGGAATCCAGATGTAAGGTTGCCGACAACACCGGCGCCAAAGAAATCTTGGTTATCCGTGTTCTTGGCGGCTCAAAGCGCCGCTACGCGGGCCTAGGCGACCTAGTCGTTGCCACCGTAAAAGACGCAATTCCTGGCGGCAACGTCAAGAAGGGTGATGTCGTTAAGGCTGTCATCGTGCGCACCAAGAAGGAGACCCGTCGTCCAGATGGTTCTTACATCAAGTTCGACGAGAACGCTGCTGTGATCATCAAGAAGGATGGCGAGCCTCAGGGTACCCGCATCTTCGGTCCAGTTGGCCGCGAGCTTCGTGACAAGAAGTTCATGAAGATCATCTCGCTAGCACCGGAGGTTATTTAATCATGGCGACCATCAAAAAGGGCGACACCGTAGTAGTCATCACTGGCCGCAAGCAGGCTAAGGGCGGCGACCGCGGCAAGACCGGCACCGTGCTTTCTGTAAACAAGGAAACCAACCGCGTTCTAGTCGAGGGCATCAACCTAATCACCAAGCACACCAAGGTTGGCCAGACCGACCGCGGCACCAAGACTGGTGGCATTGAGGTTGTTGAGGCTCCGATTCACATTTCAAACGTTGCTCTTGTTGACCCATCAACCAAGAAGCCAACCCGTATCGGTGCACGTCTAGAGACCAAGACCGTAAACGGCGTTAAGAAGACTGTTCGCGTTCGTATCGCGAAGAAGTCGGGTAAGGACATCTAATGGCTGACAAGAAGACTGCTCCAGCAGCTAAGGCGCTTCCGCGTCTAAAGGCTCAGTACCGCGCAGAAATTGCTGCGGCACTTGCAAAGGAATTCGGTTTCACCAACCCTCACCAGGTTCCAAACCTAACCAAGATCGTTGTGAACATGGGTGTCGGCGACGCCGCTAAAGATGGCAAGCTCATCGATGGCGCCGTAAAGGACCTAACCGCAATTACCGGTCAGAAGCCACAGGTTAACCTTGCTCGCAAGTCAATCGCGCAGTTCAAGCTTCGCGAAGGCCAGGCAATCGGTGCTCACGTAACTCTTCGTGGCGACCGCATGTGGGAATTCCTAGACCGTTTGCTATCACTAGCTCTTCCTCGTATCCGCGACTTCCGCGGTTTGAGCGACCAGCAGTTCGACGGCAAGGGTAACTACACCTTTGGTCTCTCAGAGCAGAACGTGTTCCACGAGATCAACCAAGACAACATCGACCGCTCACGTGGTATGGACATCACTGTCGTTACCACCGCAAGCAACAACGATGAGGGCCGTGCGCTTCTAAAGGCACTTGGCTTCCCGTTCAAGACCAACTAATAAAAGAAATCGGTAAGGTCCAGCCGCTTGTAAACGGCCTGGATACCTCCGAGGAAGGTGCAACACCATGACAATGACAGATCCGGTAGCAGATTTTCTGACCCGGCTTCGCAACGCAAACTCTGCGTACCACGAGTCAGTTAGCCTGCCTTACAGCAAGCTAAAGGCAAACATCGCAGAGATCCTCAAGTCTGAGGGTTACGTAGCAAGCATCAAGGTCGAAGACGCAGAGGTCGGTAAGACCCTAAGCGTTGAGCTAAAGTACGGCCCAAACCGCGAGCGTTCAATCGCTGGCATCAAGCGTGTTTCAAAGCCAGGTCTTCGCGTTTACGCAAAGTCAACCGAGCTTCCACGCGTATTGGGCGGTCTTGGCATCGCAATCCTGTCCACTTCATCCGGTCTACTAACTGACCGTCAGGCTGCCAAGAAGGGAGTAGGCGGAGAAGTCCTCGCCTACGTTTGGTAATCACAGATGTCACGTATTGGTAGATTGCCGATTCCGGTTCCAGCCGGCGTCGAAGTAAAGATTGATGGCAACGTTGTTTCAGTCAAGGGCTCAAAGGGCACCCTGACCCACACCGTTCCAGCTCCGATCACCGCAGCAGTTGAGGGCGACAGCATCGTTGTTACCCGTCCTGACGACGAGCGTGTTTCACGTTCGCTTCACGGTCTAACTCGCACCTTGATCGCGAACAACATCCAGGGTGTTACCACCGGCTTTACCAAGGGTCTTGAGATCGTTGGTACCGGTTACCGTGTAACTGCAAAGGGCTCAGACATTGAGTTCGCGCTTGGTTACTCGCACCCAATCTTGGTGCAGGCTCCTGCCGGCATCACTTTCACCGTTGAGGGCAACACCAAGGTCACCGTGTCGGGTATCGACAAGCAGGCCGTTGGTGAGGTTGCCGCAAACCTACGCAAGCTACGCAAGCCAGAGCCTTACAAGGGCAAGGGTGTTCGCTACGCAGGCGAGGTCGTTCGCCGCAAGGCCGGAAAGAGTGGTAAGTAATCATGGGTCTAACTACTAGAACCCGCGGCAAGAGCAAGGCTGCTGCACGTACCCGTCGTCACCTACGTCTTCGCAAGAAGATTGCAGGCACCGGCCTACGTCCACGCTTGGTCGTAACCCGCTCAGCACGCCACGTATTCGTTCAGGTTGTCGACGACACCAAGGGCATTACCCTTGCGTCAGCTTCAACCATGGAAGCGAACTTCCGTTCATCAAAGGACGACAAGTCGGCTAAGTCAAAGGCTGTTGGTCTGCTAGTTGCAGAGCGCGCCAAGGCTGCTGGCATCTCAGAGGTTATCTTCGACCGTGGCGGTAACAAGTACGCCGGTCGCGTTGCAGCTATCGCAGATGGCGCACGCGAGGGTGGGTTGGTCCTCTAATGACTGAGAACAAGGAGCAAAAGTTGTCAACTGAGTCAACTGAGGCAGCAACCACTGTTGTTGCAGAAGCAGCAGGCACCGACGAGCGCGAAGCGCGTCGCGGATCACGCGAGCGCGCACCTAAGGGTGACCGTCGTGAGCGCGAAGAGAAGAAGAGCGAGTTCCTAGAGCGCGTTGTCACCATCAACCGTGTATCAAAGGTTGTTAAGGGTGGTCGCCGCTTTAGCTTCACCGCTCTAGTAGTTGTCGGTGACGGCAACGGTCTAGTCGGCGTCGGTTACGGCAAGTCAAAAGAAGTACCTTCAGCTATCGCTAAGGGTGTTGAAGAGGCGAAGAAGAACTTCTTCCGCGTTCCTCGCATCGCTAGCACCATTCCTCACCCGGTTCAGGGCGAGGCAGCTGCTGGTGTAGTACTTCTTCGTCCAGCTGCAGCTGGTACCGGTGTTATCGCCGGTGGTCCAGTTCGTGCAGTTCTTGAGTGTGCAGGTATCCACGACGTTCTTTCGAAGTCATTGGGTTCTTCAAACACCATCAACATCGTTCACGCCACCATTGAGGCACTGCGCATGCTCGAAGAGCCAGCAGCAGTTGCAGCACGTCGTGGCCTAAGCATCGAAGAAGTTGCTCCGGCAGGTCTTCTTCGCCAGCAGAAGGCAGGTGCCTAATGGCTACTCGTCTCAAGGTAACTCAGATCAAGAGTGCTATCGGTAACAAGCCAAACCAGCGCGAGACTCTTCGCACCCTGGGCCTAAAGCGCATCGGCGACATCATTGTTAAAGATGACAGCCTTTCGGTTCGTGGCATGGTTCGCACCGTCGCACACCTAGTAAAGGTTGAGGAGATCAACTAATGGCTGAAGAGAAGAAGGCGCCTGCAAAGGCAGCCGCTCCGAAGGCTGCTGCTCCTAAGGCAGCCGCAAAGACTACCGCTGCAAAGGCACCTGCCGCCAAGGCTGCACCAGCTAAGGCTGCTGCACCAAAGGCTGCTGCTGAAGAGAAGGAGGCCAAGGCTCCGGCTAAGGCTGCTGCTCCTAAGGCCGCTGCCAAGAAGGCTGCTGCTCCTGCAGAGAAGGTAACCGTACTTAAGGTTCACCACCTACGTCCAGCTCCTGGATCAAAGAAAGACCGCACTCGTGTTGGTCGTGGTGAAGCGTCTAAGGGTAAGACCGCTGGTCGTGGTACCAAGGGTACTAAGGCTCGTTACCAGGTTCGTCCTGGCTTCGAAGGTGGTGGCGTGCGTCTAGTAATGCGTACTCCTAAGCTTCGTGGTTTCAAGAACCCATTCCGCGTGGAGTACCAGGTTGTAAACGTCGAGAAGCTAGCCGAGCTTTACCCTAAGGGTGGAGACGTGACCGTAGCCGATCTAGTACTAAAGGGTGCAGTTCGCAAGAACGAGCCTGTAAAGGTACTTGGCGATGGCGACATCTCGGTTAAACTCAATGTCAGCGTTGACAAGATCTCAGAGTCTGCAAAGGCCAAGATCGTCGCCGCTGGTGGCTCGGTTAACGACTAGTCACCGACTAGTCCTTAAAAGCCAGGAGGCTTAAGTTGCTTAGCGCTATTGTTCGTGCATTCCGCACTCCGGACCTGCGTAACAAGCTTGCTTTTACGCTTGCGATCGTTGCCATTTTCCGTTTGGGCTCGTTTATTCCTGCCCCATTCGTTGACTATGGCAACGTTCAAAAGTGTCTAGCACAGACCCAGAACACCAGCGGGCTCTATGAGCTCGTCAACCTGTTCTCGGGTGGCGCTTTGCTTCAGCTTTCTATCTTTGCGCTGGGAATCATGCCGTACATCACGGCTTCGATCATCACCCAGTTGCTTCGCGTGGTCATTCCACGCTTTGAAGCGTTGTACAAGGAGGGCCCTGCTGGTCAGGCAACCCTTACTCAGTACACCCGCTACCTAACCATCGCGCTAGGTCTGCTTCAGTCAACCACGCTTATTGCCGTCGCCCGCCAGGGTGCGCTATTCGGTGCAGACTGTGTGCTTCCAATCCTTACCGACTCATCTCCACTAGCTGTTGCCCTCATGGTTATCACCATGACCGCGGGTACCGGTCTAATCATGTGGATGGGTGAGCTCATCACCGAGCGTGGCGTTGGTAACGGTATGTCACTTCTTATCTTCACCTCGATTGCTGCCAAGTTCCCTGCATCGCTATTCGGAATTGCTAACACCAAGAGCATCGAAACCCTGCTACTCGTTATCGGCATCGGTGTTCTAGTGGTTGGCCTAGTCATCCTGGTTGAGCAGTCACAGCGTCGAATTCCGGTTCAGTACGCAAAGCGTATGGTCGGTCGTCGCACCTACGGTGGCCAGAACACCTACATTCCAATCAAGGTCAACATGGCTGGCGTTGTGCCAGTCATCTTTGCCTCGTCACTTCTTTACTTGCCAGCGCTGATTGCTCAGTTCAACCAGCCAGATGCAAACGGAAAGGTAGCCGACTGGGTTACCTGGGTTTCGAACTACCTAACCAAGGGTGACCACCCGTTCTACATGGCTTTGTACTTCTTCCTAATTCTTGGCTTCACCTACTTCTATGTAGCGATCACATTCAACCCTGAAGAGGTCAGTGAAAACATGAAGAAGTACGGTGGCTTCATCCCTGGTATTCGTGCCGGTCGTCCGACCACCGAATTCCTTGAGTTCGTGCTCAGCCGCATCACGTTCCCTGGTGCAATCTACCTAGGTCTGATCGCCTTGATTCCATTGGTTGCGTTCTCGCTAATCGGTGCCAACCAAGACTTCCCATTCGGCGGAACCTCGATCCTCATCATCGTTGGTGTTGGTCTTGAAACCGTCAAGCAGATCAACGCTCAGATGCAGCAGCGCAACTACGAAGGTCTTCTGAAGTGACCCGCCTCCTCTTGATTGGCGCTCCAGGCGCCGGCAAGGGAACCCAGGCTGAAAAGCTTTCAGAAGCGTTTGCCATCCCTGCCATTTCAACCGGCGACATCTTCCGTCACAACGTGAAGAACGAAACCGAGCTTGGAAAGCAGGCCAAGGCTTTCATGGACCGCGGCGAGTATGTGCCTGACTCACTGACCAACGCATTGGTTCGCGACAGACTGTCACACGAAGACGCCAAGGCTGGCTTTTTGCTAGATGGTTACCCTCGCACCGGCGATCAGGTTGAAGAGCTTGACGACATCTTGGCCGCTCAGGGAACCAAGCTTGACGTGGTTGTTCAGCTAACCGCCGACACCGATGAGGTAGTTCGTCGCTTGCTAAACCGTGCCCTCGAGCAGGGTCGTGCCGACGACACCGAAGACGTAATTCGTCGCCGCCTAGAGGTTTATGAAGAGCAGACCGCACCGCTAACCAGCGTTTATGCAGAGCGCGGCCTTGTTGTCATGATCGATGGTCTTGGTGAAGTTGCCGAGGTTACCGGCCGCATTCTTGAGGCTCTCGACGCCCGCGGTTTGACCCCGGGTCTTTAGTCGCTGCCGCCGCATGTCACGTCAAGGCTTCGAGCTCAAAACCAACGAGCAAATCATTCTTATGCGCCAGGCCGGTTTGGCCACTGCCGCAGGCCTAGATGCAATTCGCAAACTAATTCGCGCCGGCATCACCACCCTCGAACTTGATAAAGCAGCGGATGATGCCATTCGCGCTCACGGTGGGCACTCCAACTTCCAACTCGTCGAAGGCTACAAGCACACCATTTGCGCTTCGGTTAACGACGAGGTCGTTCACGGCATCCCTGGAAATCGCGTTTTGCAGCCTGGCGACATTGTTTCGATTGACTGCGGTGCCGAAATTGGTGAATGGAACGGCGACTCGGCTGTCACCTTTATTGTGCCCGGGGGAGAACCGGAGGTTGCCGCGAAGCGCCAGCTGCTGAGCGACATCACCGAGCAATCGCTTTGGGTTGGTATTGCCGCACTGGCAAAAGCCGAGCACCTCAACGAGGTTGGTCGCGCAATCGAGGCCTACGTTGAGAGCCAAGAGATCGAACACCGAGCCAAGTTCGGCATTCTTGAAGAGTATGTTGGCCACGGAATTGGCCGCTCGATGCACGAAGACCCACCGGTTTACAACTACGGTGTTCGCGACAAGGGCCCGAAGGTTGTGCCCGGGCTTTGCGTTGCAATCGAACCGATGATTACCTCGGGTTCTGCAAAGACCAAGATTTTGGCCGACGGCTGGACAGTTTCGGCAAAAGACGGCTCGGATGCCTCGCACTGGGAACACTCGGTCGCGGTTCACGACAAAGGAATTTGGGTGCTCACCGAACCAGACGGTGGCGTAGCCAAGCTTGCGCAGTTCGGCATCACGCCGGTTGCGCTGAGTTAAACGG
>JACCDU010548681.1_pt1 | contig 14890 bp, 13 predicted proteins | sample 7446081 | NCBI WGS metagenome assembly JACCDU01 (sample SAMN15323447, study PRJNA562643) | freshwater metagenome | isolation source: river surface water | place: USA:Blue River Watershed | collected 2017-08-17
GATAAAACTTACGTTTTGTCTTATTGTTCGCGTGTGATACGTTGTTACCTACACGAGTTCTCTTTCCAGTTAATTGACAAACCTTTGCCATAATATGTTGTTTTTAAAATTGAATGCGATTCTAAAAGTATTTCCCCTAAAGGGATTGCAAAAGTAGGAAATATTTTGAAAAATCCCAAAGGTCTTTACAAAATTTATAAAATGCATTGGATTGTGTATCTTTGAGTCATGGCAAAGCGAAAAACCGACGAATCCGTTAGTAAGAAAATCATCTCTTCCTTGATCTGGTTAGGAACCTTGCCTTTGTGCCTTTACACCTTGTTAACCTATTTATTGAGCTATTCGCTCATCATAGATCACTGGCTTGCGGGATTCATCATGATGACGCTTCCATATGCACAGATTCTCTGCTTCGTATCCTTGATTTATTGGATTTTTCGTCGGGCCAAACGCGCGCTTTTACCCCTTGTAGTACTGGCATTAGGGTATGGATTTATCCCACGAAGTTTAGTATGGAATACGGCTAACACATCGGCCAAAAAAGACCTCCGCGTATTGAGTTATAATGTTTATGGCATGTACTCCAATAATTACAGTGGGAATGAGGAAAAAGTGAAAGCTTTAAAAAGCTTTATGCTGGACTACCAAGCGGATGTAAAATGTTTTCAGGAGTTCTATTCACATGCAGATCGCAAGGCATATCGCAGCATTAATATGATGAAGGATTCCTATCCACACTATGCCTTCATTCCATTAAAAGAAGATTTTTTTGAGGCCAAAGAAAAAATGGGCCTGGCAATTTTCTCTAAATACCCCATAATTCACCAATCGGGAAAACAATTTGGCAATTCGGCCAACGGATATTTATATGCGGATATCGTTGCGAACAAAGACACTTTCCGAATCATCAATGTACAGTTATGGTCGATGGGCATTCGGGTGGGACGTGTGACTGGTAAAATTCGCGATCAAGATTATGAAGATGCCAAAAAAGAAGGTCGGGGTATCATCGCCTCCCTTCGCAAAGGCTTTATACATCACAAAGATGAAATGTCGCAGATTAACCGACTGATTCAAGAAAGCATGTACCCCGTTATCGTCGTAGGTGATTTAAACGAGACGCCTTATGGCTGGGCCTATGGAACACTACGGGAGCGGCTGAAAAATTCCTTTGAAGAAGCCGGCCGCGGGTTTGGTTTTACATTAAATAGAAGTCCCTACCTCGTGCGCATTGATAATCAATTTTGTTCGAAGGATTTTAGCGTGAATCAATTTGTAACCTTAAGGAATATCCGCTATTCAGATCATTTCCCCATCGCGGCGGATTATGAGCTAAAATAATTTTCGGAGCTTAAATGAGAGCAAATGGTAGCTGTTGCCCCTACGAATAAATAATTCGATTTTCTTCCCTTCTTTCGATTTCAAGATACGATATACTTCACCTAAACTATATTGGGTTGATCTCACCCCATTAATTAGCCAGATTTCATCCCCAGGCAATACGCCCGCCTCTTCCGCAGGTGAATTTGACTGAACGCTTTCTACGACATAATCTCGAAAACGAACTCCCGTAGCTCGCAAACCTACTCCTGAAAGACCTAATTCAAAAGGTCTACGCCATTGCCTCCTGATTGGCTTAAAGACAACGTATTGCCCTAAATAATGAAATGTCACTACATAGCGACGCAAAAACTCACCTCCTAAACTACCATGTAACCTACTCGAGTCGCTCCCCAATTTTGTCAAAGGAAAAGCCGTTGGTACTTGTGACCAAGTCCATGGCCCTAAGCTTAATTGAGGCACTCGACCCATATTTCCCACGATGGCGCCATTCAATCCTTTTCCTAAATAAACGGCTTTATCCACGTATGTAAATAAACTTGAATCCAGCCCAAATCCTTCTAGAAATAATACGTGCCCAGCACCTGAGTCCAACAGCAAACGATTCGCTTGCTCTCCTTTTTTACTTTGGATAATGGCCGACTGTATATATGGCTTATTGTCCGTGATTTCTATTGGGAACCTCATGCCTTTCCCCTTTCGATAGTGATAATCCTGCGCTTGAGTTAAAATCATCCGTTGACGCGCATAGTCAAGCGTCACAACAAGATTTGAAAAAAGCTCATATCCCAGCACGCCTTGAATTTTGGTTCCAACAAAATCTGAGAGATTCAGCTGAACACTTGAAACATAGATTAAATTTTGATGCAAGGCAATGGCCCTGCCTACTTGTAATTTCACATCAATCACAACCTGTGCCTGAATCGCTTGACCTTCACCAAGTCCCTTCAAATCGATTCGTCGGGAGGCCTTCAATCCCAACTGTCTAAAAACCGTACTATCTGTCAAAAGGGTGGTTCCTAAACCTGTGTCAACAAGAAAACGTAAGGTATCAGAGGCATTAATTTTGAGTGGGATGACAATGAGATTCGCGTGCAACTCAAAGGGAATTTCAAGCTTTTTCTGGCCTTTTGACCAATGAAAGCCTAAACCGAATTCTTTCAAAGAATCCAATGTTTGCCCATCCCCTTTTGAAGAGAATAAGAGCAGGACAAATAAGAATGCTATCCAGCCTGTTCGCATGATTATAAATCTACTCATGTAAAACGAAAAAATCGCCTATTTTTGTCTTTAGCAATGAAGAAAAAATCAAGTAATCAATTATGGAAAGTGTTAGGCACGAGCTTTGGCGTCGCTGTGACACTGGGAGGAACGGTGGGCACCGGAATTCTTCGCAAACCTGGACCAATCGCTGCGCTTTTGCACGACCCTACACTGATTATTGGATTATGGTTTCTTGTGGCGATTTATGCCTTTTTGGGCGTTAGTTGTGTTCTAGAACTCAGCTTATCCATCCCAAAAGCGGGTGCGTGGTACGGATATGCCGAGCGGGCTTTTGGTCGTTATATTGGATTCTTGGTGGGCTTAAGCTCCTGGCTAGGAACAGTGACAGCCTTAGGATTTGGTTCCTATACTTGCAGCGAATACTTAGCAATTTTATTTCCTAGTTTACAAGAATATGTATTGTATTGCGCCATTTCCCTCCTGATAATCTTATGGTTTTTTCACCAAATGGGAGTTATCGTCGCAGGCAAATCACAAGAATGGTTTAGTGGCATCAAGGCTTTTGCTCTCATTGGATTTATCTTCATCTGCTTTGCATATGGAGATGGAGGTTCCTGGCAAACGAGTCCCGCTGCTCCATCAGGCTTACCTCTTTGGTCTGGAATTGTGACAGCCCTACTGTCAATTTTCTACGCATTCGACGGTTGGCATACAGCGGCTTATTTTACAGAAGAGAACAAAGATCCCGTGAAGAGCATGCCAAAATCCATGTTCATCGGGGTGATCGTCGTTGCACTTATCTATATTCTCATCAACATCGGCATTTTAAATACACTCGCATGGCAGGAACTAAGCCAGAGTAAATTAGCCGCAGCAGATTCGATGCAAAAGATTCTTGGTGTCCAAACGGGTCGATGGGTCACCACATTTTTGATGCTGAGTATTTTAGGCATCTTAAATACGCAAGTGATGTTCGCCCCTCGTGTCATTTTCTCGATGAGTCGGGATGGATTATTTTTTGCAAGTGCAGGAAAAGTGAATGCTCAAGGTAGCCCTACGGTTGCAACGCACATGACAGTCGGTTTAGCTTGTTTATTTTTGGTGAGTAGTCAGTCGATCAGCGACCGACTTTCCGACATCGCGACTTTCTTTTTTGTGGCCAGTTATTTAGCTGGATTTGCCTCTTTACTTCGATTACGAAAAACTGAACCTGATTTGCATCGCCCTTATCAGGTCTGGGCTTATCCTTATTTGCCTTTGCTACTCGTTTTCATTTCGAGTTTATTTTTGGCTGGAACGCTCATCCAAAATACATCAAGTATTCCGTTGGTGATTAGCTTTATTGCCATCAGTTACCTGATATACCGATTTGGATTAATGAAGCGCGTTTAACAAAAGCATGACGTCTTGCTTCATCGCCGTGGCGGAACGATTACCCAAATTACCCATGATGGAAAACACATAGGTTTTTCCTTGTGCATTCAGGTAATAACCCGACAGATTATAGGTATTTCCAAACGACCCCGACTTCGCATAAAAGCGCGCTTTTTTCTCTGTTGGAATCATTTTTCGAATAGTTCCTGTCTTTCCGGATTCTGGCAGGAGTTTGAATAAACGTTCTTCGCTCACCTCCTTTTTCAATTGCACCAAAACGGAAACTAGATCTTGGGGGCGCATTAGATTATAGCGTGAAAGCCCAGAACCATCGACCCACTTGAATGGAAGCAAAAAGGAATCCTCTTTTTTGAGATTTTCAATGATATTCAATGTTGGCCCTACCCAATTTTTTTGAGCTGCAATTAAATACAAAAGCTGTTCTGCAAGCTGATTGTCACTCTGATGCAACATGGGTAAATAAAGGCTATCTGTCTTCCCAGCGTATGCCAAAACAGCATGCGCATCAAAGGCCTTGGGAAGATGCAAAATGGGTTTATTGACTTGATAGGCCAACAAATCTGCCGTTTGTTTAGCTGAGGTGATGTAAGGAATCGTTTGCTCGGGCATGGCTCGTAGCGATGGAATTTCAATCTGATTTGAATTTCGATCGCGTTTCACGAATTTGCTATTCCCTGTTTTAACCTGCTCAGCAAAATAGCTGGGCTCAACTTTCGTTTGCCCATCCTGAATGGAAATGCGCACTTGGTTATTGTACATCGGAATGGATGAAATCTCGGCCGCGTAACTATCCTGATAATCATCCCATGCCCATCCATCTCCCATCGGACGGATATTTTCATCGGAGTCAGCTAAGACCAATACCTTTGAAGTCGCCATCAACTTTTTCAATAAAGCATCCCCATGTAAGGTAGGATGCAATAAACTTGGATCTCCAGTTCCCCAAAAATAGAGTGTATCGGTCGTTTCAAGATAGCGATAAGCAGGAATGGAATCTGGCAAAATGCGATTTGCCTCCAAAAAAGTCACCAACTTAGCATTTGATGCAGGCATGAAAAACTGGTCGGCTTGATGCTGAAACACGACTTTCTGTGATTCCAATTCTTGAATCAATACCCCTGAGGCTTGACTTGGAAGTGCCCCCGCTTGAAAAGCTTTTCTCACTCGAATAGTAGTACATGAAGTGGCTATGAGGCCAATCAACGTTAAGTATGCCAATCGTTTCATAACTTAAAGGTAAAAAAAATCTGTATTTTCGTGCTTAAATATCTGAAATGCTCGTAAGCTTTGTCATTTTTTATTTAGTTCTAAACTTGCTGGTCGGCTGGTATGCAAGTACGAAAATTCAAACGACAACGGACTTTGTCTTAGCAGGACGAACGCTCTCCTTTGGTTTAGCCACCATGGTAACCTTTGCGACCTGGTTTGGATCTGAGACGATGCTTGGGGCGCCCCGTGAATTTATCCATGGAGGATTGTATGCCGTCATCGAGGAGCCTTTTGGAGCCGCCTTGGGCCTATTCATTGTTGGGGCCATTTATGCACGAAAACTTTATCCCTTACCCGTATTAACGTTCAGTGATTTTTTCCGAATTCGATTTGGGGGCTTGTCCGAAAAAATATCTGCTTTGGTGATGATTCCCTCCTATTTCGGATGGATTTCAGCCCAATTAGTTGCCTTGGGCCTCACACTGCATCTATTGCTTCCCATCAGCACGGAAATGGGCATCGTGATCGGGGCGCTGTTGGTCATGACCTATACCTTGATGGGTGGCATGTGGTCGATATCCATCACCGACTTCCTTCATAACATCATCTTGATTGTGGGACTACTCATTTTGGCCTATTTATTGCTTGACAAAATTCCGGATTTGGAGGCATTTATAGCCCAACAACCCAAGGGCTTTTTCCGGTTCACCCCCAAAACAAATAACTGGGTCGAATGGCTTCAATATTTGGGAGCTTGGATGGTGATCGGCCTAGGAAGTATTCCGCAACAAGATATATTCCAACGGGTCATGTCGGCAAAAAGCAGCCCCATCGCCGCCAAAGCGAGCATTGCTGCAGGCACGATGTACATCACTATAGCTATGTTGCCTTTAATGATCGGACTGATAGGTGTTCGACTTTACCCCAGTTTATTGGCAGATGATAACCTATTAATCCCGCATTTAGTGATGCAATTTATGCCTTCTGGGATTCAGATATTGTTTTTGGGGGCCTTATTGTCCGCCCTATTAAGTACAACAAGTGGGGCGATTTTAGCACCAGCATCGGTATTAGGGGAGAATCTTTGGAAACCCATGTTGAAGCGTCCTTCCGACAAAAAAGTCCTTGGAATTATTCGCCTATCGGTGGTTTTGGTTACATCCGCATGCATTTGGATGGCGGTGAGCCGACAAAATATTTTTGAATTGGTGGGAGAGGCTTCTGCCTTTAGTTTAGTTTCCTTATTTATTCCTTTGAATGCGGGATTGTGGTGGAAAAAGGCAAGTGCAATGGGCAGCCACCTAAGTATGCTGTTGGGATTATTTGTTTGGGCCTATTTTCATTTCTTTCATCCAACCCAGATTCCGGCTATCTGGTATGGATTAGCTGCGAGTATTTCAGGCTTATTACTGGGGACCTACGGATTTCCTAGCACAACCAGGGTTGCTGAATAGTACCAATGTATTTCCCTTTTTGCTGGGTCATAATCAAGTCTAGCAAATGTTCTCCCACATTGGGATACATGATTACGTTGGGAATTTGCTCGATCGGCATCCATAAGACTTCCGTGGCACTCGTTTCCCCAACTTGCAATTCAGGGATACCGGCAAGCAACTCGCCTTCGAATAGAATGTGTAATACATCATCTCGTTGCTCACTTCCACTAACTTGCCCCATGACAAGCATATCACCTACCTCGACATCGATACCCAATTCTTCCATGCATTCACGCGCGATCGTTTCGCAAAGTAATTCTCCGGGATCTGGATTTCCACCTGGAAGATTATAGATATACTGATCCCCGTACTGGTATTTCATTACGAGTAAATGATTGTTTTCAATTAACACAAGGGCAGGTCTGCAACGCATAAATTAGGGTAATACACTTTAAATTAACATTATTTTTCGAATTGTCCTACCTTTGTAGCTTTAAAACCTGCCAAATGACCGTTCAAGACGTTTGCAATTCCATGGAAACATGGGCGCCATTAAGTTGGCAAGAATCCTACGACAACGCCGGCCTGCTTTGTGGAAGCCGTTCGCAACAAGTTTCTGGGGTATTAATCAGCCTTGATTGCACGGAGGAAGTCGTTCAAGAGGCAATTGAAAAGGGCTGCAATTTGATCGTCGCACACCATCCCATTGTTTTTAAAGGGTTAAAATCTTTAACTGGAAAGGACTATGTGGAACGAACAATGATTTTGGCCATCAAAAACGATGTCGCAATCTATGCGAGCCATACCAATTTGGATCATGCGCCTCAAGGAGTCAGCTACCAATTAGCTAAAAAACTAGGCTTACAGCATGGCCGCGTTTTACGCCCCTTTAAGCAGGCCTTAAAGTCTTTGACCTACTTCGTCCCGGTGGATGCTTCCGAACGGACACGCACCGCCTTACATGCAGCCGGAGCTGGAAACATAGGTAAATATACCGATTGCAGTTTCAGCCAAGAAGGTAAGGGGCGCTTCACTCCGAACGAAGCTGCGAATCCGACGATTGGTTTCTCAAAACAACCTGAAGTAGTAAAAGAGGAACAGATTCAACTAATATACCCTGCACACTTGGAAAGTAAGGTACTGAGTGCATTGAAAGCGTCACATCCCTATGAGGAAGTTGCATATTTTGTAAACAAATTAGACAACACATGGGATGAAGTGGGCTCAGGTTATGTTGCCGACTTAGCCAAGCCCATGGATGAGCTGAGCTTTACGAAATACTTAAAAGAGCAATTAGGATTGACCCATTTCCGGCATACAGCTTGGCTTGGTCGACCGATTCACCGCATCGCATTGTGTGGTGGAGCCGGAAGTTTTTTGCTATCGGATGCAATAAAAGCGGGCGCTGATGTATTTATTAGTGGAGATTTCAAATATCATGAATTCTTTGATGCAGAAAATCATTGCACCATTTGCGATATAGGGCATTATGAATCCGAAGTTATGATAAAGGATGCGATACATACTTATTTGTCAAATAATTTTAGTACTTTTGCCGTTCTGAAAAGTATGACCAACAGCAATCCTGTGAGTTATGCTTAATCATTAGAGCGAATTAATAATTCAAACGCAACAAGAAGAATGGCTACAGTTACCGAAACTACAATTGCCCAAAAGTTAGAAGCATTATTAAAGCTTCAAACCATTGATTCAGCCTTAGACAATATCAAGAAAGTAAGAGGTGATTTACCTGAAGAGGTTCGTGATTTAGAGGATGAGATCGCTGGTTTAGAAACACGATTAACGAAATTCCAAGCGGAAATCAGTTCATTCGAAGAGCAAATCTCGAATTACAAAATTTCTAAAAAGGATTCAGATAAGCTTATTGTTAAGTACAAGGAGCAACAAATGAATGTCCGCAATAACCGTGAATTCGATGCGATTTCAAAAGAAATCGAATTACAAGGTTTAGAAATGGAAATTGCTGATAAGCGCATTAAAGAAATCGATTTCAAAGTATTGAACAAAAACGATGAAGTCGCTAGCGTAGAATCTAATTTACACGAGCGCAAAAAAGATCTTGAAATCAAACAAAAAGAATTAGAGGTAATCATCGGAGAAAGCGAAGAAGATGAGCAAAAATTCTTAAAAGATCGCGATAAAGCGTTGAAGAGCGTAGAAGAGCGTTTGTTGAAATCTTACACAAAATTACGCGACAACGCGATCAACGGCCTAGCTGTTGTGATGGTAAAGCGTGGTGCTTGTGGCGGATGTTTCAGCTCAGTACCTCCACAACGTCAAACAGACATCAAAGACAAGAAGAAATTGATTGTTTGTGAGCATTGCGGACGTATTTTGGCAGGTGTTGAGGATCCAATCCCAGCGCCAGAAAAAGAGAAAAAACCACGTGGTAAAGCTGCAACTGCAGCGGCGGCAGCGGCAGCAGCAGCGACAGCCTCGGCTGAATAAGCGTTCCCTCGGAATATACATTGAAAAGCCTAACCTCGTGTTAGGCTTTTTTTATTTCCAGGTACCTATGGTGTCTATATAAAAAAAGCTCAGCCTTCCGACTGAGCTTTTCATCGCGACAAGTAAATTGTTAATTCTTCAACATTCCTAATAAGGCGCTTAATTTATCTTTCATATCCTTGCGATCCACGATGAAATCAAGGAAACCATGATCTAAAACAAAGTCGGCACTTTGGAATCCCTTTGGTAAATCCTTGCCAATGGTCTCCTTAATAACACGTGGACCAGCAAAACCGATTAGTGCACCTGGCTCTGCGATATTGAAATCTCCCAACATAGCAAAAGAAGCGGTAACACCACCCGTTGTGGGATCCGTTAATAGTGAGATGTATGGAATTTTAGCTTCCGCCAAAAGTGCCAAACGAGCAGATGTTTTAGCCATTTGCATTAACGAAAAACCAGCCTCCATCATACGCGCACCACCCGAACGTGAAATCATTAAGAATGGGATGCCTGTTTTCAGCGAATGATCAATGGCGCGCGAAATCTTCTCTCCTACCACGGAACCCATCGAACCGCCAATGAAACTAAAGTCCATGGCCGCAATTGTGATAGGCATACCATTCATGTTCCCGTAGGCTGCACGAACGGCATCTTTTAAACCCGTTTTATGCTCGGTCGCAATTACACGATCCGTGTATTTTTTCGTATCCGTAAAGTTCAAAGGATCACCAGAACTTAACATAGGGTCTAACTCGGTATAAAGTGACTGATCGAACAACAACTCAAAATACTCTTGAGATCCAATTTTTTCGTGGTAATTACAGCTTGAACATGTAAATGCAAATAAGCGGTGCTCCCGCGTATGCAACGCCTTTTTACAAGCCGGGCATTGATACCAAAGTCCATCAGGCGCTTCACGTTTAAATTCGGTGGGAGTCTGAATCCCTTTATCTTTTCTTGTAAACCAAGACATACTGCTAAATTAAAATGTTCGCAAAGATAATTAAAAAGGCATTAGCTTCCTTATTTGACCATCACAAATCGCTTCAATACCAACTGATTTTGCAGCTGCAATTGCAGAGCGTAAGTCCCCGAACTCAAATAAGACAAATCGATTTGCTGCTCGAATCGATTACCTTGGGTCTGGTAGCTTTGATTAAAAACAGATCGTCCCTGCAAATCAATCACGCGCAAGTCAAGGCCATTTAACTCCGCTACTTGCTCATAAACCACCTTCAAAGTCCCAGCACTCGGATTGGGGGAAACTTGCAAACCTCTTGATAAGGCAGCAGGTTCAATCGCTAAAATCGGATCAACTTTAGGTCCTTGAATTTTCAAATTATCAACAGCCCAGCCCCAGCCATGTGCACCCACATCAGCATGTAATCGGAATCGAATCACCACTTCATCATTCACCTTAAAATTACCTGATGCGAGTAAATCAATTTCATGATTTTTCACAAGTGAGCTCGTCGCAATTGCCGTCGAATTCCCATCGGCGTCTCCTGCACTATTGTACTTAGATAACCAGGCTGCATGTAAACTTGCATCCCAACCGTTGGCAAAATTAGACCAGGTCTTCCCTTGGTCTTTTGAACCTTGAACAATGACATAATCATAAAAACTCCGATTCACACTTCCATCTGCATTTAAAAAGGATTCTCCGGCATCTCCCGGCTCGACCAAAACAATCTCATCAAACGATAATTTAGGATTTTCAGCACTTATTTTGATGGGTTTCAACAGCAAGGCGTCGTTATTCGTAAACTTATCAGATCCTCCGGCACCATCATACGATTCTTCATTCCCATCGGCATACGGGTGTGCAGAATGCAGCGCAACACTGGAGAAACCCGTTGTTTGTATAAGTTCAAATCCTTTCAAAAAGAAATCACCCGCTGGATTCGAATCAAAATTTTGAACATAGGTTGACACAGGGTCAGCCAAAGCTAAGACCTTGAAATCATAATAGCCACTGGAAGGCAGATAAACTACATTTGATACTTTAGCCGCATCAGCCACCACCACACGATATCGAATAACATCACCTGCTTTCAATTGACCTGCTGTAAAATTAAATGCGGTCGAATAACTGAATGTTTCACCCGAAACTTTCGTAAAGTTTTGCCGTATAAATGCAGCGCCGTTGATAGAATACTCCAAATAAACAGCCGAAATTCCAATATTGTCCGATGTCAACAAAGTAGGTAAGGCAATGGTATTCTGCGTATTAAAGATGTATTTCAGGGGATTCGCATAAATGACAACGGGTTTTACCGTATCCGCACCAATGGTAAAATCGTAATAACTACCAAAATTTGTACCTGAAATCACCGGTGCCTGTGCGGGTGTGGTAAATTTCTTACCACCTGCATCATTGGCCGTCCAATAATAATTAATTTTCCGAATTCCTGCTGCGCGCGGAAGGGTATAAGTATATGTATTTCCCGACTTCACTAAGGGCATCGAGGTAGCAGATAAAATACTCTTGTCGATGGCCATCATCAACTTAACCGAGGATTCATTAATCAAGGTATCCGAATAAACTTTAGCGGTAAAAACAATATCCTTGCTTATATCTTCGGTATCACTGTAATTCTCTGCAATAATATTTGAGGAAGCCCAGCCGAAATCATTGAAAGCTCCAAGTACAATGGGGCCAATGTCGCGCGTTAACTCACCACGCGCGATTTGAGGCGTCATCAACGCATTCGGGTCACCTACTTTGTAGGTTGCTTGATCGACGTGGTAGGTACTTGAGCCTTCTGAATAATTATTGGGCGCGTATAGTTTAGCTTTTGCACCATTTAATCGAGCAATGGATGACGAATTCAAAAATAAAGCGCCTGATGTCAATTGCGTTTTTAAGTCGGCGGAAGGGTTTTCGATTTGACTGGTATCCGTCAAGGCTACTTGGTTCGCATTCACCATGAATTGATCAAATATCCCAGGATAACCATACCCGGCCTTTGTATTGTCACTTGAGGACAAACCCATTTGACCAATAAATCCCAGTCCATGACCAAATTCATGCAACACAACGGAATAAAGGTCTATTTGATTTACCTTCGGGACTCCATCCGTGGCCGTATACCAATCTGTAAAGTCAGAATTAAACGTTGCCACAATATCAGGATTCGTCCCATTTAAATTCTTATGTGCCATTTTCTCAGCCAAAGCTACTGGATACCAAGTATTCAAGCGATCACAGCCTACAAAATTCCGAACATTGGTGGATGCACCCGCACTTCCTAATACGCCTGCTGCCAAGGATTTCCATCGGACATAAATATTGATTGGTACATCGGAATTCAAAGTCGTCGCCCAAAGATTGGCAGCACGCTCAAAGATTGTTTTGATATCCTCCGGAGGAGCCGTTTCATAGGTGATAAGTACCTGCGTTCCTGCTTTCACTTGTTGCTGGGATTGGGTTGCTCGCGCATTCCGATTTTGAATTTCGTCTAGCATACGCTCCGAATAACCTGCAGGAAGTTCCCGATGAATTCCCGATTTTTCTGGGGTATATTCTTCTACGATTAAGCCCGGCTTAAACTCCATTTTATTTTTTTGGGCAAAGAGATTACTTGCACAGCCAAACAACATTAACAATACATATTTTTTCATAACGCGCGTAGCTAGTGATTAAGAAATTCTTTCTTGTAAGTGTTCAAACAAATCGACGAAATCGGCCGCAATCCATTGCGTGTGGGCTAATTCCTCCGCCGTATGGGATGTGGTTATACCGACAACCTGCATACCTGCATTCAATCCAGCTGCAATCCCTTGCAACGAATCTTCAATTACCCAGCAATCAGCAGGATCTACGCCTACGAGCGCTGCCGCTTTTAAGTAAATCTCAGGATCCGGTTTTCCTTTACGAACTTCGGCTCCGCCAATGATTGCATCAAATTGATCCCGAATACCTAAACCATCCACAATAAAATCGATGTTTCCGGGACCTGCTGAGGTTGCCAGGGCTGTCTTAATGCCATGCGCACGCAGCGCCTTTATAAATGTTACTAAACCCGAGGCGGGCTTCATGTGTTCTCTGTAAAAACCACGGTATAAAATTTCTTTTTCCTCTTCAAGCACCTCCACTTCCGCACGGCTCATTTCCTTTTTGTAGAACCACTCAAAGGTATCTTTGGAATTCATGCCATTCAATTCCCGATAAAAAACCTCGCGGGTTAACGGAATATGATGACGTTCACAAAATAATAACCAAGCGTCAACGTGATAAGGTAAATTATCCACTACAACACCGTCCATGTCAAAAAGTACAGCTTTCATGTTTATAGGCTTAGGCTTAGGCCATCGTAGGCCAAAAATACATTAGGAGGTAATTCTTGTTGGACCGCAGCATGTAAACCCATCATGTGGCTGATATGCGTAATATAAGCCTGCTCGGGTTGCACCTGAGCAATAACAGCTAAAGCTTCATCCAAGGTAAAATGCGAAATGTGTGGTGTTTTCCGAAGGGCATTGATCACGAGGATTTTGGAACCTTTTATTTTTTCCAATTCATCATCCGCAATGAAATTCGCATCCGTGATGTAGGTAAAATCACCAAAACGAAACCCCAAAACATCCAAGAAATAATGCTTAACAAAGATGGGCGTAACCTGAACACCTTGAACGGAAAACGGCTGACCATCTAGCTCGTAAACATCTATCTCAGGCACACCGGGATATTTATTTTCTTCAAATGCATAGGCAAATTCACGCTTTAATTGGTCAATTACTTGCGCGCGCGCATACAAGGGGATAGCCGATTGCTGAGCAAAATTAAATCCTCGAATATCATCAAGACCCGCGGTGTGGTCCTTATGTTCATGGGTAAACAATACGGCATCTACACGCTTAATCCCAGCCCGTAATATTTGTTGGCGAAAATCCGGCCCCGTATCGATGATGAAACTTTTCCCTTGCACCTGAATGTGCATGGAAACGCGAAAGCGTTGATCACGCGTGTCTTGCGAGGCACATACCTCGCAGGAACAAGCGATCATGGGAATCCCCTGTGATGTTCCAGTTCCTAAAAATTGTACCTGGATTGGGGACATAAAATTATTCAGTTAATGCTTTCACTTGAGAAACCAAGGCATCAAAATTCAAGGGCTTCGCTAAGAAATCATCAAAACCTACGGCTTTGAAATCCTCCATCGTATAGTTTCTTGCATTTCCGGTAATCGCAATCATGGGGATCGCTGCTTTTTTCGCATCCGACAAGGCACGAACGGCTTTCGCACAATCCATTCCATCCATAACAGGCATGTTGATGTCCAACAAAAGAATATCAAAATCAGCTTTCGCCAATTCATCCAATACTTGTTGGCCATTTTTCACCGCATGAATTTCAAAATTTTGAAATTCTAAAATCTTACGAGCTAAATTTTGAATGACAGAACTGTCCTCAGCGATTAATACTTTTTTCATAAAATTCAATTTGATATTTTAAGGCTAAACCTCACATTCAAGTAAAAATAGAGAAACAAATGAACTTTACCAATAAAAAAAGCGACCCTTTTTGAGTCGCTTTTAAAATGAATTCAATTTCTTTATTTCACGTAAATTGAAACAGATGATTTGTCCCAATCCAAGGTAATCTGCCCAGCAGGTGAAACACTAATCGTGAATTTCTCCGTCATGGCATGTTCGCTAACTTTTCCAGTCACACGTAACACATCTTTCTCTGCTTTGTAGGTATAAGCACCCCATTGCTTGGCATCACTATTGAAAATTACGGTCCATTCTGTTGGGCCAGGAATTGTGAACAAGGAATAAACACCTTTTGCTAAGGGTTTACCTTGTAC
>JACCDU010715718.1_pt1 | contig 14878 bp, 10 predicted proteins | sample 7446081 | NCBI WGS metagenome assembly JACCDU01 (sample SAMN15323447, study PRJNA562643) | freshwater metagenome | isolation source: river surface water | place: USA:Blue River Watershed | collected 2017-08-17
CCAAGAGTGCGGTGAGTACCGCATGTGCCTCCATGCGCGCGAGCGGGGAGCCCACGCAGGCATGCGGCCCGATTCCGAACGCCACATGCGGCGTGCTTGCAGGGCGATCAAGCCGTAGATCGGCGGGGCAGGCGAAGGTAGCCGCATCGTGATTCGCTGAGGCGAAATCGAGCCCAACGTGCGGCGACATCGCAGGATCAGCGCCGGCATCGCCGCGATCAATGCGCTCCATGAGGCCAAGCGGAGTGGTGAGGCGCAGCGTCTCCTCAATGAACGTTGCCCGCAGTGCTGCATCTCTTCGCACGGCGTCTGCATGGGCCGGGTGCATCGCAAACATCCAGGCGAGCCCAGAGATCAGGTTCATCACCGTGTCGCGACCCCCTGCAAGGAGGAGGCTACCGACGCCGATCTGCTCCTCACGGCTCAGCGCCACGCCGTTGATCGGTGTGGTCGCAAGGAGGTTAAAGAGGCGTCCGCCGCGCCCCGCAGCACCCTCATCAACGGCACGCTCCAGGAATCCGAGCAGCGCCGCACCGTCGCGTCGCCCATCGTGATCCCCCCACACCGAGGGACCCCATGAAGCCCACTCTTCAATGTCTCCTTCGCGGTCGAGAAGCCGTGCGATGGTGCGCACCACAAGTGGGAGGCCAACCCCGCGAACCAGTTCAAGCTCGCCGTTTGCGAGCGGGGCGACCAGTTCGCGCGCATCCGCGTCAATGTGGGGTTGGTGTGGCGTGAGTGATCCTTTAGAGAAGAAGGGAACAAGAAACGCGCGCAGCGCAGAGTGCAGAGGAGGGTCAGCCTCTAATGGTAGTTGCCGATAGTCGCGCACATCTTCATCGCCTTGGTGGAGCGACGAAAATCGTTCAAAGTTTCTTCCTGCCGCGCGGACGGCGTCGTAGCCAGTGACGCGCGGCAGGCGTTCAACCCGTGACGGGCCGCTCATGCGTACTGACGTGTGAATTGTCGCGAAGCAGAGACTATCTCCATGCCCTCCTAGTTCGTGCGCGCCACACGGCTCGCCCCGCCGATTGTACGGCTCCCTCGGAGCGTAGAGCGGTAGAATCACTGCATGCCACCTACCGCCGTGCCGCACCGCACCGTCCGCCTCTGCATCGCGCTGCTCGTCGCCGCGATCAGCCTCTCGGGCCAGAGTGCAGCACCCGTGGCGGCCGCCGAGGCTGTTGACTGGAAGAGCTGCGCCGCCCGCCCCGTCCCGCTCCCTCCGGCACGCGCCATCGATCCAACGCTCGCGAGCGCACTCAACGCCAAAGTGGTGGCCTGGCAGAAAGCGCGGCGGACGCGGCATCTGGGAGTCTCTGTAGCGATTCGCTGGGATGACGGCCGCAGCATGACCGCCGTGGCCGGCGTCGGAGACAGTAAGAGCAGGCGCGCCGTAACCGCCAGCACCCCATTCGCGATCGCTAGCACTAGCAAGGCGTTTACAGCAGCGGTCGCCCTCCTTCTTGATCACTGTGGCGTGCTGCCTCTCAGCACCCGCGCCGCAACGTTGGTGCCCGAGGCTGACGTCGAGCCCGAAGCCACCATTGCCCAACTCCTGCTCCATCGCTCTGGAATGAGCGATTGGCTCACCGATAAAGACTCGCGCATGGGGTGGCTGAGCCGAAATCAGAACGCGAAGGTGACACCGATGACCGCGGTGCAAGGACTGCTTCCACCAACGCGCGTTGGAAGCTTTTCGTACTCCAACTCGGGATTCACGCTGGTAACGATTGCAGCCGAGCGCGCTACTGGCGTCGCGTGGAAGACACTGGTGCAAGATCTGCTACTCACGCCGATGAACCTGACGGAGACCGGGTGGGGGCCAAAGGTTGGTGCCGCGCGACCGCACATTGGTGGTAAGCCGTATGGATTTGCAAGTTGGGGGCCAAGCAAGGCGGTGGGAACGATCTTGCGCGGGGCCGGTGACATGCTCTCAACACCGCGCGACCTGACGCGCTTTGGCGAGCTCTTCTGGGGGAACCGACTCACCGAAGGCTCGGCAACCATCGCTATGAACGGCAGCGCCTATCAAACCTGGAACTCATGGCTCTACAACTACGGGACCCAGGTTGATCGCACCTGGCTCGGCGAACTACGGAGCTATGGGCACAACGGTGGATTCTCAGGAGTAACGAGCTCCCTGAAGCGGGTCCCGGCGCTGGGAATCACCATCGCCGCTGAGGCGAATGGCTCGCCAACGACGAACTCGTTTGCTGACGATTTAGTGCAAGAACTTATCAAGGTCATTGACCAACCCGCACCCGATGGGAGCGGGGTACCGCGCCTCACCGCCGCCGACAGCGGCGATCCGGAGCCGCCCGATCCGCCTGTAGTGCTCCCCGCCGACTTCTGTGGTGATCCGACGCCGAGCGACAGCGCAACCGCGATGACCGCACGATGGATCCCGCTGGGTGGAACGACAGGCTGGACAGGCAGCACGACGGTCATGGTTGAACTTCCCGACGGTCGGCTCGTTGTTGGTGGGGCTGGTCTCGTAAAGGCCGCGGGCACCGCCGTTGCGGGGCTGGCCGTGCGCGACCCGCGGAGCGGCTCTTGGCAGGCACTCGCAACGTTCAAGACCTCTACTGGGCGCGTTGCCACGATCACGGCCCTTGCCGTCGACGCATCGCGCACCACGCTCTACGTAGCGGGAAACTTCACGACGATCACCAAAGGCTCACGCCGCGTCACTGCCGTTGGGCTTGCGCAACTCAACCTGAAGACAGGCCTCTGGTCGAAGGTGGGGAAGGGGCTCAGTGGTAAAGGGATCGTGGTGCGGGCACTCTCACTCGACGCTGCGAGCGGAAACCTTCTTGTCGCTGGCCGATTTACAGGTTCGCCTGGCGTGGCATCGGCAAACGTCGCCGTGTGGAACCCAGCCCGTAAGCGCTGGGTTGCGCTCGGAAAAGGGGTGACTGCTGAGGTGGCCACTGCCGCTTTTTCAAGTGACGGTACGGCGTATGTCGCAGGACGATTTAGCAACGGATTGATCTCAACTTGGTCGCCAACAGCAAAGGCTTGGAGCACGATCGGCGACACGCGACTCTTTTCAGATGTACCGACAAGCATCGTGGTGGACGATCTCGGCCATCCGCTCATCGGTCGAGGGCTCGGCTGGTATGGAGAGGCAGTGCAAGTCATTGAACCGGTGGCGCCAGGCGGTTGGATTCCGCTGGGTGGTGGCGTGAGCTACCCACGACGGACCGCGTGGGTTTCGGCGATGACCGAGCTGAGTGACGGAAGAGTCGCTGTTGGCGGGTACTTCTCCAAGGCTGGCGCACTCGACGCGCCAAATCTTGTGTTGTGGGATCCAGTTACGCAGCGGTACGAAACGATCGGAACGGGCCTCGCCATTGAGCCCGACGCACTCGCCACGAGTGCCTTCGCCACCCTCTACGCAGCAACACGTGTTCGCAGTGCAGCTCCTGGCGGCGGCGGCGGACGCTGCATCGGTGTCTGGGCAACCCAGGCGCCCGCTGCACCTGTTGATGCAACGGTCACGGCAGGCCGCGGCACGATTCGCGTCAACTGGGCGCTTCCCGCCGACTCCACCCAGGCAACTGGCTGGATCGCTACTGCAACCGCGAAAGGGCGAACGACGCGCAGCTGCACGCTTGCCGGCTCTGCAGTCACGCAGGTGGCAGGGGCTGCCGCTACGTGCACCATCACTGGCCTCGTCAAAGGGGTCAACTACAAGGTGACGCTCGTTGCCTGGTCTGCCCCGGCCGGGCCATCGCCGCGCGTTGACCTTGGCACCGTAAAGACACTGCGCTGATGTGGCGCTTGGTTCGTGCAACATGGAGCACGGTGCTCCTTGCACTCGTGCTCATCGGCTGCTCGGCTGCGGTGGCTCCAACCGCGTCGCCAAGCCCAACACCGCTAGCGCGAACGCAACCCTTCAAAGTTGTGGGCTATGTGACGCCCGCCGCAAACATTGATGCGATTGACTTCTCGCTCCTGACGCACATCAATTATTCGTTCCTCATTCCACGAGCAAATGGCACCACGCGACCGTTCGGCGCACCGAATCACTTACGAAAAGTTGTTGCGCAAGCGCAGAAGCACGACGTAAAGGTGCTCATCGCTCTTGGGGGGTGGGGATGGGATAAGGAGTTTGAGACGCTCGCGGCTGATCCTGTGATCCGCACAAAGCTAGCAAAGCGTGTGGCGGAATTCTGCGCCACCTATCAGCTAGATGGGATCGACATTGATTGGGAGTATCCGAACGCTGGAGCCTCGGCGGCACACTTCGCCGCGCTTGCGATCGCTTTCCGCTCGGCACTCCCAACGGGGGCGCTGGTCACTGCGGCAGTGCTCGCCGACGCCACAGATGCGGATGGGATCTCGACCGATGCCGTCGGACATCTCGATTTCATCAACCTGATGGCGTACGACGGGCCGAAGAGCAACCACTCGTCCTATGCGATGGCGGAGCGTTCGGTTGCGACCTGGCTTGCCCGAGGCATTCACCCCGATAAGCTCGTGCTCGGCGTGCCGTTCTACGCCCGTCCGGGTGGCGCTACCTACCGCACGCTGCTGGCAAACGACCCCGCGACCGCCAGCGGTGATCGCATCCTCTTCAAGGGTGTTGAGCAGAATTACAACGGGCCGGCAACGATTCGGCGCAAGACCGAACTTGCACTGCAGTTGGCGGGCGGGATCATGATTTGGGAGCTATCGCAGGATGCGCGCGGCAGCGACTCACTCTTACGCGTGATTGGCGAAACCGTCGCCGCCCCCTAGGGGTATCCTCACCCCATGCAACCGCTGCGCATTGAGAGCCTCTCCAACCCAGTCGTGAAGGGGCTGCGCGCCCTGCGCACACCGAAGGGCCGTGACGAGCAGCGCCTCTTCCTCGCCGAAGGCGAGCGCACGATCGCGACCGCCACCGCTGCGGGCTGGGTTCCAGAGATGCTCCTCACTACCGGCCCACTGCGGGCGCCAATTGACGGCGGTCCGAGCCGCGCGCGCGAGTCACTTTCGGTCACGACTGAAGTGCTGGCCAAGATCACAGGGCGCGACAACCCGCAAGAGCAGCTTGCGGTGTATGCCGACCCTGCTCCCGAGACTCAGTCTGTGACGACCATCGATCCAAGCCGCGCGGCACGTTGGCTGATGCTTGAGGCACCGCGCGATCCTGGGAATCTTGGAAGCGCCATTCGCAGCGCTGACGCCTGTGCCGCTGGCGGCGTGATTCTCGTTGGCAACACGTGTGACCCGTACTCCATTGAAACGGTGCGCGCCACGATGGGTTCGATCTTTACGGTGCCGATCTATCGGGCCACGCACGAAGAGGCGGTCACGCTGCTCAAGCGCTGGCCGGGGAGCACGGTCGCCACGGCACTCGACGGAGCATCCGATTACAGCGAACTCTCATATGCATCACCAACGCTGATCGTGATTGGCACCGAGGCTGATGGCCTCAGTGCCAACCTGCGCAGCGCCTGTGCCAGTGCCGCACTGATTCCGATGCTTGGCACCGCTGAGAGTCTCAACCTTGCAGTGGCGTCCGCCATCATGCTCTACGCCGCAGAGCGGGCGCAGCGCTAGCGCGGCAGCAGTTTCGCGATCTCTACTCCGAGTGGAGCGGCGAGGCTTCGCGAGAACGTCTCTGTCATGTGATCCTCATCGCGATAGATCAGCATGCTCTTCGCAATTGGCGAGCAGGGCCACGCCGCACAAATGCTGCGAGTGAGATCAATGAGCTGCGCCCCTGAAACCTCGGCCGCTACACGCTCCGCCACGCCGATCTCACGATTATCTGCGTTGTCTTGTGTGAAGAAGCAGGCGCGAATGTCGCTCGGGTGCTTTGAGAGGCAGGCGGGTACATCGCGACCAGGATCGGGCGTATCGACCAGAATCGCCGTTGCCCCTGGGAGTCGGGCGGCCATCTCACCGAGTGCGGCTCCAGCCAACGCAGGAGTGATGCCCTCGTTGATTGGGCGGAAGGTGCGGCGATTCACGATGATGGTGAGCGCTGGCTTGATTTGGTTCAAGCGAGCGACTGTTGCCTCATTGAATGCAGTGCATTCACGGTAGGCACGCTTGAGCGCCAGGTTGCGCTGCGCGAGGGTGGTGAATGAGCAGGACACCTTGACGAAGGTCACCAGCCTCCAGCCGCGCTCAAGGGCGATCGCTTCAATCGCTGGGAACCAGTGCGAGGCGTGTGAGTCACCAACGAGGGCGATCGTGATCGCAGATCCCTTGACGCCGTACACGCAGTTTGGCGGCGTCGTCACGCGTTCAAATGCGAGGCAGCCGTCGCCACGCAGTCGCTCTTCGTCATCACGAGCCGCGGCCAGTGAAGGGGTGAGATCGGCCGGTAGTGCGATCGGCCCGTCACTCGGTGCTGCTGTGGTTGCTGGTGAGCCTGATGGTGAGACGGACGGAGTTGGGGGCACCTGTGGCGTGCTGTTCGCTGCCGCGAGTCCCGCCGAGAAACCTTGGGTGAAGAGGGTCACCACGAGGATCCCTGCGACGCCGATACGGATGGCACTCCACGACGTTGCACTGCGCGACGCATCCCCGTACCTGAATGGCTGCTCGACGAAGCGCCAGCTGAGCCAGGCGACGGCAATCGAAGCTGTAACCGCGGCAGCTACCTCGATGGGCGAGAGGGCGCGCTCAAGCCAGAGCACGGGGAGCACCAGGAGTGGCCAGTGCCACAGGTAGAGCGAGTAGCTGATCTTGCCAAGGAACCGAAGCGGCGCCGACGTCAGTGCCCGAAGCGGGCCGCTTGGGGCACTACCGCCATAAAGCAGGGCAACTGCGCCGAGTGTGGGGAGTAGAGCTGCGATTCCTGGATACGGCATCTCAGGAGTGAGCACCACGCTGGCGAAAAGAATGGCGCCGAGGCCAAGCCATGCGATGAGCCCGGCGCGGCGCGACGTGCCCGAAACGAGGAGGAGTGCCAAGAGCCCACCAGCGCCAAGCTGCCAGACACGCGTTGGAAGGAGGTAGAAGGCTCGTGCCGGCGAGGCGTCGGTCAACCAGAGGCTCAGGGCAAACGAGGCGAGCACTGCAACAAGCAGGGCAACAACGACGCGCCGCCGCCCACCACCGCGCCAGGTGAGGAACAGGATGAGCGCTGGCCAGACCAGGTAGAACTGCTCCTCAACGCTGAGTGACCAGAAGTGTAAGAACGGCGATGGGCTTGAGGTCGGCGCGAAGTAGTCTACCGATCCAATGAAGCGCATGTTTGCAAGGGAGAGTGCGGATGCGGCGCCGTCGGCAGCCATCTCGCTGCGATTGAGCGGTGCAGCAAGAAGGAGGCCAATCAGCGTGATTAGCCCCACAGCGACTAGTGCCGCTGGTAAGAGTCGGCGAATTCTCCAGGCGTAGAACCTGGTGATGTTTAGTCCGCCAGCCGCTTGCGATTCCCGCCAGAGCTTCCCTGTGATGAGGAAGCCGCTAATGACAAAGAAGACATCAACACCAATGAATCCACCTGGCGTCCAGGGGAGACCGGCGTGAAAGAGGAGCACGAGCAGAATAGAGATGCCGCGGAGGCCCTCAATATCTGAGCGAAACTCCGCTGCGCCTCCGTTCCCCTGCATCAGGCTATTCGCAGATTTGCGGCTTTGCTACTGGCATTGGTCGGGTCGAGGTGGTGGTGTCAACGTACTTTCCGATCACGACCATCTTGGTGCCGTCGCTTCGATCCGTCTCTGATGTTTGCAACACCACACGCCCATTCGGTACGTCGCTGAGCTCGGCCCACGAGGTGAGGCCCGTTCGGACTTCGGTTACGCGATAGCGCAGCCGCTTCAGTGGCTGCCCAGCGACTTTCGGCATCAGGTCCACCTCGATGATCTGACCGATCATCTGCTTCGGTGACTTATCGAGCAGGCCACCGAACTCCCAGTAGCGACCATGTGCATAAATAAAGAGGATTCCTGTTTTTCCGTCGGGCTTCCCCTTGTTCGGCATCCATTCAGCGACGCGGCACCAGGGGAAGCGTGGGGACCCATCTCCCTCAAGCGGCGGACGAACAACAGGGAGGTTGATCCAGACGCCGCTCACCAAGACGCGCACAGGGTCGCCGGCAACTGACGGGACGAGCAGGCTCGGATCTACTGGTGGGAGAGGTGGTGGTGTCGTGCGCGCTCGATCGGCCGGGTCAGAAGGTTCAGCGACAGGGCTCGGTGAACCGCTAGGACCCGTTGACGGCTCTTCAGTGACGACAACCACCCCATTTGGGGCCCAGGGTCCGATCTGCTGATCAATAGACCAGGTGACGAGTGCCCCCGCAGCGAGGATGAACGAGGTGGCAAGCAGGATCGTTGAGCCGATATGTCGAAAGGGCATGCGGTCACGTGGGGTGCGGTACTGGGGCTCGGTCGGCGGCAACATAGGAAGAGTGTAGTTGAGAGGGAGTAGCTACCTCGCGCACCCGCTGGACTAAGATCAACCCATGAATCTGCCCAATCCTCTCCGCAGCGAAGAGTGGCCACAGTCGATTCGCCTGATCGCGTGGGCCACACTCGCAAGCCTCGCCCTCGTCGCCATCATGGCGGGGCTTGGCGTCATCACCGCCTTCATCTCGGCTCAGGGCCCACTCCTCTACGCACTCGCCGGTGGGTGGCTGCTGGCGGCGCTGGCCGATGCGCCAATTGACCGACTCGTAGCGCGCGGCTGGACACGCACACGCGCAGCGCTGCTTGTGTGGATTGCAGGTGCAGTTCCGGTCATCGTCATCGCAATCGAACTCGCAATCGCCTTCGCACAATCACTAGGCGGCATCATCGCTGGACCAGAGCCAACGCCGGTAGAGGTCGGCGCAATGGTTGGTCGACTGAGCGCCCTCCTCGCCTCCGTGGGGCTCAATGTCGACCTCGTGCCGCTGGCAACCACGGTGATCCTCGCCATCCGAGATATCGCGGCATCGGTGCAGTCAAACATTGCGGCGATCGCGGCGGGCGCAATTGGTGCGCTCGGTCCACTGATCTTGGCGATCGGTACTGGCATTATCCTCTCAGCAAACCCCGCCCACCTTGACTCTGTTGATCAGCTCGCAACACGCGGGAAGGTACAAAGCGCGCAGCGGTCGCGCAAGATTTTGGAAGAGATCATTGCGCGATTCATTGGCCGCCATGTTGCCCTCGGTTTTATCTACGGTGTGATCGTGTATGTCGGCGCATCAATTGCTGGAGCTGATGGACTCCTCGCCGCGGTGCTCGGCGGCATCGTGATGGCGATTCCATCAATCGGGCAGGGTGCTGCGGTGCTGCCGCCACTCGCGCTCTCGATCTTCGCCGCTGGCCCCTACGTCCTGCCTGGTTCCGTGGTGATAATTGTGGGTTGGCTCATCTGTGCCACCCAGCTCGCCCCAAGACTGCTGAACGGGGTGCTGCGCCTCTCCGGAACGATGGTCTTCGTTGCCGGCAGCATCGGCGGGCTCGTGGGAGGCGTTCTCGGCGCAATCTTCGCCCTGCCGGTCGTTGCCGCCGTTGCCGCAATTCGGCGTGATGAGGCGCCGGCACGCAGCAGAACGGTCAAGCGAGCAGCAAAGAGCAAGCGCCGCTAATCCCTTAGCGATGCCGAATACGCGAAACAGATCCCGCATCACCCCAACCTGGCGTGGTCCGTTCCGCCATCGAAACTACCGCCTCTTCTGGTTCGGGCAACTCGTCTCGCTGGCAGGCACCTGGATGCAATCGATCGCGCAAGCCTGGTACATCACCGAACTCACGAATGAGCCCGCATGGCTCGGCATTGTTGCCGCCGCGCAATTCACCCCAGTGATGATCCTTGGGCTCTTCGGGGGCGTACTCGCCGACGCGCTCCCAAAGCACCGCGCACTGATGGGGACCCAGGTCAGCCTGATGGTGCTCGCACTACTACAAGCGGCCCTCGTCGCTACGGGGCTCATGACGCTCCCACTCCTCATCCTCATGGCCGTCTTGCTTGGTGTCGTGAATGCCATCGACATGCCTGTTCGTCAGTCGTTCTTTAGCGAGATGGTTCCCGAAGATGAGGTCGGTCGAGCTGTCGCAATGAACTCAGCAATGTTTAACGGCGCACGTGTGATTGGCCCGGCAATCGGCGGCGTACTCATTGGTGTGATCGGTGTGGCTGGTTGCTTTGCAGTGAATGGCGCCAGCTTCCTCGCCGTGTTGTTGGCCCTCCTCTTCATGCGTGCTGATGAGCTCCGCCCCGCACCGCGCACCCCTCGTCCACGAACGGTCGCCGACGTGCTCATCAGCCTCGCCGAGGGGGTTCGATTTGTGACGCGCACGCCGCTCATTGCCCTCTGCGTGTTTGTCATCGGCGTGGTCTCTGGTGTGGCAATGAACTTCAACGTGATCGCTCCGATCCTTGCACGTAACGTGTTGGAGATCGGCGCGCCAGGCCTCGGGCTCCTGATGGCCGCAATTGGGTTCGGGTCGCTGAGTGGAGCGCTCGCGGTTGCCATGCTGCGTCAACCACGTACCGCAGTGATCATTGGTGGCGCAGCAGCGCTCGGCGTTCTCTCCATCGTGGCCGGTGCTGTGAGTGGGAGTGGAGCGCCGTGGGCGGCACTCGTTACCGGAGTGGCGCTCTTCGGTGCAGGATTCGGCGCGATCGCCATGGCAGCCACTGCAAACGCATCGATTCAGACCTCTACGCCACCAGCGCTTCGCGGTCGAGTGATGAGCGTGTATACGACGGTCTTTGCGGGGTCGACGCCAATTGGGGGGCTTGGGACGGGCGCGGTGGTTTCGCTGATTGGGGCGCCAGGCGCGCTGATCGTTGCAGGCGGGTTGGCGCTGATCGCCACGGCGTACGCGGCGGCTCGGTGGCGAACGATCCTCTAGTTAGGGGAGTCGCACGCGGCGCCAGGAACTCTGGTTCCCAGCCGCATCAATCAGGCGCATCTCAACGGTGACACCACGCATCAACAAGACAACCTTTCCACCAGTGGATTTCATGAACGGGCCGATTTCAATCTCATCGCCGGCGGCGAACCTGAGCGGCTTCTCGTAGCCAACACGCACCTCAATGGCAACGGTGCCGGTGCCCGAGTCGGTTCCAGCAATTGTTAGAAGATACGGTGGCGGGTTTCCACGAGACGCACGCCCTTCGCGCACACGCACGCTACTGATGCGTGGATCGGTGCGATCTCGCCCAGCGGCAACGGCGAATGGCGTTCGCTCTGAGCCACCAACAAAGCGCATCCATACCGTTGCGCTCGACGTGCCGAGCTGCGGAAGTCGTGACCAGCTACGCACTTCGCGGATTGCGTAGGTGCGTGCGTTGCGGAAGGTTTGTCGATCGGCGACTTCAATCGCACGGGCACCCGGTGGCGCATAGTCCTGCAGGATCTGCAGTGCGAGGTCGGCATCAAAGGGTGTACTCGCGGTGGCGGCGGCAAGCAGATCGCCCAATGTCAGCGCTGGTGGTGTTGGCGCGGCCGGCTCATCACTTGGCGACGCTTCAACATCGCCCTCTTCGCCACCATCGCTGTCCGTGGCGTCAGGATCAATCTCCTCTCCCGGATCTTGTCCCGGGTCAGGCTCTGGCTCTTCCTCACTAGGAGCGGAGGCATCAGGATCGAGGCTCTGATCTGGCGACACGCTCTCGTCCGGATCGGCACTCTCGTCGGCGATCGGATCTCCGTTGATCAGCTCTTCGTCGGCTGCAGCGACCAGCCCAGCACCCCAGCCAAATGTTCGCGGGGCGGCAATGGAACTGACGATCAGGGCGACCAGTACTGAGGCCGCAAGCCAAGGGGTGCGCTGAGTCCTCTTCATGTTCTTAGTGTGGCAGGTGTGCGTGCCAGCGGGGTGGCACAGGGGACGCGCTAATCGGCGACCTGGAACGCCTCAAACTGCCACGGGTCGGTGGGCAGCGGCTTCGCCGGATCGGGGAAGAGCTCAAGCCGTCCCTGGAGCGGCGTCCAGTCCACGGGGCCGGACCAGCGTGTGCCGATGTAGCGACGAATGTCGGCTAGAAGTTCTTCGTGTGGCAACTCATCTGGAACTCGAAGCCCTTCGTTCGGATGCCGCAGGAGCCACGCCACGGCGGCAATCACCGAGCCTGCAACCTGCAGCGTAGTCGCCGAGTGCCCGGCTATGTTGGCGCGCGCCTCGTCGATGCCGAGTAGCGAACCGCTCCACCACGCCTTGAGTGGGTGACCGAGCAATAGAACCCCCAAGCGATCCTCACCTCGAATGATCTCGTTGTTCAGCAGGCGGAACCGCTCTGGATGCTTCCAATTGTTTCCGCGCAGCTCATGCACAGAGGCAATGGCAGAGTCTGATGGGCAGTAGGCGTAATAGACCGTAGGTCGATACTGCGCGCTCCCATCGGCGCGCCGAACCGTCAGCCAGTCGCTCATGGTGAACGCCTCACCGTGGCGAATCAGCATCCCGATGGTTGGCAACCCCTCTTCGGCGGCGCGTGCAGGATCTGCGCCGGGAACCCAGGTGCGCACCAGCGTCTCCATGCCAGCGCGTTGGATCAAGATTTGATTCCGCGGGCCACTGTCGTTATGCGCAAGGCCGCGCGGTGGGAGTGACTTCTCATGAGTGCCCCAACCGAGCTCGGCGGGCGCAACACCCTCTTCATAAAACCCTTCTCCCGACCAGGTGTTCACAAACTCACCAACCTCTTTCGGTTGATCGGTGTGTTGCGTGTCGCGCTCGGCAATCTGGATCACCTTGACACCGGAGGCCTCTGCTATGCGCGCATGATCACCAGCGGCCAGCGCCGTCGTCAGTGCGTCACGCGTAGCACCCTCAAGCAGATTGAGCCGGAGCAACTCCGCGCCAAGCTCCTCAAGGGCGAACTTAACCTCATGGCTCACCCAGCCTGGATTTGCGCCATGCTCAACAATGGCACTGGGACCGCTGTTATCGCCCCAGCTGCGAATCATCTCACGCATCGCCATGTGGCGGGCATACAGTGTTCGTGAGGTCGGCTCCTGCTCGGAGATGTTGGTGTACGGCTCCCACACCTCAACACTGGTGTTGAGGTAGCGCACACCAGCGTTACGGCACCACCCAATAATGGTGTTGGCGTCAATGTTCCAGGCGAGGTCAAGCAACAGATCTCCGTCGGAAAGTCGCTCAGCGAGGAAGCTGGCGAGGTTCTCTTGAGTTACCGCAGCCTGCTCGTAGGTCACCCCTGCTGCAATGGAGTCCGCGATGCGGTGGCGTGTGTCGGCCATCTCAACGACCCGAATGGAGTGAGGATCAAACCCCAGGTCACGAATGAGCAGCGGCACAACAGCCTGGCCGATTGAGCCACATCCAAGAACGAGCGTTCTAGTCGGGCGTGGCACCTCAGCCGCCACCATCGGCGTGGCGGTAGTCACTTCAGCGAGGCGATCAGGTCTGCCACAAAGCGCGGACCATCAACCTTCATTGGCACTCGTACAAGTGGAGGGGTGGCCTCCTTGCCGCCGCTGCGCTCCCGAGTCTCGCGAGCGTCGGCCGCCGGAGCCATCCAGGCACGTCGGTCAATGATCGTTGCGCCGCGCGTTGGGCCGGTGGTGTTCACCTCCACGGCGCGATCGAGCCACTCGGTCATGTAGGTAGGGTCGGCAACGATGCCCGCGGCAAGCGGATCATGCAGTGGGCACTCGCGCGTTCCGAACGTTCGCTGGTAGACGTCGAGGTAGTGGCTCAACACCTTGAGCGCGAACTTCGAGCGCACCGATCCGATCGCCTCAATGTCGGCAAGCTCTTTGGTGCGTAAGCGCGTGACCTGCGTCACGTCCAGTCCCACCATGGTGACTGGCCACTCGGCACCGAAGACAAGGTTTGCCGCTTCGGGGTCGTGCCAGATGTTGGCTTCGGCAGTGGCAGAGGCGTTCCCCTCATGGGCGATCGCGCCACCCATGACGACAACAGAGCGCACACGCCCGGCAAGCTCTGGATCGAGGCAGAGGGCGAGTCCGAGATTGGTGAGTGGGCCAACGGCGAGTAGGTCGATCTCTCCGGGCATCTCGCGAGTAAGACGCAATATCTGCGAGACCGCATCTTCAGTAACGGGTCCGCGCTTCGGCGCGGGCTGGTTCGTATTGCCGAGACCATCCTCGCCATGCACCCACTCGGCGGTTGCCAGCGGCTGCGCCATGGGTCGGCGCGCGCCGTAGGCGACGGGAACATCGTCAAGACCGCAGAGTTCAAGGAGGCGACGGGCATTGACCGCGGCAAGGTCCGCCGGGATGTTGCCGTGCACGCTGCCAACAGCGAGCAGCTCAACGTCGCTGCGCCCGGCGAGGTGGAGCATGGCGATCGCGTCATCGATCCCCACGTCGGCGTCGAGCAAGATTTTTCGGCGTTCCATAAGGGGGTGAGTGTACGGGTTTCGCCCCCCGCCTGCGCACCTGATGCGTGCCTAAAGTGCGCCACGCCCCTGCTACGATCGCCTAGAGTTATTCAGCGAAGGCGAGGGGATCCATGCCACACCTAGCGCTCGTGGTGCACTCCTACGTAGATGAGGACCCGCGCGTTCGTCGCGCCGCCCGCGCCGCGGTCGCCGCCGGCTGGCATGTCAGCATCATCTCACTCCAGCGTGACGGCGATCCTGCGCGTGGCGAACTTGATGGCGCCCAGCTCTACCGACAGCCCGTTCAGCGGCATCAGGGGGCGGGGATCAGCACTTACGTCGTTGAGTACGGCCGCTTCGCGGTGATGGCAGCGCGCGAGCTGCTTCGCGTTGATCGCGAACGCCCGATAGATGTGGTCCATGCGAATAGCGTTCCAGACTGGCTTGTCTTCGCCGCGGTGCCGTTGCGCCGCCGCCACCGCATCGGCCTCATCCTAGATCTGCACGAAGCGTCACCGGAACTCTTCCGCATGCGCTTCGCGCGATCCTCGCGCTCGATCCTTACGCGCCTTGCTGCGCGCGCACTGGTCTCACTCGTCGCGTTCGCCGAACGCCGATC
>JACCDU010652575.1_pt1 | contig 14869 bp, 16 predicted proteins | sample 7446081 | NCBI WGS metagenome assembly JACCDU01 (sample SAMN15323447, study PRJNA562643) | freshwater metagenome | isolation source: river surface water | place: USA:Blue River Watershed | collected 2017-08-17
AACAATAGAGAGACTCTTAAATCGTCATGGTCTTGAAATGTTTGATGCTTATCTTGCTCCAATTCATGGCGGGTCTATTATCGGTTATATTGGGCATAAAGGTTTACGTTCGCCTTCTGAAAATTTACTTGTAATGCGACAAGAAGAAATTGAAAGTGGATGTAACGAAATACATGCTTATCAAGAATTCGACAGAAAAATTCGAATAATGAAAAATGAAAATTTAGAATATTTGAGAAAAGCAAAGCTTGAGGGCAAGAGTGTATTTGGATTCGGCGCTCCTGTTAAGGGCAATACCCTGTTGAACTACTTTAATATAGGTCCTGATTTGGTCTCTCATCTGGTTGAGAAAAATGAATTACGTCGCGATTTATATTCTCCTGGTATGCATATTCCTATTGTTATGGAAAGCGAAGTAACTACTCCCCCAGACATATATTATGTTTTAGCGTGGAACTTTAAAAATGAAATCTTAAAGAATAACCAAAAATTAATTCAAGAAGGGGTTGAATTTTATTTCCCCGTCAATCCCAAAGTAAGTGCATGAAAATTTTAGTTACTGGTAGCTCTGGTTTTTTAGGAACCGCTCTTGTTCGTTTTTTGGAGCAAGGTGGTCATGTAGTTGTTAAATTAAATTCAAAAAATTGTAATTTAATAACTGAGAGTAATTTATATCAATTTAATGAATACTCATTTGATTTGATTTTTCATCTTGCTGCATGGACGCAGGCAGGAGATTTTTGCATTACGCATCCGGGTGAACAATGGCTAATTAATCAAAAAATTAATACCAATATATTGTCGTGGTGGTCTGAATATCAAGCTCAAGCAAAATTTATTTTTATGGGGACAAGTTGTGCCTATGCTCCAGGTGGAAATCTAATTGAGTCTGAGTATATGGTGGGTGAGCCAATTGATAGCCTGTATACATACGCAATGACTAAGCGAATGCTATATCAAGGTGCGCGAGCACTTAACTTGCAATACGGCTTGAAATATTTATGCGCTGTACCTTCAACACTGTATGGTGCTGGTTATCATACAGACGGTCGGCAGATGCATTTTATTTTTGATTTAATTCGTAAGATAATTCGCGGAAAGGAATATGATGACCCAGTATGCTTATGGGGCGATGGCCTTCAAAAACGTGAAATTATTCTTGTTGATGATTTTGTTAGAATTTTGTGGGCTTTAGTTGAATCTGAAAATAATCAAATTTTTAATATTGGCGCGGGAGTGGAGTATTCAATTCGGGAATTTGCTGAAATGATTTGCAGAGAGGTTGAGTATCCTTTCGATCGCATAACCTTTGATCTTGATCGCTATGTGGGCGCAAAAAATAAATGCTTAAGCATACTTAAGGCGAAGGAATCCCTCTCTGAATATAAGCTAACCCCTCTCAAAGAGGGACTAAAAAAAACAATTGCCTGGTTTTATGAGTCCGGTGCTTTTAAGCAGAGTAATTTATGATTATTTCTCGCACGCCCTTTAGGATTTCTTTTTTTGGTGGCGGTACTGATTATCCTGATTGGTATCACAAAAATGGTGGTGCAGTTCTTTCTAGTACTTTTGATAAGTATTGCTACATTACCTGTAGGGCATTGCCGCCATTTTTTGAGCATAATTACAGAATTGCATACTCAATTGTTGAAAATGCAATAAATATTTCTGATATTAAGCATCCGGCTGTCCGCGGCATTCTTGGTGAGATTGAATTTCAGCATGGTCTGGAGATACACGCCGATGCAGATTTGCCTGCGCGTTCAGGGCTTGGCTCAAGCTCATCATTTATTGTTGGTCTTCTTAATGCTCTATACGCTCTAAAAGGAAAGAGAATCTCTCAAAGTTTTTTGGCGCATGAGGCAATTCGAATTGAGCAAAAAGTTATCAATGAAAATGTCGGCTCTCAAGATCAGGTGGCAGCTGCCTATGGGGGTTTTAATCTTATACATTTTCAGCAGAACGGTATGGCGAGAGTCGAGCCTGTTGTCGTTTCTGAGGAGCGTAAAAGTCTTCTAAACGATCATTTGATGTTATTTTTTACAGGCTTTTCAAGGGTCGCATCTGATATTGCAGGGGATCAGATTAAAAATATTGATGCCAGAGCTAATGAATTGCGGAACATAAGATCGATGGTTGATCAAGCTTTAAATGTTTTAGTAGGCGAGTCAGATATCCGTGATTTTGGTAAGCTGCTGCATGAGTCCTGGATTTGTAAACAATTGCTATCCGAAAAAATTAGCAATAAAGAAATTAATGAAATTTATCACACGGCCAGAAATTCTGGCGCAATTGGTGGAAAACTACTTGGTGCTGGTGGCGGCGGTTTTATGCTTTTATTCGTTGAGCCCCATAAGCAGCTAGAAGTTAAGAATGCTTTAGATAAGCTTGTTTATGTGCCATTCAAGTTTGAGTCTTCCGGGAGTCAAATAATTCATTACGATCCATAATAACTTCAATGCTTTCTGCCAATGGTGATGAAATTATCTACCTATTCTTGATTAACGACTTGATTGATTAATATTGAACTCATCAAATGTTCGTGAAGTGCTGATTCTTGCTGGGGGGCTAGGAACTCGCCTTAAGGCTGTTGTTAACCAGGTCCCAAAACCTATGGCCCCAGTATTTGGAAAACCATTTTTAGAATATCTTCTTGATTATTGGATTAACCAGGGTATCACGTCATTTGTTCTTTCTGTAGGATTTAAGGGTGAAATAATAAAGGAATATTTTGGTGGACTATATAGGGGCGCCAAGGTTTCATATGTTGAGGAGCATTCTCCCCTTGGGACTGGCGGAGCAATTAAAAGAGCGTTACAAGAAATTGAATGGACGAGTGATAAGATCCTTTTAATTAATGGAGACACGTGGTTTGAGGTTGATCTTTGTAAGCTTGCTACGGATGCCGTAAAGAATAACAAGCCGATTACTGTTGCGTTAAAAGCAGTTGAATCAAATAATAGGTATGGCGCAGTAATATCCAATGAGGGTAGTGTCCAGGAATTTGGTTCCAAAATTAATGGGCCTTGCCTTATAAATGGGGGCTGCTACTTATTGGATGTAAACTTTTTACTAAAAATTATGCAGAAATATTCTAACAAGTTTTCTTTTGAAGATGATGTGTTAAAAGAGCTTGCTGTAAGTAACAATATTAGTGGCTCAATTCATAACGGTAAATTTTTAGATATTGGCATTCCTGAAGACTACAGAAAAGCCATTGATACGATTACTCTTAAGGTGAGAAAATGAAAGTGGTGACTACTGGTTCCAATGTTTTAATGAGAAATATCAATGCATCTATGAAAGCGCAAGAGTTGGTATTGAAGGATTTATATTTAAATACTTTGTTTGAAAATGCCGTCAACGCTACTATTAATTGCTATAGATCGGGCGGAAGGCTTTATATAGCCGGTAATGGGGGTTCTGCCGCGGATGCACAGCATTTAGCTGCAGAATTTGTCAGTAAGCTTGCTAGAGATAGGTCGCCTTTGCCTGCTGAGGCCCTTACAGTAGATAGCTCAATCCTTACTGCTATTGGCAATGATTACGGGTTTGATCAAGTCTTTTCTAGGCAATTAGCCGCTAAGTTAACCCAAAATGATATTTTTTTAGGCATTACTACGTCAGGAAGATCTCCTAACATTCTTAGAGCTCTTGAGATGGCCAAAACAAAGGGAGTTCCAACCATTCTTTTTTCTGGTCATGATGGTGGGTCTGCAAAAGAATTTGCAGACTTTCCCATTATCGTTCCAGGCGATATGACAAGCACTATTCAGGAGCTTCATATTCTCTTAGCGCACTCCTTATGTGAATCGGTTGAATTAGCCATATTCGGCAAATAATTTTATAAAGGTAAATATGAAATACAACATTTTAGTCACTGGTGGAGCTGGGTATTTGGGCTCAACTATGGTTCCAGATTTATTAAATTTGGGGCATAAAGTTACTGTATTGGATAACTTTATGTTTAAACAGGCTAGTCTTAACCACGTTTGTAGTAATCCTAACTTCTCGATTGTTAAGGGTGATATTCGTATAGAAGAGGTTATGCGCCCGCTCTTGAAAGATGCGGATGTGGTAATTCCCTTGGCTGCGTTAGTTGGTGCACCTTTATGTAATTTGGATCCCGTTGGTGCGACAACTATTAATCATGATGCAATTACCTTGATGATTAAACTTTTGTCTAGGGAGCAGATTGTTTTGATGCCAACTACTAATAGCGCATATGGTACGGGAGATGAGAATAATTTCTGCACTGAGGAGTCTCCCTTAAGGCCTATTTCGCGCTACGCTATTGAGAAAGTTGCAATCGAAAAAGAGTTAATGCAAAGAGAGAATGCAATAAGCTTTAGATTGGCAACTGTTTTTGGAATGTCTCCCAGAATGCGAACCGACCTGCTAGTCAATGACTTTACTTATAGAGCCGTTAACGATCGATTTGTGGTTTTATTTGAAAGTTTTTTTAAGAGAAATTACGTGCACGTCAGAGATGTATCTAGAGCTTTCCAACATGGGATTATGAACTTTGAGTCCATGAAGGGTCAAATCTATAACGTTGGATTGTCTGAAGCCAATGTTTCTAAAAAAGAATTGTGTCAAATTATTCAAAAACAAGTCACCGACTTTACATTTATAGATGCACCTGTTGGTAAAGATCCTGACCAAAGAAATTATATTGTTTCAAATAAAAAAATTGAATCAACAGGGTATAAAGCTTCAATTTCATTAGACATGGGGATTACCGAGTTAATTAAAGGCTACACTATGATAAAAAATAGTTTGTATGGAAACGTGTAACTTGTGATATTCGTATTGGTGGGGCTATCCACTGGTGGGAAAGATTGGGTTGACGCCTTCCAGATATAGCATCACTGTATCCGTTTTAGTCCATCCGCCTTTATTCATAATCATCCGCATGCTAGCCCCAGACCTCAGAAGATCCTGCGCTGTCCCAAGACGTATAGAGTATCCGCTGATATGATCAACTATGTGTTTGGGGAGTTTTACATCTTTTGCTAAAAGTTTATAAACGCGGTTGATCTGACTGCTTTTCAATTCTTGCGTTCGTCTGACTACGCCAAAAAATAAAAATGGACATACCGCTAAAAACCCAACGCAAGGTTTGCTCTGGTGGTCCTAAAACTGTTGAGGGCAAATTGGCATCATCTCGAAAGGCCATTAAGACTGGCACTTATACGGTTCAGGTTTTATTGCCTGGCAAGTGCGAGCAAGAATTTCGGAAGCTAGAACAATTATTTATAGATGAGTTTTGCGCCAGTTGGCATTTCTGATAGAGCGTCGGGGCATTCACTATCGATAATTGTTTGGAAAAAGCTCCGCCTCGAAAAGCTGGAGTCTCGCTATATTCATGATCTATTAGATCGTTTCCCAAAGCATTCCGAGTTTAGCGCTGTAGGATTTGATGAATATCCGAGCGCAGCTCAGGAGTGGGTAAATAATCCAAAACTTATTCGTCATTAAATTTGAATCAAACCTAAGGTGCTTATTGGGCTTTAGCTGCGCTTAAGAAATGTCGATTTGATTTGGATGAAATGTAATCTTTCAAAAAGGAGTTGCCTGCCATCTTCAAACGTTTACAAGATTTATTAAGTTCAATTGCCGTTAAAGATTTAACTATTTCAAGTATGGTTGGCATGCGCTATCACCACCGGGCTTAAACTCGCCCAATTGAAGATATGGCCGACAAGTTAATGGAACAGTTGCTGGGTGAGATTTGGGCAATTCAGAATCAAGAGCGCTTGCTAAAAGTGCGACAGCACATTCGGGATAAACGCATGATGGAGTATTTAAATTTAAATCGATCGTAAAGAGTAGCTGATGATCTAGATCGCTCGTACTTTAAACTTTAAATGAACTGTGTAGGCAAATTGACTTGCGAGCATGGCAAGAAGTAATTGATATTTCGGTGAAGTTGGTGCCTAAAAATATCAAGTGTTAAAAAAGCCTACTATAGGCAAGATTTTAGGTAAAAATCCTATTTTTATAAAACCGACTCATTCTCAATTGGGTAATCGCATAGCCTGATTTTGTCCTTTAATAATCACTATTTTCACTAGTTTATTGTCTACTTAATGCGTAAGAAATTTAATCATTTTTAGTTTGAAAATGGCGTTAAAAAATCGATGAATTTTTTATAAGTAGGGGGGGTAAGAGCGCTTATACCCCTTATCGATTTTTTGCTTGATTTTAGAAAAATTGTTTTATTAGGCTATCATTGATGTATTACTTCCTTCAATTACTTTATGTCAGTTTTAGCGCTATCTTTTTTAGTTTCTTTCGTATTTGTACTGTTGATAGTACGCTACAACCATTTGCATGTTCATCTAACTTCAGATTCTGATCTTTTTGGCGTACAAAAATTTCACACCATCGCAGTTCCTCGGGTGGGGGGCATAGCAATTTTTTTTGGAATACTATTGGCATTATTTGTGCGTTTTTTTCAGAATTTCGAGGTGGGTACCTTTGGTCTTTTGTTGATTGTTTCAGCTTTGCCTGCATTCTTATTTGGTCTTTTGGAAGACATCACTAAAAAAATTGGCATTCATATTCGATTATTAGCCACACTTACATCTGCTGGGCTTGCGGGATATCTTTTGAATGCTTGGTTAGCAAGTGTCCAGGTTTTTGGTATAGATAATTTAATGTTGACATACCCTTTGGCAGCAATAGTAATTACGTGTTTTGCGGTTGCTGGGGTGACAAATTCTTTTAATATCATAGATGGATACAATGGTTTATCGGCAATGGTTGCAGTGATCATTTTATCCGGAATAACCTATGTAGCATTTCAGGTGGGAGATCATTCAATCATGATTGCCGCCCTCGCCATGATCGGTGCCCTATTCGGATTTTTGGTATGGAATTATCCTCGTGGATCTATTTTTCTCGGGGATGGTGGTGCTTATTTAATTGGTTTTTGGGTAGCTGAACTTTCCGTGCTGCTAACGGCTAGAAATCCTGAAGTATCAAAATGGTTCCCTGTTCTACTATGCTTTTACCCGATCTTTGAGACACTGTTCACAATATACCGTAGAGTTTTGATTAAAAAATCTCATCCAGGTATGCCTGACGCATTTCATCTACATCAATTAATCTACAAGCGTATCGTGAGATGGGCTGTTGGAATAGATGATGTGCTACTCAGTAGGCAACGTAATTCACTCACTTCACCGTATTTATGGGTTTTAACTCTGTTTTCTGTTATTCCTGCCATCTTATTTTGGCGTTATCACGTGGTACTAAAAATTTTTACAGTCTTATTTGCTATTACTTATGTATATATATATAGAAGTATTGTTCTATTTAAAGTACCTAGCTGGATATCCATTCGTTATGATCGCTAGATAATTCTTTTCTTAGCACTCACGTTCTTCTAGTTATACGAATATTTATTTCCACTATTTCTTTCTAAGGGCTAATAGCCTCAGCCATGATTTGTTTCATCTGAATTGATCTAGATTTCCCAGCTATTGCTTGCTCCTTTATAGTTTCCGAATCAGTCACTACCTCACTTTTTAGCGCAATCTGGCTAACCAGATCTTTTTGGCTAATCCCAAGCGCTAATCGGGCACATTGTTGGATGACCCTGTGCCTGAGCATGCGTCTAGGCATTTGTTGCCAAGAGTGGTGATCGGTTTTCACTTCATCAAGATACTCCTTGACAACAATCGGTAAGATCCGGTCATGCCTGTAGATGGTGCATTCCATCCAAGCTGGTGCTTCTTTCTCGCTTGGGTTCTCTATGGGTGCCTCTCTTAAGCTCATGCCCGCATAGTGCTCATGACCATTGATGAGTTTGACCCAGCCATCGATGGTGATGAAGGCTTGGTAACCTTCATGGGTCTCGATGACCCCAATCTCGTCCGATAGAGGGTCCAGTTGGTATTTGGTCGCCATCCTGAGAAGTTGTATTTGAGTGTATGGCGTGAGATTGGGGTATTGCTCCAGCCATAGCTGAAGTTCTTCAGGATCTAACGCTAGAACTTGCGCTGCTTTTTCAATACTCTTGGTGAGTGTTTGCATGGTTGATTCTTATCCTTGTCTTTTTAACTTGGTAATGTGACTATTTGTTCTTCATCTTTCTGATCTTGAAGTCTTGCTTATCTGTAATCTGCTCTTTAGTCTTTCACCACAAAACGCCTACTATTAGCGACTTGTATCTGATAGGGAGCTATGAGCTCTGGATGGTCTTCAGTTAGCTTCTTGGTATCCAGTCTCGTGGATGGTTTGGGTGTCTTCCAAGTGGCTAAGACTTGTCCCCCATAGGTCAGTACCTCAGCATCTTGCATTTCTGCCATGACTTGTTGTTTGATCTGGCTGATCTCTTGTTCGTAGGACTCTACTTTGGCTTGGATATCCTTCATCTTGGCTATGAGCTCACATGTCTCTTTCTTGGCTTCCACGGCCTTAGGAGTTGATCTTGGAAACAGGAGCTTAAGATCGGACTCCCTCTGAGCCGCTGGAGCGATGTCTTTGAGTACATGTTCTTCCCAAAAGACTTTGGCTCGATCAATGACCATCTCTTCAAGCTCTCGATCTCGATGAACTTCATAGATCCTAAAATCAGCATTCCCCATGAGTACCGCTAAATCCGCTTGTTCTAATCCAGTAATGGCTAAATACCAGATACATTGAGCGAGATATGCCATCGGTACTTGATCAGACCCACCATCTCCCCATTCATGAGAAGCAAAAGGACTTGCCGTCTTACATTCCAATACCCGAGTGGCGACTAAAGAACCAGATGCATCAAAAATAGAAGGGGCATCACACACAAATCGATCCATATGCCCATGCATATACGAATACTGAGGATGAACCAAAGCAGCAGGGTGGCTTACCAAAGAGTAGCCAGTCGCCAAGGCATACTCAGATGCCACAAACTCCTCAGCAAAGGAACCAAAGCGTATTGGCAAGCTATCCGCCTCATGGACCGCACGGCCGGTTTTCTCCATCCACACATCCACTGCAGACCGATACCGACTAAAGCCCAACACCGCACCGATATCACTACCACCTAGACTTTTTGCCCGTAAGTTGGCAAAATCTTGATTATTAAGCATTTTTTGAACTCCTTTGAGTTGTTTATAAATTGAAATAATTCTTAAATGAACTATTTCAATTCATTATAGGATTAAATTAGTTTGATTACAAGTGGTCAAATTAGAGCGGCTCGTGCTTTATTGGATTGGACTAGAGCAGATCTTTCCGACAAATCAGGCGTTGGTATATCTGCACTCATGAGATTCGAGTCGGCAGATGGTGTTCCTAGTGGTCATGTCAAGACGCTAGAAGCTGTACGAAATACACTAGAAAAAGCTGGTATCGAATTTATCGGTGGGCCGGATTCACAAGCAGGGGTGCGTTGGAAAAAATAATCATGACTAAGCGTAGTAGAGGACCTAAAACTTTAGAGGGTAAGTCAATCGTTTCTAAAAATGCCATTAAAACAGGCGCGTACTCTACGTTGCGAATATTGCCGGGTGAGTCACAAGATGACTTTGATCATCTCAAAGCGCAATTTGAAAAAGATTTCCAACCACAGGATTCAGTAGAAATTAATCTATTGCAAGATTTAGTCGAGATTGCTTGGAAACAATATCGACTCAGAAACATTGAACACACGTATTTGATTCAAAAACTCGACCAACCTTTTTTAGACTCTGAAGTAGGTGGTTGTACACATTTATCTAATCCAATCATACGAGAGCATCTTTATGCACTTAATCTTAGCGATCAACAATTATCCGAGTATCAGAGGGAATGTGAATTCGCTGAGAAAATTATTTCAAAAGAGTCTTATACTGAAGGTGACTTTCAAAAAATTCAAGAGAAATATCCATTCATTTATCAACAAGTAAAAAAATACCAACAGTCCTTAGTATTGTTTAGAGTGAGTGATGAGCGTTTATTGAATGCAGTCATCAGGGAGCGCGACCCATCTCTTGGGATTGATGAAGTAATTTCTGATGGAGATGTTATCGAAATGAGCTTTGGCTCTTACGCCCTTAGTAAAGTCATTGATCAGATTGACACCATTTTTCTCATTAGACAACTTGCTTCAGAAATTCAGGAAGAAATTCGCTATGTAAAAAATGAGCGTTATATGAAGCTCATGCAAAGCGAGACCTATGTTAGAGCTCATGAAGACTTGAGACGAGCTTTTTCTCGAACATTACAAGAGTATAGAAAACATCAGGAGTGGAAATTGCGGACTCAATCAATCCCAGTCTCGGCACTCGCAATTTACAAAACAGACTGATTCTCAATATATATTTAAGTAGACTATTAAAATGATTTTAATAACCGGTGGTGCAGGATTTATTGGCGGTAATTTTGTTCTGGATTGGTTGGCCAATCCTATAGCTGAAGGTGTCATTAATCTTGATAAGTTGACCTACGCCGGCAATTTACAAACACTCCAAGCTGTAGAAAAAGACCATCGCCATATTTTTGTACAAGGTGATATTGGTGATTACGATTTAGTTCTATCTCTATTGAAAAAACACCAAATTAGAGCCGTCATTAACTTTGCAGCTGAATCACACGTTGATCGCTCTATTCATGGGCCAGGGGACTTCATTCAAACGAATGTGGTCGGCACCTTTAATCTGCTTGAAGCAGTTAGAGCTTATTGGATAGATTTACCTGAAACGCAAAAAAAAGCTTTTCGTTTCTTGCACATTTCAACAGATGAGGTTTATGGAACACTGAGTCCAACTGATCCGGCCTTTTCAGAAACCAATCGCTATGAGCCTAATAGTCCTTACTCGGCATCAAAAGCGGCGTCGGATCATTTAGTACGAGCTTGGCATCATACCTATGGTTTACCCGTGATCACAACTAACTGCTCGAATAATTACGGCCCCTATCATTTCCCTGAAAAATTGATACCACTGGTTATTCTCAATGCGCTCGCTGGTAAGCCACTGCCGATTTATGGAGATGGTCAGCAAATCAGAGATTGGCTGTATGTCAAAGATCACTGCTCAGCGATTCGTCGAGTCCTTGAGGCAGGGCGTTTGGGCGAAACGTATAATGTCGGTGGCTGGAACGAAAAACCCAATATCGAAGTCGTGCTACGAATTTGTAGCATTTTGGACGCCTTACTCCCTAAAGCTTCGGGTTCATATGCCGATCAAATTACTTATGTTACAGACCGTCCAGGACATGATCGACGTTATGCGATTGATGCGACTAAGCTTGAGCGAGAGTTGGGCTGGAAACCTGCTGAGACTTTTGAAACAGGGATTCAGAAAACGGTGCAATGGTATTTAAATAATCAAGAATGGGTGCAGGGCGTGCAAACGGGTGCCTATCGCGATTGGCTTAATCAACAATACCAATAAGCAATAAAGAAAAGTACAAGATATTTATGTCTATCCTTGTTATTGGTAGAGATGGCCAGGTCGGTAAAGCTCTTCAGATTCAGTTGGCAGGACAAAATGGCGTCACTTTTCTAGGCCGAGAGCAGTGTGATCTGGCAAATGCTCTAGATCTAACAAGAATCCTTGAAATCCACCAACCAAAAATCATCATCAATGCCAGTGCTTATACAGCGGTTGATAAAGCGCAGACAGAGAAAGAGCTAGCTTTTGCGATCAATGAAGAAGCCCCACGGATCATGGCTGAGCATATTGCTCAAGTATCTGGCACATTGATTCATTACTCGACTGATTACGTCTTTGGTGATACCAAATTCGTACCGGAGTCTTATTTGGAAAGTGGTCCAACAGGGCCGATTGAGCGTCTTGGAATTTATGGACAGAGTAAATTGGCAGGTGAAGAAGCCATACAAAAGATCTGTAAGCAAAACCCAAATGCCAGGTTTTATATCCTAAGAACTTCCTGGGTGTACGGAGATGGGAATAATTTCATTAAAACAATGTTGCGCTTAGCAAGTGAGCGTCCTCAGTTGAAGGTTGTTTGCGATCAGTGGGGTGTACCTACGTCGGCTCGTTGGTTGGCAAGTCTAGCTTTGCTATTTTTCAGAAACCCAGCTATCTCCGGTATTTATCATGCGGTCCCTCACGGTAAAACTAATTGGCATGAATTGGCTGTGTTTGCCATTGAGGCAGCAAAAAGATTCGGTCAATCTTTTCAGCTGGAAACAAAAAATATTGTGCCAATTCCTGCGAAAGAATATCCACTGCCAGCACCAAGACCTTATAACTCATTACTCAACAATGATAAGTTGGGGCAGTTTATGGCAACCTTGCCTTATCCTCAAATTATCCCGGATTGGGATGGAGAAGTTCTACAGTATGTGGAGCACTTGGTATTATCAGCAAAACAACAGAAATAGCACTTATGACACAACAACGTAAAGGTATTATCTTGGCGGGTGGTTCTGGTACTCGCTTGTATCCAGTGACTCAGGCAGTTTCTAAGCAGCTCATGCCAGTCTATGATAAGCCCATGGTCTATTATCCATTGACCACTTTGATGCTCTCCGGCATCAGAGATATCTTATTGATTTCAACTCCTCAAGATACGCCGCGATTTTCAGAGTTATTGGGGGATGGCTCTCAGTGGGGATTAAATATTCAATATGCGGTACAACCATCTCCCGATGGCTTAGCGCAGGCCTTCATCATTGGTAAAGACTTTATTGGGAATCATCCATCCGCACTGGTTTTGGGCGATAACATCTTTTACGGCCATGAACTGGTGAATCAATTGCAAGCTGCTTATGAGCGCAAAGCAGGTGCCACAGTTTTTGCATATCATGTCAATGATCCAGAGCGTTATGGCGTCGTAGAGTTTGATGATTCATTCAAGGCACTATCGATTGAAGAAAAACCAGCCAAACCAAAAAGTAACTACGCAGTCACAGGCCTCTATTTCTATGATCAGCAAGTCTGTGATATCGCAAAATCTATTAAACCCAGTGCTCGGGGTGAGTTAGAGATCACCACTGTGAATGAGGCATATCTAAAAATGAACCAACTACAAGTTGAAATCATGGGGCGGGGCTATGCGTGGCTGGATACTGGTACTCACGATTCTTTACTAGATGCTGCAGGATTTATTGCCACATTACAGAAAAGACAAGGTCTTATGGTAGCCTGCCCCGAAGAGATTGCTTATCGACAAGGGTGGATTACCGCTGAAGATGTGATACGTTTGGCGAAGCCACTCAAGAAAAATATGTATGGCCAGTATCTTGAAAAAATTGTTCAGGAAAATCTCTGATTGTTAGCACTAACAAGATAAAGTACAAGAGTAAAAAATGCCTATACAAGTCACCCCCACATCAATACCGGATGTACTGATTATTGAGCCTAAGGTTTTCGGGGATGAGCGTGGCTTTTTCTTTGAATCTTTTAATCAGAAAGAGTTCAATGAGGCGGTAGGACAAGATGTCATCTTTGTGCAAGATAATCACTCTAAGTCAAAAAAGGGGGTGTTGAGAGGTTTGCACTATCAAACTGATCATACACAAGGAAAGCTGGTCAGGGTTACCCGTGGAGTTGTCTTTGATGTAGCAGTCGATTTGCGCCAATCATCAATGACCTTTGGTCAATGGGCGGGAGTGGAACTCTCAGCTGAAAATAAAAAGCAATTATGGGTGCCTGAAGGTTTTGCTCATGGCTTTCTAGTCATCAGTGATGAGGCAGAATTTCTGTATAAGACTACTGATTATTACCACCCAGTTTCTGAAGAGGCTTTGTTGTGGAGTGATAAGACTCTCAATATTTCATGGCCAGATATTGGATGTGAATATTCTTTATCTGATAAAGATAAAGTTGGTGTGAGCTGGGATAAAGCTCAAAAATTTTTCTGAATCAAGAGATGAGACTCGATTTATCTCAAGTGAGTCTCGTATGTGTGGATAACATTTATCCTGATTTAGCTTACCGCGCAATTAAATGCTCATCGTCAGATATTAATTACTATCAAAGGATTTTTTTTACATCAAGCGCATGGATTTTCAAAAATAAAAAAAATATCGATCAGAATATTTTGCTGGTTGAAATTGATCATGTCGATAGTATCAATAAGTACTCAGACTTTGTTTTAAAGCATCTGACTCAATATATTGAATCCGACTACATATTGATTATTCAGTGGGATGGTTATGTGTATTCAAAGCTACTATGGAGAGAGCAGTTCTTATCTTATGACTATATTGGCGCTAATTGGAATAAGAGCGATGTAAGGACCGTTGGAAACGGTGGATTTTCACTGAGATCAAAACGGTTACTCAATGCCTACCAAAGTAGTAATTTACAGGCAGGCCATCCTGAAGATGAGGTCATTTGCATCAATCACAGAAAAATATTAGAGGATCAATACGGGTGTAAATTTGCAGATCCTAAAGTTGCTGACTTGTTTTCTTTCGAAGAGTATAGGGAATTAGCGGGTGATACCTTTGGGTTTCATGGATTTTTTAACATTCCATTAATTGGAAAATTTGATGATATAAGAGCCTTCATAGATCTAATGCCCAACAGCTTATTTTCGCACGGACATTTTGAGTACTTTGTTAAAAATATAATTCATTATCAAGTTGATGGAAGGCAGTTAATAGATCTCCTTTATCTAAAGATTCAGTCTAACGGCAAGACGTGTGAAAAAACAAAAAAAGTAATATTTAAAGCATTCTATAAAAATGGCTTAGACACATTGGCTTTACAGTACTTAAAGTATATCCTCACGCACGAGAAGCTTTTTTCTCTAGTGACTGTAATGTATATAAAACTGATTATTTTTCGTCTGAAAATGAAATTCAATCTAGGTAAGTAAGCTTTTTTTTGATTAGATCGACTATTTCATCAGGGGTGATTGTGTTGACATGGTTGGTCAGTGAAACAATAGATTGTGCTCTGAGGCATGGGGTGAGTCG
>JACCDU010418019.1_pt1 | contig 14860 bp, 21 predicted proteins | sample 7446081 | NCBI WGS metagenome assembly JACCDU01 (sample SAMN15323447, study PRJNA562643) | freshwater metagenome | isolation source: river surface water | place: USA:Blue River Watershed | collected 2017-08-17
ATATCCCTCTTACTGAAAAGAGGGATATTTGTTGGTTTACTAGATTATTGACTTAAGGGCAATATACCTATCAATATCTGGATGGTAAAACAGAAATTTTTCTTTTTACTCCGTGAGAACCAAACTAATTACTTATTACTGCAATATTAAGAAATTACCTGCTAATTCAAAACAGCAAAATCATAACCACTTGACCAGGTCTTAAACTTGAGCTTTACTTCTGGATCTGTAATGTTATCAAGAATTTTATTAATGTTTACTTCACTGGCCATAAATGAATTCTTACTAATGACATCCTTTACAGCTTGATATGTCTTGTCGTCAAACTTCTTGCGGAAATTGGAAAGATGAATCTTTTTCAATTAGTTACCCTGAAAATATATTTAGCATTTCTGCTGCTGTTATTTTAGAATTTTTCTTTACATTTGTCAATAGGTGTGTAAATAACACACCTAAAAAATATTGTCAAATATTTTTTAGGGTTGGAGGGGATTTCTCCCCTCCGGTCAAATTTTGATAGATAGTTGGGCTTCGGCTGTATTATAGCCAGTTGGTCTCCAAACCTCTGCTTGATGTTTAGACTTGTCTCGCATATACTTACACAGGTCATTCATCAAAGTAGAGGACTTGATGTCCAATTCTGCAACCATCTTGACAATTGTTTCTGGTGCTACATCTTCAGTTATAAGGAACTGTATCACCTTGTCAGGGTCAAGCCCAATCAACTTCACTGGCTTTGGTGCAATGACTGGAGATGTCTTGGCAAGCTTGACAGGTTTTGTATATGGCTTACGGGTCTTCACTACATCTGCCCACTGATTCTGCTTGTTGGCTTTGTACTGCGCTTCAGTTATTCCCAAGAAATCAGCAAATCCAGCCCAACCTCTTTTTGAATAGTTGACTTCTGCCTGAAGCGGAAGATAATTAATATTGTTGGATTGAACATAAGCAATATATTCTCTCCGTGTATTAAGGTTCAATGAAGCAATCTTTGCTTTGGCTTCATTAAAAGATAGGTATTTTGTTCCCATAGTGTTTTTGGCTTTCTTTATTTTTAAGTCCATCTCTGAACTTATGTATAGAGTATAAGACATATATAACTAGTTGTCAATAAATATTTTAGGATATATTTTTTTTGCAATTATTTATAGGAATGGTAATTACCATTCCTAAAGCTGATTAAGATAAAAAAAATTCAGGATACACTTCTTTGTGTATCCTGATAGTTTAGTGACCAAGACCGAAAATTTGTTTGATAATGTTGCTTATCTTCCAGAATTTCACGGGCTTTTCATTGTGGACGTTCTGGTCTTCTTGGACTACTGTATCAACTTTCCCAAGATAATGTGCAGTACCCATCCACTCTCCACGACGAGAATAAACTTGATAAGGATTAGTTGACAAACCATAAGGCTTCTCTGCTTTCACCCATTCTGTATATTCTCTCATCGTTTTGAATTTATGTTCTTTAACAATAAGTCTGGCTTCGCTATATGGAAGTACAAAATTCCATTCAGGATTGCCAACCTTACGCTTATCCGAATCAACTGTTACACTCATTGTATGGCTTCCTTTCATGTCATTAGTATACTCGGATTATATATATATTGTCAACGTATTGGGAACACCTAGAAAAATATTTTTTAAATAATTTGTAGGTTTGATAATATCAAACCTTAAGAATAATTGCAATAAAAAATCCCTTCCAGAAAACACTACTAAACTGGAAGGGATGAGTCTCAATCTGTTTTGGTTATTATCCTACCCCAAAGGCACGTCAGATTGAGAAAATTTTAAATTGCCATATTCTTCTTGGTATGCTTGCACTGCTTCAAAACCAAATTGCAAGCCAGACAATTTATCCATAACTTCAGAATAACTGTAACACATACCAAAAAGAGCCATCCATTCATTTTCGGTGTAATTGTAAACTATAGAAACAAACCAATTACCTTCATCATTAGGACGTTCACTTGGATACATCTTGAAATTCAATTTGATAGGAGCATAATGTCTATTCATATACTCTATCCTAGTTTTGATTTCTTCTGCTTGTATTTTAATCATAGTGTTTATTTATTTATAGGAGAAGGAAGAGACAGGATTCGAACCCGCACACCCCGTCAAGGGTGAGACCGCTTTCAAGGCGGTTGCAATACCATTCTGCTCACTCTTCCTTATAAATTGCTCTTAGCTCACAATCACTAATTTTTTCTAAAACTACAATATTTCTATGAACTTCAGCGTGATGGTTAGGGCAAATTGCAAACATATTTCCAATTTCATACAATCCACCATTACATCCGGGTACCAATCTATGAATATCGTATGTCTTATTATACCCACAATTCTCAATCATACAAGAATCAAAATCGAAATTTTCTTTAAGAGTATGTAATCTTCTTTCAGAGTGATTCTTGAATTCTTTTTTCACCCCACCATTTTGTTTATATTTCAAACCTTCTCTTGCTTTATTCGCACAAGTACGAGAACAATTTTTACTGTTTGTTCTACTAGGTACAAATAATTCAGAGCAAACTGGGCAAGGGATTTTTCTTGCTAATTCTTTATGGCATTCTTGTGAACAATAAACTACTTTTTGTTTTGCTAATTGTCCAGGTCTTCTGTAAACTGGTTTATTACAAATTTGGCAAAATGTGTTGGGTCTTCTTTGGCATTCTTTTCTCATAATATTATTATACTATATTTTCAAAAACAATACCTTTACCACTCAATCATCATACCTCATCCGCCATAAACTTGCTAACATCTTCACGGATTTCTACAAGAACATCGTCAGATAAATCTAACTTTTCAGCCAGCATATCAAACAATTCTGCATCAGCCAAGAGCATTTTAAAGCCCTCAAGAATGACTAATAAATCGTGTTCAGTTTTGTCTGATAAATAATTCAATGTATCGTTTGGCATTTCGTTTCCTCACTAGTAATATATCACAAGGTTTATATCTTGTCAAAAAAAATCCCCTCATATATTTCAATGAGGGGAGGAGTAAGGATATGAGATACAAACAAAGAAACATCAACCTAACCAGAAACAATGGGCGATGAGGGACTCGAACCCCCACTCAAGGGATTATGAGTCCCCTGCTTTAACCATTAAGCTAATCGCCCTGAATTCCTAACTAATTTGTTCATACCCCACGTATAAATTTTCAAACCATCAGCTAGGAAATTGGTGGAATAGGAATTGCACCTACATCAAAGGTTTATGTCCTCTGCTTTACTTTAAGCTACCCACCATCAATAATTTCAAACCATTCGCCCCCAAAGAATTTCTTTCCTATCAACTTTGTAGGTGTCTCATTATGGTACTCAAATCCACCAAATTTTATAGAAGTATAACTAAAATAACCTTCGGAGCATTTACAAGTTTTAATAACATTTACGCCCTCTAAAATTTCATCTCCAACAACTTTATACTTACCCTTATATAGATAAAGTGTTTGTGGCTTTACTGGAAAATCAACTTTTAGAAGAATTTCGTTCATAATTATTCCAAGAGTGTGAAGAATGCTGACAGAACGGAAACGGTAAGGAGATAAAGCATTCTTCACACAATTTTGCAGAAGCACCACCTTCTGCGTTTGTTCAAAAAGCTGAAGTCTTCTTGAACACCCTTATATTACCACTAATCTATGTAGTCCACAACATATTTTTTCGAAATTTCTTTAGTTCCATTATATGTTCTTATGAAATCAATATCGCCCTCATCATTTATTTCCAAAACGAGAAATTTTGGCTCATACTTTTTATCTGCTGTGTGTTGCTCGATAAACGCATTGAGATAACTGTAATTTTCAAAAGTCAATTTGATGATGATATCAAAATCATCTGTGACTTCATATAATACGTGTTTCATATAGAAGTGTACATTAAGAAACTAAACTTGTCAAGATAAATTATTTTTTGATAAATAATTATAGGAATGGTAAATACCATTCCTTAAAAATAATTGCAAAAAAAATCCCTCTTCCTATGAGCGGAGAAGAGGGATAGAACACAGAACTATGAGCGGTTTCTGTGTACTCTATTCTATCACAAGATATTCAGTTGACAAGTCTTCTTTTTCAACAGGTTTTTCAGTGATAAAATAACTTTCTCGATTTACCCAATGACAGCCGGGAATTACAACAAAGCAATCATCAGAATCAACCATCGTCCAAATGTTAGCTGGATTTTGCTTCTTTACAAATTCCCATTGGTCATCTTCAGAGTAGTCGAAAGAGCATCCCTCAAAACTAGAATCCTCAAATTGATTCTTAATTGGTTTGTATTTCTCAACCCATTCATCAAAGGTATACACTCTCTTAAGCGAAACAATATCCATCTCTGTTACTTCACAAATACCAACCTCGTAATTACCAATGAATGAATTAATATATTCTTCAGCAATCAATCGGTCTTCTGTTTTAGTTGTTTCGATATATCCCTTCTTGACAACTTTCTTGATAGGCTGACCGGGATAATTCCAACTAAACTTAATCTCGATTTCGTAAGTGGGGACAATAGTAGTGTTTTCCATAGCTGTATTATATCATCTGTAATATGGAGTGCAATAAGAAATCCCCTCATTTTATTGAGGGGATTTGATTACTTGTTGTAATGACTATTAAGTCGTTGCTCTTTTACGCACTTGTAGATGAATTGGATATTTGGATTCTTAATCCATCCCCTATGATTTGACAAGTAAACTTTTCGACTATTGTCTTTGAATTTGACTTCCCCACTAAAAGCAGTTTCAATCTTTTTGTTGGTTGATACTTCCAAAGCAGATACGATTGAGTGAGCACCAAATGGACTGTACTTGGTTTCAGAGTTGAGTTTCACTTCACCAACAACTGGGTCGATGAAGGATGTAGATGTTTTTTCCATATTTGTATTATATCACCTGTAATATGGACTGCAATAGGAAATCCCCTTCTTTGCCGGTAGAAGGGGATTTGTTCACTTGGGAGAAAAAGACAAAAAACCAAGTGAAATTGTCAAAGTCTTGCTCTTAAAAGTCCAGCATTGTCATATACTCTTACAATGTGGTCAGTTCTATCTGAAATTGATTTTGCTATTCTTTGCGCTTCATATTCAGATATTGCGCTTGGGACTGTTATTGATATTGTTGAATTATTTACTTCCATATCATAACCAGATTCGTTGCAAATCTTTTTGATTGTGGAAAGTCTTTTTTCCATATCCGCTTTTTGTCTTTTTTCTTGTTGTATTTCTTCAGCGGTTTTTTTATGCTCAATCACTTTGCCATTAGAATCACGAGGAACTAAAAAAGCAGTTGCAATAAATATAATAATCCAAAATCCACAACCAATAGTCCAACAACTTGGATTTTTTTTGTGTGTATTTTGCTCTCTTCTGACAGGCACACCAGAATTCATTTGTTTGGCTTTCTTGAGGTAAAATATGGGTCGGGTGGGATTCGAACCCACGACCAATGCCTTAAAAGGGCACTGCTCTTCCACTGAGCTACCAACCCAAAATCCTCCAGACGAGACTCGAACTCGTACATCTTGCGATAACAGATTTTAAGTCTGTCGTGTCTACCATTCCACCACCGGAGGATACGTCATTATTATACCATCACAATCAAGCCATGCAAGAACTATCTATAGAATTATTTTTATTTGACAAAAAAATAAAGGGATGGTGAATACCATCCCTTAAGAATATCATAAAAAAATTTATCTCACCCAAATTTCAAAAGTACTTGCTACACCAGCTCCAGCTAATGAACTAAATCCATTTACTGATACTGCACTTACTCTCGAATATCGTGTAGTGTTTCCTGGTGCTGTTACTGCATTATAATAACTTGTAGCTGTACCAGAGTTGATTGGAATAACAAGAGTATCTGTTCCGCTATCTGTTGCTCTAATTGCTGATAATGTAATTGTTCCTGCTGTACCTGAATTACTGAACTTTCGAATTTCTAATAATGATCCAGCAAAACCAAATGTTCCAGCTGTTGAAGACAATACTGAAGATGAATTGTAATTGTATAGCCTGTAAATCATTTCGTTGCTATAGGTTCTTCTGTAAAGATCTCTAAAGCTGGAATATCCTGTGGCCGATGATGTTGGAGTAGTTGGTGCAAAATCAATTGTTGTTGCTGCAGATTTACTATCAAAGTAATCTCTAAATGATGCACCTACAATACTATTGAAATATGTATTCAAAGAAACTAAAGTGCTTGAATAAAGTGGGCTCAAAGTTCCTGATAAAGAATTTTCTGTATTTCTGAAGCCTTGAATTAACAAAGTAGTAGCGTCAGTGTTTGCATTTGTTGAGCTACTATCTAATGAGGTTGAAACAAAATCTCTAGAAGTTTTAGTGTAAGATGCTGCAGTTCCAGCTACAAGTAATAATTGATCTTGTAATTGCTTGTCTGCTAATCCCACATTGATTGCAATACTTGTAAATACACCTGCTTGATAAACGTAAGCCATTTTTATTCCTCTATATATGGTTTCTTCTTAAAATTATTTTTACCTGTTTTCTATAGGAATGGTAATTACCATTCCTTCAAATGATTAGCTAAAAAAAATTCCCCCAATTTCTTGGGGGAATTACTTGACAGAACCTAGATTATGGGTTCAGTTCGTTGTAGATGCGCTTGACATCATCCTCGGTAGTATGATGTAGCAACACCTCAAAGGCAATGTAAGTGTATTCATCATAGTGGTCGAATTCACGCCTCAAAGACATTGCCAGAGCAGGACGGCGTGAAGAGAACAGATGACCCACCAACTTGATGAGATTCACCGTTTGCTTCTTCCAATCAACGCTCTGCATCTTGTTGTCAAGGTTGAGAGTCAATTGGATTTCAGTCTTTGGTTCATTCCAAGACAGTTCCTCATCTTCTTCATCATCCTCATCATCGTCATTTGAACAATTACAGCAATCTTGGCAACATAGACATTCACTGCATTCAAATGAACAACAACCGCATTCATCACAGGTATGAGAATCGTCCTCATCACCCCAGAGGTCTACATCATCATCGTCATCCGTCTGGAAGCGTGATGCATACATTGGGTCAGTGAGGTCAATTTCATACTCGCCGACTACCTTGTACTTGCAGGTGCGGAGTTTCTGGAATTGGCAATCGGTTGGAATGGATACAACATCGGCAGGGTTGATTTCCACAATCATAAGATGACCCTGTCCACCGAGGAAATCCTTGGCATACTCTACAGTTCCAGCGTGGAAACCATATGAGCATCCAACATTCTTGTCATCATCTACCTTGTTGCGTGGCATCTCAAGAACTGCATCTACAGTGTTGAGGAACTTGCCAGAGTGCTTATCAGTGTAATCTGCACGAACCGCCTTGTAAGCAAGGAAATTGCCATTGTCGGTGATTGGCAAAGCACGATGCTCAAGGAAGGTGTACAATTCATCGACTGCACGTTTCGATGGATTGAGGTTCAATTTCAAGATGAATTTGAACAGGTGAACACAATCCAAACCATGCTCAAGGAATGAGATAACACGGGTAGCGAGAGTGGAGTGAACTGGGTCACCAAAGACATAGAGGTTGCCATCCTTAACCTCGATTCCCTCATATGATGCATAGAGGCTCTTTAGACGAATTTCTGGATTGACACAGGCAATGAAAGCATCCCAATCATCAGCCTTGTATGCTTCAAGGGCTTTTGAGAACAGCGCATTACCAGCATTGATGGAATGACGCTCACCATCAAGCACAACAGTGATGAAGCCTGACAACGGGTCAGGATTTACGATACGGGCTGATACGACCATAGTGTTTTCTTATCCTTATAACCAAACTGATATACTATATTACCATCTCTGCTAGGCATTGCAACATTTATTTTAAGAATGTTCAGCTAACCTCGAAATAAAAATTTATTTGCTAATAATTTTAAGGTGCGGTGAATACCGCACCTTTGATGGAAATGCAAAATTTTTTTTTCAGCTCTGGAAATTAAAAAAGGGAGGCTCGAAAGCCTCCCTCTGTTGGACTGGTTGATAATTTGAGGAAACCTATCAGTCCAACAAGCCCTCACTATGCAGATAATCGTTACCTTTAATGTACTGATTGACGATTTTCCAGTACTGATTGGTATCATTATCAGGTTTAGTGTCGTATTCACGCTTGTATCCGAACAAACATTTGAGAATTGGATGCTTATCAAGCGTTTTATTTATGAGATTGTCACATTCTTTCGCTGTATCAAGGTACATATCGAAACCATAGTACTTAAGGTTGGCAATTCTACTGCCCATTGTTGATGTAATAGGACTAGTGTTGTAATAATGCTCGATAATTTCCTTAAGACGGGTCATATCTGCATCATTATCAATCATACCGCCCCAAGTAAATGCCCTAGACCATTCATTGGGAACATCATTGGAAATCTTGGCTCGATTCATTGACTCGATTTGCTCGTCGGTCATATTGTATAGGGCTTGTTGGATGTAATCACCCAATTCGACCCAGCCAGCACCAAGTTTATCAATGTCGGAATACTTGATACCGTAGAGTGTATCAATCGTAATACCAAGGATTCGGCAATTGGTAAGCAAGTCGCTCAATTCACTGATGCCAGCAAGCACCTTACCATTTGGGTATTTGAATACTGGAGCATATCGCTTAATTTCTACATAGATTCCCTCGGATTGTTGAAGAGACAAGTTATCTACAATCCAAGTATTACGCAATGTGCCTTGCCCACCGTTGTAGCGATAGACCTCACTCTTAGCAAAAGCACCGATGGATGACTTGGTTGGTTTGACATATTCCAGTGTTGATACATCCACGAAATTTGCGCCCTGCCAGTCAGGGTGATTGATGATAGCATCCTTGCTTGCTACCGATTTGAATTCCATAATGACTGCATTACGGTGGGCAAGACCAGAATTCATAATTCGGGAGCGGACAGTGTTTTGCTTTACTGTATCATCGTAAACAAAGATGACTTTCTTTGGCTCTGGAGCAAAATCTTTACTATCACCGAATGACTGACGAACATCAGGATTAATTACTTTCATTGATGCAATTTCAGGGTAATTCTTCTTGGAAATCACCGTATTCATTCTAGAATATTCGATGCCTTTGTACTGTGGCTTGATACGCAATTCGTATGCAACAGATGATGTCTTATTTAGATTGCACATGAAATCATACAGGCTAGGACAAGCATCATATGTTGCTTGCATATCCTGCTTGACACTATCAATGACACGCAATAGAGCATTCTTAATGTATGACTTGGTTTTGTCATCCATCTCAAGAGATTCACGGGATGCGCTTGGTACAACACTGCCGATAGGTGCAAGCAATTTCACCGTGAGGTATCGGAAGCAGTAAAGAGCATCATCCTCTGCGTGGGTCAAGGTTGGAGTAATGTCATTGAAATTGAATGGATAGGTGACATTGCCCATTCTGACACTAGATGTATTGCCATAGTATCGGTTGATAATAGCGTAGAAATCACCCTTGACCAAGTAGGTTTCATTCTGCTTCTCTGCCATCATACGAACCACATTATCATCGTTGCGGATGATAGGTTGAGGGCTGAATTCTGCAAGGAAATCACCTGCAACATCACGGAATGCCTTAAGGTCAATAGTCTTAACCACAACATCAATTGCCAGACCTGTTTCCTCGGTTGGCTCTTCTGCAATCTTGGAAATCTTGCCGATGTTGGTCTCGTCAATGTATGCAAGGTATGTAGATTTCTTGCCAGCGTGATATGACGTGATGGTGAAATCATTGACATAACAGAATGCGGACTTGCTACCAAGACCCATCATTCCAACTTGGTCATTTGTGTTGCGCTTGGTCGATTCACCGTAGGATGCAAACACATTGAATACGTCACCTTCAGAAAGACCATGACCAAAATCACGGATGGTCAATGAATTCTTAAATGCAGTAGGGAAAGAGACCTCAATTGGACGCTCTGGAATACCAGCCTCTACATGAGCATCAAAGGCATTGGTGCAGTATTCACGAATGATTGCCAAAGGCTTGTTGCTGTAGAGTTTATTGCGTAGAATAGAGAAGATATGCCCGACATTGGATTCTTTAACATTGAAGAATGATTCGGACTGGATGCCAGATGACTGGACGTTGATGGTTGATTCAGTGACTTTCATAATAGGTTTCCTCACTAGAATATTATCATCTGTGTATATGAGATGCAAGGAATATTTCAGAAATAAAAAATTTGACAAAATTTTTTAGGTCTGGTGTCTACCAGACCTTAAGATGAATTGCAAATAATTTTTTTAGCTGCGTAATTGATCCACTTAAACACAAATAAGGCATTATTAGTGCAATTTAGTGCATAATAACGCCTTATTTGTGAGGTTTGTGGGCTATGCGCCCACAAACTGGTACTGATTGATGGTTTTTTCTTCCAATTGCTTGGCTCTTTCACCAATCATACCCCATCGCTTGGAAATTTCCTGCAATGATGAATCAATGGAAGGTGCAAGGATGAAACTTGCAGTGGTTTCCATCTGTTCACGGGTTGCACCGTTGTAGTCCTGTGCAGACCGGGTCAAACCATTGATGATACCAAAGGCGGTCTTTTCGTGAACATCACCTTTTGCCTCTTGAAGGGAATCCAAGTAGCCCTTGTGCCAGAGTTTACCCTGTGCAGTAGTCATCTTGTTATCCCGTGCAAGCATTGCAATTGTAGCCAGTGGGTTTTCAACCTTGACCTGCTTTGCATGACCCATGAGGGTAAGCATATCATTGCCTTGTGTCAATGCAACTTGAATTGCAACCTTGACCTGATTTTGCAATTCAACAAGGTCAATTTTTCCAAGGTGCTTTTGGTTCACGGTGATTTCAGAATTCTGCCGACCCCAAATCATACCATTCAAACAAATGGCACGGAAGAGGAAAGGCGAAATACGGAATGTGCTGTTCCGAATCTCACTATTCTTGAATGCAATGCCAACCCCATAATCGGAATCTGGTTCACTCTTCATATGGTCAGGCAACAGGATATTACCAAAGATATCATCACCATTGTTGAAGATATGGGAGGCAAGTGCATCATCAAGGGATGGCAGAGAATTTGCAATGATTTCCATTGCTTCGGCATTGTCAATTACGCCATATCGTTCTGACACAATTGCACGGATGATGTCATTGCCTTCATCATCTTGGCGGGTACGAACAAGGAAACTACGTGCATCCTTGCCCTTGCCATTCCATTCTGTTTCACGGCGGTCTAGTTCTGCATTGACAAACTTAACCATCTCATCGTTATATTCACGCTCTTGAAGAAAGTTAAGCATGGATGATGGAATTTCAGTGAACATACGCAAGGAATTCAAACCAGATTCATTGAGAGGCGTACCATCAATGAGAGTGTTTGCATCCAAGAGGCGAATTTCAGATTCCTTCTTGGTAGTATCTTTCTTGCTAGGTGCTTGACCCTTGACCGTTTCAACAAAGTCTGCAAGTGGGGTACATTTGTCCTGCCAAATCTTTGCAACGTGGCGATGGGTAGCTGTAGACTGAAGACCGATAGCATTGACCCAATTGCCATTTGCATCTTGCTTTGCTGTAGCACCCTCTGCTACTTGAAAACCACCGGCATTGGAGAAAACAGATTTGTTAGGTTGAACCTTGACTGGTGCATCGTCCAGTTCAAGAAATGAGGTGCGAGTGTTGTCCGACATAGTGTTTTGGCTTCCTTATCAAACGATTTGATACTGAATATTACCATCTGTGTATATCGGGTGCAAGTATTTTAAAAAAGAAAGTCCGACAAATATTTTAAAAAAATTACTTGACAAATTTTAAAGGGCTGATAAATATCAGCCCTTAAGAAGATTCGCAAAAAAAATTTTTACCAGCCACTTGGAAAATCTTCATCTTTGCAATAATAATTTTGGTACATATCTACTGGAGTTACACCAGATAAAGCATATACTTTATCTGTGTTAGACAAGATCCAAAATTCCCCTCTATTCAAACTAGCTATATTAGAATTATTTATTCTAGGAAGATTCTTTAAATAATCAGAATTAGCCCACCAGAAATTTCCTTGAAAGTGTTTAGGCCCCTCAACATAGAATCCACCAGCTGCATCATTATCTTTTAGACCCTCAACACATTCTTCCCATTTGTTGATATTGTATAGATCTAAATATCTAACCCAGGCACTTACATTCTTTTTTAAGATTGGATGAGTATGAGAAGCACCTTTAGTATGAACATAAAGCATAGGTGTATTGGAAGAATATTCGCTAGCTTTCTTGAGCATAAAATTCAAAGTATCAGCTTCGTTATCAAATTCTTTATTAGAGATTAGTACATATTCAATCTTGCTGTAAAGATCTTTAAGGTCCGTGAGAAATTCTTGATGCTTTTCTATATCACCAAACAATGTGAGATAAATCTTGTCTGTTTTCTCATATAGGCCAGAAGCTTTGAATTTTTTGAATTTGTCAAGAAGAATATGGGAAAAATCGTTCTTGAGATATACGTGAAAGAAAATGTCCATATTCTTCTTTTACAATTAGTCGTTAATGATGAGAGGTGTATAGATGCCAAGATATCCGCCAGCAATATTATAGTCAACCCATTCCATTGCTTGTTCCTCTGCTTCATCTATAGAGGTATCTTCATCTTGGGAGAATTCTGTTTTGAAATGTTCTACTAGCGCTTCATAAGAATAAATTGCTAGCTCTACCCATCTTTCTTCTCTATATAGTCGAGCTGTACCAATAAGGGCAGAATCACAATTGTCATAGAGGATTGCTTCTGGGCTCTTCTCTTTTAGGTATTCGTATATATCATTAGAGTTCATATTCATAGTCCAATTCTCCACAGGTAATAGTGGTCAATTCGATGCCAAGTTTCTTCATTTGCGATTCATTGAGAGGTTTGCCATCAAGGTAGAAAGTAGGCACAATCTTGAGGCATTTTCCATCTTTAGTTTCGAAGGTGCTGTTCCTGACGTGCTTGAGACTATCTGGCTTAACAAAATGTACTCTTTGTGATAGAGACCATTCTGACTTGAAACCGTCAAATTGTGGGTCTTGGCATTCATCGTCTTTGTAATTCCACATATTGTCAAAGAAGCATTGTTCTTTCTCTGCTTCTTTGAGAGTAACTTCAATTCCAGCAACAGTATGACGTTTGACAAATAGTGTCAAATCACCATCTTCTTCTAGATAAACCTTATTACCAGATTGTCTAGAATATGGGCTGATAAGTTTGCTGATTTTGAGTTTACGTAGATATGCACGGGTAGTCTCAACGTACCCATGTCTTTCAGTCATATAGTAAGTAAAGGTTTTGGCTTCCATAGGGTCATTATATCACAAAAAGAATATCCCAAAGAAAATTCTTTGGGATATTTGGTTTAGTCTAGGTTATCAGACCAGACAAAGGTGTGATAGATTTTAATACTGAATTCTTCACCCTCTTTGTATTTCTTCTTGTCTCTTAGGTACACAACAAACCATCCACCAGTTCCAACAGAGAAGTAAGTTGATTTGCATTGCTTACGGTTCTCTAACACTGACTTATAGAGACCCTCAATTGTCTCTACTTCATTGAGAAATGTTTTATGTGGATGAATTCCAGTGTATTCTCTGATTGCCTTAATTCGGTCTTGGTAATCGCAAAGATATTGGAGTTCTTTATCCAGTATCTTTCGTTCTTTATCTGTCATTTTGGCTTCCTTCTAAAGAAATAGTAACTTCCTACTTGAGAATGTTCTACGCCTATTGTATCAAGATATGCGAAGAAATCAACCCTGCTTTTCTCAATTATATTTACTCTTGGAAAGTCTGGGATATCTTCATTAATAAAATAAACATAACAGTGAGCTTTTGCATTCTCTGATATGTAAGTTTTTAAAGATACAAAGTTCTTGATCGGGTCCACACTAGTTAAAAGAAAAATACTAATTAGAGGTATCATAAAATTCCCTGTGCCTTTAGTTCATTAATATTTTCTAGAATCATCTGGTTGCGTCGGTTTCTTTCTTCTGCTAATTTTATTTGACAGAAGCTTGTGCAGAGATGTTGATGTTTTGTTCTATACACTTCAACGTCATCTAATTCAGCCACATAAGAATCATCTAATTGATATATCTTATACGGCTCTACTTTGATTCTTGTCTTGATTAGTCTTTTCAATTGCTTCTCTTTCTGCTGCACGTCTTGATTGTAATGTTTTTAAAATATATCTAGCACAAGAGGTAGATGTTTTAAGTTCTTTTAAAACATTATCATGTTGGTCCATTACTACATAAGAATTTTCTTTCTCATATAAGAATAAACCATCAGCCATATAGATTAGTTTCATCCCTCATCCTCGAAATAATCAGACTCAATTAGAGAGCTCGATTTTAGTTCTTCGACAATTCCTGGCTGTTGAAATAATCCTTGCATAAAAGCTCGAATAATTAAATCTTTTGTTTCATCATCATACTCGCTCGAAAGTTCATCTCTCAAACGGTCAGACATTGCTCGAATCCACTTAAGGTTTTCCATGGCTTAATTATATCATATGTGTCAAGATAAAAAAGGGGAGATTCGAAAATCTCCCCTTTTTTATTTAGCCTTCAACTGCTTCTTCGTCATCATCTTCTTGGAGTAGATGTTTCCATTCGTCCCATCCACCCCATTTGCCATCTCTCACTGCTTCCTCGAAATTATCATAAGAGCAGGTTTCCTCGAATTTGCCATCTTCGCAGGTAAACTCGTAATGGCAATCGTTCTCAATTGAACCAGACACCATCTCGAAATTTGAAGTTGGATAGAGTTTGGAAAGTTCTCTAACGAAATGCTCAGGACATCCCCAAGGAGTGTCAAAAGCAAATGTGATTG
>JACCDU010458214.1_pt1 | contig 14858 bp, 31 predicted proteins | sample 7446081 | NCBI WGS metagenome assembly JACCDU01 (sample SAMN15323447, study PRJNA562643) | freshwater metagenome | isolation source: river surface water | place: USA:Blue River Watershed | collected 2017-08-17
AATATTTTTTATTAAAAACAGATGCAAAAAGCGAAGAAAGAGCAGATGCAATAGGTCAAGCAATTGAAGATTTTAACAAAATTAAAAACAAATAAGATATGAAACAGACAGCAGTAGATTGGATAATTGAAGAAATTAACCAACAACAAAAAAGATACATTGATTTAGCTAAAAAAGATAAATCATTTAAAAAAGAAGTTGATGCTATATTAACCGCTACAACTTTATTAAAAATGAAATGTAACCAAGCCAAAGAAATTGAAAAGCAAAATATTATTCAATCACATTTACAAGGCTCTAAAAATTCAATTATTGAAGTATCCAAATATATAAAAGTTAATAATACGTTAGATACTATAAAAAATATTGAGAAAGGAATTGATGAACATTGTGATGGAATAAAATACTACAACGAAACATTTATAAACAATGAAAGTAATTAACGGAAGATGGGTAAACGACCAATGCGAACCATTGAGCACCCCACAAGAACACATTGATTTTCAAGATACTTTAGTTAGAGTGAGGTCATTCTCAAGAGGTAGAAGATTAACAAGTAGTAAAGCTAATCTATTGTTCAAGATATTAGATACTAGAAACGAGGTAGATAGTGCTTTAGAAAGCGTTTTATCTATGGATATTAAACAAATTAAAAGACTTTTTTAAATGAGTAAACAAGAAACGCTTGAAGATAAACTTCAATCATTAGTAGTTAAATGGCATCAATTACAATTACATTATCAAGATGTGGCAGAGGATAATATTACTCATGAGCATACTAATAGAAAATTTACTTATAAAGCACAAGCTACTAGGGATTGCTGGAAGGAGTTATTAACCTTATTAAACGAATATAGAAATGAGTAAACAAGAAGAGATATACAGAAATGCATTAAGGTATAAGATGCCTGAGCATAAATTCGGAAACTACCTATGTATATTCTATAAGGGATTTAAGTTTGAAAAGGAAATATTGGATAATGGATTCGAATATAGAGTATATAGTACTAGGTCATCAGTGTATAAAGAGTTAAAACCAGTTGAGTTAGATATACTACTTAGCAAAGGAATATTCCAAGCAGCATCGTTGTTTAGTTATAATTCATACAACAAACTTCTTAACAGATATAGAAGCACATCAGAAAGCAAGATGTCTAGCTATAAGACTGTTGAGAAAGCTGTTAAGGTTATGAAAGAGTACACTAAACGATGTGAGGATATATTACTTAGATACCCTAAATTATTAGAAGATTAATTTGCTTTTGCAGATTATTAACATTAACTTTGAACTTTAAATTCACAATCATAATCTATGACTAAAAAATGTAAATCGTGTAATAAAGACAAGAATATAAGTCTATTTGGAGTTAGAAAAGACACTATTTCTGGTTATAGAAATGAGTGTAAGGATTGTAGGTCTGAAAAATCTAAAGTTTATTACAAAAAAAATAAAGATTTAATACTTTGTAAAATAGATAGAAAAAGAAAGAGGATATATGATTTGGAATACCGTAAAAAATATGTTAAAAACAATAGATACAAAGTAAATGAATCTCAAAGGAAAACATATAATAAATACAAGAACGAACCAATGAGAAAACTAGTTTCTAACGTTAGGTCTAGAATAAGAGCTTCTTTTAATGTAAAAAAATGGAATAAAAATAATACAACTAAAGAAATACTTGGATGTGATTTTGAAACATTGTATTTACATATAGAAAGTAAGTTTACAAATGGAATGTGTTGGAGCAAGATCGGAAGTGAGATACACATAGACCATGTAATTCCTTTAGCAACAGCTAAAACAGAAGGTGATGTTTTAAGATTAAATCATTACACTAACCTACAACCCCTATGGGCTAGTGATAATTTAAAAAAAGGGGGTAATTTAATTTAATTAATTATGGCTGTAGAAAAAACACCAAAGACAATTTCACTAGCACAGAAACTAAGTGAGATTCAGATTCGCTTCAAGGCGAACAAGAGTAGGTACAATGCGTTTGCAAAGTATAACTTCAGAAGTGCAGAAGATATACTAGAGGGTTTAAAACCTTTTAATGCCGAATACAATGTATACTTCACAATATCAGAGAAGCTAATTACTAGCGAACCTCCAATCATTGAGAGTTTAGCTACAATTCACGATGTTGATACTGGAGTTATAATCAGTTCTTCAGCAATAGTTGGAGTTGACTTAATGCAGAAAGGTATGGCTGTACCTCAACAATTCGGTAGCGCATCGTCTTATGCTAAAAAGTACGCTTTAGGTAATTTATTACTTATTGACGATACTCAAGACTCTGATTCTACAAACGACCACAAACCAAAACCTATTGATGCAAAATCATTCGAGCGTGGTTTAAAAGCTATTCAAAACGGAACATATACTAAAGAACAGATGACATCTTCTTTTGTATTAACACCTGAGCAACTTAAACAGTTAGGATAATGAAAGTCTTGTATATATTGTTATTACCTCTGTTGTTATCAGCAGAGGTATTTATTATGATGAGTATATCTAGTATTATGAGTTCAGCAAGTACGACTATGTTTCTTTGTGGACTATTGGTATTGGTATCTATCATACTATTGAATTTATTATTAGTAAAAAGAATTATTGAACAATTTAAAAATTAAAAAGAAAATGAAACAGTTATTTACATTAGTAGTCTTTTTTATGATGATGTTATTCGTAGCAACATCTTGTACAACAGCAGATTCGTCTGAAGTAGCATTAGTAGTAGACCAGATCGGTAATGATAAGGGAGTCCCAAACATTGAGATGGCTTCTGGATTTATATTTTATTTCCCACCAACACAAGACGTGTATATGTACCCAACATCTGTACAACATAAGGTATGGACAGCTGCATTAGATGAGGATTCACCAACAGATGAACACATTGATGTTACATCAGCAGATGGTGCCACATTTGGATTAGACGTGGCTATCAACTTGCAATTGGAAAGATCAGCAGCACCTACCCTATTCACAAAATATAGAGTTGATATGGAGGAGTTAATCAATACAAGAGTACGCAATATAGTTAGAAAAGAATTATTAGATAATGCAGTTGGTTTTGCTTCAGATAGTTTGTTACAACACAGAAACGTGTATGAAAGAGATGTCACTGGAACACTTACTAAGTCACTTGCTAAAGAGGGATTCATATTAAACAACATTGCAATTCTTAAAATGTCTATTCCTCAGTCGTATAAGAGAGCTATTGAAACTAAAATTAGAGTTATACAAGAGACAGCTACTATCAAGTCGCAAACATTACAAGCAGAGCAAACAGCATTAAAGAAGATTGCTTTAGCGAAAGGTAACTACGAGGCTGCTTTATATGATGCTAAGACCAAACAAATACTATCTCAACCTAAGATGTTAGAATTATATAGAGCAGAGACAGACAGGATCTGGGCACAAAGAGGTGTATCTCCTTATGGTAATAACAACGTATTTGGTTCCAATGCCAGTATGATTTTAAACAGAAATTAATGAGCAAAAAAGACAAACAGTTTAAGATGAGGTGCTCCGCACTAGGAGCCCTCTTCACTGAACCAAGAAGTAAAAGCGAGACTATATCCGCTACTCTTAAAACACATCTAAACAATTGGTATTTAGAAAAGACTTACGGAGTTCGAAAAGATATAACTTCTAGGTATACAGACAAAGGTATTCAGTTAGAAGACGAAGCTATTAGGGAATACAACAAGTTGTTCAAAACCAATCACGTCAAGAATGACGAGTACTTCGAGGATGATTTTATTCAAGGGACACCTGACATAGTTTCAGATGATGATGATGAGGTATTGGATATTAAGTGTAGCTTTTCTTTATCTAGCTTCCCTGCTTTAGAGACTAAATGTCCTAACAAAGCATACGACTATCAACTTCAAGGTTATATGAGGTTGACTGGTAAAAGCAAGGCTAAGTTAGTATATGTATTACTTGATACCCCTGACGACATCATCGTAAGAGAAGCTAAGAGTATTATGTATAAAGAGAAACTACCTGACGACTTCTTAGATATTCTTATAGAGGAAGTTAAGGAGTCTCAAACTTACTCTCACATACCAATGAAGAATAGAATAAAAGTCTTTGAGGTGGCTAGAAACGAAGAAATCATTAAAGCTATTGATGATAAGGTATTGGCTGCTAGAAAATACATAGATTCTTTGTAGTATGAGTAAGTACGTGTATTACTTAATAATTATTTTGATAATTGTGTTGTTATTTATATAATAACTACATACATTTGCAACGTGAGGTAGCTGAAAATCACATCAAAGAGTAGGCAAAACATTTAAAAACATTTTATTATGGGGCAATTAATTGCTGTTAGCATTGACGTTACTAAGTTAGACAAGTCTAAATTTGTAAAAGGTAAAAAAGGAACTTACGCAAACATCACCATTAGTGTGAATGACGAGGATGACCAATTCGGTAACAACACGAGTGTTTGGGAAAGCCAAACTAAAGAAGAGAGAGATGATAAAGTAGACAGAAACTTTTTAGGTAACGGAAAAGTTGTTTGGAGTTCACAATCATCAAACGACACTAAAAAGACATCGTCTAAAAAAGCATCTAAACAAGATGATGAAGATGACGACTTGCCTTTCTAGTATATAATTACTAAGCAACACAACTATAGACCACCTATTGATTATTTCTTTAGGTGGTTTTTTAACCTCTAATTTTAAAAAATGGAAAATCCTAGTTACTATGCAATAATACCTGCTGAGGTTAGATATGATGAAAATCTGTCTCCTAATGCAAAGTTATTATTCGCTGAGATAAGTTGTCTATGTAACAAAAACGGTGTCTGTAACGCCTCAAATAAGTACTTCTCAGACTTATACAAAGTTAGTGTTGTATCTATTTCAAAATGGGTTGCTCAGTTGATTAAAGGTGGTTACATTGAGACTAAAATGATATACAAAGAAGGCTCAAAAGAAATACAAAATAGAAACATAGTTCTTTCAATAGGTATTAAAGAAAACTTTGATACCCCTATTAAAGAAAAGTTAAAGGATAATAATAATATTACTATAAATAGTAATATAGAAGACATAAACTTTGATTCATTGTTGCAGTGGTTTAATCATATAACTGGTAAACAACTTAAGACAATAGGAGATAAAGCAAAGAGACAGTTTAGAGCTAGACTAAAAGATGGCTATACAAAGTCAGATATAACTAAAGCTATAAAAAACTGTTTTGATGACGAGTTTCATAAAGCAAATCCAAAATACCTTACACCTGAGTTTATATCAAGACCTGATAAGTTTGAAAAGTATGTAAATTCTGGAGATGCAGGTGTTAGTAAAGAGGATTTAGCTGTGACTAAAAGAAAAGAACTATTAAAATCAATGGGAATATAATATGCCAGTAAGAAAAGAAAGAAGTTTACAAAAGAAGAAAAGTATTTTTGAACTTAATGTTGAGTTAAAGAACAAAGCTAAGGAGTTAGCTAGGAATCACGTAGATGTAAAACCAATTAAATACATATTAAAATGACACCAAAAGAAAAAGCAAAAGAGTTATTTGATAAATTTGAAGACAAATTAATATCAAGCCATACCATATTTTTAGGAGAAGCTAAAAAAGAATGTGCATTAATAGCAGTTGATGAGATATTAAATTTACCTTTTGAATTTGAAGCAGAAAGAAAATATTGGCAAGAAGTTAAACAAGAAATAGAGAACTTATGAAACCAATACACAAACTGAACGGAGGTAACGGTGCTACGTTATGTAACATTTGCTACGGAATGATAAGTACTGGGTGGACTGATGATGTTATCTGTAATCATTGTAAAGGATATAAAGACTTAGGAAAGTTCACTAACGATGAGATAAAAGAAAAGACACTAGAAGATTTTGGTATCAAGAAGAAGAGTATTGAAGATATTGTAGAATCAGAGATTCATAAAAATAGAGCTAATCTAAACAAGTAAAATATGAAAATAACAATTGAGTATTACGGAAAAACAATGTTTGTTGAAATACCTGATGATAGTACCTCAACAGAGGTATTGAATGATATGGCTAATTTATTAGTCGTGGCTGGTTATCAACCAATAAGTATTAACGAATCATTAAAAGAACTATCAGATGAACGAGAATAGCGTAGAATTATTAGGATATTATGGAGACGATAAGATACATGCTCAGTCGGCATGGACTTCAACATCAAGAGACTTGACTAACGATAAGTTAGATAGAATACCAAACCTGTTGAATATGTTGGCATCAGAGGGTCATCACACACCTTTTGAGAAAAGCCAATTACATTTCTTAGTTAATGTAGACCAAGCTACACATATACATTTACTTAAACATCGTATTGGTGTTAGTATAAATGGAGAGAGTGCTAGATATAAAGAACTCAAGGAAGACAAAATGTACTTACCTAAAGATTGGGAGTATATGAAACTAAAAGAAGACTTATATTTAAACGATGGAGAAGAGGATATAAAATGGAGTAAAGATTCTGAGACTTGGTATACGGTTATGAGAGATTTCTCTGTGATAGCTAATTCATTATATCACGACTGCTTAGAAGACTTAACACCGATACTAGGACGTAAGAGAGCTAAGGAGTCAGCAAGATTCTTTAAAACAATGAATAGCCAGATCACTATGGATATATCATTTAACTTTAGAAGTTTTGCACACTTTCAAGGATTAAGAAACTCTGAACACGCACAAGTTGAGGTTAGAGATTTAGCGAGAAAGATGCTAGAGTTAGTTAAAAATATAGATGGCAATCCATTTGAACACACAATAAAAGCCTTTAAGTTATGAGATATAGAATAAAACAAGTCAGTAGCGACATTTTTATACCTCAATGTAGGGAGTATTTTTTCCTACAATGGGCTTCTATTGATAACATAAATAATTATGCATGGAATATAACTGAAAAATACTCTCACAACAAAACATATGACGAAGCATTCAAAGTAATTGAAAATCATAAAAAATATTTAAGAACAAAAAATAAATACCCTAAATATTATAAAGTATAACATATGAGTAAGGTAACAATATTTGATAATTTATACACACTTAAGACACCTAAGTACGCAGATATAGACTATGTACTTAGTAAGATAAAGAGTGAGAGTTGTTCAGAGATAGTTGAGACTATCAGACTAGAGAAAGATAAATCTTCTAGGAATCAGATAAAGAAGAAGTTACCTTGCATCTTGTTTTCTGGAGAGTTTAGTAGTAGAAGTGATGACGCTTTTGTAAATCACAGTGGTTTCATTTGTCTTGATTTTGATGGGTTTGAAGATTCACAATCATTAAACGACTATAGAGATTTACTTATAAATGACGACTACACGTACTCTGTATTTGTATCTCCATCTGGTGATGGTCTTAAGTTAATAGTTAAGATACCAAAAGTAATCAAAGACCACAGAGCTCATTTCCTATCACTTAAAGAATATTATAATTCTAAGTATTTCGATGAGAGTTGCGTAAACGAAAGTAGAATATGCTACATGAGTTCTGATAAAGACATCTTCATTAATAAAGATAGTGGGACTTTTATTGATAAGGTAAAACCTAAAGAGATTGTAAAGAAAGAATTCAGAGTAGAGATTCAGGATAATCAAAAGATTATATCTGGATTGATGAAGTGGTGGAGCGAAAGGTATGGAATGGTAGAGGGAGAAAGAAACAGAAATGTTTACATCCTATCTATGGCATTCAATGAATTTGGTATTAGTGAGTTAGAAGCCAAAGGATTTATGATGCAATTTGCTCATCACGGATTCGATGAAGAGGAGATAAGAAACTGCGTAGAGAGTGCGTATAGAAAGTCTCACTTATTCAATACCAAAGTATTTAGCGAGGATGTTAAGTTTGACGACTATGCACCAGCGTCTATACAAGCTGAAAAGAAAGTAAACATAAACTTTCAAAATATATACGATAGTTCGTTTGTTGATGTACGCAAGAAGATTGAGTACCCTCCAGTAGCTATCAGTATAGGAGAACATAGTTTAGGTACTAGAGTATTTCCAATACCGTTTGGTACATACGGAAACTTCTCTTGCATTGTTGGTGCGTCTAAATCTAAAAAGACTTTCTTAAAGTCTATGATTATGGCATCGTACATTGGTGGTAAAACCAATCAGTACGCTGACTCAATTAAAAGCCACAGAGACAGAGATTGTTTTGTTATTGATATTGATACTGAGCAATCAGCATTTCACGCTCAAAACGTATTTAAAAGAGTTCTACGAATGACTGGCGATACAGAATGTGAGTTCTACAAACCGTTTGCATTGAGACCATATGAACCTAAGCAACGTCTTGAGTTTATAGAGTGGTTGATATACGAAAGTGATATGAAAGATAACATCGGATTGGTTGGTATTGATGGTCTTGCTGATTTAGTTGATGACTTCAATGATTTAAAAGAAAGTCAGAGTGCTGTTCAAAAGATTATGAAGTGGACTGATGATAAACAGTTTCATTTAACAACGATTCTTCACTCTAACTATGGTAGTGCTAAGGCAGTTGGTCACATTGGTAGTTCTGTGTTAAAGAAAGCTGAGACTGTTTGTTCTGTTGTTAATAACGACACGCATATTACCGCTCACTTTACACATACCCGTGGATTCCCTATAGCTGACTTTGATTATTCAGTTAATGACGATGGGTTACCATACATTATCGGAGAGTACAATGACGATGTATCTCTTATTTATAAACCTAAAACAGAAATATTCATCGACCCAAAAGATGCGTTTGATGATATACCATTTTAATTATGACACTAAAAGAAAAGTTTGGAGAAGTAAAATCTCCTATATCAAGTGGACTTGAAAAAATAGCCGATGAATATGCTATTGAGTTTGCAGAGTGGTGTATGGAAACTGAAAATAAATTAGGATATCACGAAGGCAAAAGAGAGTGGTATGTATGGAATTTAGATAAGTGGCTTTCTACAAAAGAACTATTAGAAATCTTCAAAAAAGAAAAAGGATTATGAATGTATTAAGTCTATTTGACGGAATAAGTGCTGGTCAAGTTGCTTTGAACAAAGCGGGTATAAAAACAGATAACTACTACTCTAGTGAGATAGATAGGTATGCTATACAAGTTACAACGAAGAACTATCCTAACACAAATCAATTAGGAGACATATCTAATTGGAGAGATTGGGATATTGATTTTTCTAAGATAGATTTAGTTATAGGTGGAAGTCCATGTCAAGGTTTTAGTTTTGCTGGTAAGCAATTAAACTTTAAAGACGAAAGAAGTAAGTTATTTTTTGAGTATGTAAATATACTGAATCACATTAGGTTATTAAATCCAAGTGTAAAGTTCTTACTTGAGAACGTAAGGATGAAACAACAATATCAAGACGTTATATCTAAATATCTAGGCGTTCAACCTATAGCTATAAATAGTTCGTTAGTATCTGCTCAAAACAGACTAAGATATTACTGGACAAATATAGATGGAGTGGAGCAACCTAAAGATAAAGGACTTAAACTTCAAGATGTATTAGTTGATTCTCCTGAAGATAAGTACTACTTAAGTGATACAGCTAGAGATTATATGTCTAGGTTGAGGAACGGAAAACCAAGATAGGATTATCACACAAACAAATTAGATGGCAAGGCTGCTTGTTTAACAGCTAATATGTACAAAGGAGTACCTTATGGAGTTATAAAAGAGAAAGGTAGAAAGTTAACTGAAATTGAGTGCGAAAGATTGCAAACGTTTCCAGACAACTACACATCAGGAGTTAGTTCTTCTCAAAGATACAAAGCACTTGGTAATAGTTGGACTGTAGATGTAGTTACTAACATATTTAAAAACCTATTATGAAAAAATTAAAAATAACCTTTGAAGATTGGGACTACACATGCGGTGATGGGTGTTGTACTTCTTATGGTACATACCTATCATTAAATGGAGAGAGATTAGAACACCCTAACACAGAAGTACATGACAACAGTTATATAGGAATGGATGTTGAGAATTCATTAGAAGCTGTGTTAAAAAAATTAGGATACGAAGTTGAATTTGAACATAAACACGAAGATTAGTTATGATTTATATTATATTTTTATGGTTACTACCATCGACACTTGCTACTATAATTTGCTATTATGATGCAAAAAAATATCACTATACAGTAAGTTATTTTTTAGGAGAATGTGTATTATCATTCTTTATTCCAGTAGCTTCAATAATGTATTTAGCATTTAGACTTAAACAATATTTAAACTTTGAATTTCCAAATATCAAAGTAAACACTGATTTTATAACCAAATTTTTAAATAAAAGATTATGATAAAGATATGGCACATAAGTGATACGCATGGATTTCACAAATTACTAGACGTTCCAAACGGAATAGATATAGTTATACATTCAGGAGATTGTAGTAACTCAAGAGACCCATATATAAACGAAACAGAGGTTAGAAAGTTTATTGATTGGTATAAAGACATACCTATTAAGAACAAAGTTTACGTAGCTGGTAATCACGATACGAGTATAGAGAGAGGGTTGGTGGTAAAAGAAGATTTTTCAAGTGTAGGTATTACGTACTTGGAAAACGAATACGCCACGATACTCGGTCTTAAAATATTTGGTTCCCCACACACTCCTAACTTCGGAAACTGGGCATTTATGAAAGAGAGAGTAAAGTTAGAGAGGTTTTGGAGAAAAGCTATGAATGAAAATTGCGACATAGTAGTTACTCATGGACCACCTAAAGGAGCTCTTGACAAGTCTTATGATAGAGATGGAAAGATGGAACACTGCGGAGATAGATCTCTATTCAATAGAATACTAGAGATAAGTCCAGGACTTTCTTTATTTGGTCATATACATAATACTCAAGACATAATCAACGCAGGTGTATTGAAGTTTACAGTTGGAGAAACTTTATATAGCAATGGTTCTGTAGTAACAGATGGTAAGTTTGGAAAGCTAAGTAGTAACGGTAACGTAATAGAAAGAAACGAGAGCTTATGGCAAAAGTTAAAAAGATATATTCCCCAAGCATTCTTGAATTAGGATACGCTAGATATGCTATTAACGAAGGTGTAGCTATATGCATACATCCAATACCAGATCGCCCCAGTATGTACTGGGTTGAGAAGCATCGTCTTGACAATTATAAAAAACCAAGTTTCTTAAGAAAGGATGTAGAAAAGAAAGATATACCCGATAACAGAGAGGTTTTCTCAGAGATTGATGCTTGGAAAAAGGTTTTTGAGATGTATAAGTTGTATTACGATAAAAATAATTGATAGAACATAGTGTTGTTTATAACTTTATTTTATATTTTTGGCGAATTAAAAATAACATAACGCTATGGATGCTAAAAAATTAGGTTACATAAACTTCACTATGAAGGAGATAAATGATTCTTCTGACGATATTTATGAGTCATACTTCGAAGGTAATGACGAGTTCAAGGACTCAATAAGTAAATTAATAACTATTTTAAATTCAATCATTAATGACCTAGAAAATGAGTAAAAAAGAAGAGAGAAAAAAAATCATGTTGTCAGTTAAAGAAAGGGCTGCTTTCATATATAGCTCAGGCGATATATCAATAGCTGACGCTGCTAGAAAAACATGTGACGAGTTACAAATACCTTTTAACGATACTATTAGAAGAACAATTTCAAAGTATCTTAAGAAGGTGGGTTTAACAAATAGCGTTTCCAAAAACACTATAGAAGATACAGATGTTTTCAAAGAAGCAAAGAACAAAGAGATAGACAAAAGTAAAAAGAGATTCATCTTCTCTTGGTGTCAGTCTGAAACAGAAATCCACGAGGGGTTCTTAACTAATATTGAGGAGTACGCTAAACACATAGATGCTTCAATACATATTATTGCTGGTAGGTATAAAAATCCTACATCAATTCAATCAAATAACAATACCAAAGCAAAAGAAAAGAACCTAACTAATTCGTGGCATCCTAGAGTAGTACCTTACTTAGATGCTAATAGACATAAGATACACGAAAATCTATGTTTGTTATCAGATGTTAAGATACAGCCAACTGCATCAACTCCGTTATCTGGATTGAATGGTATGACTGGTCTTGAGAGTTGCATAGTAGGACACCCTAGAGTTCACTTAAAGTCTTTACCAATACTTGATGGTTATCCACACAAGTTATTGTTATCAACTGGTAGTGTTTCTGTAGAGAATTACACTGACACTAAGTCAGGTAAGAAAGGAGAGTTTCATCATACACTAGGATTTGTAATCGTAGAGATTGACGGAGATAACTTCCATATCAGACAAGTACAATGTGAAGATGATGGTTCTTTTTATGATTTGAAATACTTCATATCAGATGGAGAAGTAATGTTACATAGTGGTGTTGAAGCTATTGTGTTTGGTGATCTACACTTAGGTGAGACTAATGAAGATGTTATGAATACATCTTTTGAGTTATCTAATTACTTGAAATGTAATGATATAATATTACACGATGTATTTAATGGTCACTCAATATCACATCACGAAAGAAACCAACCATTTCAATTACTAAAGAGAGAACAGGATAAGAGTGATTCTTTATTCGCTGAGCTTTCTGATATGTTACAGTTCTTTGATACTAATAGCGAATACAACTTCGTTATGGTAAGAAGTAATCACGATGAGTTCTTAGATAGATGGCTTAACGATGTTGATTGGAGAAAAACCAATAACAAATCTGAGTACTTGAAGTTAGCTAACTTATTAGCGGAAGATACAGATGGTAAAGGTATCATACCTAAATTCTTAAGTATAACTAAGAATGACAATGTAGTTTGTCTCGGTATTGATGAGAGTTACAGAATCAAGGAATGGGAGTGTGGTATGCATGGACACATTGGTAGTAATGGAAGTAGAGGAGGCGTTATCCAATTCAAAAACCTAAACACTAAGAATGTCACTGGACATACACACACACCTTGTCGTGAAGATGGTCACTGCTCTGTAGGCACGTTAACTCACTTGAGAGTAGGTTATAATAAAGGAGCTAGTTCTTGGATGAACTCAAACTTTGTTATATACCCTAATGGTAAAGGACATCACGTTCATATAATCAACAACAAATTTACAACGCTTTAATATGCAAGATGCTATAACAAATTTAGAAGAAGAGTTAGCAATTATTGATGCTAAACTAGGATACCTATTAAAAAGAGGTAGCAATGATGAGTCATTGGTTAATGATAGAAGAGAATTACAAACACAAATAGCAATCTTAAAAGGAGAGAAATATGTACACGTTAGAAAGTATAGCTAGTATAGTAGAAGAAAAGACTGGTGTTAAACTAAAAACACAAAGTAGAGAAGCTGCTAACGTTAGAGGTAAGGCTTTATTTTATTACTTCTGCAAGAAGTTAATACCAAAAGTAACATATCAATCTATGGTTGATTTTGTTGGTAATAAAAACCACAGTGGTGCAGTATACTTAGTTAAAAACTTTGAAGATTCTTTGAAGTATAACTCTGATTTAAGAAGAGAGTATAACTTAGTCGCACCTTATATGGATAACACCAACATTTACAACTACGATGAGTTAGAGTTCTTGGTATTAGAATGGGCTAAAGATAAAGGTATACTTGAAAAAGCAACTCATACTGGTCAAGCTCTTAAAACTTTAGAAGAATGCAACGAGTTAATCGATGCTATAGGTAAAGAAGATACGCTTGAGATTGTAGATGCTCTTGGAGATATTTTAGTTACTATTATCATACAAGCTAAGATGCAAGGTATACCATTACTTAACTGCTTAAATTCAGCGTACAACGTAATAGCTAAAAGAACTGGTAAGATGATTGACGGACAATTTGTAAAAGACAAATAAAATGCACATAGAACAATATATAGAGGTAGAGTTTACCAAAAACAGCAATAGAAAAGAATATTACAATGTAGTGCTTGATGAAGATTACACGGTAGACTTTACCCTATATACTTGTTTCGATAACAAAAAAATAAACATTTCTGTTTATAATCTTCAAGTGTTCGATAAGAATGGTAAGTATATGACACTTACAGATAGAGAGTATATAGATTTAGTGAATGAGATAATTAACAAAACAAAGTGGAAAAATGATTTTACAAAAAAATAGACCAAACAACATAGATAATCTAGTGATAAACGCAGATCTATCTAAGCCAGTAGTTGAACAACTTACTGGTATAACAGTACTTAATGCTGAAATCTTTAGGTTCAGTGACCCAACTAAATTTTCTGACATTATAATTGGTATTGATACTGATTTGTATTTAGATATGTTGTTGGATATAAAGAAAATTGACAAGGAAGAAGGTTCCTCTATGTTCTTTGCAACGTCAATCGAAGACGATTACAATAGAATAGTTAAAGAGTCTGAAGAAAAAATGTACCTAAGATTTAACGATGGTATGTTGACGAAACTTGATAAGGATTTTAATGAACAAATAATTAGAGAGAGTTATTATGAGTAATGTAAGAAATGGAATTGAGTTGTTAGTTACTCTTCAATTGGCTTTAGAGCTTATGGATGAGTACAAATTAAAAGGTAGAGCAAAGAATACTGCTAACATGTTTAAAGATGCGTTAGAGAGCGATATAATGCAAAACTACCATAGGGTTTATAAAGAAGATCCTGAGATGTTAACTAACTCTCTTAACTTTAAAAACCAAATGATTGAAGATATAGCATCTCTTAGTGAAGCTGATTCTATTTTACTATCAGACTTTATACATAAGTTTATAGAAAACATAGAAGAAGTTAGAGAAAAAAAGATATTAATCTTTGACAAATTGATTTAATATAATATATTTGTACAGTCAGTATAAGACTATAAAAC
>JACCDU010610296.1_pt1 | contig 14854 bp, 17 predicted proteins | sample 7446081 | NCBI WGS metagenome assembly JACCDU01 (sample SAMN15323447, study PRJNA562643) | freshwater metagenome | isolation source: river surface water | place: USA:Blue River Watershed | collected 2017-08-17
ACGGATGCTTTGAGCGCATCGCTCACCAAGATGTGGTCAATGCGCAGGCCACGGTTGCGACGGAAGGCAAACTCGCGGTAGTCCCACCAGCTATAGCTTTTCTCGGCTTGATCAAACAGGCGGAAGGCGTCGTGTGTGCCTAAGTCAATCAAAGCTTGAAAGTGGTCGCGTTCTTCCACCGTGCAGTGGATGGTGTCTTTCAAAGCCACTGGATCCCATACATCACGGTCATCGACGGTGATGTTGAAGTCACCCATCAACACCAGCTTAGAGTGCTGTTTGAGTTCTTCGCGCAGCCAGTTTTGCAAGGCTTCGAGCCAGCGCATTTTGTAAACAAACTTGTCGCTGTCGGGGGCCTGTCCGTTGGGGAAATACGCGCCAATCACACGCACGCCATCGACCGTACCTGCAATCACGCGGGCCATGTCGTCTTCAAAGCTTGGGATGTTTTTCACCACATCAGCAGCATCCGTGCGAGAGAGCAGGGCGACACCGTTGTAGGTTTTTTGCCCAAAGAACGCTACCTTGTAACCCGCTGCCTCAATGGCTTCTTGTGGAAACTTGTCATCTGTGCATTTGGTTTCTTGCAGCACCAAAGCATCGACAGGATTGGCCGCCAACCAGTCCAGCACTTGCGGTAAGCGCACGGTGAGTGAGTTGACGTTCCAGGTGGCGAGTTGCATGTGTGTGTTCTTTAGATGTGAAGCGCAGCCAAGATGCCAATACCAACGCCGATTGCACCCGTGCCAAACATGGCGTATTCGACCCAAGTTTTACGGGTCAGCAAGGCAATGGCAGCCAAGGCAATCGCCACTTGTAGCACAGTGGTGGCTTGGGCCCAGCGGTGGTGCTCGTGCAGTTGCGCTTCAGACATTTCGTCAAACTCTTTTGACTTTGCTTCTAGCTTTTCAGCGTTGACCTTGATCTCGGCTTTTTCAGACTTGTAGCGCTTGATTTCCTCTGCATAAAAGTCTTTTTTAGCTGATGGAGCCAATTCCAGTGCCAACTCCATCAAGTTCTGCTTGCTGCTTTTGGCTTGGTAATAGTTCCACTGGTTAGATGCTTCGGTCTTTTTGATGGCCGCATCGTTTTTGTACAAGCCAGAATTGGCTTGGGTCGCGCCCGCCATGTATCCAAAGATAGCTCCCACGGTGGCAATGATTGCCGTGAACATGGCAATTTTGTTGGTAGAACCGTTGCCATGGCCTTGTGCGGCATGTTCTAACTCGTGGTCGTGTGGGCCGTGAACGTGGAAACCGTGTCCAGACATAGATGTACTCCTCTTTAAATGGTGTGCTTCAGGGTGACAAAACTGTAGGTCAAACCATTCGCCGTCAAGTGCGTGGTGCGATGGGTTTCTTGCCAACTGGCATCAAAAATGGGGGCGAAGGCATCGCCTTCAAAGTCGGCATCGATTTCGGTGACCACTGCACACTTAGCCAAGGGTATAGCTTGCGCATAGACCTCCGCGCCGCCTATCACCCATACCTGAGCTTCAGCAGGGCATAGCTGCACCGCTTCTTCGATGGAGTGAGCCACGACAGCCCCTTCAGCTTTCCAACTGGTTTGACGCGTCACCACGATGTTGGTGCGGCCGGGTAGGGGGCGGAATTTAGCGGGGAGCGATTCCCATGTTTTGCGGCCCATCACAACTGGCTGGCCGAGCGTGGTTTGTTTGAAGTGAGTCAAATCCTCGGGCAAGTGCCAAGGCAGAGTGTTGTCTTTGCCAATCACGCCGTTGCGCGCGCGCGCAAAAATCAGATTCAAGGCCATGCTTAGACGGCGACTGGGGCTTTGATCGCACCGTGGCATTGGTAATCCAACACCTCGAAGTCTTCAAACTGGTAGTCGAAGATGGAGTCTGGCCTGCGCTTGATGTGAAGCGTGGGGTAGGCAAACGGTTCACGGCTCAGTTGAAGCGCCACTTGTTCGTGGTGGTTGCTGTAAATATGGCAGTCTCCACCAGTCCAGATGAAGTCGCCCACATCGAGGTCGCACTGTTGGGCCACCATGTGGGTGAGCAGGGCATAACTGGCGATGTTGAAGGGCACGCCCAAGAAGATGTCCGCGCTGCGCTGGTACAGCTGGCAGCTCAGTTTGGCTTTTTCGCCTGGGTTTTGTGCTGGCGCTACGTAGAACTGGAAGAACGCGTGGCAAGGCATGAGTGCCATCTTGTCGAGTTCGGCTACGTTCCATGCGCTCACGATGATGCGGCGGCTGTCGGGGTTGCTTTTGAGCGTGTCGATGACTTGTTGAATTTGGTCGATGTGGCCGCCATCAGGGGTGGGCCAGCTGCGCCATTGAACACCGTAAACGGGGCCAAGATCGCCATCTTCACGGGCCCACTCGTCCCAAATGGTGACGTTGCGCTCTTTGAGCCAATTGTTGTCGCTAGAACCGGTCAAGAACCATAGCAGCTCTTGAATAATGGAACGCAGGTGAACCTTCTTTGTCGTGACCAACGGGAAGCCTTCATTCAAGTCGAAGCGCATTTGATACCCAAAGATACTTTTGGTGCCTGTGCCGGTGCGATCGGTCTTGGCCACACCATGGATATCCACGTGTTGCATGAAATCTTCGTATTGACGACGGATGGGACGCATAAGGGTAATTCGGTAAAAAACTCTTAAAGAGTTTAAGTGTTAGTTTGCCTGTGCCAGTTAGCATAAGCACTTCTTAAGTGTGAGTATTAAAGTTTGCTACGCCACGTGGCGTATTGACGACGAATACTTGCACTGACACAGTATCCCTTTTATTTTCAGCCAAGTTGTTGTAAAGCTGTCAAAAATGACAACCTCCGAATCTCACGAAACCAAGCGCAGCGTTTACGACAGCTGTGACCCTCAATACTTGCGTCAGTTGCGCGAGGCGGCAGGAATGGATCTCGTCGTTTTAGCGCGAGCAGCATGTTTGTCGGTCGCACAAGTTCGTCAACTTGAGTCGAATGACAATGACAGCTTGTTTTACTCCGACGCTATCAAGCGCCAAGCTTACAAACGGGTGTTAATGATTTTGGGGGCGGAGCCACCAACGGTGGAGTTGCCTCAAGAACTACGTGATGCAGGCAAAGTTGCCGATGCACATCTGAATACACTGGACCAAATCGTGGCTATGAGCCACCAACCTACCATCGGTCGAACCGCTTCAGATGTGGTGAGTGCTACTGCGGTTAAGTTCAAAGAAAATAAGCAAGTTGTGGGTGCTACGTTGCTGCTGGTGGCCGCTGTTGCTTTGTTCGTGTGGAACAGTTCACACAGCAGTGATGACAGCGTTGTTGATTCGAGTAAAACTTCTGCCCTTGAATCAGCGAGAGTTACTTTGTCGGCTGCATCTGAAGCGGCGACTGTTGCTAGCGTCGCATCTCCCGTCTCCATGAATGCGAGTTCAATACCGACAGCATCAGTCACTGCGCAAGCGCCGGCTGTGATTGCTGTGGCTTCTGCTCCAGCGTCTATCCCCGTTCTTGCCGCAGCGCCTGCCTCCGCGGCTGCAAGCGTTTCAGCAACCAAAGTAGGTGCTTGTGCTTATTCTGGCGAAACCATGCCTGAGCTGACGTCTATGTTTGCGCAAAAAGAAGGCCGGTATGTGTATTTTGTGAGCACGGCCAATATCGAGATTTGCGTTGTAGACGGCAACAAGCAGGCGACTTTGCTTCAGCTCAAAGCAGGCGAAGGTCGAAGCGTTTACGGTGCGTCTCCTTGGCAGTTGTCTGGCGCTGGTTTGCAAAAAATGCAAATTTATTTTCAAGGTGGCCGTTTGACTTTGCCTGAAGCTGCTATCACGCGCTTCAAGCTCATTGAAGTGCCGGTGGTTCGCTAATGCCTATGTTTAAAAAGATGAAGTTTGGGCAGGCAGACAGAGATGCTGCTACTGAAAAAACCATCATTGGTCAGTCCGCTGTAGTGGTGGGCAATATCGTGTCACAAGACTTGGTGCAACTCAAAGGCCATGTGGTGGGCAACATTGATGTCAATGGCAGTCCCAATGCGCAGTTGTCTGTACTTTCACATGCGCATGTCGAGGGGGATATCAATGCACAACAAGCAGTTGTGGATGGTGTTGTGACTGGCAATATTGAGTCAACCGGACGCGTTGAATTGCACTCTGGTGCAGATGTCAAAGGCAATATTTCATATGCCACCATGGCCATCGAACATGGGGCTAAGTTGTTCGGCATGATGAGCAGTCACGATGGCAAGCAGCACTAAGCATGCGCAAGCCTTAGGGCATGTCATCTTGATTGACGACGATGCCTCTGTTCGTCGCAGTCTAAGCACCATGCTTGAGCGTGAGGGTTATGGAGTGACGTTGTATGACTGTGCCGATGCTTTTCTAGCTAACCCATTCATTCCTACGCCTGCCGTTATTTTGCTGGATATGCGCATGCCAGGTATGACGGGTGTGGGCTTGCAATCGCAATTGAAAACATTGGCGCAAAACGTCCCAGTCATTTTTGTCAGCGGTGACAGTCGTCCTGAGGAAATTATTGCGGCGATGAAACAAGGCGCGGTGGACTTTTTGCTTAAGCCGTTCACAGCGCAAGCCATGATGGATGTGATTCAACGTGCCATGCGCATGTCTGAAATTGCGGTGGTGGAAGCTGACAAGAATTTGCAAGTTTCAGAGCGCTTGCAACGACTTACACCTCGTGAAATGGAAGTTTGTCACTGGATGGTGCGCGGTTATTCCAACCAACAGATTGCTGCTATCGATGGCGGTGCATCAGCCACGATCAAATTGCATCGCGCGCGGGTGATGGACAAAATGGGGGCAAGCACCTTGCCGGAGCTGATTGACATGCTCATCGGCATGGATATCCCAGCGCCCCAGCGCCAAGCGTCTTAAGCGTCTGGCTCTCCAACCGGTGGATTTTCTTTCGCATGCTTTAACCGCAAGCGCACATGCATGGCGCAACTGGCAAATAGCACCACACACAAAACCACCTCGGCGAATGCGAAGTAGTTGCTCGGTGAGGCATCCCCCCAAGCGCGCACCACACCTTCTGTGAAGTACAACCAAATCAACAGGCTGAGCCAGCGGTAGGTGTACATGCGGTTTTTCAGTAAACCCGTGAGAGGAAAGCACAAGGGCAATACTTTGAGTGCGAGCAGTGTTCCACCGGGGCGTAGGGGTGCCAGCCACAACTCCCAAACCAAGCCCAGAATGATGAGCCCCATCAAACTACTCACAGCCAAAAAGCGTGTCAGCGTCACATGACGAAGTGAAATTTCTTGAGGGGCGAGGGTAGAGTCGTGCATAGAAAGTGGGATGATTCAATACATGATTGTCTCGCATCTTCAAAAGTTCTTAGTTCGACTTAGTCAATTCCCTTGGCGCAACACAGCACGTACGCTTCGTCAACGGTTTCGTGATGACCGATTGGGTCAAGCAGCTGGCAGCTTGACATTTACCACCACCATCGCTTTGGTTCCCATGGTGACGGTGGCTTTGGCTGTGCTGACGGTGTTTCCCATGTTCGCCGATTTTCAAACCGTTTTGCAAAAGCGTTTGATTGAGAGCTTGGTGCCCGACAACATTTCACGTCAAGTGTTGGGATACCTCACGCAGTTTGCTAATAAAGCGAGTCGTTTGGGGGCCGCAGGTGTGGCTGCTTTGCTGGTGTCTGCACTGGCTTTGGTATTTACGATTGACCGAACACTCAATGCCATTTGGCGCGTGCGCAAACGTCGTCCGCTGGCGCACAGCATGCTGTTGTATTGGTCAGCCATTACTTTGGGGCCTTTGGTGATGGGGGCAAGCCTAGTGATGATGTCGCAGTTCATTGCTGCTTCTCGCGGAGTTGTACCTGACGTGGTGGGTAACTTGCGCTGGTTTTTCAGTTTGCTGGAATTTTTTCTTTTAGCATGGGCTGTGAGTGCGCTGTATCGATTTGTGCCCTACACGCAAGTTCGCTGGCGTCATGCCTTGGTGGGCGGTATTTGGGTTGCTGCTGCGACCGAAGTAGCACGCAAGGTGTTGGCTTATTACTTTGGCCAGATGCCCGCATATTCAGTGGTGTATGGCGCATTCGCCACCGTACCGATCTTGCTCGTGTGGATTTATCTGGCTTGGTCGATTGTGTTGATTGGCGCGGTATTGGTCGCCAACTTGCCCAGCTTGTTAGCCGGCATATCGCGTGATGGTCGCAGCGTGGGCTGGCGTTTTCAATTGGCGTTGGAAGTATTGCAGCGCTTGCAAGTGGCACGTACCACGGATGAGCACGGTGCGAGCTTGAGCACGTTGTGTGAAGACTTGGCGCTCGACCCCCTGCAACTAGAAGACGTGCTGGCGACGCTAGTGGATCTCGATTGGATTGCACGTTTGAGCGAGTCTGTGGATGCTCGCCAATCCCATGTGCAAGAGGCCCGCTATGTCATGCTGGCAGATCCTCACCGTACCCCCTTAGCGCCCTTGATGGAGCGCTTGCTGCTTGTGCGCAGCTCTGAGGCTGAAGGGTTGTGGATGAAGTGGCAAGACCTGCGTTTACGCGATGTGCTTTAAGCGTTGACGCCAAGAAAAAATTTAAGCGCATTCAGGGTTTCGTCAGGCGACTCACTCATTTGGTGATGCCCCATTGGAACTTTCACCACCGTGAAGGTTTTGTCGTGTGCTTCGGCTTGGTCAATCAAGCCCTTGGCAGCACGCGGTGGCGTCATTTGATCGCTTTCACCCAAGATAAACAACACAGGGCAGGTGACAGCAGCCATCGCTTCTAAACCATTGGCATAGCTGTCACATGCCACAAAGCCGCGGTGAAAAATATTTACCTGTGTGTTGCTGGCCAATACGCGTCGGCCCAAGGCCATAGAAGCGCCATACACCCACGTGCCAGGACCTAGAGCAGAGGGTGGCGCAGACAGCGTGGCGCGTGAAAACACATTCACCATTTGCAATGCTTTCATGGGCTCGTTGAGCGAGGCTTCAATCAAAGCAGGAGAGACCTTCATCGGAAAAGCTGTACCCACCAACGCGATGCGTGTGATGCGGTCTTTCAGTCGAGCAGCAGTTTCTAGGGCAATCAAAGAGCCCCAGCTGTGCCCCACCAAACCTGCTTGCTTTACACCTGCGGTATCTAGCAGCGCCTCAATGAACTGAGCGGCTTCTTCGACGCTCTTAGGTGCATCGCCTCCGCTGCGACCATGGCCAGGCAAGTCCACCGCCAGCACATTGAAGCCGTGATGCGCGAGGTAGCGCGTTTGTAAAATCCACACACTGTGGTCATTCAGTACGCCGTGGATGAACACGAGTGTGGGCTTGGACGCATCAAACGCTTTACCACCTGTGTAGGCATAAGCTTCGTAGTCGTGACCAGCGGCAGTTTTCAAAGTGAACTTCATCACGCACCTGCCTTCTCTGCGGCTTTCAGAGCGCGCTTCAAGTCATCCATCAAATCAGCGTGGTCTTCTAATCCAATCGACAAGCGGATGGTGCCCGGCCCAATGCCTGCGCCTGCCAAGGCTTCATCGCTCATACGGAAGTGGGTGGTGCTGGCGGGGTGAATCACCAAGCTGCGGCAGTCCCCTACGTTGGCTAAGTGGCTGAAAATTTTGAGGGCCTCGATGAAAGCCTTGCCTTGCTCGCGCGAGCCTTTGATGTCAAAGCTGAACACCGAGCCCGCACCGCGTGCGCCAAAGCGCAATAACTTTTCGGCCAATGCGTGGCTGGGGTGGCTTTCGATCAGCGGATGCCCAACACGGCTGACCATCGGATGGCTAGCCAAGAACTGCACCACTTTCTCGGTGTTGGCCATGTGGCGGTCCATGCGCAACGAGAGGGTTTCGATGCCTTGCAAAATCAGCCATGCGCTGTGTGGACTGAGGCAAGCGCCAAAGTCGCGCAAGCCTTCGCGGCGTGCACGCAGCAAGAAAGCGCCAATGGTGCTTTCTTCGCTAAAAACCATGTTGTGAAAACCTTCGTAGCTTTGCGTGAGCTCTGGGAACTTGCCACTCTTTTCCCAATCGAAACTGCCACCATCTACCACGACGCCACCAATCACCGTGCCGTGGCCGCTGAGGAATTTGGTGGCGGAGTGGTAGACCAAGTCTGCGCCCAGATCGAAGGGTTTGATCAAGTAAGGCGTGGTGAGCGTGCTGTCCACCAACAGTGGCACGCCCGCTTCGTGGGCGATGGTCGAAATAGTGGGGATGTCGAGCACATCTAAGCCTGGGTTGCCCACGGTCTCGCCAAAGAATAATTTGGTATTGGGCCGAACAGCGGCACGCCAAGCATCGATGTCGTTGGGGCTAACGAACGTGGTCTCAATGCCAAAGCGACTCAGCGTGTAGTGCAGCAGGTTGTGTGAGCCGCCATACAAAGCCGTGCTGGCCACGATGTGTGAGCCTGCACCCATGAGGGTGGCAATCGTCAGATGCAAGGCCGCTTGCCCGCTGGCGGTGGTGATAGCCCCTATGCCGCCTTCGAGCGCCGCCACGCGTTGCTCTAACACCGCGTTAGTGGGGTTGCTGATGCGGCTATATACATGGCCTGCGCGCTCAAGGTTGAACAGCGAAGCTGCGTGGTCGCTAGACTCAAACACAAATGAGGTGGTCAGGTGAATGGGCACCGCGCGTGCGCCAGTGGCTGGGTCAGGGGCAGAACCTGCGTGCAAAGCGAGCGTGTCGAAACTAGGGTCGTTGTAGCCGGGCATGGTTTCCTCGGGTGTTTTGTCAGAATTTCGTTAGTCATTGTGGGCTATATTCCGACCATTACTGGGGGAGATAAACCATGAAAGTCAGCGACATTCTGCGCGTCAAAGGTCAAAGCGGCGGTACTTTGTTTACCATCGATCCGATGGAGCCCTTGGTATCAGCCGTCAACATCATGGCTGAAAAAGACATGGGCTCTCTGTTGGTCATGGAACATGGCGACTTGGTTGGCATGCTGACTTTCCGTGAGGTAATTCAAGCCCTCCACCGCAATGGTGGCTCATTGGGGGATTTCACCGTGCGCAGCGCCATGGACGATCATCCCCTTACATGCCCCCCCGAAACCGACATCGACGATGTGCGCCGAATGATGCTCGAGAGCCATGCCCGTTACATGCCTGTCATTGGCAACCGCCAGCTGCAAGGCGTGATCAGCTTTTACGACGTAGCCAAGTCGGTGGTGGACAGTCAAAATTTTGAGAACAAGATGCTCAAGGCCTACATCAAAGACTGGCCCAGCGGCACGCCAGACCCTGACGACAAGTAAGCAAACGCAGCCTCGTGGTGGTGGGATAATCTCTACCCATGAGCGGCAATACCTTCGGAACCCTTTTCACCGTCACCAACTTTGGTGAATCCCACGGCCCAGCCATTGGCTGCGTGATTGACGGCTGCCCTCCTGGCATGCCGCTGTGCGAGGCAGACATCCAGCATGACTTGGACCGTCGCCGCCCCGGCACCAGCCGCCATGTGACCCAACGAAACGAACCCGACCAAGTGCAAATCTTGTCTGGCGTGTACGAGGGTAAAACCACGGGCACCCCCATTGCGCTGCTGATTCAAAACACGGACCAGCGCAGCAAAGACTACGGCAACATTTTGCAAACCTTCCGCCCAGGGCACGCGGACTACACCTATTTTCAAAAGTTCGGCATTCGCGACCCACGCGGTGGTGGCCGTTCTTCGGCACGTTTGACTGCGCCCACCGTGGCGGCAGGCGCAGTGGCCAAAAAGTGGCTGAAAGAAAAATACGGCACCACGTTTTACGGCTGTATGACGCAGCTGGGCGAAATGACCATCCCCTTTGAGAGCTGGGACCATGTCGGCCACAACCCGTTTTATGCGCCTTGCTCGGATGTGCAAGTCTTTGAAGACTACATGGACAGCCTGCGCAAAGCGGGCGACTCGTGCGGCGCACGCATTCGCGTAGTGGCCAGCGGTATGCCGGTTGGCTTAGGTCAGCCGATTTACGATCGCTTAGATGCCAACATTGCTTACGCCATGATGGGCCTGAACGCTGTCAAAGGCGTGGAGATTGGCTCTGGCTTTGCTAGCGTGGCGCAACGTGGCACCACACACGGGGACTCACTCACACCACAGGGTTTCTCGACCAACAATTCAGGTGGCGTGTTGGGCGGTATCAGCACCGGTCAAGACCTGGATGTGAGCATTGCCATCAAGCCCACCAGCTCAATCCTGAGCCCGCGTGACTCGATTGACCAAAACAGCCAACCCACCGAGGTGGTGACCAAAGGTCGTCACGACCCATGCGTGGGTATTCGCGCCACACCGATTGCTGAAGCCTTGTTGGCCTTGGTGGTGATGGATCATGCCTTGCTTCACCGTGCCCAGTGTGGTGATGTGCAGTTGGCCATGCCCGCCATCCCGGGTCATATTGGTTGATGGCCTTGCACACAGGTCTGCTTTGACATCTCCCACCTCAGAAGCGCGTTCGAGTAACGCGCTTTCTCGTTTTCAGCTCTTTCCTTTTGCGGCCCTGTCCGCCAGCTACTTTGCGCACATCGGCTTCTTTAACCCGTACTTGCCGCTGTGGCTCAAAGACCTAGGTTTCTCCATCACCATCATCGGCTTGCTCACAGCGGTTCAAGCCGCTACGCGCGTGCTGGCGCCGTATGGCTGGGGTTGGTTGAGCGATCACACAGGTGAACGCGTCAAGCTGCTGCGTTTTTGTGCAGGCGCTGCGCTTATTTGCTCGGCTGGTCTGTTGGTCGAAGGCAGTGTGGTGTGGATTGCCGTGGTCTTGCTGCTGATGTTCATTCATACCAGCGCCATGATGCCCATGAGTGAGGCCGCATTGGCACATCTGGTGAGTACCGACCAGGGCTTTGACTCACGTCGCTATGGCCGTGTGCGTTTGTGGGGCTCGCTGGGCTTTTTGGTCACGGTGTTTGTTGCCGGTGCGTGGTTTGAAGTGCAGGGCATGCAGAGTTTTCCTGCGTGGTCTGTGGGTTCGCTGGTGTTGCTCAACCTGAGTGTGTGGTGGCTGCCCAATCGCAAAGAAGCGGTGCACCACGACGAAGTGCGTCCATCGGTCCTACCTGTATTGCGTCAGCGCAAGGTGCAATGGTTTTTTGCCACGGTGTTCTTCCACGTGCTGTCGCACATTGGCATCTACGTATTTTTTTCGCTCTACCTTGATGAGTTGGGCTATAGCAAAACCATGATTGGTGTGCTGTGGGCCGTGTCGGTGGCTGCGGAGATCGTGTGGTTCTTCACGCAAAGCCGTTGGCTGCCCAAGTTCAGCTTGTCGATGTGGATGTTCATTTGTGCGGCAGCGATGGTGTTGCGTATGGTGCTCACTACATGGGCGGCTCAGTGGTTATGGGCATTGCTCTTTGCGCAGGTGTTGCATGCACTGACGTTTGCCACGCAACACACGGCTTGCATTGCTTTGTTGTCCCACCACTTTCCTGGTCGCTTGCGGGGCAGGGGGCAAGCGTTGTATGCGTCGATTGGCTATGGCGTGCCCGGCGTATTGGGTGCCTTGGGTGGTGGCGCTTTGAGTGATATCTTGGGGCTGTCGTCGGTCTATGCCGTGTCGATTGGGACCGCTGTTCTGGCCTGCGTGTGCGCATGGCAATGCATGCGTCAGCACGCCAAACACTGAATGCGTCGTTATTGACGCGTCAGGCCTACAAAGAGTGTCTGCGTTTTATGCGTGACCCAATGGTGGATGGGGACCTCTGCTTTTTCATGCAGAAATAAGCCCATACCCACGCAACACAGCCAAGCAAAAACCGTCAGTGCAAAGGCCATGTCTGGATCGTAGAAATGGCTTTCGTTCCACATCGCGCTGAAGAGCACGATCACGCCAAAGTGTGTCAAGAACAGCACATACGCACTGTTGGATAAACGATGCACCACGCGTTTCATGGGCGTCCAGTGCACCATGCCTTTGGGCTTGATGACCAGCCAGACGGCCGTGAGCAAAGCCAGTGACAGACGCGTGCGGTATTCAAACCATAAAGCACCAAGCGCCAAAAGCACCGTGAGCCAAAATACTTTGGCTTCAAATGCTGAGCGTTTCGCCCAAGCTGCCAGCACACCCAAACCATAGGCAGCCAAAAAGTAAATTGCCCAAATATCCAGTTCATCCACACGGTTGAACTGCCACATCGAAGCCGCACACAACAAAGCGACCACCATGGAAAGTCGCTTGTTGGTTGGCGATTGCAAGGCGTAGCAAAGCAGAATCAAGACGGCATAAAGCTGGAAATCAATGGCGACATACCAAGCACCGCTAGATAGCGCTTCAAAACCAAAGATGTCATGCAACAACCCAGCATGCGCCAACAGCTGTAATAGGGTGGGCTCGTTGGGCAGCCAATTGGTATGAATGGTGTCACGCGACACAGCCACTGCAGCGCTGATGAGCACCAAGGCGAACATGTAAAACGGTACCAAGCGCAAATAGCGTTTGAGAATACTTTTGAGCGGATGCTGAACTGGCTTGTGCAACACCGATTGCGCAGCCAAATAGCCACCGACCACCAAAAACACTTGCACAGCTAGGCGTGCATAGCGGTAGAGCCACTCCAGCAGTTGCGGCCACATGAGAGTCATGGTGTCTGCCATCGGGCCGTAGGCTGAAAAGTGGTGCCACACGATGAACTGCGCGGCCACGACTTTCAACACATCCACGGTGAATGAGCGCTCTAGCAACCGATTTTTTCCTGTGGCGCTTTAGTCGTTGGGCTTGAACACTAGCAACAACGGCGAGTGCACACGGCCATCGGTGTCACGCGGCAAGATTTCAGTCTTGTCGATGGCTTTGAGCACCGCGTTGTCCCAAGCTGAGTTGCCGCTGGACTTGACCAGTTTTTTGCCGACGATAGTGCCATCCGGGGCGCAGCGCACTTCTACTTCAGCAGCGGGGTTACCCACCACCGAACTTGGATCGAATGTAATGTTCGGCTTTACCTTTGCACGAATGCGGCCACCGTAGGTGTCAGAAGGCCCCGAGGATTTCATGGCCGTGCCCGTGGCATTTTCGTTGCCACTCGCACCCGCCAAGCCAGCGATGCGCTTCATGTTTTCTTTGCGAATGGCTTCCAGCTTCTTGGCTTCTTCTGCAGAAGCTTTGCTGTCTTTTTGCTCGACTTGCTTCTTCGCTTCTTTTTCTTTGCGTTCCTTTTCGGCGCGCTCTTTCTCTTTACGCTCTTTTTCCTTACGTTCTTCTTCTTTTTTGGCTTCTAGTTTGCGCTTGTCTTCTTCGAGCTTGGCCTTGGCTTTTTTCTCGGCCTCTTTTTTCACTTCTTCTTTGCGGCGCTCTTCGGCCTTCAAAGCTTCTTGAATCTTTTTCTCTTCTTCAATCTTGCGTTTCTTCGCCAGTGCAATGTCTGCATCGCGGTTGGGAGCCGGTGGCTCTGGTGCTTTCACCACGGGCTTGGGGGCAGGTTCTGGTTTGGGCGCTGGGGGGGGCGGTGGTGCTTCAACCTCGACCAACTTGGGCGCAGCCGCCATGGGTACGGCAGACCACAACTCGGCCTCTACAGACAAGCTGTTGTCTTGCTTCCACTGAATGCCAGCAGTCAGTGCCACGATGAGCAAAGCGTGCACTACCAAGGCCGCACCCACAGAGCGGGCGGTTCCTTCCGGTGGTGGTGGTGCAAATTCCAGATGCTTTGCTTGTGCACTCATGGCTTAAAAATCAATCCACCAATTGAACGGCCAGGCCTACACGTTGCACACCCGCGCGTTGCAGGGTGTCCATGGCTTTGACCACGGTTTCGTATTTGATCGTGCGGTCTGCGGTGATCACGACTGGGCCTTGCAAGCTTTCGCCCTGCAACTCTTGCACATCACGTGCAAGTCCCTTGAGCGTGGAGCTGACTGACTTGTTCACAGTGCCTGTGCTTTTAACGGTGATGCGTTCTTCTTTGCTGATCTCCACGTGAATCACTTGATCAGGCACGGTGGCAGCTTTGCCCACGCTGGGCAAATCAATCACGGTGGGCGAGATGAGGGGGGCGGTCACCATGAAGATGATGAGCAAGACCAACATCACATCGATGAACGGCACCATGTTGATGTCGTTCATGGCGCGGCGGCCACGACCAGAGCGAGGGGCAATAGAAGCCATGCTGCGTCTCCGGCTTAGTGGGTCATCGTGCTGGCGCTGTTGCGCTGCAAGATGTTGCTGAATTCTTCGATGAAGGTTTCCAGTTTGATCGACACGCGGTCAATGTCGCGTGAGAAGCGGTTGTAGGCCAACACCGCAGGAATCGCTGCGAACAAACCAATGGCGGTGGCGACCAGCGCTTCGGCAATGCCGGGGGCCACTTTGGCCAAGGTCACTTGCTGCATACCCGCCAAGCCTGTGAAGGCATGCATGATGCCCCATACCGTGCCAAACAAACCCACGTAAGGCGACACAGAGCCAACAGAGGCGAGCATAGAGAGGTTGGATTCAATCGCATCCATCTCGCGTTGGTAGCTCGCACGCATCGCGCGGCGCGCACCGTCCATCAATGCGCTGCTGTCGTTGATGCGGCGTTCGCGCAGTTTTTGGTACTCGCGCATGCCGCTGGCGAAGATGCGTTCCATGGGGCCAGAGGTCTTGGCGTTTTGGGCGGCGGCTGCGAACAGCTCGTTCAAGCTGGTGCCAGACCAAAAGTCGCGTTCGAACTCCTCGTTGAGTTCTTTGATGCGCTTGATGGAACCGATCTTGCGAAAGATCGCAGCCCAACTCACGATAGAAACCGTCATGAGCATCAGCACCACAACTTGGACAACCCAACTCGCGTTGAGCAATAAATGGACGATGGAAAAGTCTTGTGTCATGTCAGGCGTTCCAATACAGAAGAGGGGATTCTCGCAGGCTTCATGGCAGTGGCATCGACCCAACCGATACGAATCGTGCCTTCGCAAAGTAAAGTGTCACCTAGCCATGCTTGTTGAGCAATGAC
>JACCDU011229539.1_pt1 | contig 14854 bp, 19 predicted proteins | sample 7446081 | NCBI WGS metagenome assembly JACCDU01 (sample SAMN15323447, study PRJNA562643) | freshwater metagenome | isolation source: river surface water | place: USA:Blue River Watershed | collected 2017-08-17
ACGATTAATATCGGAACCATCATCGAAAGTGATGTGCCCTGCGCCAAGGCCTGGCTCATGCCAAAGCCTAACGCCAAAACAGGCACCGCGATGATGCCGCCACCAATACCGAACAGCCCGCCAAATAGCCCCAAGGCGGCTCCAAGAGCCATCAGGGAAAAAAGGTCGATTAGCGAAGGTAATGACATGGCGAGGGGCTTTTAAGATTTGTCTACCGGAAAAGTCTACAATGAAAATTATTAATACCACACGCTTACTGGAGAATCTTATGAAACGCATCTCTCTTTTCATCGTGACTCTGGCAGTTGCCTCTGGTGCAGCTTTGGCCGACAGTAATCTCAAGAGCGGCCTGGGCGGCGCTCTAGGTGGTGCTGGCGGTGCCGCCCTGGGCAATGCCATCGGCGGCAGCACAGGCGCTGTTGTTGGTGGCGCAGTGGGTGGCGCCACGGGTGCTGCCGTCACCACAAAAGGTAAAGGCAAAACCGGTGCGGTTGTCGGTGGCGCAGTGGGGGGAGGCGCTGGCGCAGCTGTGGGTAACAGCATGGGCGGCAGTACCGGTGCAGTGGTGGGTGCCGGGGTAGGCGGTGGCGCCGGTTCTGCACTCGGACGACAGCTATCGAAGTAACCGTAACCCGGCGATCTATTCTGGTCGCCGCCACATCCAAACCAGGGTTACGCCCATCACGGTGATAACGGTGAGGATGCCCCACCTGGGCATATCTGACTGAATCAGAATCACAACGCTTAATGCCATCATAAGCGTCGCATAAACTTTGGCACGGCGGGATATAGCACCATTTTCTCGCCAGCGACTGATATGAGGCCCATAGCGATGGTGGTTCACGAGCCAACGCTCAAGTTGTGGCCATCCTTTACTGGCCGCCCACGCCGCCAGAATCATGAAGGGGACCGTGGGCAGACCGGGCACCACCACGCCAATCACGCCGAGCAGAACGGCGAACAGCGCTAAGAACCGCCACAGTAAGGTATTGATGCTCATCAATCCATAAACGGCAAGGGGGTCTTGGTGATGGCCACGCTCACCATGTACAGAAAGATCGCCAACGCGAGATACCAGGCTACTTGTCGCTGGCGAAGAGTTTTCCCGCGCCGAACAGCGATTGCAGCAACGAGCACGTAAGCCACTAACGCCACGATCTTTGCGAACAGCCAGGGTGTATGCAGCGGATTCATCGCCAAAAGAACGGCGAGCGAGACCCCGCATAGTAACAGGAGCGTATCCACGCCGTGAATCAGCAGATTTCTGAGTCGCGTTGTTCGATACCGCCCATGAACAGCCAGAGAGCCCCGCCAGACAAATAAAACTAGACTAATCACCACCAGGGTGACATGGGTGTGCTTGAGCATGGCATAGAGCGCGGTAAAGCTCATCGGCCGTCATCCAATGTCCAGTTGGCCCAATCCACGCCCAGCAGCATCGCCACCGAACCGATCATCGGTTCGATCACCTCTTTGAAGATATCCAAGGTGTCATGATCGGCCAGAAAGCGCTGCCGCTCATTCCAGAGCACCCGGAAGGCCGGCACACGACGGCCATCGTCCAGAGCGTAGGCATCCATCAAGACACGATGCGGACCCCAGGCTTCATGTTGAAAGAATTCATTGATGGCCGTTTTTTCCAGCATCTGACGGAAAAATTCGTAATCCTGCTGATCAGCAAATTCTCGTTCGTCTGATGCGTTACCTCGCAATACGGTTCTCGCCGGGCCCAGCAACACGACAAGTGAAGCTTTGGCCAACACACGGGTCGCGGCTTCGAGCTGTTCGGCCGTCGGGTGATCAATACCTGCCGACTTTGCGATTTGCAGGGCCTGTTCTGCGATGGGGGTTGCCATGGAATCTCCTGATAAGTTATCCATTATATGAGTGCATGTCGTTGATAGAGCAATCGCTATACAATCACGACATGGGAAATAAAAAAGTGAACTATGACTGCAGCAAGTGCCCAGGCTACTGCTGCACCTATCCGCGTATCGTCGTGACAGAGAAAGACATTGTCCGCCTGGCGAAACACTTTGACATGACGGTTGAAGCCGCTCGCTTACGCTACACGCGCCAGTACACGTTTCAATCGGATGATCCTGATGAATGCGTCAACGAACGCATTCTCAAGCATCGTAAAGACCATATCTATAAAACGTCCTGCATGTTCCTCGACCCGGAAGCGCGTCGCTGTACGATCTACGAAGGCCGCCCGGCGGTATGCCGGGAGTTTCCCAACGGCAAAAAGTGCGGTTACTACGGCTTTCTGAAATTTGAACGCAAACATCAGGACGACAAGGAATTCATTCCCAGCGCGTAACTGATCCGAGCAGGAGCACACGAGAACCGTATGAAGCCGGCCTGTCTGAGTGATTTGAGTGGCATTCACATTGGCCACTTTACGGATACACGACGCCCGACAGGCTGCACCGTGGTGCTTTGCCCGGAAGGAGCTACGGGTGGTGTCGCTGTTGTGGGCGCTGCGCCAGGCACCCGGGAAACCGATCTATTAGCCCCTGCCAACACAGTGCAAGCAGTACATGCCGTTATACTGAGCGGTGGTAGTGCTTTCGGTCTGGATGCGGCCGGTGGCGTGATGCAATGGCTACACGAGCATGATTACGGCCTCCGTGTCGGACCAGTCCGTGTCCCGATTGTGCCGGCCGCCGTAGTCTTTGATCTCTGGGTCGATGATTTCAGCCAACCCGACTGCGCCCATGGATCAGGGATTTACCCGGATGCTGCCGCTGGTTATCAAGCCTGCGTGAATGCCATGACCGATCCAGCGAGAGGGCTTGAACAGGGTAACATCGGTGCTGGCACTGGCGCCACGGTTGGCAAGCTCAACGGGCCAACCTGCGCTATGCGCGGTGGCATTGGCTGGGCGGCACTCAACGTGAGCGGTATTACCATCAGCGCCATTGTGACCTGCAATGCCATTGGTGACATCATCAACCCGAACACGGGTGAAATTCTGGCAGGGGCACGACTCAACGCCGATTCACTCTCCTGCATCAACGCCATTGACGCCGAGCTGAACGGTTTATCGTCTAGCGGATTACATGCCGGGAGCAACACCACCATTGGCGTCATCATGACTGACGCCAAGTTAGACAAGGCACAGGCGCAGCGATTGGCACAAGTCGGGCATGATGGTCTGGCAAGGACCATCCGCCCCGTGCATACCCCGATGGATGGCGATACGTTGTTTACACTGGCCACAGGCAACAACCCGACAACCGTTGATCTGATGCAGCTGGCAACCGCTGCCGGCGAAGTCACGGCCATGGCCGTGACCAATGCTATCCGACACGCCAAAAGCTTAAGCTACGGTGGTGTCTGGTATCCCGCCTTCGGCACAAAAGCCTGAGACACCAGACCGCTTAGATCAGCTTAACGTATCCGCCCAGATCTGCACCGCCCACCCGTGGGCATAACGGCCCTCTTCGACGGATGGCCCACTCGATACGCCACCGGTACCTTCCACAATCAACGGTGCCTGTTTCTCCGGGTTATAGCGATGCACGGACGCGACATGAACACCGTGCTTGTTATCGAGCATGGAGTAGCAGGTGTTGGCCATGATCATGGGTTTTGGCTCCCGACCGGAAAAAATCTCAATCAACGCGGCTGCGACAGCCTTGCCATGCTGGTTGGCCATGTGGCCCGATTTCGGCATCTGGGGGGCAGCAAAGACCGCATCGCCTAATACATGAACATGCGGCACGGCCGTCGATTCGAAGGTCACCCAGTTCACACCGGCCCAACGGTCATTCATATTCACCAGACCGGTTTGCCGCGCAATCTCCCCCGCCCGCATCGGTGGAATGACATTAAGGACATCCCCCGTTACCGTATCACCCACTTCGCTGGTCACGGTTTTAGTGGCTGCATCAAGACCTGTGACATTCCAGTTGGGGCGATAGTCAACCATGCCGGCGTATTCAGTGTTCCAGGCTCCTTGAAAGAGCTTACCTTTGGAAACAATGCCATCGTTGGCATCGAGTACGACAATTTTTGCACCAGGTTTATGCTGTTTGAAATACCAGGCGACCTGGCAAACACGTTCGTAGGGTCCCGGAGGGCAACGGTAAGGGGCTTTCGGAATCGAGAGCACGAACGTACCGCCGTTCGGCATCGCCTCCAGTTGCTGACGCAGGGCGAGCGTTTGCGGCCCCGCCTTCCAGGCATGCAACACGGTTTTCTGGGCAGCCGCATCGTAGCCTTCGATCTGATCGAACATAAAATCAATGCCCGGCGCCACGATCAGTCGATCATACGCATAGCTGTCACCGGCATCCGTACGTACCCGTTTCTGCTGGGTATCCACTGAAGTCACACTCGCCCGCACGAGCTTAACGCCCCAGCGCTGACGCAGGCCATCGTAGCTATGCACGAGTGTCTGATACTCCCGGTTCCCCCCAAGCACCTCATTAGAGGTCGGGCAGGAAATAAAGGCCGGCTGACGCTCGATGAGCGTGACGTCAACCCCCTTATCGCTCCACTTCCGCAAATACTTGGCGGCAGTGGCGCCGGCAAATCCCGCCCCGACAATCACGACACGGCCGCGAGGTGGTTTACTGGCCTTGGCGGCCTGGGCCAGGCCCGGCAAGACCAGTGAGGAAGAAGCACCCAGCCCCTGCAGGAGGCGACGACGGCTTTCATTAAATCGGCTCATGATCGGGCCCTCACTTCACACTGGAAAAATAATCAGCCAGCTGCACGAACTCTTCGTCCGTATAGCCTTTTGATAACTGAGGCATGATGGTGCCGGAACGGGTGCCCGCTTTGTACGCGCGTAGCGTTTCTAAAATAAATTCCTGTTCCTGCCCAGCCAGCTTCGGCATAATCGGGGTCACCGATTTACCATCGGTACCATGGCAGTTAGCGCAGTTTGAAGTGAAATAGGGTAGCGCCGCCGGGCTGGCCGCTATCGCCTGAGCCGTACTGGACAGGGATCCTAAAACTATTAATGCATTGATCAGATTCGTCCGCTTCATCGCGATATCTCCTGCTGGGGTAAGCAATAAAGTCTAGCGCGACCAGCAGATGGGTCAACTATTTTTAATGCATATCCTTCTAACCAGAAGGTATGAACGATCAGTTGCCGACTTACGCCATCTGCTGATTCAGCCAGGCCCCAATGGCCTGGATTTCGGGCAGACAGACTTCATGGCCCATCGGGTACGTCTTCCAATCAAAATGGCAGCCCAAGCGGCTCACCACATCGCGTGCAATTTCACCCAGTTTGAGTGACACCACATCATCATGGGCGCCATGGGCGATCAGCAGTGGGGTCTTGCGCCCGCCTGCGGTGGCACCATCTTCGACCTGCTGAGGGCTTGGCATGTAGGTAGACAACGCCACAATACCCGCCAGAGGTTCGTCATGCGTCAGCCCGCTCAGATAGGCGACGGCGCCCCCTTGGGAAAACCCAGCCAGAACAATGCGCCCAGCCGGTATGCCACGCGCATTCTCTTGCGCGATCAGTGTGCGTACACGCTCACGCGAGGCCAACAGACCCGCCTCGTCGATTTCACGGCTATCCGGCGACAACGAAATAATGTCGTACCACGCCGGCATGACATAACCACCGTTGCAGGTGACGGGGATCTGCGGTGCATTCGGAAAAATAAAACGGACAGAAACCGCCGGGTCCAGCCCCAGATAGGGAATGACCGGTTCAAAATCGCTGCCATTCGCCCCGAGACCATGCATCCAGATCACGCTGAAAACGGGGTTCGGCCCCGTCTCCAGCACCAGCTCGGTCAAGGCATCCGGGGCCATGATTGATTAAGGCGCAATCAGCGACGATTGCCGCCTGCGGGGCCAGGACCCCGACCTTCGATATGACGGAAGGTAATGCGCCCTTTGGTCAGGTCATACGGCGACAGCTCCAGTGTCACCTTGTCACCCGCCAAAATGCGGATATGGTGCTTACGCATTTTGCCGGCCGTATACGCCACGATCGAGTGGCCGTTTTCCAGCTCTACGAGAAAACGTGAATCGGGCAACACTTCCTGCACGACACCGCTCATTTCAATCAGTTCTTCTTTAGCCAATCTCAGCTCCTGTTTCGTTCAAGCGCCATCAGAATCAAGTGGGCGCAGTAGGAACGGTGACAAAAGCATGGGGCTTTGCCGCACCAGTAAAACAACACAACTTGAAATGCGCAAAGCGCATGATCCTGTACTTTCAAGCGCAGGTCAAACGCGGGGAGTTTATCTATACGCTGCCATGCTTTATGATTAAAAGATTAATTCACCATTTATCCGGCGGTCCTGTCCATGCTGAATGCCGTTCTAGCCATCTCCGTAGGCGCCGGTCTGGGTGCTTTATTGCGCTGGCAGCTGGGCCTGAAGCTGAATACGTTGTTTCCGACCTTGCCTCCGGGCACTCTGGTCGCGAATATTGTGGGCGGCTACATTATCGGTCTGGCCGTGGCCTATTTTGCCAATGCCAGCGAAATCGCGCCCGAATGGCGCTTGTTTATTATCACGGGTTTCTGCGGCGGCCTCACGACATTTTCCACCTTCTCCGCTGAAGTCGTTACCCTCTTGCAAGAGGGACGATTTGCCTGGGCATCCGTTTCCGTTGTCTTGCACGTCAGCTGCTCTCTCGTTGCCACCATTGCCGGTCTATGGACCATGCAACTGGCCCGACACGCCTAAGAGGTTGCCATGAACGGCTATCAGATCAATTTCTACACCCTACAGAACCGCAAATATCAGGATCAGCCGCTTGCCGAATGGCTCCTGGAAAAAGCCCAGATCATGGGCATCCGGGGTGCCACGGTGATTCATGCCGATGAAAGCTTCGGCAGCGACCGTCAGATTCATGCCACACGCTTTTTCGAGCAATCGGAACAGCCGGTCATGGTGATCATGGTCGTCTCCGAGCATGAGGCCAAGACACTCTTCGAACTGATCAAGAGCACCAATATCAAGCTGTTCTATACGAAAACGCCCGTGGAATTTGGCGTGGTCGGCGAATAATCGCGTTGTTACAGCAAATGGCAAATTGAAATATCACTGTCACATTTCTGTGAAATACTCGTTTCGTTAATACCTATAGGCGCGGGAGTTTTTTCACCATGGCAGAACACACCCTCAAGCAGTTTGACATTGAACTTGACGACCTGAAGTCACGCGTCCTCCTCATGGGCGGCATTGTCGAACAACAGATGCGACAGGCCATGCAGGGGCTCTACGAAGCAGATCAGAACCTCCTGAGCATGGTGGAACAAGGCGATGCCCGTCTTGATGAAGCCGAAGTCCAGCTTGATATGGTCTGTAATCAGTTAATCGCCAAGCGCCAACCAACCGCCATTGACCTGCGCATTGTGATCGGCGTCCAGAAAACTGCACTGGAACTCGAAAAAGCCGGGAACAAGGCTGTCAAAATTGCACGGACTGCCCGCGCGCTGCACGAGAAGCACACACTGTTTACCCCTTCGGTAGAGTTGCGCCATCTGGCAGAAGATGCGCTGGACATGCTGCGCAAATCTCTGGATGCCTTTGCCCGCTCCGACACTCTGGCTGCAGCCGACGTCCTGCAAGCTGACGACATGGTGGATGCCGAATACCGCAGCATCACTCGCCAGCTCATTACCTTCATGATGGAAGATCCACGCACCATCTCGCTGTCGCTGGAAATCATGAGCATGGCCAAAGCCATCGAACGTGTTGCTGACCATGCCCGCGCTGTTGCAGAAAATATCATCTACATTTCCGAAGGCGTGAATGTTCGACATATCAGTGTCGACCAAGTACGCAGTCAACTGACCGACAAAGGCCAGACAGGCGTCTAACCGCCTCTCCACCATGGCTGCAACCATACTTGTCGTCGAAGACGACCCGTCAATTCGCGAGCTCCTGTCGATCAATCTTGAAACCTCGGGTCATCGAGTGATTGAGGCTGCATCGGCTGAAGAAGCCGAAAAGCTGATCACCGTCAGCCTTCCGGACCTGATTTTGTTAGATTGGATGCTCCCGGGAAAATCAGGACCTCAGTTCGCGACGCGCTTACGTGACATGGAACGCACGAAAGACGTACCCATCATCATGCTGACAGCGCGCACGGATGAGCAAGACCGTGTGACCGGCCTTGAAGTTGGCGCCGATGACTACATGGTGAAACCATTTTCACCGCGTGAGTTGATCGCACGAATCAAGGCCGTACTCCGTCGCCGCAAGCCCCAGCTGACGGAAGACAAAGTCTCGGTAGAAGGCCTGATACTGGACCCCGTCACGCATCGGGTATACGCCAATGATCAGAGCCTCGTCATTGGCCCGACCGAATTTCGTCTGCTGCATTTCTTTATGACGCATCCGGAGCGGGTACATAGCCGCTCCCAGCTCCTGGACAAAGTCTGGGGGGATCATGTGTTTGTGGAAGAGCGCACCGTAGACGTTCACATTCGTAGGTTAAGATCTCTCCTGGAAGCCAGCGGTCACGACAGCCTGATTCAGACTGTTCGGGGCAGTGGCTATCGTTTCTCGCCTCAAACAGACTAACCCGGACGGCCCAACACCATGTCGTCCATTGTATCGATGACATGACATTTCTCGAAGGCCTGCTCCTTGTTGTTTCTCTTGTTCTGGCATACCGCCTGTACGTTCATCGTCGATATCTGAACCGGATGTTGACCTGGATCTCCGGCCCGCTGGATGATCCTGTCCCTGATGCAGACGGCGTCTGGGGCGAGTTTGTATCGCGGATGAACCGCCGCGTCAAAACACGGCGCCACGAAAAAGATCTGCTCGAAAAAGCACTCGACCAGTTTCAAAGCGCCCTGGAAGCCTTGCCGGATGGCGTGGTCTTCATGGATACCCACCGGCGTATTCTGTGGATGAATGCCCTGGCAATCAACATGCTCAAGCTGAAGCCCGGCCATGATATTGGCACACCCATTGAGCATTTGATTCGCGAGCCCGAATTTGCTGCCTATTTATTAAGCGCCAATTATTCTGAACCGCTCATGTATCACCCGAACCGCCGAGACCAGACCTGCTTCATGGTCAACCTGATTAGCTACGGCGAGGATCGCCTGCTCCTGGCACTGCGAGATCTCACACAACTCGAAAAACTTGAAAACGTCCGCCGCGACTTTGTCGCAAATGTCTCGCATGAGCTTAAAACGCCGCTTACGGTCATCAGCGGCTTTATTGAAACGCTACAGACACACCATGAAACGCTCTCACCTGAAAAGCGACAGCGCTTCCTAGACCTCGCAATGGCCCAAGCCCAACAAATGGGGCGTCTGGTACAAGACCTTCTGACATTATCATCCCTTGAAACCCGAACCAATCTAGTTGATGAAAGCCATGTACCACTCGCCCCTCTGGTTGATGACCTGATCATTTCAGCGGCAGCGATTTCTGCCGGTGAGCATGACTTCTCCGTTGAAATTCCGAATAATATTCAGATCCATGGCTCCAAGAGCGCTTTACACAGCATTTTCGGCAACCTCATCAATAATGCCGTGAACTACACGCCCGCCGGCGGAAATATACGTATCTTTTGGCGCGAAGAAGCTCATGAGGGGGCACTCTGCGTTCAGGATACCGGCATTGGCATACCCGCTGTCCATATCCCCCGTTTGTCGGAACGTTTCTACAGAGTCGACCAGGGTCGCTCACGCGAAACCGGCGGCACGGGTTTGGGGCTGGCCATTGTCAAACACGCATTGACTCGCCACCAGGGCCATCTGGAAATACATAGTGAAGTTGGCCAGGGCAGTACCTTCGAAGCCTGGTTCCCTCAAAGCCGTATCGTCACCACATCAAACTAGAAAACAAAAAAGCCCCGGGCTCATCAGAGATGTGCCCGGGGCTTTACGGTAATAACTTAACCGAAACGACCCGTAATGTAATCCTCGGTTTCCTTACGCTTCGGCTTCATGAACAGCTCGTCCGTAACACCAAACTCCATGAGCTCTCCCAGATACATATAGGCCGTATAGTCCGACACACGGGCAGCCTGCTGCATGTTGTGCGTCACGATCGCGATCGTATAGGAGTTTTTCAACTCGAACACCAGTTCCTCAATCTTGGCTGTCGAAATCGGATCCAGTGCCGATGTCGGTTCGTCAAGCAACAGGATATCTGGCTTCACGGCAACACCGCGCGCAATACACAAGCGCTGCTGCTGGCCACCCGAGAGGGAAAGACCGCTCTGGTTGAGTTTGTCTTTGACTTCGGTCCACAGCGCTGCCTGCTCAAGTGCCCACTGAACACGGTTATCCATCTCGGCCTTGGACAGGTTTTCGTAGAGACGCACACCGAATGCAATATTGTCGTAAATCGACATCGGAAACGGCGTCGGCTTCTGGAAGACCATACCGATACGGGCACGCAGCAGATTCAGGTCAACGCCACGATCCAATGTATTCTGGCCGTGAAAGATGATCTCGCCTTCCGCACGCTGCCCCGGGTACAAATCGTACATCCGGTTAAACGTGCGCAAGAGTGTTGATTTACCGCAACCCGACGGGCCAATAAATGCCGTCACTTTCTTTTCGGCAATATCCATCGATACCGATTTCAAACCCTTGAAGTTGCCATAGTAGAAGTCCAGATTACGGACCTTCAGTGCAACATTGATCCCCTGATCGGAAAGAAATTCAGACATGACTACCTCTTAGGATTGAGTTTTTTCACGGAATACGACACGAGCCACAATATTGAGCAACAGCACCAGAATAGCGATCAGTGCAGATGCACCCCACGCCAGTTCCTGCCAGTTCTCATAGGGGCTCATCGCAAAATTAAAAATAGTGACCGGCAGGTTTGCCATTGGCTGGTCGATATCCCAGCTAAAAAACTGGTTATTAAGTGCCGTAAATAACAACGGCGCTGTCTCACCGGTAATACGGGCAACCGCCAGCAGAATGCCGGTAATCACACCACCTTGCACGGCACGCAGGCAAACATCCAGACTCACACGCCAGCGTGGCATGCCCAAGGCAAAGGCCGCCTCACGCAGGCTACCCGGTACCAGTTTCAGCATATTTTCCGTAGTTCTCACAACGACAGGGACTGCAATCAGCGCTAGCGCGATAGAACCCGACCACCCTGAGAAATGCTTGGTCGTTGCCACAAATAGGGCGTACACAAACAGGCCAATCACAATCGACGGCGCGGAGAGCATAATGTCCGTGACAAAGCGCGTCACTGCAGCAATTTTTGACCGGTCACCGAATTCCGCCAGGTAGATACCCGCCAGAATACCGATCGGTGTCGAAACAACCGTGGTCAGACCGACAATCAGGAAGCTACCGACAATCGCATTGGCCATGCCGCCACCTTCCGAACCCGGCGCCGGAGTTGACTCGGTAAAGAAGGCCCAGTTCATAGCCGGCAGTCCCTTGATAAACAGGGTGGCCAGAATCCAGACGAGCCCAAGCAGCCCGATACCAACGGCAACACCTGACAATACCGTGCTCAGGCCGTTGATGAACTTGCGGCGTTGATAACGTGCGTCCATTATCGTGCTCCCGCCTTGCGCTCACCCTGTTTGATCAGCCATTCCGAAGCCGACAACACAATGAACGTAATGATGAAGAGAATCAGGCCCAGACCGAACAGTGCTGGAATGTGCATGGTCGGGTCTGCCTCGGCAAATTCATTCGCCAGCGTTGACGCGATCGAATTACCCGGTGCAAAAAGGTTCAGAGAGAACCGGTTTGCGTTACCGATCACGAAGGTCACTGCCATCGTTTCACCCAACGCGCGCCCAAGGCCCAGCATGATGCCGCCGATCACACCCACACGGGTGTAGGGCAGAACAATGTTTTTGACGACTTCCCAGCGGGTGCAACCGATACCATAGGCAGACTCTTTCAGAACCCCAGGCACAGTTTCAAATACATCGCGCATCACCGATGCGATGAACGGGATTACCATCAGCGCTAGAACCAGACCTGCCGTAAAGACGCCCAGCCCCAGCGGCGGGCCCGCAAAGAACGGTTCACCAAACCATTTGATCATCCAGGGCTGCACATATTCCTGGACAAGCGGGGCAAAGATAAACAGGCCCCAGAAACCATAAATAATCGATGGCACTCCCGCCAGCAATTCAATGGCCGTCCCCAGAGGACGGCGCAACCATACCGGGCAAGACTCCGTCAGGAACATGGCGATCCCGAAGCTGATCGGCACACCCACCAGCAAAGCGATGAGCGATGTCACCAACGTACCCCAGATGGCGATACCCGCACCGAAATTGCCGTCGGTCGGACTCCAGGTGGTGCTGTAGAAAAAGCCTAGGCCAAACTCCTGAAACGCCGGCCATGCCTGAACAAACAGAGAAACAAGAATGCCGAACAGCGTCAGCAGCACTAATGCAGCAAAGCTGAGGGTCACACCTGCAAACAGACGATCCTGACGCAAAAACTTGGCAGATTTTTCTGCCTGTCTTTGCATCGCCTGGGCAACAGTTTCGTTAGTATCAATCACTCGATCACTCCCGGATTTCCGGTTTCTTGCGAGAAACTCCGGCCAGCAAATCCGCAGGCCGGAGATCCATCTTGCTGCATTCGGCAGAGATTACTTGGCGACGTAAACCGGCTTGCCATCCGGACCCTTGATGTCCGACCAGCTCTTGATGATCGCCTTGACAGCGTTGTCCGGCAGCGGCACGTAGTCCAGATCCGTTGCCATCTTCTGGCCCTTGGTCATAGCCCAATTGAAAAACTTCAGGACTTCTGCGCTTTGCTCCGGCTTTTCAGCTTTCTTTTGCATCAGGATGAAGGATGCCGAAGTAATTGGCCACGAAGCCGCACCCGGCTGATTGTTCAGGTTAACCGCAAAGTTCGGGGTACCCGTCCAGTTAGCCTTCGAGGCGGCGGCGTTAAAGCTGCCTTCGTTCGGCTGCACGGCCTTGCCATCACGGTTGATCAGCGACACGTGCGTCATCTTGTTCTGCTTGGCGTAGGCGTATTCCACATAGCCGATGGCACCGTCGATCTTGGTCACATTGGCAGCTACACCCGCATTACCCTTACCACCCACACCAGCCGGCCAGTTCACCGTTTTACCGGCGCCAACAACGCCCTTGAACGGTGCCGAGACCTGCGCCAGGAAATCCGTGAAAACGGCCGTCGTTCCCGACGAATCCGAACGGTACACTAGGGTAATCGCCGTATCCGGCAGCTTCACACCCGGGTTAACCGAAGCGATCGCCGAATCGTTCCACTTGGTGATCTTGGCGCGGAAAATATCCGACAGCACATCGTTATTCAGCTTCAATTGACCCGGTGCAACCCCCTGGAGGTTAACAACCGTAACCACGCCACCAATAATGGCGGGGAACTGTGCCAAACCATTTTTTTCCAGATCGGCGGCCGAAACGGGATCATCGCTGGCGCCAAAATCGACTGTCTTAGCAACGATCTGCTTCACGCCACCGCCAGAACCAATCGCCTGATAGTTCAGCGACGTGCCCGTCTGACCTTTGTAGGCTTCTGCCCATTTTGCATACATCGGCGCCGGGAAAGTTGCACCCGCACCCGTAATTTGCGAAGCAGCCTGCGCACCACCGGCAACAAGACCAGCAGACACGAGCAAGCCAGTCAACAGCTTATTGATCGAAACGTTCATAACAAACTCCTTGGTTAGCCCAGACTATTTCTGGCATTTTCACTGCAATGATCGAAGTCTATGGACACAAAGTTAACGATTTATGACAATTCGTCATTTTTCCGCTCTGCACAACAAAAATTGTGACAACCCGCTTAAACCGGGTGCATCGCCTCTACCAGCAAAGACTCGAACTGTTTCACAACGACCGGCCAGCTCTCCCGCTCGGCTCGCAATCGGCTGTTGCCCCCCATTGCAGCGTAGGCGGCGGGATCCTGCAGAAACAATGCATGCATTCTCAGACACCCCCGGACAAAGTCTTCATCGCGATCAAGATCGGCCAGACAACCGCTCTGGGGCGTCACGTATTGCGCAGCTGCCGCGTAATCGAAGGCGACCACAGGTAATCCACTGGCCATTGCCTCCAAGGTCACATTGCCGAATGTTTCAGTCTTACTCGGAAAAACAAAGAGATCGGCTGATGCATAGTGACTCGCCAGATCTTCCCCGGTCTGCATCCCGGCAAAAATTGCATCGGGAATCCTGGCCTGCATGGCTGCCTTCTCTGGCCCGTCACCCACCAGAAGCAGGCGCACCTTGGGGTCTTGCGCTTTAAGACGTTCATAGGCCTTGATCAAGAGTTCAAGGTTTTTCTCTGCTGCCAATCGACCGACATGAATCAGTATCAAATTGTCTGCCTTGAGTCCCCAGCGTGATCTCAGAACCTCCGAACGGCGTGCCGGATCATAAAGCGTGGCATTCACCCCGCGTGACAACACCCGGACATTTTTAAATCCAATCGCGCTCAACTCAGAGCGCATCCGCTCGGTCGGCACCGTCGTCAATGCGGTTTTATTGTGAAACTTGCGAAGATAGCCGACGATCGGTCTTTTCAACCAACCGATACCGTAATGCTGGCTGTAACTGTGAAAATTGGTTCGAAAATCCGAACTGGCCGGTATTTTCAATTTACGGGCAGCCTCCAGCGCGGACCACCCAAGGGGGCCTTCCGTCACAATATGGACCAGATCCGGCCGACGCCGGGTCCACTGAGCCACCAGTCGTCGTTTTGCGGGCAACCCGACTTTCAGATCAGGGTAATTAGGAATCGGCAGACCGGTCGTCAGCACCTCTTCGATGCCAGACGCCCTAATATCGCCACGATCTTCCTGCTGGCGGGGACGAATCAGCTGAATCTCATGATTCAGCTGGAGCAAGCCATCGACAAAACGAGACAATGACAACGCAACACCATTGACTTCCGGCGGATA
>JACCDU010253096.1_pt1 | contig 14832 bp, 6 predicted proteins | sample 7446081 | NCBI WGS metagenome assembly JACCDU01 (sample SAMN15323447, study PRJNA562643) | freshwater metagenome | isolation source: river surface water | place: USA:Blue River Watershed | collected 2017-08-17
GTCGCGCCGGCGGCGACGGTGACGGTGCTGTTGGCGAGGGATCCGGTGACGAGGAGCGTGCCGGCGGAGACGGTGGTGGCGCCGGTGTAGGTGTTGTTGCCCGAGAGGGTGAGCGTGCCGGCGCCGATCTTCGTGAGGGCGGTGGTGCGGGTGGAGGTGCCGTTGGTGATGATGCCGGCGAAGGAGCCGTCGCGACCGAGGGCGCCGACGGTGTAGGTGACGTTGCCGCTGTTGCTCGTGCTGTTGGTGAGGGCGGAGCCGCCCGCGCCGAGGAGGTTGCCGAGGGCGAAGGCGGAACCGGTGCGGCCCTCGAGGGTGCGGACGCCGAGGTTCCATTCGGCGAAGGCGGAGGCGGCGCTGCCGTTGAGGCGGAAGCTGCCGGTGCCGGCGAGGGAGATGCGGCCGGAGAAGGGTGTCACGTTGCCCTCGAGATCGAAGACGCTGGAGGTGCTGAGGGTGAGGTTTTCGGCGGAGCCGGCGAGGGTGCCGGTGAGGCCCTGGGTGCCGCCGGAGTTGCCGCCGGTGATGGTGGCATTGGCGGCGACTTCGATGCGGTTGGGGATGGCGAGCGCGCCGGTGTCGAGCGTGCCGCCGTTGAGGGTGAGGGTGCCGGCTCCCAGTGCGGACGCGTTGCCCAGGACGAGGGTGCCGGCGTCGAGGGTGACGCCGCCGAGGTGGGTGTTGGCGGTGGAGATCGTGAGGGTGCCCGTGCCGGATTTGACGAGGCCGGCGTCGCCGGAGAGGGCGCCGGAGCCGGAGAGCGTGTAGTTTTTGCTCGAGTCGACGGTGACGAGGGCGGGGCGGAGGGAACCGCTCAAGGTCAGCGAAGTGGCGGTGGCGCCGTTGTTGAGGAGGACGCTGTCGCCGTCCTTGAAGGCGGTGGAGCCGCCCGGGTAGGTCCAGTTGGCGGCGGAGGCGTCCCAGGTGGAGGAGACGGCGCCGGTCCAGGTGAGCGTGGAGACGGCGCGTCCGGTGTCGGCGGCGAGCGTGTAGGTGACCTGTCCGGCGGTGGCGGTGTTGAAGGTGGCGGTGAAACCGGGGCCGCTCCACGCGAAGGCGGGAGAACCGGTGAGCGTGCCGGTGTAGGTGATGAGCGTGTAGGTGCCGGCGGCGGGCGTGGCGCCGGGGGCGGGCGAGACGGTGACGGCGCCGGAGAAGGTGAGGTTGCCGGTGATGGCGAGGGGGCCGGCGGGATTGGCGAGGAGGACGGAGCTGGTGTTGTAGGTGACGTTGCCGGTCGCGGTGCCGTTGCCGCCGAAGCCGGCGCCGGAGGAGACGGTGATGTTGGCGCTGGTCAAGGAGCCGGCGGAGAGGGCGAGTTTGCCGGCGGAGACGGAGGTGGCGCCGGTGTAGGTGTTGACGCCGGTGAGGGTGAGGGCGCCGGAGCCGACCTTGGTCAGGGCGGTGGTGCTGGTGCCGTTCTTGATGGAGCCGGCGAAGGTGGAGTCGGTGTTGCGATCGCCGATGCGCCAGGTGAGGGTGCGGCCGGAGGTGGGGCCGCCGGAAATGGAGGCGGTGGCGGCGGAGCCGGAGAGCTCGCCGATCGCGATGGTGGTGCCGGACGCCCCGGTGGTGGGCGGGTAGTAGGTGGAGGTGTTGGCGCCGAGGTCGAGGGCGGCGTTGGGGAAGCCGGCGGTGTTGTTGATGCGGAAGTCGCCGCCGACATGGAGAATGCGGCCGGTGAAGGCGGACCAGTTGCCCTTCAGCTCGGAGCGCACGTAGGGGGAGTAGTAGGTGAGGTCGCCCGAGCCGCTGAGCGTGCCGGTGAGGCTGCAGCGTCCGTCGGCGTCGAGGCGGGCGGTGGCGCCGGCGGGGACGATGAGGTTCCAGGCGGCGACGTCGTAATTCTGGACGTCGGCCATGGAGAGGGTGCCATTGCGGATGGTGACGTCGCCGGAGCCGAGGCCGCCCTCGTTGGCAACCGAGCCGGCGAGGTAGATCTTGCCACCGTCGATGACGGTGCCGCCGGCGTAGGTGTTGGCGTTGGCGAGGAGGAGGGTGCCGGGACCGGATTTGGTGAGCGCACCGGCTCCGCCGATGGAGCCGCTGATCTGGATGGAGCTGTTGGCGGAGGTGATCTCGATGGCGCCTCCTGACGAGCCCAGGGTGAGGCCGCGGTTGGTGTTGGTCTGCGGGCCGACGAGGCGGAGGGCGCCGCCGTCGATGACGAGGTTGGCGGCGTCGGCGGTGGAGGCGCCGAGGGAGCCGGGAAACTCGGCGTCGCCGAGGGATGAGACGGCCACGGCGCCGCCGCGGATGGAGACCGGGCCGGTGAAGGAGTTGGCGGTGTTGAGCGTGAGGGTGCCGGGGCCGGTCTTGGTCAGGCCGCCGGGGCCGGCGAGGGAGCCGGAGCCGGAGAGCGTGTAGTTGGCCGAGCCGGAAACGCTGACGCCCGAGACGGGGAGCGGAACGCCGAGCGTGAGGGTGGGGCGGGCGGCGCCGGTGTCGTCGAGAACGACGGAATCGCCGGAGATGAACACGGTGGAGGAGCCGTCGAGAGTCCAGTTGGGGCTGTTGGCGAGGTCCCAGGCGCCGGAGACGGCGCCTGTCCAGGTGACGGTGTCGGCGGAGCGGGTGACGGGGATGGTGAGCGTGAGCGCGCCGGAGCCGACGGCGACGGAGTAGGGCGTGCCCTCGGGCACGATCACGGAAAGGTTGGCGGCAGAGCCGGTGAGCGAGCCGGTGTAGGTGGCGAGCGTGTAGGTGCCGGGGGAGAGTCGTCCGTCGAGGGGGTTGACCACGATTGAAACCGTGCCCGCGAGGGAGAGGTTGCCGATGATGGCGAGGCGGTCGTTCGGGCGGGCGAGGCCGGTCGGGTCGTCGGAGAGATCCAGGGCGAGGACGGAGCCGTCGCGGGCGGAGAGGCCGCCGCCGAGCGAGAGCGTGCCGGCGGCGTTCATGCCGGTGCCGGGGGTGACGGCGCCGCGGTAGCGCAGCGTGACGGGCTGGGAAACGGTGCCGGAGCCGGCGAGGCGGCCGCCGGTGAGCCCCTTGGCGGCGGCGCCGCCCCAGGTGCCGCCCCAGACGGAGACGGCGGAGCCGGAGAGGGCGCCGTCGACGCGGAGGGCGCCGTCGTGGACGGTGGTGGCGCCGGTGAAGGAATGGTTGCCCGGCAGGACGAGGGAGCCTGCGCCGGACTTGAGGAGCTTCATCGAGCCGGCGAGCGAGCCGGAACCGGAGAAGGTGTAGTCCTTGGGGGAATACACGGAGACCGCGCCGGGCTGGAGGGAGCCGGAAAGGGCGACGGAGCCGGAGTTGTCGCCGGAGAGATCGAAGCGGACGGTGTCGCCTGCGGCGAAGGGGGATGCCGCGGAGGTGGCGCTGTTTTTCCACGCGGAGGTGGAGCCGGCGTCCCAGGCGGAGGCGCCGGGGCCGCCTTTCCAGACGAGCTTGGCGCCGACCATGGGCGGCGGAGGCGGCGGGGGCATTCCATAGCCGAGGTAGTAGTCGACGTAGCTGGACTGCACGTAGCCCTTGGCGGTCGCCTGGATGCGATACTGGGGGTTGTGCATCAGGGTGTAGATGCGGAAGGCGGCGCCGTCGTGGGTCTTGGCGGTATCGGCGGTCTTGGTGGTGTAGATGCGGAACTCGGAGTTGTCGGAGGCGACGCAGAGCAGCTCCTCGCGCCAGTCGCCGAGGATGTCGCCCCAGAACTGGGGACGGCCGCCGTAGGCGATGTAGTTGTTGTAGGGGGAATTCGGGGCCTGGGGGTCGCTGTAGAGGGAGAGAAGGCGGCCGCTGGCGGCGTTCGCGGTATTGAATTTATCGATACCCGGGCTGGTGGCGGAGCTTCCGATGGTGGAGAGGAACTCGCGGCCGAGGTCGCCGTCCCACCAGATGGTCTCGGGCGGGAAGGGCGCGGAGGCGTAGATCTGGTTGCCCTGGGCGTCGTAGGTGCCGCCGAAGGTGGAGAACATCTGGAGGCCGGGGAGCGCGGGGACGAAGGCGCCGATGGTGCCGCGGCCGACGTCGATGACGCCGCTGGCGTAGAGTTTTTTGATGACCTCGCTCTTGTCGGCGGAGTGGTAGGCGGTGGCGAGGCCGGTGCCGTTGTTTTGCTGGATCAGGTAGGTCTCGAGGCCCGGGCGGTCGGGGTCGATGTCGGCGACGTGGTAGCGGTCGCCGTGGACGATCTCGGTGATTTTGTCGCCGTTGATCTGGCCGGAGCCGTCGGCCTTCACGACCATGCCGATGTCGACGTATTCGTCGGTGCCGTCGTTGTTCACGTCGGCGAAACGGAGCTGGTGGCCCTCGGCGGAGTGCTCGTTCGAGGCCTGGGCGTCCCAGAGCCAGCGGAGCGAGAGAACGCCGCCGCGGTAGTCCCAGGTGGCGGCCATGTTGTTGAAGCTCAGGTCGGCGTTGCGGTTTTTGCCGTGGAAGAAGATCGAGGGCCGCTGGCCGTCGGCGTAGACGATGCCCATGTTGGTCCCGAGGATATGGGTGCGGGTGGCCCAGCCGGCGGGGACGGGGATGACCGAGCGGGCTTTTTCCGCACCGGTGAGTCCGTCGACGACCGAGATATACTGCACCTCGTCGTCGGGCGCGACCAAGGTGGTCGCGGACGCGGCGCCGGCGTTGAAGACGACGCCGTTGGCGGTGCGGACGGCGACCTCGGCTTTGCCGTCGCCGTCGAGATCATAGACCACGACGCCGTCGGCCTGACCGACGGAGATGGTCGAGGAACTGCTGTAGATGTTGTCCTGGCCGAGGCTGTTGGGCCCCATGTTCATCTGCCAGAGGAGGGTGCCGTCGCGCTTGTAGGCCTGGAGCCACTGGGTGGAGGTGACGACCTTGTTCAGGCGGTCGACCACGAAGTCGAATTCGCCGTCGCCGTCGAAATCGCCGACCCAGCAGAACTTCACGTCGTAGTCGGCGTTGGCGGCGCCGGGCGGGGGCTGGAGCGTGACGGGGAAATACTGGCGCGCGGGGGCGTTGAGCGGGAGCGAATACGATGAGGCGCCGGCGGGGTTGGCCCAGGCGTCGGCGACCTCGACGCCGTTGACCACGGGACGGACCGAGTAGGCGTAGGCGGTGGTGGAGAGGTTGGCGGGCGTGTCGACGTAGTCGGTCGTGGTGGTGAGCGGGCTGGCGTTGATTTTGACCGGGGCGCCGCCGTTGGCCGAGCGGTAGAGATTGAACGCGACGCCCTCGGGGTCGTTGCCGAGCAGGCGCCAGCCGACGTAGGTCTGGGTGCTGCTGGTGCGGAGCACGATGAGGCCGCGGCCGAGAGACTCCATCTGGCGCTGGGCGTGCAGCGCGGGCGGGCAAAGCGCGGCGATGGCGAGGCCGAGGGGGAGGAGCAGGCGTTTGAGGGAATTCATCGGGCGGCGGTTCATCGGGCGGCGGAAAGGGAGAGTTCGGCGGACTTGGCGCCGAGAACGGCTCGGACGGGATCGCCGGAGCGCAGATCGGAAACGAGGCACCAGGCCTCGGGACCGAGATTTGAAAGAACGGGAAGACGCAGCGCGGCGGGGCGCGCGGCGGCGGGGAAGATGAAATCGACCCTGATGTCGGGGCCTTCGTGCAGGGAGACGAGGACACGCTCGGGGGCGAGGGGACGGCCGTCGGCACCGAGGAGCACGCAGGCGCGCGGGGCGGCGTCTCGCAACGCGTCGCGGTGTTGCTCGAAGGTCGCCGCGGAGAGCGGCGGGGTGGTTTCGGCGCCGAGAAGACCGGCGGCCGCCTGGAGCGAGAGCGTGAAACGCAGGGTCAGATTCTCCTCGTCGGCGGCGAGGACGAGGCTGCTTTCGCCCGGAGAGTGGGCACGGACGGCGGGCGCGAGGAGGAGGCCCGGGATAAGAACAAGCAAGGCGCGGAGCAGCATGGGGAAGGAAAGGGGCGGGCGAGGCGCGGGACAAACGCGCGGTCGTGACGGGGAATCGGGAGGGGAACCGAGATCCAAAAGGATACGCGAAACCCGGCGGAGCGGCAGAGCAGATACGTCTTACCGTAAGAGTTCGTAGCCGGGGTTTGGCGTCGAGAGAGCGTATCCGAATATAAACGACGCAAACGGGCGCATAGGAAAGGGGGCGGCAACCATTTGGGGAAGCGCGGCCGGAGGCAGGCCGGGCATAAAAAACGATCCTGCCCCGGGACGCCCGGGGCGGGATCGGAGAGGAAACGTCACTCTTTCGGGCGGCGTGAAAACACCTAGCGCGAGGCGGGGGCGGCCTCGTAGAACTCGATCTCGACAATGCCGAGGGAGCCCTTGGCGACGGGGGCGCGGTCGGAGGCGTTGTTGGCGTTGGCGACCTCGGTGATGACGCCGAAGGTCGCGTCGACCTCGCCCTTGCCGACGAGTTGCACTCGGACGACCTGGCCCTTGGTGGGGCGGAGCGGGAGCGTGACGTAGCCGAGGCTGACCGGCGTGGTGCCGCGGTAGGCCTCCTTGCCGTCGACGGTGACGAGGATGGGGTAGGTGCGGGAACGCCAGCCGGGGAGGCGGGCGGTGAGCTCGGTGAGCTCGGCGGGGCGGGCGAGGGTGAACTCGGCCCAAGCTGCGCCTTGGGTGTCGCCGCTGCTCCAGGCGGTCTCCTCGTCGTCGTCGTAGGCGAGGGCGATCTTGTCGTCGTTGCCGCCGGACTTGGCGGAGACGATGGCGACGGACGTGCGGGTGACACGATAGCTCGGCGTCGCGGCGGGAGCGGGGCGGATGAAGGCGGGCTTGGCGCCGGAGGCGGGGAGGCGGGGATAGACGCCGGCGGAGACGGCGGCGGGCACGGCGACGGTCTCGAGCGCGAGCTCGGCGGGCTTCAATTTTCCGGACGCGGCGCGGACGACGATCTTGCCGGGCGTGGGGGTGGAGCGGAGGAAGGCGCGGTTGACGCCGCACTCGACGGGGAGGCTCTTGGAGAGGATGTAGTTTTCGGGGCCTTGGGCGATGCCGCCGCGCCACTCGGCGGGGCCTTCGACGGTGAACTCGACCATGTCGAGCGCGGTGGGCACGCGTCGGCCTTGCGCGTCGACGACCTCGAATTCGAGGAGGGCGAGGTCGGCGCCGTCGGCCTTGAAACCGAGCTCGTCGGGTGCGACGCGGGACTTGAGGCGGAGGGCGACGCCGGGGCCGGTGGTCTCGCGGCGATCACGGCACAGTTCCTTGCCGGTCTTGTCGTAGCCGATGGCCTCGAGCACGCCGGGCTCCCACTTCACGCCGGGGAAGCTGAAGAGGAATCGATACTCGGGCTTGTCGTTGCGACCGAGGCTGCGGCCGTTGAGGCGGAGCTCGACGACCTCCGCGCTGGAGACGACGTGGACGGGTTTGGTCACCTCGGGGGCGTAGTTCCAATGGCCGATGAGGTGGGCGCGGGTGCGCTCCACGTCGACCCAGCCGTCCCACATGACCTGGTGGGCGAAGAAGCCGTCCTTGGGGATGCGCATGGCGTCGACCTCGCCGGAGCGGCGGTAGTTCTCGGCGCCGCGGTAGTGGGTGTTGGAGTCGGAGAAGATGATGTTCACGCCGCCGCTGCTGACGCGGGAGCCGGTGCCGGGGCGCTCGCGCCAGTAGTCATGCCAACGGCGGACATCCTCGATGGCGTGGGAGTCCTGGTTGTGGTTGTAGGAGGGGGCGGGGGCGTCGCGGTAGAGCGGGCCGTCGCCGTTTTTGTGATACGGCGGGGAGAACTCGTCCCAATATTTGCGGAGGCCCTCGTCGCGGGAGTATTCCATGGACCAGAAGGGTTTTCCGGCGCTCTTGTTGATGTAGAGCATCTCGCCGCCGTATTCGGCGACCTTGCTGCCGAGCATGTCGCGGGAGCCGGCGGCGCGGCCGCCGTGGGGATCGTAGCGGTCGCGGACGGCGCGCATCTCGGCCATGTGCTCCTCGGAGATGCCGTTGTTGCCGCTCTCGTAGAAGAGGATGGAGGGATTGTTGCGGTAGGAGATGATGGAGGCGCGCATGACCTCGACGCGCTGCTCCCAGCGGCGGCCCTCGACGTCTTTCTCGGAATCGCCGGCGGGCATGGCCTGGATGAGACCGACGCGGTCGCAGGACTCGACGTCCTGGCGCCAGGGGGCGATGTGCATCCAGCGGACGAGATTGCCGCCGCTCTCGACCATGAGGCCGTTGGAGAGATCGCTGACCCAGGGCGGGACGGACATGCCGAGGGCGGGCCACTCGTTGGAAGTGCGCTGGGCGTAGCCCTTCATCTGGAGAACGCGACCGTTGAGCTCGACCATGCCGTTCGCGAACTTGGTCTGGCGGAAACCGGTGCGGGTGCGGACGGAGTCGACGGGTTTGCCGTCGACGAAAAGTCGGGTGGTGACGTCGTAGAGATTGCCGCGGCCCCAGGTCCACCATTGCAGGCCGGAGACGCGGGCGGCGGCGGAGACGGTGGCGGTGGCGCCGGCGGCGAGGGTCACGGGTTTTTCGGCGCGGAAGGTGGAGAGCACCTTGCCGGCGAGGTCGGCGACCTCGACCTCGTAGCCGAAGCTGCGCGGGGCGGAGTGGTCGTTGCGAACCTCGGCGTCGGCGTGAAGGGTGGCGGCGCCGGCGGGGAGATCGAAGTCCTGGGCGTAGACATAGACGCCGACGGTGCCGAGGCCGTTCCAGAGCGGGAGCGTCTGGTGGAGGCGGTCGACGACGTGGAGGCGGACGTTTTTGGGGATGCCGCCGTAGTTGGCGTTGAAATTTTTATCGTTCCACTGGTAGCGGCCCTTGGTGGCGCGCTCGCGGTAGTCCCAGGCGTTGTCGGTGCGGACGGCGAGGACGTTGACGGCGGGGGCGGCTTTGGCGGCCTCGGTGATGTCGAAGCCGACGCCGGTGATGCCGTCCTCGTGGAGGCCGATGGATTTGCCGTTGAGGAAAAACTCCGCGCCTTGGCGGACGCCCTCGAACTCGAGGTAGACCTTTTTGCCTTCCGAGCCGGGAGGCAGGACGAAGCTCTTGCGATACCAGGCGATGCCGGTGGGGTGCTTGTCGATGGCGACGCGGAAGGCGTCGTCCTCGTTCCATGCGCGTGGCAGGGTGACTTGTTTCCACGCGGCGTCGTCGAAGGCGGGGGAGGAGGCGGCCGGTTCATCGCCTAAGGAGAGGCGCCAGCCGGGGTTGAAGTCGTAGGCCGCGCGCTGGGCTTGGAGGCGCGGGATGGCGAGGTGAACGAGGGCGAGCAGGACGAAGAGTCCGGCCCGGAGGGGGAAACGTGGGGACATGGCGCAAAAAAGTAGACGGAAGAACGGCGGGGCCAAGCCGCCCGGTTTGTTACGATAACAATACGGCGACGCGCGGGGGCGGGAGAATTTTGGAAGCGGCCTCAGCGCGGCTCGGTCCAGCGGCCGTTGACGAGGATGCCGATGGGCGAGGCGCGGTCGCTCTTTTCACCGCGGGCGACGAGGCTGGCGAGCAGGTCGACGGCGTTGCGTCCGATCTGCTCGCGCCGTTCGTCCACACCGGGGAAGCGCGTCGTGTCCGGGTCCACGTTGGTGCAGGCGAGGAAAGGGCGGGGCGCGTCTGAGGCGGCGATGTGTTCGGCGACGAAGGCGGCGGCTTCCGGGCTGTGAGCGATGACGCCGTCGGGTTTTTCGCGGGCGAGCCAGGCGAGAAGCTCGCCTCGCGAAGGGAGTCGCGACGACGCGATGAGCGGGGCGGGGGGCGGGGCGGGGGCGCGCAGGTTGTGCCAGGCCGTGGTGACGCGGAAAGCGTCGTCGGTGCGCACGCAAAAGGTCTCGGTGGCGACGAAGCCGATCCGGGCGCAGCCGCGGCGCGCGAGTTCGGCGCAGAGCAGCCGGGCGTTTTGGTAGTAGTTGGCGCCGACCTGCGGGAAGGCGTGGTGGATGACGCTGGGCGAGGCGGCGACGACGGAGAATTTTTCCCAGTCGAGCAGGGCGCCGACGTCGGAGGGGTAGGTCATCTGCAGGAGGAGGACGCCTTCTATGCCGCGATTGACCAAGGTGCGTTGCAGCTGGCGATTGAACTCGGTCGGGGTCTTTGGGCGGAACAGTTCGAGCCGATAGCCCAGCTCCTCGGCGCGCGTCTGGGCGCTGGTCCAGGTCGTGAGCAAGGTGCGGGGTTCCATGCCCTCCTCGACCGAGCTGATCGCGGCCAAGGTGGCGACGTAGGAGGATTTTTTGTTCCGGCGCAGGCGCTTCATCAGCCTGGCCAGTTCGGGGTCGGGTCGGTAGCCGAGTTTTTGCGCGGTCTTTTTGATCCGCTCGCGGAGCGGCTCGGTGACCAGGGGGCTGTCCCGGAGCGCGCGGGAAACGGTCATCACGCTCACGCCGGTCCGGGCGGCGATCTGCCGCAGGGTGGGCCGGGGGGAGTCGGATTCGGGGCGGCTCATGGCGGCTGTTACCGTAACAGCCTGGGGCGGGTCCGTGTCGACGACGGAAGCGGGGCCGTGACGCCCGAGGGATGGCGCGGATGATCAGCCGGCGAGGCGTTTTTCCAGCGCGGCGCGCATGCCGGAGCCGAGGATGGCGGCGAGGTCGGAGGCGAGCGCGGCGGGGAGGCCGGGCAGGGTCGTGAGATCCTGTCCGCCCCAGAGGGCGGTGTTGCCCAGGACGGCCTTGGCGACGGCGGCGGGCGAGGTGTCGGCGGCGGACCAGACCGCGCGGAAGAAGGCGAGGACCTCGGGGTTGTCCTTGATGAGGTAGTCGTCTCCGGATGGGCGTCGGCCGACGAGCGCGCCGTCGCGAAGTTCGGTGCCGCGGTAGAAGGCGATGAGCGCGGCGAGGGAGAAGACGAGGCAGGGCGGGAGCGAGCCGCGGCGCGCGAGGTAGGTCTGGAGCGAGGGGAGGACGCGCGCGGTGAACTTGCTCGTGGAGTTGAGCGAGATGCTGAGCAGCGCGTGTTTCACGAAGGGATTGGCGAAGCGCTCGAGCACGGCGGCGGCGAAGGCGTCGAGGTCGGGGCGCGGCAGGTCGAGGGTGGGGATGATCTCCTCGTTGAGCGCGCGGCGGAGGAAGCCGGCGAAGAGCGGGTCGTCGAGCATCTGCTTGACGAGGTCGTGGCCGGCGAGGTGGGCGGCTAGCACGGTGGAGGTGTGGGCGCCGTTGAGGATGCGGACCTTGCGGTCGCGGTAGGGTTTGTAGTCGGAAGTGAATACGACCTCGAGGCCGGCCTTGGCGAAGGGGAGTTCGTTCGCGATCGAGGCGGGGCCCTCGATGACCCAGGCGTGGAAGAGCTCGCAGGTGTTGAGCAGCGCGTCCTCGTAGCCGAGGCGGGCGCAGAGGGCGGCGGCCTCGTCGCGCGGGTAGCCGGTGACGATGCGGTCGACGAGGGTGTTGCAGAACACGACGTGTTTCTCGACCCAGGCGACGAAGGCGGCGTCGAGCGCCCACTTCGCGGCGGTCTCGAGGACGCAGCGGCGGAGGTTGGTGCCGTTGAACTCGATCAGCTCGCAGGGGAGGACGACGAGCCCGCTTTCGGCGGAGCCGCCGAAGGCGCGGAAACGCTCGAGGAGGAGGCGGACGAGCTTGGCGGGGAAGGAGACGGGAGGCTCGGCGTCGACGCGGTCGTCGGGGTGGCAGGCGATGCCGGCCTCGGTGGTGTTGGAGACGATGAAACGCAGGTCGGGATTGCACGCGCAGGCGAGGTAGCCGGCGAAGTCGGCGTAGGGGTTGAGACCGCGACGGATGGAGCGCACGATCTCGATCTCCTCGCGCACCTCGCCGCCGACGACGCCGCGCTGCACGAGGGTGAAGAGACCGTTCTGGCGGTTGAGCTCGTCGACGAGCCCGGTGGCGAGCGGCTGCACGACGACTACGCTGCCCTCGAAGAGCCCGCGCTGGTTGAGCCGGTGGATCATCCAGTCGACGAAGCCGCGGAGGAAGCCGCCTTCGCCGAACTGGAGGATGCGCTCGGGGCGGTGGTTGGTCGCGGCGCCGAGGGCGGCGGCGGTGAGCTTCGGAAGCGCGGCGGGGGTGGTGGACATGGGGATGAAGGAGGCGGCGGAGAGAGGGGCGGAGCGACAGAACGAGAGAGCGACAGAACGACGGAACGACAGAGTGGCGGATCGGGGGAACGGAAGAGCGGCGGATGGGAGGACGGAGAGGCGGCGGGTAGGGCGCGGAGGACGACGGCGGGTCAGAGGGTCACGCCATCTTTCCAGATGGCGATTTCGCGGTGGCCGCGGAGTTCGTTGCGGGTGCGCTCGGTGCCGGAGGCGATCGCGAGGAGCTGTTTCCAGAGCGCGTCGGTGAGCTCTTCGAAGCCGGCGGTGCCGTCGGCGATGGCGCCGGCGTTGAAGTCGATCCACTGCGGTTTGCGGGTGGCGAGGTCGGTGTTGCTGGCGACCTTCACGGTCGGCGCGGGGAAGCCCATGGGGTTGCCGCGACCGGTGGTGAAAAAGAGCAGGTGGGCGCCGGCGATGGTCATGGCGGTGCCGGAGACGCCGTCGTTGCCCGGGCCCTGGATGAGGGCGAGGCCGCCGAGGCCGGTGCGGGCGGTGGCGCCGTAGGGGAGGACCTGGGCGACGGGGGCCTGGCCGCCTTTTTGCACGCAGCCGAGGGACTTGTCGGCGAGGGTGGTGATGCCGCCGGCCTTGTTGCCCGGTGAGGGGTTTTCGTCGATGGGCTCGTTGTGCTTTTGAAAGTAGGCGCGGAAGTCGTTCACGAGGTCGATGACGCCGCGGAAGACCGACTCGTCGACGGCGCGTTCGAGGAGCATGCGCTCGGCGCCGAACATCTCGGGGACCTCGGTGAGGAGGACGGTGCCGCCGGCGGCGGCGTGGCGGTCGGCGATGCGGCCGACGAGGGGATTGGCGGTGATGCCGGAGAACCCGTCGGAGCCGCCGCATTTCATGCCGAGGATGAGCTCGGAGGCGGGGATGGGTTCGCGTTGGAAGCGGCGCGCGTAGGCGGCGAGTTCGCGCACGGCCTCGAGGCCGGACTCGATCTCGTCGGAGACCTGCTGGGCGTTGAACCAGCGGACGCGCTCGGCGGCCTGGGGGCCGACGATCTCGAGGAAATCCTTCATCTGATTGTTTTCGCAGCCGAGGCCGAGGATGAGGACGGCGGCGGCGTTGGGATGGCGGACGAGGCCGGCGAGGACTTTTTGGGTGTGCTTGAGGTCGTCGCCGAGCTGCGAGCAGCCGAAGGGGTGGGGAAAGGCGTAGACTCCGTCTATGCCGGAGCCGGGCGCGGCGAGTTCGGCGTGGGCGGCGGCGGCGATCTTTTCCGAGGCGATGTTCACGCAGCCGACGGTGTTCACGATCCAGATCTCGTTGCGCGTGGCGGCGCGACCGTCGGGGCGGCGGTAGCCGAGAAACGTGTCGCCGGAGCGGTCGCGCGGGCGCGGGGCGGAGGGCGAGGCGGTGGCTGAGCCGGGGCGGGCGGCGACGACTTCGGCGAAACGCAGATCGGAGAGCTTTTCCGGCAGGTTGCCGCGGACGTTGTGGCTGTGGACGTGGGCGCCGGCGGCGATGGGGGCGGTGGAGACGCCGATGGGGTAGCCGTATTTGATGACGGGCTCGCCGGCGGCGATGGGGCGGAGGGCGAGTTTGTGGCCGCCGGGGATGGGCTCGGTGGCGGCGACGCCCTCGAAGGTGGCGCCGGGCTCGACGGCGCGGAGGGTGACGGCGACGTTGTCCGTGGGGTGGATGCGGAGGAAGAGCGGGGCGGGCATGGGGTCGCCCGGGACGATAACCGAAGCGGTCGGGACGCGGATACGGGCAACTTGGCGGGAACGCGCCATATTTTGGCGGGTTTTCGCAGGCCATTCGCCTTTGCGGCTTTGGGCCGTCCGATGGGCGAAAACAGTTGGATAGGGAAAATTGAGTTGGCTGCGCCCAAGTCCTGCGGACCGACCTGCGGTCGCCCCATCTTCGCTGCGCTTCGTCAAACCCTTGGGTTCTCATCCCACAGTGCTTTGAGCGGGGGCGGCCTTGGCGTTTTTCGGCGGCCGGGGGGAGAAACTGGCGGAGAGGGTGGGATTCGAACCCACGTTAGCCTTTCAGCTAAACCGCATTTCGAGTGCGGCGCGATCGACCACTCTGCCACCTCTCCGGTTGCAGGACGGCAGACCGTAGGGTCGGAACGGCCGAACGGAAGCAGAAAGTTTGGGCTTCTCTCGAATGAGCCGGGAAACCGAAAAAAGAAAACGCGAGGCCCGGGCGGGGCCTCGCGTGGTTCGCGGGGATGTTTTGATCGGGAGCGCGGCCGGATCAGACGCCGCTCGCGCCGGTTTTGCCGGAGCCGGAGGGCTTGGCGCCGGTCGGCTTGGCGGCGGGCTTGGGAGGCGGCGGGGCGAATTCCTTGGGCGTGAGCTGGCCGTCGGCGTTCTTGTCGAGCGTGGCGATCGCGGCGGGGGCGGCGGCGATTTCCTCGGCGGAGAGGGAGCCGTCCTTGTCGGCGTCGAGCGCGACCATCAGGGGCGGGGGCGGAGGGCTGGGTTTCTTGGCCCCGGTGGAGGCGGATCCGGACGGAGCCTTTGTGGCGTTGGCGGGCTTGGTGGCGGCGCCCGTCGACGAAGGGGCGGGCGGGGGCGGCGGGGTGATGATCAGCTCGTCGGGGGTGAGCCGGCCGTCGTCGTTGAGATCGAGGTCGAGCAGGCTGACGGGGGCGGCGGCGATCTCGGCGGCGGAGATCAGGCGGTCGTCATCGGTGTCGAGTGCGAGCACCAGCGAATCCGGCGGCGGAGGAGGCGGCGGGGTCTGGCCGGAGGCGGAGCCGGACGCGGATTTGGAAGCGGAGGCGGCCCAGAGGGCGGGGGTGGCGAAGGCGAGGGCGAGCAGGAGTTTCGAGTTCATCGTCGGGTGGTTTTGGGTTGATCCGGGGCCGGGTCCGGCGCCTTCGCCGCGTCGGGCGGCGGAGGCGGGGCGTCGGCCCCCTGATCGTGGCTTCATTAAACCCGGTCGCGGTAAAGCCCGTGTGTGGGCGGAGCGGGAAAATTGTTAAGGA
>JACCDU010229982.1_pt1 | contig 14831 bp, 14 predicted proteins | sample 7446081 | NCBI WGS metagenome assembly JACCDU01 (sample SAMN15323447, study PRJNA562643) | freshwater metagenome | isolation source: river surface water | place: USA:Blue River Watershed | collected 2017-08-17
CGGCCGCGCGGACGCGCCAGCGCTGGCACCGCCAGACTGCATCACCTCTTCCAGCTCCTGCAGCGGGGCGCGGCCATAGGCCACCTCGAGCGCCATGGCCAGCTCGATCTCGAGCTGGCGCGCCACCGCCGAGGGAACAAAGCCGAAGGGCGGGCGGTTGGGGCTGCGCATGAAGCGCTCGGCCGCGTCCACGCGGGGGGTCGGCATCGCGGAAAGAATCTGGGGAGTGGCGGTCATGTCAGGTCTTTCCTGCCCGCAGCGCGCGCGACCACCCCGGGGTGGAAAGCACAGAGGTCTGCGGGCTCTGGAGGTCTGTTGTTTTGGTGGTTTTGTGGTTTATCGACACCAAAACAACATTCTTGACATTATGGCATCCGACCTTCGTCGGTGTGGCCCCGGGCCCGCCCCTGACCCTGGCCGCACCAGGGCCGGCGCGGCTCAGGCGCGCTGCAGGGCCATGACAAAGCTGTCGTAATCCTGGCCCTGGGCCTGCACCTGCGCCAGCAACCAGGCCAGCGACTGCTCCATGCCGTCCCGGGGAGACGCGGCGCCTTTTTCGATCTGCAGCATTTGGCGGTACAGGGCCCCGACCTGGGACAGGACGCGCGGGTTGGGTTTGCGGCGCACCGAGTAGTAGCCAATGATCTGGCCGTGCGCGTCGTACGAGGGCGTCACATTGGCGTACACCCAGTAATAGCCTCCGTGCTTGCAGCGGTTTTTGACGAAAGCGAACACCTCCTGGCCGGCCGAGATGCGGTCCCACAGCAGCTTGAACACCGCCCGGGGCATGTCGGGATGGCGGATCAGGTTGTGGTTCTTGCCCAGGTATTCCTGCTCGCTGTAGCCGGCGTACTCGGTGAACATGCGGTTGCCGTAGGTGATGCGGCCTTTGGTGTCGGTTTTGGAGACGATGAAGTCGTGCTCGGCGAGAACACGCTCTTGGTCGTTGAGGGGAGCGGCAATGACGGCCATGGGCTAATCCATCTGTGCGAATGCGCACAGTCTGCCGATGCACCACCGGCTCCGCCTTGACGGAGGTCAACGATAACAAGAATGAGTGGGACTCAGGCCGGCACGGCCGCGCCACGGGCCAGGGCTTCACGCGCGCGCTGCCAGACCTCGCGCGGCGGCTGGGGCTTGAGGCGGTGGTCGCTCCAGACCTGGCGCCACAGCCGCCCACCGCGCTGGCCGTGGTAGAGGCCCAGCATGTGGCGCGCGATCGCGTACCAGGGGCAGCCGTCCTCGGCGTGCGCGCGCTCCATGTAGGCCACCATGGCCTCTTCCACCGCCTCGCGGCTGGGCACGGGGTGGGCGTCGCCGAAAAACTGCGCGTCCCATTCGGTCAGCGCCCAGGGGTTGTAGTAAGCCTCGCGCCCGACCATCACGCCGTCCAGCTGCTGCAAGTGGGCGGCAATCTCCTCGGGGGTTTTGATGCCGCCATTGACCGCGATGGTGAGTGTGGGGAAGTCCTGCTTGAGGCGGTAGGCCAGTTCGTAGCGCAGCGGCGGGATCTCGCGGTTTTCCTTGGGCGAGAGGCCGTCGAGCCAGGCGTTGCGCGCATGCACGATGAAGACCTCGCAACCGGCCTCGCTCACGGTCCCGACGAAGTCGCGCACGAAATCGTAGCTTTCGACGCGGTCCACGCCGATGCGGTGCTTGACGGTGACGGGGATGTCCACCACATCGCGCATGGCCTGGACGCCGTCGGCCACGGTGCGCGGCTCGTTCATCAGGCAGGCGCCAAAGGCGCCGCGCTGCACGCGGTCCGAGGGGCAGCCGCAGTTGAGGTTGATCTCGTCGTAGCCCCACTGCTGGCCGAGCTTGGCGGCCATGGCCAGCTCGGCCGCGTCGCTGCCGCCCAGCTGCAGGGCCACCGGGTGCTCTTCGGCGTTGAAGCGCAGGTGGCGCTGCACGCTGCCGTGCGCGAGCGCGCCGGTGGTCACCATCTCGGTGTACAGGCGGGTGTGGCGCGTGAGCAGGCGGTGAAAAAATCGGCAGTGGCGGTCGGTCCAGTCCATCATCGGCGCGACCGACATGCGCCATGGGCTGAATGCGGAAACTTCGGGCATGGCCGAATTATCGGCGCAGCCAAAAAAGAACCCCGCCGAAGCGGGGTTGTGGTGTCAGCGCAAAGCCGATCAGCCCATGTGCAGGCCGCCGTTGACCGAGAAGTCGGCGCCGGTGGCGTAACCGCCCTCCTCGCTCGCGAGCCAGGCGATGATGGAAGCGATTTCGCTGGGCTCGCCCAGGCGCTTGACCGGCACGGTGGCGACGATCTTCTCGAGCACGTCGGGGCGGATCGCCTTGACCATGTCGGTGCCGATGTAGCCCGGGCTCACGGTGTTGACGGTCACGCCCTTGGTCGCGAGTTCCTGCGCCAGCGCCATCGAAAAGCCATGCATGCCGGCCTTGGCGGCCGAGTAGTTGGTCTGGCCGGCCTGGCCTTTTTCGCCGTTGACCGAGCTGATGTTGATGATGCGGCCCCAGCCACGCTCGACCATGTCGGGCACGACCTGCTTGGTCACGTTGAACATGGAGTCCAGGTTGGTGTTCATCACCGCGTCCCAGTCTTCCTTGCTCATCTTGAGGAACATGCGGTCCTTGGTGATGCCAGCGTTGTTGACCAGCACATCGATCGGACCATGCTCGGCCTTGGCCTTGGCAAAGGCCTCGACCGTGGAATCCCACTCGGCCACGTTGCCCACCGAGGCGTAGAACGTGAAGCCCAGGGCTTTTTGCTCGTCCAGCCACTTGTTGTAGTCACGGGTCGGTCCGCAGCCAGCGATGACCTTGAAGCCCTCCTGGTGCAGGCGCTGGCAAATGGCGGTACCGATACCGCCCATGCCGCCGGTGACGTAAGCAACTTTTTGACTCATGGTTGTCTCCTTTGTTATGAGTTCTGAGGGGTAAAAATCGTCAGACGCGCTCGAGGGCGAGCGACACGCCCATGCCGCCGCCGATGCACAGCGCGGCCAGGCCTTTGCTCACCTGACGGCGCTGCATTTCATGCAGCAAGGTCACGAGGATGCGGCAGCCCGAGGCGCCAATGGGGTGGCCGATGGCGATGGCGCCACCATTGACGTTGACCTTGAGGGGGTCGATGTCCAGTGCCTTGTTCACGGCGCAGGCCTGCGCGGCAAAGGCTTCGTTGAGTTCGAACAGGTCCACGTCCTGGGCTTTCCAGCCGGCGCGGGCCAGCGCCTTTTGCGAGGCGGGCACGGGGCCCATGCCCATCGTGGCAGGGTCCAGACCGGAAGTACCGAAAGCGGCAATGCGTGCCAGCGGCTTGAGGCCCAGGGCTGCTGCCTTCTTGGCCGTCATCACCACCACAGCGGCGGCGCCGTCGTTGATGCCAGAGGCATTGCCGGCAGTGACGCTGCCCGCCTTGTCGAAAGCCGGACGCAAACCCGCCAGCGCATCGGCCGTGGTTTTCTTGTTGATGTACTCGTCGGCGTTGAACACCAGCGGGTCGCCCTTCTTCTGGGGAATGACCACGTCAACGATCTCGTCCTTGAACTTGCCGGCGTCCTGGGCGGCCGCGGCTTTGCGCTGGCTGGCCAAGGCCAGTTCGTCCTGCATGTCGCGGGTGATGTTGTGCGCCTTGGCCACGTTTTCGGCAGTGATGCCCATGTGGTACTGGTTGTAGACGTCCCACAGGCCGTCCACGATCATGGTGTCGACCATGTTCCAGTTGCCCATGCGCATGCCGTCCCGGCTGCCCATCAGCACATGGGGCGAGGCGCTCATGTTCTCCTGGCCACCGGCGACCACGATCTCGCTGTCGCCCCAGGCCACAGCCTGCGCAGCCAGCATGACCGACTTGAGGCCCGAGCCACACACGGCGTTGATGGTCAGTGCCGGCGTTTCCTTGGCCACGCCGGCCTTCATCATGGCTTGGCGGGCCGGGTTCTGGCCGGCGCCTGCTGCCAACACCTGGCCCAGGATGACCTCGCCAATCTGGTCGCTTTGCAGACCAGCGCGGGCGATGGCCTCGCGGATGACGATGCTGCCCAGTTCCGGCGCGGCCACTTTGGCCAAGGAGCCTCCAAACTTGCCCACGGCGGTACGGGCCGCCGATACGATCACGATGTCTTCCACTTTGAGTCTCCTAGAAAAAAATCAGGCTTTCGCCTTCACGTAACGTCCGGGTGCAGGCTCGATGGCCTTGTACTTCACACCTTTTCCGTATGCTTTGGGGGCAGCAATCTGTTTGCCGGCATGCGTCTTGAGCCAGTCCGACCAATCGGTCCACCAGCTGCCCGGCAACTCTTTCGATCCTGCGATCCAATCGTTCACATCCTGCGGGAATTTGCCGTCCTCACGCAGCCAATGGCTGCGCTTTTTGGCCGCGGGCGGGTTGATCACACCCGCGATGTGGCCCGAAGCCCCCATGACAAAGCGTTTTTTGCCCGGCAACACCTGGGTGCTGGCATAGGCCCCACCAATCGGCACGATGTGGTCTTCGCGCGAGCCGTAGATGTAGACCGGCAACTTGAGCTTGCCCAGGTCGATGGCCTCGCCACAAACCTTGGCCTTGCCAGACTTGATCAGGTTGTTTTCCAGGTAGGTGTTGCGCAGGTACCAGGCGTAGAACGGGCCAGGCAGGTTGGTCGAGTCGCTGTTCCAGTAGAGCAGGTCGAACGGCGGGGGCGTCTCGCCCTTGAGGTAGTTGCCCACCACATAGTTCCAGACCAGGTCGTTGGGTCGCAAGAAACTGAAGGTGGACGCCAGATCCTGGCCCTTGAGCAAGCCACCTTGGCCCATCTGCATTTCACGGAACTTGACGAAGTTCTCGTCAATGAACACATCCAGGATGCCGGTGTCGGTGAAATCGATCAGCGTGGTCAGGAAGGTGGCGCTGGCCACTGGCTCTTCGCCGCGTGCGGCCAGCACGGCCAGCGCATTGGACAGGATGGTGCCGCCGACGCAAAAACCCAGTGCATTGATCTTGGGAGCCCCCGTGATCTCTTGCACCGTGGCGATGGCCTTGATCGCGGCTTGCTCGATGTAGTCGTCCCAGCGCTTGTCGGCCATGGCCGCATCGGGGTTGCGCCAACTCACCACAAAGGTGCGGTGCCCCTGGCTGACGGCGTAGCGGATAAAGGAGTTTTCAGGTTGCAGGTCCAGGATGTAGAACTTGTTGATGCAGGGTGGTACCAACAAGAAAGGACGCTCGTACACCTTGGCTGTAAGCGGCTTGTATTCGATGAGCTGGAAGAACTCGTTCTCGAAGACCACCGCACCTTCGGTGGTGGCCACATTCTTGCCGACCTCGAACAGGCTTTCGTCCGTCATGGACACATGGCCCTGCTGCATGTCGTGCACCAAGTTCTTGACGCCCTTGGCAATGCTTTCGCCCTGGGTGTCGATGGCCTTTTTCTGGGCCTCGGCATTGAACGCCAGGAAGTTGCTCGGTGCCGCTGCCGCCACCCATTGCTCCACAGCAAAGCGCACACGGCTGCGGGTCTTGGCGTCGGCGTCCACCGCGTCGGCCAAGCCCATCAGGGTGCGGGCATTGAGCAGGTAGACCGCAGCGTTGAAGGCCGCCAAGGGGTTGCTGTTCCAGGCTTCACCGGCAAAGCGGCGGTCCTTGATTTGCAAGCTGTTGTGCAGGCTCTGGTTCCAAATCTCGGCGGCATCCTTGAAGTACTGCGCCTGCAAAGCCTGCAGCTTGTCGGGGTGGAATTTCAAAGCCGGCATGGCTGCCGTGTCTTTGCCCAAGCCCCCCAGATCGATCGTCTGGAAATGCTGCATGGCCTGTGCAAAACCCTTGCCCAAATTTTGCTGAAAAGCCTCACCCATTTGGGTCCAGAATTGCGGGGCTGCGTCCATCGTGCTTGTCTCCTGTCCAGCCATGGGCTGTCATTTTTCGGTTTTGACAGTGTCTGTGATTTATTTGTCACCAAAATTACAAACGTTCATCACCATACCTGAAAAAAACATGTATCTCGTCGTGATTGCCTGGATTTATGTGGTCCTGATGATGAGCCTGACCGAGGCCTTTTCATCTCAGGGCTCTGTGCTCGGTGCCCTGGTGACCTTGGTGCTGTACGGCGTGCTGCCACTGGCCATCGTGGTCTATATCCTGGGCACACCTGCACGCAAACGGGCGCTGAAGCAGGCAGCGCAGGATGCTGCCCAAATCGCCCCCAAGAGCTCAGACGCGCCAGATGCAGGCGGCCATGCGCCCAGTGCTGCCGAGAACGGCAGCGTCACGCCGGTGCGAGAAGAACACCCCCGGCTGTGACACGGTGCACCACGGGGCCGAACCCTCGTTGCCGGCCACAGATGTCAGCCCCAGTTGCGCCAAGCGCCAGCGCGCCAGCGCGGGCAAGTCGGCCCACCAGCGCTCACCCGCACTGGGCCTGAAAGCGGCAGCCACCTCGGGGCGGTCTGGCCCGAAGGCCTGCCGCACTTCGGGCCCCACCTCAAAAGCGCTGGGGCCAATGCAGGGCCCCAACCAGGCCTGGGTCTGCTTGGCCACCGCGCCGCGCGCCGACAGCGCAGCCCACAAGGCTTCGAGCACCCCCACGCCGCCCTGCCCCGCCAAACCACGCCAGCCGGCATGGGCCGCCGCCACCCAGCGACCTTGCGTATCCCACAGCAACACCGGCAAGCAATCTGCCACCATGATGGTGCAGGCCAGGCCAGACGTGAAAGTGAAGCAGGCATCGGCCACCGCACCATCGGGCGTGTCGGGCATCAGTTCAATGACCTCCTGACCATGTACTTGCTTGAGGAACACGGGGCGCACACCCAGCGTGTGAGCCAACAGCTGGCGGTTGGCCTGAACGGCCTCGGGCACATCACCCACATGGTCGCCGAGGTTGAAGCTGTCCCAGGGTGTTGTGGAATGCCCCCCTGCGCGCGTGCTCATCCATGCCCCTAGCCCCTGCGGCAGGACAGGCGACAGATCGAAGGCGGACACAGGGGCCATCAGGATTCAAAGTCCGGGCAGTTCGAGGGCTGGGCCCTCTGGAAAGCAGGCAAAGCCATGCACGCCTCAAAGGCCGCCATGGTGCGCGGCAGGCCATCAAAGCTCACATGGAAGCGTTGACCGTTGAAGATTTGCGGCACCAAACAACAGTCGGCCAGCGTGGGCGCATCACCCCAGCAAAAGCGCCCTGCAGGCAACAGCGCCAACTGTTGCTCGAACGCCTCCAGTCCGCTGCGCACCCAGTGGCGGTACCAGGTGTTTTTCGCTTCTTCGCCTACACCCAGTTCCTTGACCAGGTACTTGAGCACGCGCAGGTTGTTGAGCGGGTGGATTTCGCAGGCAATGGCCTGCGCCAACGCACGCACCTGGGCGCGCCCCAGCGCATCGGGCGGCAGCAGCGGCGGTTCGGGATGGGTTTCGTCCAGGTATTCGATGATGGCCATCGATTGCGCCAGGTTGTGGCCATCGACCTCCAGATGCGGCACCAGCATTTCGGGCGCAACTTGCTGGTAAACAGCTTGCTTGTGCTCCCCCTTGACCAGGTGCACCGGCACATAGTCATAGCTCAGGCCCTTGAGTTCAAGGGCGATGCGCACGCGAAACGAGGCCGAGGAACGGAAGTAGTTGTAAAGCTTCATGCCGCAAGCATAAGGCGAAGACAGGGCCAGGTGGTCGCACTGTTGTCTAATCCGGTCATGCAGCACGATGCGCCCCCACCTCCACCGCTGCCTTGGCTTGCACCCGGGGATCCGTTCCCGCCGGTCGACCAGGCCTGGGATGGCAGCAGCCCTGCCCCCGGTCTGCTGGCGGCCGGCGCAGAGCTCGACGCCGATCAGCTGCTGCTGGCTTACCGGCAAGGCATTTTCCCGTGGTACAGCCCCGGACAACCTGTGTTGTGGTGGAGCCCCGATCCGCGCATGGTGCTGGAACCGCAGGCGTTCCGATGCCACCGCTCGCTGCGCCAATCGCTGCGCAATGGGCTTGCCCTGCCCGGCGCGGAACTGGTGTTTGACCGGGACTTTCCCCAGGTCATGGCCCGCTGCGCTGCGCAGCCCCGACCGGGACAGCAGGGCAGCTGGATCGTGCCGGCCATCGTGCGGGCCTACACCGAACTGCACCGGCGAGGCCTGGCCCACAGTGCCGAGCTTTGGCAGAACGGGGAACTCGTGGCCGGTCTGTACTTTGTGGCGCTGGGCCAAGCGGTGTTTGGCGAATCCATGTTCACAGCTGTGCGCGATGGCTCCAAGATGGCGCTGAGCCTGCTGGTCAGCGTGGCACGACACCACGGCGTGCCACTGATCGACTGCCAGCAAAACACGCGGCACCTGGCCTCGCTGGGGGCGGCGGAAATCCCGCGCGTCGAATTCGTCCCCAGGATGCAACAAGCCCAATCCAGACCCTCCATCGACTGGGCACGCGAAACCCTATACTGGGACGCATTGCATCCCACCGCCTCACCGTGACCCTGCTCCAGGACTTTCCCCTCCAGGCGATCCAGTTTTACGCGACCGCGCCCTACCCCTGCAGCTACCTGCCAGAGCGGCAGGCGCGCTCGCAAGTGGCCACGCCCAGCCATCTGATCCACAACGAAACCTATTCGGATCTGGTGGCCAAAGGCTTTCGACGCAGTGGCATGTTCACCTACCGCCCCTACTGCGACGGCTGCCAGGCCTGCATCCCGCTGCGCGTGCGGGTGGCGGACTTTCAGCCCAGCCGCAGTCAGCGCCGCAGCCAGACAAGGCACAGCGCGCTGCAGGTGCGTGTGATGAACCTGCACTTTGAGCAGGAACACTACGAGCTGTACCTGCGCTACCAGCACGGCCGCCACTCAGGCGGCGGCATGGACCACGACAGCGTGGACCAGTACGCGCAATTCCTGCTGCAAAGCCGTGTCAACTCCCGCCTGATCGAATTCCGCGAGCCAAGCAGCGGCACGCTCAAGATGGTCAGCATCGTCGATGTGCTCAACGACGGCATTTCGGCCGTCTACACCTTCTACGAACCCATGGATACCAGCGCAAGCTATGGCACCTATGGCGTGCTTTGGCAAATTGAGCAAGCGAGGCAGTTGAACCTGCCCCATGTGTACCTGGGGTATTGGATCGCGCAAAGTCCCAAGATGAATTACAAGGCCCAGTTCCAAGCCTGCGAGGTGCTGGTGCAGGGCATCTGGCAGCCCTGTGATCGCGCCGTTTGATTTCACGACATAAAATCAGTTTTTCTTTGAGCAGTTCCATGAGAAAAGCCGACCCCACCGCCCCAGCCACCCCGACCATCCAGGTGATCGAGCGCATGTTCACCTTGATCGATGTGCTTGCCAGCCGGGAAGAGGCCATCTCGCTCAAGGAAATCAGCGAGAAAACCGGCCTGCACCCCTCCACCGCGCACCGCATCCTGAACGACCTGACCGTGGGCCGTTTCGTGGACCGCCCCGAGGCGGGCAGCTACCGTCTGGGCATGCGCCTGCTGGAGTTGGGCAACCTGGTCAAAGGCCGCTTGAATGTGCGCGACGCGGCGTTGGCCCCCATGCGCGAATTGCACAAACTGATCCAGCAGCCAGTGAACCTGAGCATGCGCCAGGGCGACGAGATCGTCTACATCGAGCGCGCCTACAGCGAGCGCTCGGGCATGCAAGTGGTGCGCGCCATCGGTGCACGCGCGCCACTGCACCTGACGTCGGTGGGCAAACTTTTCCTGGCCGCTGACGACCCGGTACGGGTGCGGGCCTATGCCACACGCACGGGTCTGTCAGGCCACACACGCAACAGCATCACCACCTTGCCCGTGCTGGAGAGAGAACTGTCTCGCGTGCGGCAATACGGCATGGCGCGCGACAACGAAGAACTGGAGATGGGGGTGCGCTGCATTGCCGCCGGCATTTACGACGACCAGGACAAGCTGTTGGCAGGTTTGTCGATCTCGGCCCCTGCAGACCGGCTTGACGAGGAGTGGCTGGCCAAGCTGCAAACCACGGCAGACCAGATTTCGGTCTCACTGGGCCACAAACCCTCGCTGGGCTGATCTGACTTTTTGAAGGGCGTGCCCCGCTGGCCTGCAGGGCATCCAACGACTCAGCCCTGGCGAGCGGCGATGGTGGCGTGGTTGCCCAAGGTGGTGGCACGGTGGCCACCTTCCACCCAGCGGCGCACACGCTCGGCGTCCGCAATGCGGCTGAGCTTGCCGGCAGAGTCCAGGAACACCATGATGAGCTTGCGACCGGCCACATGGGCCTGCATCACCAAACACTGGCCCGCTTCAGAGATGTAACCTGTTTTTTGCAGACCAATGTCCCATTGCGGGCTCTTGACCAGTCGGTTGGTGTTGTTGTACTGCAGCGTGCGGTGGCCGACTTCGACCTCACGACCCGGTGATGTCGAAAGTTCGCGCAGCACCGGCTCTTTGTAAGCTGCAGCCACCAGTGTGGCCAGGTCTTGGGCGCTCGACTGGTTGCGGCTCGACAAACCCGTTGGTTCGACATAACGGGTATCGCGCATGCCCAGCACCTGAGCGCGGGCGTTCATGCGGCTGACAAAGGCATCCAGTCCACCAGGGAAAGTGCGGCCCAAGGCATGGGCAGCGCGGTTCTCGCTCGACATCAGGGCCAGGTGCAGCAGGTCGCCACGCGACAACACCGACCCCACGGCCAGACGCGAACGGCTGCCCTTTTCGGTATCGACATCGTCCTGGGTGATGGTAATGAGTTCGGAAGATGGCAGACGGGCTTCTGCAATCACCAGGCCAGTCATCAGCTTGGTGAGGGAGGCGATCGGCAGCACCGCCTGATCGTTCTTGCGCAGCAGCACTTCGTTGGTGTCCTGGTCAATCACCAGGGCCACACTGGAGCGCAGGTCCAGCGGATCGCTGGTGGTATGCAAGCCAGCCATCTGACCAAAAGACGGACGGGTCGCCACGACTGCCGCCGCTGCGGCAACGGGCGCAGCCTTGGCCGCTGTGCGCGCGACTTTCGCTGCACGGGTACGGGCCACAGGCTTGGCCGCATGGGCTTTCTGTGCGGTCACAGCCACGGTCCGCTTGGGGCCATTTTCGTTTTTGGCCAGCACCTGAGTTGCCAATGAAAGGCTGAGAAACACCCCTAAAAAAGACCCCATCAGCAGACGGGTCACAGGGCTCAGACGGTGGGCAAGACGGGTGGTGGACATGCAGAAAAGCTGACAAATTTAAGAAAACTACGATTAGTGTACACGCCAAAAAAAAGTCGCGCAAGATCAATCACTTGCGCGACTTCATTGAAGAACCATCACAGGTCCTTCAGGCACCACTCAACCTTGGGCTGCGACCCGGTCGGCCTTGCTTTGGAGCTTGTTCAAGGCGCTCAGGTAGGCCTTGGCAGAAGCCACCACGATGTCAGGATCGGCCCCCACACCGTTGACCACACGGCCACTGTTTTGCAGGCGCACGGTCACCTCACCCTGGCTCTCGGTGGAGCCACTGATGGCGTTGACCGAATACAACACCATTTCGGCACCGCTTTGGACATGCGATTCAATGGCCTTGAGCGAAGCGTCCACCGGGCCGTTGCCCGTGGCCTCGCTTTTGACCTCTTTGCCATCCACCGTGAACACGATGCTGGCCTGGGGCTGTTCGCCGGTTTCGCTGTGCTGGGCCAGCGAAACAAAGCCGTACTGCTCTTTCTCGCTGGTCACGCTTTCGTCGCTGACCAGGGCCAGAATATCTTCGTCAAAAATCTCGCTCTTGCGGTCGGCCAGTTCCTTGAACTTGGCAAACGCCAAGTTGATCTCGCTTTCGCTGTCCATCGACACGCCGAGTTCTTGCAGGCGCTGCTTGAAGGCATTGCGGCCGCTGAGTTTGCCCAGCACGATCTTGTTGGCGCTCCAGCCCACGTCCTCGGCGCGCATGATCTCGTAAGTGTCGCGCGCCTTGAGCACGCCATCCTGGTGAATGCCCGAGGCGTGCGCAAAGGCGTTGGCGCCCACCACGGCCTTGTTGGGCTGCACCACAAAGCCAGTGGTCTGGCTGACCATGCGGCTGGCGGCCACGATGTGCTGGGTGTCAATACCCACATCCAGCCCAAAGTAATCGCGGCGGGTCTTGACCGCCATGACCACTTCCTCGAGCGAGCAATTGCCAGCACGCTCGCCCAAGCCGTTGATGGTGCATTCCACCTGGCGGGCGCCACCAACCTTGACCCCGGCCAACGAGTTGGCCACGGCCATGCCCAAGTCGTTGTGGCAATGCACCGACCAGATGGCCTTGTCGGAATTGGGCACCTTTTCGCGCAAGCTCTTGATGAAGTTACCGTACAGCTCGGGGATGGCGTAACCCACGGTGTCGGGAATGTTGATGGTGGTGGCACCTTCAGCGATCACCGCTTCGACCACACGGGCCAGGAAGTCGATCTCGCTGCGGTAACCGTCCTCGGCGCTGAATTCGATGTCGCCACACAGGTTGCGGGCAAAACGCACCGACTGTTTGGCTTGCTCCAGCACCTGGTCCGGGCTCATGCGCAGCTTCTTCTCCATGTGCAATGGCGATGTGGCGATGAACGTATGGATGCGCCCACTGTTGGCCCCCTGCAGGGCCTCGGCGGCACGCGAAATGTCGCGGTCATTGGCGCGCGAGAGCGAGCAGATGGTGGAGTCCTTGATGGCATTGGCAATGGTCTGCACCGCCTCGAAATCACCGTTGGAGCTGGCTGCAAAACCGGCTTCGATGACATCCACACGCAGGCGCTCCAGCTGGCGGGCGATGCGCAGCTTCTCGTCGCGGGTCATGGAAGCGCCGGGCGACTGTTCGCCATCGCGCAAGGTGGTGTCAAAAATGATGAGTTTGTCAGCCATGTTCACTCCTGGATGTGTCGACCGCAGCTTCTAAAGCGTCAAAGCAAAAGGCCCGCTGCGGGTGCATACGGGCCTTTTGGAAAATGTGTGCGTGCGCTACATGTCCCGCCCGTGAGGCGTGAGTAGTAGGGCCAGCGCAATGCGGTTCATGCAGATAAATGTAGCACAGAAAAACAGCCCAGGTGTCGCCAGGCTTACTGATGCAAACCCCGCTCGTCAGGCTCGTCGGTCGAGGTGCTGATCACGCTGGCATGCTGTCCCTTGAAGCGGCGCAGGCCGTACAGCACATAACCGCTCAGGCCATACAGCACAAACAGACCGAACAACACGGCTGGCGGGTGGATGTTGATGATGGCGATCACCAGGGCAATCAACACCACGACAGCGAAAGGAACGCTCTTCTTGAAGTGCACATCCTTGCCGCTGTAAAACGGCACATTGGTCACCATGGTCAGCCCGGCATACAAGGCGATGGCAAACATAGGCCATGACTGCGTGGAACCAGCGATTTCAGCGTCGGTCATGATCCAAATGAACCCCGTCACAAGGGCTGCCGCCGCAGGCGAAGGCAGACCTTGGAAATAGCGCTTGTCCACCACGGCGGTGTTGACATTGAAGCGCGCCAGACGCAGCGCAGCGCAGGCGCAGTACACAAAGGCGGCAATCCAGCCCCAGCGACCGAGCCCTTTGAGGGCCCATTCGTAGGCGATCAGCGCCGGTGCGGCGCCAAACGACACCATGTCGGCCAAGGAATCCATTTGTTCGCCGAACGCACTCTGGGTGTTGGTCATGCGGGCCACGCGGCCATCCAGGCTGTCGAGCACCATGGCGCAAAACACGCCGACGGCGGCCAGGTCAAAACGCTGGTTCATTGCCATGACGATGGCGTAGAAGCCGCCAAACAGAGCGGCCAAGGTGAACAGGTTGGGCAGGATGTAAATGCCTTTGCGGGGCTTGCGCGCCGCCGACTCCTGATCCGACTCGAATTCGTGGTCCATCGTGTTCCCTTTGTAGGTGCCGTCCGCAACAGCTTGCCGTGGCACATCGGAGCGAGTGTATGACAACACCTCGCCAAAGATGAAAAAAGGCCACCGCAGTGGCCTTTTCGCAGAGACAGCCTGACGGCTGCCCAATCAGTTGCGGGTCTGGTCGACCAGCTTGTTCTTGGCGATCCAAGGCATCATGGCGCGCAGCTGGCTGCCCACCACTTCGATGCTGTGGTCAGCGGTGTTGCGGCGGCGGGCCGTCATGCTCGGGTAGTTCAGGCGACCTTCCTCGATGAACATCTTGGCGTAGTCACCGTTCTGGATGCGCTTGAGGGCGTTGCGCATGGCTTTACGGGACTCGTCGTTGATCACTTCGGGACCGGTCACGTACTCACCGAACTCCGCGTTGTTGGAGATCGAGTAGTTCATGTTGGCGATGCCGCCTTCGTAGATCAGGTCAACGATCAGCTTGAGTTCGTGCAGGCACTCGAAGTAAGCCATCTCGGGCGCGTAGCCGGCTTCCACCAGGGTCTCGTAGCCCATCTTGATCAGTTCAACCGCGCCACCGCACAGAACGGCTTGCTCGCCGAACAGGTCGGTTTCGGTCTCTTCTTTGAAGTTGGTCTCGATGATGCCGGCCTTGCCGCCACCGTTGGCCATGGCGTAGCTCAGGGCCAGGTCACGGGCCTTGCCGGACTTGTCCTGGTGCACGGCCACCAGGTGGGGCACGCCGCCACCCTGGGTGTAGGTGTTGCGCACGGTGTGGCCGGGTGCCTTGGGCGCGACCATCCAAACGTCCAGATCGGCGCGGGGCACGACCTGGTTGTAGTGCACGTTGAAGCCGTGGGCGAAGGCCAGGGACGCGCCCTTCTTCAGGTGGGGTTCGATGTCGCGGTAGACGGCAGCGATGTTTTCGTCAGGCAGCAAAATCATCACAACGTCGGCAGCAGCCACGGCATCGTTGACTTCAGCCACGTTCAGGCCGGCCTTGCCAACCTTGTCCCACGAAGCGCCGCCCTTGCGCAGGCCGACCACGACCTTGACGCCGCTGTCGTTCAGGTTCTGGGCGTGGGCATGGCCCTGGCTGCC
>JACCDU010424437.1_pt1 | contig 14824 bp, 15 predicted proteins | sample 7446081 | NCBI WGS metagenome assembly JACCDU01 (sample SAMN15323447, study PRJNA562643) | freshwater metagenome | isolation source: river surface water | place: USA:Blue River Watershed | collected 2017-08-17
CGGCGAACCGGGCTAAGTGCTTGATTTATATGGGGTGGCTAATGGGACTCGAACCCACGACAACCAGAATCACAATCTGGGACTCTACCAACTGAGCTATAGCCACCGCAGAGATGGAATTATAGCCCGAAGCTCAGCGCTTTTCGTTGGTGTCGGCGCTTTTCTGTGGCGAAATCAGAATTTCGGCTTTGTATTGCTTTTTCAAGGCCGACAGGTACGCCTGAATTTCGGCTTGGCCCCAGAGCTGGGCGAATTGGCGGCGGGTCTGGGCAGCTTGTTCGGCCGATTGCGCTTCGCGCGGCACGATCTTGCCCACACGCACCACGGCGTAACCTTCTGCCCCGAGATCGACACCGACCAAGGCGGGCAGCTTGGCGGGGTCGGCCCGCAGCGCAGCATCCACCAAGGCCTGGGGCTGTGATTGCAACTGGTCACGCGAGACCACCACGCTCTGCCCCAAAGACGCGGTCTCGGCCTGGGCCTTCAGCGCTTCGAGTCGGGCCTGGCCTTCGGCGCGGGCCAGTGCCATCGAGCGGTTTTGCACAAACTGCTTGCGCACCTCGTCACGCACCTCGGCCAGCGGACGCACCACCGACGGGTAGTGCTTAACGATGCGCGCTGACACCAAGGTGTTGGCACCGATTTCGATGGCTTCGGTGTTGCGGTTTTTGTTGACCGAATCCTCCGAGAACAGTGCCTGCAGCACTTTGGCGTTGGCCAGTTCGGCAGGCACGCCAGCACCGGGCAGGCGTGTCACGCCTTTGGCCTGCTTGAGCGTCAGCTTGAGCTTGTCGGCCACGGGTTTGAGGGCGTCCGCCTGCTCGTAAACCCCGTTGCTGAAGCTGTCGGCCAGTTCAGCAAATTTGCGCTGCGCCTGCTGCTTGCGCAGATCGGCTTCGAGTTGCGGCCGCATGGCTTCGAAGCTGGGGGCCTTGGGGGCTTTGATGCCGGTCAGCTGAATGATGTGGAAGCCGAATTCAGACTCGACCAAGGGGCTGATCTCCCCTGCTTTCATGCCAAACACAGCGTCTTCAAAAGGCTTGACCATGGCACCACGGGCAAAGAAATCGAGATCGCCGCCCTTTGCGGCAGAACCAGGGTCTTGCGAGTGCTTGCGGGCGACTTCAGCAAAGGTTTTCGGGGCTTTTTGCACCTGTGCCAGCAGCGCCTCGGCCTGTACACGCGCCTTGTCACGCTCAGCCGCTGGTGCATCTTTGGGGGCATTGATCAGGATGTGGCTCGCACGACGCTGTTCCTGCCCGGCCAAGCGCTGCAAATTTTGTTCGTAATAGGTTTTCAGGTCCTGCTCGGGCAGGGTGATCGAAGCCATCAGGCTGATGCTGTCCAGCACCAGGTATTCCACATCGGCCGATTCGACGGAACGGAAGCGCTCTGCGTTCTCTTTGTAGAACCCTTCCAGGTCGGCATCGCTGACCTGGACCTTGGCGCCAAAGTCCTTGGCAGCGAATTTTTGGATCTGAATTTCTCGGCGCTGCAGGTAAGCCTGTAAAGCAGCATCGGTTTGCTTGCTCAGCGGCAATGCAGAAGCCTGCAGCGGGGCCAGCACCTGCCGGCTCGACAGGTCTTGGCGCACGCGGCTTTCGAACATCTCAGGCGACATGCCCTGGCTGGCTGCCAGCTGGCGGTAGCGCTCCATGTCCAGCTTGCCATCGGGACCACGCAGGCCTGCGATCGCCGGGTTTTGCTGCAGGTCACGTGCCAGACGCGCATCGCTGGTGATCAGCAACTGTTTTTGCGCAGCCACGGCCAGCACGCGTTCATTGACCATTTGCTCCAGCGTGGCCAGACGGGCTTGCTGCGAATCGAGCAATTTCGGATCGACGGTGGGCATCTGGGCGCGGATGCGGTCGACCTCGCGCTTGTGGGCATCGTCCCATTCCTGCTGGGTGATCTTTTGACCATCCACTTCAGCCACCGCAGCGGCTTTGTCGGTAAAGCGGCTGTAGCCCTCGATGCCGAACATCACAAAGGACGGAATCACCAGCAGGAACAACAGCCCCATCATGATCTTGGAGTTGTTGCGGACGGTATCGAACATGGCGCTCTCTCGATGAAAAAAAAGGCGAACAACTTGTTCGCCTTGCCGTGGGGGTGGTGGGTGCTGACGGGCTCGAACCGCCGACCCGCGCCTTGTAAGGGCGCTGCTCTACCAACTGAGCTAAGCACCCCACCTGAAAACACGAAACTTGTTCAATGTATCTGGTGGATTTTAGCCTTGATTCCACCCCGTTTATGCAGAACCGCTCGTTTTTCAGATCAGCGAGGCAATGGCTTTGCCCACATCGCTGGTCTGGCCCGTGCCGCCCAGATCGGGCGTGCGCGGTGCACCGCTGCCCGGTTGCAGCATCTTTTCAATGGCTGCCAGCACCGCATCGTGGGCGTCCTTGTGCCCCAGGAACTCCAGCATCATGGCGCCGCACCAGATCTGGCCAATCGGGTTCGCAATGCCTTTGCCAGCAATGTCGGGGGCCGAACCGTGGACCGGCTCGAACAGCGAGGGGAACTTGCGGTCCGGGTTCAGGTTGGCGCTGGGTGCGATGCCAATGGTGCCGGTGCAGGCCGGTCCCAGGTCGGACAGGATGTCGCCAAACAGGTTGCTGGCCACCACCACGTCAAAGAAGTCGGGGCGCTGCACAAAGTGGGCGGTCAGGATGTCGATGTGGAACTTGTCCAGGTTCACACCGGGGTAGGCCTTGGCCATTTCGGCCACGCGCTCGTCCCAGTACGGCATGGTGATGGCGATGCCGTTGGATTTGGTGGCGCTGGTCAGGTGCTTCTTGGGGCGCGACTGCGCCAGCTCGAACGCGAACTTGAGCACGCGGTCCACGCCCACGCGGCTCATCACGGTTTCCTGCATCACGATCTCGCGCTCGGTGCCGTTGAACATGCGACCACCCACAGCCGAGTACTCGCCTTCGGTGTTTTCACGCACGATGTACATGTCGATCTCACCGGGCTGGCGCGGGCTGCCGTCTTTGCGCACCACCGGCGCAATGATGCCGGGCATCAGGCGCGCGGGGCGCAGGTTGATGTACTGGTCGAACTCGCGGCGGAACAGCAGCAGCGAGCCCCACAGCGACACATGGTCGGCAATCTTGTCGGGCCAGCCCACCGCGCCGAAGTAGATGGCATCGTGGCCGCCGATCTGTTCTTTCCAGTTGTCGGGCAACATCTTGCCGTGTTTCTCGTAGTAGTCCCAGCTCGAAAAATCGAAATGGTCGAACTGCAGGTCGATGCCGAACTTGCGGGCCGCGGCGTCGAGCACGCGAATGCCTTCGGGCATCACTTCCTTGCCAATGCCGTCTCCGGCGATGACGGCGATGCGGTGTTTCTTGCTCATGGGGAACTCCTTGTTTGTTCAGACATTCAGGGGTGGAAAAAATTCAGGGCCTGCGCCAGCACTTGCTCAGGCTGCTCCTCGGCCAGATAGTGCCCACAGGGCACGGACTGCCCCGTCACCTGGGTGGCACGTTCGCGCCACAGCGCCAGCACATCGAAGCAGCGCCCGACGGCACCATGCTCCCCCCACAGCACATGCAGCGGCTGCGTCAGGCGGCGCCCGGCCTGCACATCCAGGCGGTCGTGCTCCAGGTCGATGGTGGCGCTGGCGCGGTAATCCTCGCAAATCGATGTGCCCGTGCCAGCGATGGCTGCACAGCGTTCGTATTCGGCCAGCGCCTCGGACGTGAACGGTGCCAGCCCCGCATGCCGCCCGCCCATCACGCTGCGCACATAGCGCACCGGGTCGCTGTCGATCAGCGCTTCCGGCAAGGGGGCCGGCTGGATCAAGGCAAACCAGTGCCAGTATGCCCGCGCAAAAGCCTCGCTGGTGTAGGCGTACATGGCCAGCGTGGGGGCGATGTCGAGCAGCATCACGCGCCCCACCGCCTGCGGATGGTCCACCGCCAGGCGGTGCGCCACGCGTGCGCCTCGGTCGTGGGCCAGCACATCGAATCGTTCAAACCCGTGCGCCCGCATCACGGCCATGGCGTCCAGCGCCATCTCGCGCTTGCTGTGGTTCAGGTGCTGCGCGTCGGCTGCGGGACGCGACGAGTCACCGTAGCCGCGCAAGTCCATCAGCACCACCCGGTGGCGTGCCGCCAGGGCCGGGGCCACGGCATGCCACATGGCCATGCTTTGCGGGTGCCCGTGCAGCAACAGCAAGGCCGGCCCCTGGCCGGTCGCCCTGGAGTGCAATTGCACGCCATCGCGTGCCACGGTGAGGGTTTCAAAATGCGCCAGCATGGGTACAAGCTTAAAGCCCATTTGAGAAATAATCTGGCAATCCATTATTTCCAAAGAGGCAACAATTGGAACGCAGCGATCTAGAACTCGTGCTGGCCGTGCAAACGCACGGCACCCTGGCCAAAGCCGCACAGTCCCTGCAGCTCACGCCCCCCGCCGTCACCAAGCGGCTGGCGGCGCTGGAGGCGCAATTGGGTGTGCGCCTGTTCCAGCGCACCACGCGCCGCGTCAGCCCCACCACCGAGGGCCATGCACTGTGCGAACGCGCGCGGCAGTTGCTGCAGGGCTTTGCCGCCCTGGAAGAAGAGTTGCGCGAACACCAGAACAAGCCCTCAGGGCCGGTGCGCATGGTGTGCAGTTTCGGCTTTGGCCGCCTGTGGCTGGGGCCGGCACTGGCCGACTTCCAGACGCTCTACCCCGATGTGCAGATCGAGCTGCAGCTGACCGAGCGGTTGCCCCACCTGTCCAGCGAAGGCTTTGACGCCGCCGTCTGGCTGTGGAACCCGCCCGCCCACGTGGCCGCCGAATGGATTTCGCGCAAACTCGCGCGCAACCAGCGGGTGCTGGTGGCCTCGCCCCGCTATGTGCAGGCACACGGCGCCCCCGCCACGCTAGAAGAACTGGCCCGACACCCTTGCCTGCTGGTGCGCGAAAACGGTGGCGACACTGGCCAGGGCCAGCGCTTTGACCAATGGCACCTGCGCCGCGCAGGCCAGGCGCGCAGTGTGCCCGTCGGGGTCAGCGGCCCGCTGTCGAGCAACTCCGGTGAAATGGTGCGCGACTGGTGCGTGGCCGGCCACGGCATCATGCTGCGCAGCCTGTGGGACGTGGCCAGCCTGCTGGCCTCGGGCGAGCTGGTGCAGGTCCTGCCCGACTACGCCATGCACGAGGCCGATGTGCACTGGCTTGCGCCCTACCGAGCGCAGATGCCGCTGCGCCTGCGCTTGCTGCAGGAGTTTTTGGCCAACCGCTTTGCAGGCGAACCCTGGAAACAGCTCAGCGCGAGGCCGGAGCCGTCGGCCCCGTCCGCACCACGAGGCTGACCCCCACGGCCGTGATGGCCGTGCCCAGCAGGGTCACCGCGGTGATCTGTTCGTCAAACAGCCCCCAGGCGATCAACGCCGTGGTGGGGGGCACCAGGTACATCAGGCTGGCCACCGTGGCCGCCGCGCCGCGCTGGATCAAGAGGTACAGCAGCGACGAACCGCCCAGTGTCAGCCCCAGCACCGACCAGGCCATGGCCCCCATGAGCTGGCCATTCCACTGCATGCCTTCGGGTTCCAGCCAGGCCAGCGGCAGCGTCACCGCCGCGGCGGCCAGCAACTGCACCGTGTTGGCGGAGCGCACATCGCAGGGCTGCACAAAGCGTTTTTGGTACAGCGTGCCGGTGGTGATGGCCAACAAAGCCCCCACGGCAAACGCCATGTTCAGCGGCGTCACATGGTCCAGCGGTGTGCCCAGGGTCAGCTTGCGCCAGACCACCATCAGCAGTCCGGCAAAGCCCAGCAACAAACCCAGCCATTGGCGACGCGACACACTCGGCTGCCCCTGCCCCGCCGCCACGGTGGACAGCCAGACCGCGGTGAGCACCGGCTGGATGCCCACGATCAGCGAGGACAGGCCCGAGCCCATGCCCGCCTTGACCGCCGCCCAGACCCCGCCCAGGTAACCCGCATGCATCAGCATGCCCGTGACCGCCAGATGCAGCCACTGCGTGCGGTCACGCGGCCAGGCCACACGGGCCAGCAAGATCCAGGGCAGGAAACACAGGATGGAGAAGAAGTAGCGCCAAAGCAGGAAGGTGAATGGCGGGGCATACGGCATGCCATAACGGGCCACGATGAAGCCGGTGCTCCAGATCAGCACGAACACCGCTGGCATGGCCCGCACCCAGGGGCTGGGTGCGCCCGCAGGGGTCATTTCACGCGGGCGCGGATTTCGGGCAGCGCTTTTTGCATGTAATAAACCATGGACCAGACGGTCAGCACGGCGGCGGCCCAGATCAGCACGTCGCCCCAGGCACGGGTGTCGATCAGACCCAGCAAGCGACCGTCAAACAGCAAGAAGGGAATGGCCACCATCTGCACCGTGGTCTTGAGCTTGCCCACCATGTGCACCGCCACGCTCTTGCTGGCGCCGATCTGCGCCATCCATTCGCGCAAGCTGGAAATGGCGATCTCGCGCCCGATGATGACAAGTGCCACCAGCACATGCACCCGGTTCATGTGCACGAGGATCAGCAACGAGGCGCAGACAAGGAATTTGTCGGCCACCGGGTCCAGAAAGGCGCCGAAGGCCGAGGTCTGGTTGAGCTTGCGTGCCAGGTAGCCGTCCAGCCAGTCGGTCACCGCAAACAGCACGAACATGGCGGTGGCGATTTCGTTGCGCGCCATGTCGCCCAGACCCGGCAGGTAATACACCCCGACGATGAGCGGAATCGCAACAATGCGCGTCCAGGTCATGAGCGTGGGAATGGTCCAAAACATGGTCCGATTGTGCACCAAGCACATAGCGCTTCGCTGACACCGACGCGAAGCGCTGACAGGCCGTTCAGTGCAGCGCCTGGTAGATCGCCTCGGCCAGCTCCGGCGAGATGCCGTCCACCGCCGCCAGGTCTTCCACGCTTGCGCCTTCCACCCCACGCACACCCCCAAAACGCTGCAACAGCCGCGCCCGCTTGCGCGGTCCGATGCCGGGAATGTCCTCCAGCCGGCTGCCGCCCACCCGCACCTTGGCGCGAGCGGCGCGCATGCCGGTGATGGCAAAGCGGTGCGCCTCGTCACGGATGTGGGCCACCAGCATCAGCGCGGCCGAGTCCTTGCCCAGGTAGACCTTTTCGCGGCCATCGGCAAACACCAGCTCCTCCAGACCCACCTTGCGGCCCTCGGCTTTTTCAACACCGACGATGCGCGACAGATCCAGCCCCAGGTCGGTGAACACCTCCCGGGCCATCGCCACCTGCCCTTTGCCGCCGTCGATCAGCACCACATCGGGCAAGCGGGCCGAGCCTTCGCTCGTCCCGTCCTGGGTGCGCAGCACCTCGGCCAGCTTGCTGTAGCGGCGCTGCAGCACCTGGCGCATGGCGGCATAGTCGTCGCCAGGGGTGATGCCCTCGATGTTGTAGCGGCGGTATTCGCTGCTTTGCATCTTGTGCTGGCGAAACACCACGCAAGACGCCTGCGTCGCCTCGCCCGCGGTGTGCGAAATGTCGAAACACTCGATGTGCAAAGCATCCAGGTCGTCTGGCGCCAGGTCCAGCGCTTCCACCAGGGCGCGCGTGCGGGCTTGCTGCGAGCCCTCCTCGGCCAGCAGACGCGCCAGTTGCAGGTCGGCGTTTTTCTCGGCCATTTCCAGCCAGGCGCGTCGGTGCTCACGGGGTTGGTGCACGGCGGTGATCTTGACGCCGGTTTGTTCGCTCAGTGCGGCGATCAGCGCCTTGTCCACCGGGCTGCTCACAATCAGCAGCGGCGGCACCGGCACCCCAATGTAGTGCTGGGCCAAAAAGGCTTCGAGCACCTGCACCTCGATCGGCCGGGCAGTTTCACCTTCTTCGAGCGCCTGCACATCCTGCGCATCCTGCACATGGGTCGGAAAGTACGGCCGGTCGCCCAGGTGCCGCCCGCCGCGCACCATGGCCAGGTTCACGCAGGCGCGACCGCCTTGCACCCGCACCGCCAGGATGTCGGCATCGGTGTCGCTTACCGTATCCACAGACTGCTGGTGCAGCACCTTGGACAGTGCGGCCAGCTGGTTGCGCACCTCGGCAGCCTGCTCGAATTCGAGCTTGTCGGCGTGCGCCATCATGCGTGTTTCCATCTCGCGCATCAGGCCCGTGGTCTCGCCACGCAAAAACTGCTCGGCATGGCGCACATCGGCCTGGTAGGCCTCGGGGCTGATGAGGTTGACGCAAGGCCCCGAACAACGCTTGATCTGGAACAGGAGACAAGGCCGGGTGCGGTTGGCAAACACCGTGTCTTCGCACGTGCGCAGACGAAACACCTTTTGAATGAGCTGGATCGACTCCTTGACCGCCCAGGCGCTCGGAAACGGGCCAAAGTACCGGTGCTTTTTCTCCACCGCCCCCCGGTAATACGCCACACGGGGAAAGGTTTGCGGCTCGGGCGCGCCGTCCACGGCTTTCAAAAACAGCGTGCCGTTGCCCGTGAGCTTCAGGTAGGGGTAAGTCTTGTCGTCCCGGAACAGGATGTTGAAGCGCGGGTTCAGCGTCTTGATGAGGTTGTTTTCCAGCAGCAGCGCTTCGGCTTCGGAACGCACCACCGTGGTTTCCATGCGGGCGATCTTGCTGACCATGTGCCCGATGCGTGTGCCGCCATGGTCCTTCTGGAAATAGCTCGACACCCGGCGCTTCAGGTTCAGCGCCTTGCCCACATACAGCAGCTGGTCCTGCGCATCAAAGTAGCGGTACACCCCCGGCAAGGCGGGCAAAGCGGCCACTTGGGCCAACAAAGCCTGGCGCGCGGGGTCTTGTGCCTCGGTCAAAACGGTCTCGGTCATGGGCGGGTGTTGGCCTGTCGCGGCTGAATGTGGCTGCGCAACCAGTGCGCGAATTCGTCTTCGCTCAGGTCGCCGGCAGCCAGAGAAAAAATGGTGAGTGTGGCATCGACTTGTGTAGTCACCAAGCGGTGGCCGTTGAGCCCCAGAAACAAACCCGTGGCCAAAAACGCCGCACGCTTGTTGCCGTCAGCAAACGCATGGTTACGGATCAAAGCAAAACCATAGGCCGCGGCCAGCGCCGCCACATCGGGCTGGCCATAGGCCAACAACTGATGCAGGCGGGCCAGCGCAGACTCCAACAGACCTTCATCGCGCAAGCCCGGCAAGCCACCGTGCTCGGCCAAACTTTCGTCGTGCAGCAACTCCAGCGCACGGCGGCTCAGAAATCGGCAGCTCATTTGGCCAGCTGGTGGAAGGTGTCGCGGTACTCGCGCATGAACTCACGGCCCAGGGCCAGCTCGTCCTCTAACGAGGGGTCATAAGGCGAAAAGTTGAGCCCATTGGCCGCCTCGGTCACAAACACCGTGTCGCCCTTTTCCAGCTTGAGCTTGGCCAACAGCTCCTTGGGCAAAATCACGCCGACGGAGTTGCCGATCTGGGTCAGTTTGAGTGCAGTCATGGCGGGCCTCATGTTTTAACGGTTGTTATATTAACGGCTTCCGACACGGCGACAATCACCCCCCATGCAAAACGGCCAACTCTGGGACATTTTCTGCACCGTCATCGACAACCACGGCGACCTGGGCGTGTGCTGGCGCCTGACGCGCCAGCTGCAGGGCGCCGGGCAGCGCGTGCGCCTGTGGGTGGACGACGCCTCGGCTCTGGCCTGGATGGCCCCGACCGCTGCGCAGGAACCCGACATTGAAGTCAAAGCCTGGGCGCAAGCCAGCGACCCCGCCACCCTGACCGCCCTGCCCCCGGCCGATGTCTGGGTTGAAGCCTTTGGCTGCGAAGTCCCCCAAGCCTTTGTGGCCCATGCTGTGGCCAGCCGCAGCCAGCAGCCTGCGTGGATCAACCTCGAATACCTGAGCGCCGAAGACTGGGTGCCCCGCATGCACGGCCTGCCATCGCCTGTGATGAGCGGCCCAGCCAAGGGCTGGACCAAGCGCTTTTTCTACCCCGGCTTCACGCCCCAGACTGGCGGCCTGCTGCGCGAGGCCGACCTGCTGGAGCGCCAGCAAGTCTTTGACCCGATCAAACGTTCGGCCTGGCGCCAGCGCCACGCCCCGCAGTTGCAACCGGGCGGGCGGCTCATCAGCCTGTTTTGCTACGAACCCACTGCCCTGCCCCAGCTGCTGCAACAACTGGTGGGCACCCCAGACCACCTGCTTGTCACCCCCGGCCGCCCACTGGCCGCCGTGCAGCAGGCGCTGGCGGGCATGGCAGCACACCTCAGCTGGAGCGCCCTGCCCTACACCGACCAGAACGGCTTTGACGAGATGCTCTGGGCTTGCGACCTGAACTTTGTGCGCGGGGAAGATTCGCTGGTGCGCGCCCTGTGGGCGGGTCAACCCTTTGTCTGGCACATCTACCCGCAACACGACAACGCCCACCACGACAAGCTGGAAGCGTTTTTGGATTGGATGCAGGCACCGGAAAGCCTGCGGCAGTTTCACCGGGTGTGGAATGGGGTTGAGGCTGGCCAGCTGCCTGAACTCAACCCGGAGACCCTGATAACTTGGACAGCCTGCGCACAGGCATCTCGTCAACAACTGCTGAGCCAACGTGATCTGCTCACCCAACTGATCACTTGGGGAACAACCACATGTTCAAGAGCGTGAGGCTATCTCTCCGCTGACACATGCAGTGTGATGCTAGAAAAATGGTGCGATGAGGTTCACTCGAACACACAGACCCATTATTCGGGCCGATGGCAAACCGCTTCGATGTTGTTGCCCTCTGGGTCAATGACAAACGCGCCGTAATAGTTTGCGTGGTAGTCAGGACGAAGACCTGGGGCTCCGTTGCCTTTTCCACCTGCTGCGATGGCCGCTGCATAGAAAGCATCCACTTGTGCTCGATTCGCGGCATGCCATGCCAGATGGCATCCAGACGTAGCAGGTGGGCCGCCGTACGGAGACGGACCGTCAATGAACCAAACATCCGCCTTTTTGCCGTCAGGCTCGGAGGTGTCAGGGTACGCAAACCCAAGAACATTGGCACCAAAGTAGCCTTCGGCGCATACGCTGTAGCCCAATGGCGCCAGCGCAACGCTGTAGAACGCTTTGGTACGGGCAATGTCTTTGACGCGAAATGTCATGTGGTCAAGCATGTGAAGCACTCCTTTTTAGATTCAAAAATTACCACCATAGTGTTGCATATCAAGTGGTACACCTGTTGAACTGCCTCTTCAAAATATGCTCCGATAATCCCGCCCCATGACCCTCATCGACACCCTCTTCCCCTTGGGCTGGCAGCACTACCTGCTGGGCGGCCTCACCATTGGCGCTGGCGTGGCGCTGCTTTACCTGTGCAACGGCTGGGTCGGCGGCATGAGCAGCGTGTTCTCCAGTTCCTGGTCGTACCTGCTCAAGCGCCCGTTTTTTCAGCAGCCGCGATTTCTCGAAACGCGCCAATGGCGTCTGGTCTACGCCTTGGGCGTGGTGCTGGGCGCGTTGGTCTGGCGCTATGCCCTGGCGGGCGGGCAGGCGCAACACACCAGCGTGCCCACCTGGCAACTGCTGGCAGGTGGTTTTCTGGCGGGCTATGGCGCCCGGCTGGGCAATGGTTGCACCTCGGGCCACGGCATTTGCGGGCTGGGCTCGCTGCAACTGCCCTCGCTGGGCGCAGTGCTGACTTTCATGGCCACCGCTTTCCTCACTGCCAACCTCATGGCCTGGAGCCTCGCATGAACCCGCACACCCTGACCCTGCCCAAAGCCCTCGTCACGCTGGTGGCGGGTGCGCTGTTTGGTTTTGGCCTGTCGGTGGCCACCATGGTCCAGCCCGAGGTGGTGCTGGGCTTTCTGCGTTTTCAGGATTGGGGCCTGATGCTGGTCATGGGCGGCGCGGCCGGTCTGGCCATGCTGGCTTACAAAGGCTTTCCGCGCTGGCTGAAGCAGCCGCTGCTGTGCGGGCAGTTCCTCACCCAACCGGCCCAGTGGAACCGCCAGACCCTCCTGGGCGCCGCCTTGTTTGGCGTGGGCTGGGGGCTGTCCGGGGTCTGCCCCGGCCCGGCCATTGCAGCCCTGGGCACGGGCAACACCGAGGTGCTGTGGGCGCTGGCCGGCACCGTGCTCGGCGCCCTGGCGCATGGGCTGACGGCGCGCCAATGACCCTGGCCTGCTGTGACCATGGCCCTGCCGTGGCCACGGGTTAGAATCAAGGGCTTGGCCAACAGGCCCATTCCATTTCATTGCAGACGGTAATTACTATGAAAACAGCTCAAGAACTCCGCGCGGGCAACGTGATCATGCACGGCAAGGACCCCATGGTCGTCCTGCGCACCGAATACCAGCGTGGCGGTCGTGGCTCGTCCACCGTGCGCCTGAAACTCAAAAGCCTGATCGCCAACTTCGGCACCGAAGTGGTGTTCAAGGCCGACGACAAGATGGACCAGATCATTCTGGACAAGAAGGACTGCACCTACTCTTACTTCGCTGACCCCATGTACGTCTGCATGGACACTGAATACAACCAGTACGAAGTCGAAGCCGAGAACATGGGCGACGCCCTGAACTACCTCGAAGACGGCATGGAAGTCGAAGTGGTGTTCTACGACGGCAAAGCCATCTCGGTGGAACTGCCCACCAGCGTCGTGCGCGAAATCACCTGGACCGAACCCGCCGTCAAAGGCGACACGTCCGGCAAGGTGCTCAAGCCCGCCAAGATCGCCACCGGCTTCGAAGTGCCCGTGCCCCTGTTCGTGAACCAGGGCGACAAGATCGAGATCGACACCCGCACTGGCGAATACCGCAAGCGCGTCTGATCCTTTCGGACCCTGCACAACAAAGGCCCTTTCAAGGGCCTTTTCTCATTTCAGATCGGAACCCTATGAACCGCCCGCACGACATCCAAGACAACGCCCTGTCCAGCGCCGAAACGGAACTGCTGGCCAACCAGGACAGCGCCGCCGTCACAGCCCCTCAGGCCTACCGGCTGGCCTTCACCGACCCTGAATTCCTGCTGCGCCGCGAAACCCGCGGCATCCGCATGCAGCTCGAACTCATGAAGCCCGACCTGGCCCAGCAAGAAGCCGGCATCGAGCACACGGTGGTGGTCTTTGGCAGCGCGCGCTTCGTGAGCCAGGAACAGGCCCAGGCCCAACAGCAGCAAGCCGAGCAATCGGGCGATGCTGCTGCCCTGCTGCGCGCGCAGCAAGCCCTGCGCAACGCCGCTTATTACGAGCAGGCCCGTGCTTTTGGTCATCTGGTGTCGCAGCAGTGCTCGTGCCTGCCCGCACACGAAAAGCTGCACATCTGCACCGGGGGTGGCCCCGGCATCATGGAAGCAGCCAACCGTGGCGCGCAAGAAGCGGGTGTGCCCTCGGTGGCGCTGAACATCGTGCTGCCGCACGAACAATCGGCCAACCCCTACGTGACGCCGGAGCTGAGCTTCAAGTTCCACTATTTCGCGCTGCGCAAGATGCACTTCATGATGCGCGCCAAGGCGCTGGTGGCCTTTCCGGGTGGCTTTGGCACGCTGGACGAGCTGTTCGAGGTGATGACGCTGGTGCAGACCCGCAAGGCCCAGCCGGTGCCCATCCTGCTGTACGGCAGCGACTACTGGAAACGCCTGTTCGATCTGCAGGTGCTGGTCGACTCAGGCACCATTTCGCCGCAGGATCTGGGGCTGTTTGCCTATGTGGACACGCCGCAGGACGCCTGGCGCCACATCTGCGAGTTCTACAAGCTGGAAACAGGCGCGCTCGGCAACTGACTGCGCACTGCGCTCAATGGTGAGGGGGGTGCCGATGGGGCTGCAAACGCCATGCCATTTGGCTGCCCAGCCCCACGCTCAGGCCCACCACCCAGAACACCGGCGACACGCCGGCCACCGCACCGGCCGCGCCAAACAGGCTGGGCATGAGCACGCTCGACGCGTTGATGCTCATCAGCCGCAGCCCCAACGCCTCGCCTTGCCGGTGGGCGGGCGTGATCTGGTGCAAGGTGCTCATGATCATGGGCTGCACCGAGCCCAGCACCAGGCCCAGCAACACCGAACACAAGCCCATGGCCCAGGCGCCCGGCATGAAGGGGTACAGCCCGAACAGCACCCCGGTGGCCAGCATGGCGCCGGTGATGATCTGGTGCTCTTGCAAGTGCCGACTGATCCACGGCAAGCACATGCGGATGACCGCCGCTGCCACCGCAAACGCGCCCAGAATGGTGCCGATGACCGAGGCGCTGAAGCCACGCTCATGCCCGAGCAGCGGCACCACGAAGGTGTGCACATCCCAGCACGACGACAGCAGCCAGTTGACCATCAGCAGGCGGCGCATCAGGGGCTCGCGCAACAGCTCCAGCGCATGGCCCTTGGCCGCGCCCTGAGCCGCCGCCCCATGGTTGAGTTCACGCACCGGGCGCAATATGAACCAGGTCAGCAAGGGGAACAGCGCCATCAAGGCAAAGGCGGCGCGAAAACCCAGCACATCGGCCGGCTGCGGACCGGCATGGTCGATCAGCAGCCCCGCCGCCACCGGCCCCACAAAATTGGACACCGCCGGCCCGATCGACAACCAGCTGAAGGCGCTCTTGAGCGCCACCGGGTCGCTGGCCAAGCGCCCCACATGGCGCTGCAGGGCGATCACCGTCAGCCCCGTGGCGCCCCCCGTGGCCAGCGCGCTCAAGCACAGCATGGAAAACACCGGCCACAACGCCGGCAACAGCGCCCCCACCGCCGCCACCGCCACGGCCAGCGCGATCGGCTGGCGCAGCCCCACCCGGTCGGCATAGCGCCCGGCAGGCACGGCGGTGAACACCTGCGTGAGGGCAAACAGCGAGAGCAAGGCCCCCACCACCAGGGCGCTGTGGCCTTGTTGCAGCGCCAGCAGCGGCGTGGCCATGCGCATGCCGGCCATGCAGGCGTGCAAAAAGATCTGCCCG
>JACCDU010062310.1_pt1 | contig 14816 bp, 8 predicted proteins | sample 7446081 | NCBI WGS metagenome assembly JACCDU01 (sample SAMN15323447, study PRJNA562643) | freshwater metagenome | isolation source: river surface water | place: USA:Blue River Watershed | collected 2017-08-17
GCGGGACCTATACTAACACTCCTACCGTTATGTCAGAAAGTTTTTTAATGTTTGAGCATACTGATGGATTGAATTATGTAAATACTGAATTTTCAAGACATGATGATATTTCTCAATGGTTTTCAATTTCTGATACCGATAAACTACAAATTAATCTAACAGAAGGAATCGGAGTGGGAATGTTATATCCTAGGACAAATACTACTTTACTTAGTAAACCAAGGTACGATGAATTTCATGTTGCTGGTTATGGTACATCAATCAAAGCTGGGTTGAACTTTACTTTTTTCAAACATTTTTATTTACAAACAGAGATTAAAGGAGGATATATAAACATGCCCCATATTCGAACTACCCAAAGTACTACTGATAGTGCCTCACAAGAATTTTTCTTTTTCCAAAAAATCATTGCTTTTGGTGGAATCTTCAAAATCTAATATAATTGATCCTACAAAAAAAAGGCTTCTTTCGAAGCCTTTTTTTATTTTATAATTCCGTTTTGATCTATCAAATACATCAGGGAAGCCATTGTTGCTGCCCCTAATTCTAATTCTCTTTTATTGATAGCATCAAATTTGTCATTCAAAGCGTGATGATAATCAAAATAGCGTTGTGAGTCGGGTTTTAATCCTGCTTTAACCATTTTAAATGAACTCAACGGACCAATATCTGCACCAGCATGTCCTTTCACAAAACTATGAATCAAATATGGCTCAAATACATTTTTCCAAGACAAAATTCGTTCAAAATTAGCATCGTCTGCTTCAATAGAAAAACCTCTTGGACTAAATCCCCCCGAATCACTCTCTAATGCAAAAATGTGATTCTCTTTATTGATTTGTGCCAATTCTTCGTATTTCTTACCTCCTCTACCTCCATTTTCTTCATTCATAAATAGGACTACACGAATGGTATTTTTAGGTTGATAACCTATCTGTTTAAAAATACGCAATACCTCCATACTTTGTACAACTCCTGCTCCATCATCATGAGACCCATCTGCCAAATCCCACGAATCTAAATGACCACCAACAACCATAATATTTTCGGGATGTTCGCTTCCTTTAATTTCTCCAACTACATTATACGAAAGCGCCTCCGGCATTTGTACACAAGATTGTTTAAAATAAAATTTCAAACTTGGATTTACTTTTAATTTTTGACTTAACAATTCAGCACCATTAGTACTAATTGCTGCTGTCGGAATATATTCGGCTGGAGGTAAATCGCCATAACTTTGCGCACCCGTATGTGGAAAATCATCCAATCGTAAATTCATGGAACGCACAATGGTTCCCACTGCTCCAAATTTAGCTGCTTCTTTAGCTCCAGCATAACGTTGATCCACACAACCTCCATAGGATTTAAAAGTTTCTATATTTACAGGATCCATAGGTCTATTGTAAAAAACAATTTTCCCTTTGATTTTGTCTCCTAGTATTTTTAAGTCTTCAATCCCTTGTACTTCAATTACTTCAGCGGTCAAGCCATTTTTGGGAGTAGCAATTGAACCTCCTAAAGCAGCAATTGGCACAGTGATTTTCGTTTTATTATCCAAAATATACGCGCTTTCCTTTTCGCCACGAACCCATTTTGGCACCATTACTTCTTGTAAGTACACTTTGTCTAATCCTAAAGTTTCTAATTGTACTTTGGTATATTGAACGGCTTTTTCAGCATTTTCTGAACCCGATAATCGAGCACCAATTTTATTTGATAAATGTTCTAACCAAGAATAACATTTCGCATTAGTTAATCCTGATTTATAAATATCTTTTAGCATTTGCTCGTCTTTAGATTGGGCGACCATTGCTATTCCGTTAAGGAAAACTAATCCTGCTACTATTGACTTTTTCATTTTGTTTTGGTTTATAGATTGGGCAATTTCGGAATTCTTTTTCAAATTAGGTCAACAAAAGGATATAAAAAAACCTGCAAATGAATCTTGCAGGTTTCTAATTTTAGTTTGTCGGCTCAAAACAAATAGCGGTTCCACCTCCTGGAGCCAAGTTCAATTTAATTTTCGAATTAGCAGTAACTTCAACAGTTCGGATGCGATAGGCTATCGGATTTTTTTTCCAATCGGCATCTTTAGCATCTTCATAAATAGTGGCTTTGTATTTTTTCCCTTTGGCCAAAAAGTCCAATTTAATTTCGGTTTGTCTTGCATTTTCATCGGTAATTGCTCCTAAAAACCACGATTGTTTTCCTTTTGCTTTTCTTGCAACTGTCAAATAATCTCCTGGTTCTGCCTCTAAATAAATACTTTCATCCCAATCTAATGCTACGTCTTTGATAAACTGAAAGGCATCCGGATACTTTTCGTAATTTTCTGGTAGGTCGGCTGCCATTTGAATTGGAGAATACATCGTGAGATAGAGTGCCAATTGCTTTGCCAAGGTAGTATGTACTTGCTCCTTTTTATTTTTGTCGTAATGACTCATTTTAATTTCAAAAATTCCTGGCGTATAGTCCATCGGACCTCCCAACTGACGCGTAAACGGTAAAATCGTTTCGTGCATTGGTGGATTACCCACACTCCAAGCGTTGAACTCTGTTCCTCTCGCGGCTTCGGCAGCCACATAATTAGGATACGTTCTTCCCAATCCTGTCGGGTGTGACGACTCGTGTGAATTTACCATCAATTTATAATCAGCAGCACGTTTGACTACATGCGCAAAATGATTTACCATCATTTGTCCATCATGCATTTCGCCACGTGGAATAATTTTACCCACATAGCCTGTCTTTACAGCAGGATAATTGTATTTCACCATATTTTCAAAGGCACGATCCAAGCGTCTTTCGTAATTAGACACCGAACCCGAAGTTTCATGATGCATAATCATTTTTACATTCTTTGCTTTGGCGTAAGCCGAAATCGCGGCAATATCAAAATCAGGATAAGGAGTAACAAAGTCAAATACTTCCTCTTTCCAATTGCCCGACCAGTCTTCCCAGCCTTCGTTCCAACCTTCTACCAAAACACCGTCAAAACCGTGTTTAGCTGCAAAATCAATATAGCGTTTGGTATTTTCAGTAGTCGCTCCGTGACGCCCTGAGGATGCTAGTTTTGTCCCGAAATCAGTAGTGGCATTTTGCGAACCTGCATAATCCCAAGTCGAATTACCTACGTGCATTTCCCACCAAATTCCAACATATTTCATTGGTTTGATCCAAGAAGTATCGTCAATTTTTGAAGGTTCGTTCAAGTTCAAAATCATTTTAGAGCTGACAATATCACGTGCATCATCACTAATCATAATCGTTCTCCAAGGCGATACACAAGGCGTTTGCAAATAGGCTTTATCGCCAATGGCATTAGGAACTAATTCTGATTTTAATTTGTAATTGGTTACATCAGCTTTCAAATGCATCACAGGATAGTTGACAACCGCTGCTTCAAAAATATTCAAATACACTCCCGATGGCGATTTCATCATCAAAGGCGTTTGTACCGTATATTTCCCAGGAATGGATTTAACTCCAATCCCGTTATTCATATTGATTTTAGAATTGTCAATTTCAGAGAATTTGGTTTCGTTGTATTCGTATTCATTGCTATCAAAATCGCCTGGCAACCAAAATACCTTGTTGTTTTCGTTCAAGTTGAATTGCGTTTCCTCATCAGCAATAATAAAATAATTCAATTCTTTTTGCTTTGGGAAGTCATAGCGAAAAGCTACTCCCTCATCAAAAGCTCTGAATACTAAATTTACTTTTATATTCGTTCCTTTTTGAATTAACTCCACAACCAATTCGTTGTAATGATTTACTATCGAAGCTTGTTCTCCTAAAACGGGTTTCCACGATTCATTGAACGTATTGTTTTTTGAAGTTTGAATCTCAAAATCAGCATTCAATGCGGTTTTATCTTTTAATTTAATTCCTAAATTGCTCTTCATCACCACTGTTTTGGTTTTATAATTCACCTCATAAGTTGGCTGTCCAGCAGCAGTTAATGTAAAAGTTAACGCAATTTTACCTGATGGAGAACTCACTGTTTGCGCTTGTGTAAATCCAAAAGTAAACAAGGCAAAAAGAAAAAATAGTTGTTTCATTTTTATAGTTTTTTAAGACGACGAATATAGTTTTTATTATTGAATTTAGTTCAAGGAATCATAGACTTGATTCGCAATTTCAAGTTCTTCATTGGTAGGAATAACCAATATTTTAGTTTTGGCATTTACCAAATTAATTTCGCGAAGCTGCTTCGAACGGATTTCATTTTTTTCGGTATCCAATGCCAATCCGAAATAATCCATATCGGTACAAACTAATTGTCGAATCAACGACGAATTCTCTCCGATTCCTGCTGTAAAGACAATCGCATCCAATCCATTTAAAACGGCAGTATAAGAACCAATGTATTTTTTAATTCGGTAGGCATTCATTGCTAAAGCCAAACGACAATTTTCATCGCCTTTTTCAGCCTGTGCTTCAATATCTCTTAAATCGCTATAACCGGTCAAACCTAACATTCCGCTTTCTTTCTGCAAAAGCGTATTCACTTTGTCCAACGAAAATCCTAAAGTATTCACCAAATAAAAAATAACCGATTGATCAATATCGCCACTACGGGTTCCCATAACGAGTCCGTTCATTGGCCCAAAACCTAAAGTATGGTCAATACTCTTCCCGTCTTGAACTGCCGTCATGCTGCATCCATTACCCAAATGAATAGTAATGATTTTTGAAGCTGCACAATTATTTTCTTGCAAATAAGCAATTGCTTTTTCAGAAACGTATTTGTGACTGGTACCATGAAATCCATACACCCGAATTTTATTTTCGGTCAACAGCGCATTCGGAATGGCATATTTATGTGCTACTACAGGAATAGTTTGATGGAAAGCAGTGTCAAAAACCGCTACTTGTTGTGCTTCAGAAAAAATGGTTTCCGCCACAGTAATTCCTTCTAAATTAGCTGGATTGTGTAAAGGTGCTAAATCAAAAAGTTGCTTTATTTTATCTTTAACCGCTGCTGTAATGACAACCGTATCCGAAAAATCACTTCCGCCATGAACCACTCGATGTCCTACGGCTTGAATCTCTGAAGTACTTTTAATAACACCCACTTTTTCGTCTAACAATAAGTCAGCTATTTTTTCTAACCCTATGGTATGGTTGGGAATGGCTACTATTTCTTCTATTTTATTGTTTTCGGTAGTGTAAGACAAATTAGAATTTTCCAAACCAATTCGGTCAATCATTCCGCTACAAACAACGGTTTGTGCAGGCATTTCAATCAATTGGTATTTAATAGATGAGCTACCTGAATTTAATATTACAATTTTCATTCTGTTGAATTATTATTTTTAATTACAAACCTTGTGCTTGGATTGCCGTAATGACTACTGTATTGATAATATCATCTACCGTACAACCACGGCTTAAATCGTTCACTGGTTTATTTAAACCTTGCAGCATTGGGCCAATTGCCAAAGCACCTGTTTCTCTTTGAACCGCTTTATAGGTGTTATTTCCTGTATTCAAATCAGGAAAAATCAATACACTAGCATGCCCGGCTACTTCAGAGTTAGGCATTTTACTTTGTCCCACTTCCAAATCTACGGCCGCATCGTATTGAATTGGACCTTCAATTTTTAAATCGGGACGTTGTGCTTTCACTATTTCAGTTGCTTTGCGAACTTTATCCACCTCATCCCCTTTTCCAGAAGTCCCTGAGGAGTACGAAAGCATCGCTACTTTGGGTTCGATACCAAAAGCCAGACTTGAGTCGGCAGAAGAAATTGCAATCTCAGCCAATTGCTCCGCTGTTGGATTCGGATTAATCGCACAATCGCCAAAAACCGAAACACGGTCTTCCAAACACATAAAAAACACCGACGAAACTACCGAACAATTCGGTTTTGTTTTAATAAATTGTAAAGCCGGTAAAATCGTATGTTGTGTCGTGTGAGCCGCTCCCGAAACCATTCCGTCAGCATGCCCTTTGTACACCATCATCGTTCCAAAATACGATACATCTTCTAACAAATCTTTGGCCATAGCCATAGAAACATTCTTTGCTTTTCGCAATTCGTAGTAAGTATTGACGTAATCGTCATAATGTTCCGATTCTATCGGATTGATGATTTGTACTTTGGAAAAATCAAAATCCAAACCTAATTCGGCGACTTTATTTTCTATTTGTTTTTTGTTGCCAATAATCGAAATATCCACCACATCCATAGCTAAAAGTCGAGCTGCTGCAATGATAATTCGCTCATCACTACCTTCAGGCAAAACAATATGTTTTCGGTGCATTTTGGCACGTTTAACCAAGTTATATTGGAACATTTTTGGTGTCATACCCTCGGCTTTAAAAGTGATTAGCTTTTGAGCCAAATTCTCCACATCAACATATTTTTCAAACGTAGTAATTGACGTGGCTATTTTTTGTTTGTTATTGGCATAAATTTTAGATTTAATAGCGCCTATTCTATTGGTAATATAATACGTTCCTTCTTCTACAGAGATGATGGGAACTACTGGCGAAAGTCCTTCAATCAGCTTCAAAATACTAGGCTCTGGCAAAATATTCCCTGTTAAAACAATACCTGCTATCGTAGGATAATTAACCGATTCATTGGCTTGTAAAACGCCTAAGATAATATCGGCTCGATCTCCTGGAGTAATGACTAAACTATCTTCTTTAAGGTGCAACAAGTAATTGCACAATTGCATCGCTCCTACACTAAAATTACTGGTTTGATTATTTAAATATCCTTCCCCAAATAAAACTTTGGCATCCAAATCAACAACAATTTCTTGAACGGTGGGATGATTTAAACTTGAAATCACTGGAATCGCATTGATCAATATTGTTTCTGGAAGACTTTTCTTAAGACTTGTGGTAACTAATTCAATATTTTCGGATTGCACTTTATTAGCAAAAATAGCCAACACCTCAACCTCTTTTATTTTGAATGAATCGTAAACAAGGTGTAAACTGTCAATTAATTCCTCTAAAGTTTTACCTACTCCCGAGCCTACAATTACCGTTGGAATCCCTAAATTTTTAGCGATTAAAACATTTATATCCAATTCGATAGCCGTTCCTTCACCTGTAAAACTGGTTCCTTCTACCAATACAAAATCAAAACGTTCTTCAAGGCGTTTGTATTTCTCAATAATTAAATCAATGACATCCCCTAGTTTGCCTTTGTTTTTCTTCTTGATCAGTTTACTTTTAGTAATAGCATAGGCATCTTCAAATTCAATATCCAAACCAAAATGAGTAATCACAGTTTCAATGTGATTGTCAAATCCGCCTTCTTCAATATCCTCGATAATAGGTCTAAAATAACCTACTTTAGCCGTTTTGCCAATTAGCATACTCATTAATCCCAAAGTGACTATTGATTTTCCACTGCTTGGCTCACTTGTAGCTATATATATAGATTTACTCATTCTTTTTCTTTTTAATTGGTAAACAAATTAAAACCATCTCCTTTTTTTGAAATAAACCAACATCGCTATGCCTATAAAAATCATGATTCCTACTATTGTATAATAACCGTTTGGATATTTTAACTCAGGCATGTATTCAAAGTTCATTCCGTACACTCCAACAATAAATGTCAACGGAATAAAAATTGCAGACACAATAGTCAAGGTTTTCATGATTTCGTTCATCTTATGTGTTTGAAACGAAAAGAAAAAATTAGATGCACTTTCAAGAGATCCCATATCCAATTCAATTTGTTCCAAAAGTTCTAAGCTTTTTTGATGTAATCGGGCGAAAAAACTAAAGTTTTCATTTTCAATTACATTGAATACATTGTCGTCTTTTATGCTTTTGATATCATACAATGAATCCCGCAACGGAATAATAGAACGTTTTAAAAAATTCAAATTGTCGCGATGTTTTTCAATTCGTTCAAGAATCGTGGGGTTGTCACTATTTTTGGATAAATTAATTAATTCTTCTACTTTATCTTCTTCATGTTCCAAAGTGATGTAGAAATTTTCCATCACAGCATCTAATAAAATGTACAATAAATAATCGGCTTTTTTAGTTCGTACTATTCCCGAGTGGGTCCGAATACGCTCCCTAATATGAGTAAAGAAATCACTTCGTTTTTCTTGAAACGACAGCAAAACACCATCTTTAATCAAAAAACTAATTTGCTCTACTTGAATATTATCTGAATGTTCTGTGGGTAATAGGGATTTGATATTAAAAAACAACACCTCTTGTTGTTCTTCTAATTTAGTACGTTTGGTCGTGTTCAAAATATCGGCCAACATGAAATTATCAATTTCAAAATAATCTCCAATTGCTTTAACTAACTCAATATTATTAAGTCCGTGAAGGTTAAGCCAATTTGTTTTTTGAGGATCAATGCTTTTAGTAAAATCAGCTACTTTTATTTTTTCAAATTCTGTCAAGTTCAAATCATCGTATACAAACAATTGCATTTCTGATTCATTACTTTTATGAATCCCTGTATATTCCAAATGCAAAGGCTGTACTTTTCGTCCTTTTTTGTATCTAATTTTTCTCATAAACAAATTCCATTTTACAGTATTTATTAGTATAACTAATAGTATTAAAGCCAACACAAAAATAGGTAGAAATTAACTCTAACTACATGAGATTAATCATATTTATGAAAAAAATAATACTGGGTTCCTTTTGATAATATTGAAACAAAACCACCCATCCATACTATTATTTTAAAAATATATCAATAGATTTGAATATTCGTAGTAAGTTTACGAACAACTATTGCCTTATTCTACCAATAACTTAGTATTAATTTAAAAAAGAGGAATTAAATGGTAAAACTAAAATCAAGTTTAATTGTTGCGAGTTTTCTTGTCTGCTTTAGTCAAGGTGCATTGAGTCAAAACAAAAAAAAGAAGGATGCCGTAAAACCTGCTGTTGCAGCTACAGAAACCCCTAAAACTGACGCAAAAAAAGGACCAAAACCGTATAACAAAGTAATTGACACTACAGCGGTTACTCAAAAAGGGCTAATTGACATCCACAAAATGGATTCTAAATACCTTTTTGAAATTCAAGCTACTTTATTAGACACCGAAATCATGACCATTACTAGATTTTCAAAAACTCCTGCTGGAGGTGGAATTTTTGGTGGTGAAGAAGTCAACCGACAAGTAATTCAATTTGAAAAAGGACTAAATAATACTTTGTTATTGCGTTCTATCAGTTATGTAATAATGTCGCCTGATGGAGACAAACCATTAGCCCAAGCGGTGAAAAACTCATCTACAAATCCAATTATTGGGAACTACGATATTTTAGCTATAAAAAAAGGAGATGATGGTAAAGAAGTTTCATACGTTATTGATATGACTCCTACTTTTGATGCTGATGTACAAACATTTTCATTAGATCCTGTCAAAAAACAAACATTAAGTATTCAGGCATTCCAAAAAGAAAAATCATTTATTCAAAAAATTAGTAGTTTCCCTATCAATACAGAAATCAGAACGGTGAAAACCTATTCAACTGTTCCTGCTTTATTATCATTGAATCCTACGCCAAAAATTGGCACCAACTTACCTGCTGGTTTAGATTCCGGTTTCTTAACAGTAGAATTGAACACATCAATGATTGCTTTGCCTAAAAACCCAATGCGCAAAAGGACTTTTGACGCTCGTGTTGGTTATTTTGCTAATCAATATGGTGTTTTTGAAGAAGAGTCACACAAATCAGATACTGAAGTTTTTGCTGTAAGATGGCGTTTAGAACCAAAATCAAAAGAAGATGCTGCCAAGCAAAAAAGAGGTGAATTGATCGAACCGGCTAAACCTATTGTGTATTACATAGACCCTGCTACACCAGACAAATGGAAAAAATACATCAAACAAGGTATCGATGATTGGCAAGTAGCTTTTGAACATGCGGGTTGGAAAAATGCCATTCGTGGCGAATATTGGCCAGAAAATGATCCAACAATGAGTTTGGAAGACGCTCGTTTTTCTGTATTGCGTTATTTCGCTGCCGAGATTCAAAATGCGTATGGTCCAAATGTTCATGATCCAAGAACAGGTGAGATATTGGAAAGTCATATTGGTTGGTACCACAACATCATGAGTTTGTTACGCAATTGGTACTTAATTCAGACTGCTGCAGTTGATCCTGCTGCCAGAAAAAAACAATTTGACGACAACTTAATGGGCGAATTAATTCGTTTTGTGTCTTCACATGAAGTAGGTCATACTTTAGGATTACGTCATAATATGGGAGCTAGTTCAGCTACACCAGTCGAAAAATTAAGAGACGCTGCCTTCCAAGAAAAGAACGGACATACTTCTTCTATCATGGACTACGCCCGTTTCAATTATGTAGCACAACCTGAAGATGGCGTAAAACATTTGTTCCCAAGAATTGGAGATTATGACAAATGGGCTATTAAATGGGGGTATTCTTATTTTGATGACGCCAAAACTGAAAAAGCAGAAAAAGCCATCTTGAATGAGATGACCAAAGAAGCTTACAAAAATCGTCGCCTTTGGTTTGGAACCGAAATGAGTCCGTATGATCCAAGATACCAAACAGAGGACATTGGAGACAATGCAATGAAAGCATCTGCATACGGAATTAAGAACTTACAACGTATTCTACCTAAATTAACAGAATGGAGTTCAGAAAAAGGAGAAAGCTATGCTGAATTAGACGAATTATATTCAGCACTTACAGGTCAATTCAGACGTTATTTGGGTCACGTAACTAAAAATGTAGGTGGTGTTTATGACACACCAAAAACCTACGATATGGGAGGTAACCAATTTGAAGTAGTGCCAAGAAGCATTCAAAAAGAAGCTGTTAGTTTCTTGAATACACAATTATTTACTACACCAAAATGGTTAATGAATCAAAGCGTATTAGCTAAAATCAATCCGGATAATGGCGTAGAGGCAATCAAAGCAATGCAAGAATCTACTTTGAGTAATTTATTAGCTGGAGACCGAATGGTTCGTTTATTTGAAGGCTCTTCTATCAATAAAAACAACTATACAGTAGATGAATTAATGACCGATGTACGCAACGGAATTTTTACCGAATTAAAATTAAACAAACCTATCGATATTTACAGAAGAAACCTTCAAAAAGTATTTATTGATAAAGTAACTGGCTTATTAAATCCAGGAAATGCTTCGGTACGTTCAGTTCCTGTTGGAGTAACATATGGTTTCAATTCAAGAACAGTTAATTTGAATCAAACTGATTTACCTTCTATTGCTAGAGGACAATTAGTGAGTTTGAAATCGAATATCAAAGCTGCTGCTGCTAAATCAACAGACCGATTAAGCAAATTGCATTTATTGGATTTGGTATCCAGAATTGACAAAGCTTTAGACCCAAAATAAAAAAATCCGACTTGCAAAAGTCGGATAAAATACCATAAAAAAACCGAGCTATTTCTAGCTCGGTTTTTTGTTATATAAATGAAATAATTATTTCACTTCTTCGAAGTCTACATCTTCTACATTGTCACCTGATTGCGCATCCCCTTGAGGTTGTGCATCTGCTTGACCTTGTTCTCCTTGAGCATACATCGCTTCTGTAGCTTTTTTCCAAGCTGCATTGATGTTATCTAAAGCAGTTTGAATAGCTGGAATATCTTGAGATTGGTGTGCCATTCTCAATTCAGTTAAAGCATACTCGATAGCCACTTTGTTATCATCAGATAATTTATCACCCAATTCTTTCAATTGACTTTCCGTTTGGAAGATCATTCCATCTGCTTCGTTTAATTTTTCAGCTTTTTCTCTCGCTGCTTTATCTGCGTCAGCATTTGCTTCAGCATCTTTTTTCATTTTCTCGATTTCTTCAGCTGTTAATCCAGAAGAAGCTTCGATACGAATGTCGTGCGATTTTCCAGTTCCTTTATCAGTAGCCGAAACTTTGATGATACCATTAGCATCAATATCGAAAGTAACTTCAATTTGAGGAACTCCTCTTGGTGCTGGTGGAATACCATCTAAGTGGAAACGACCAATCGTTTTGTTATCAGCAGCCATGGCTCTAGCTCCTTGCAATACGTGGATTTCAACAGATGGTTGAGAATCAGCAGCAGTAGAAAATACTTGTGATTTTTTAGTAGGGATTGTTGTGTTAGACTCAATCAATGTAGTCATTACACCACCCATAGTTTCGATACCTAAAGAAAGAGGTGTTACGTCAAGTAACAATACATCTTTTACATCTCCAGATAAAACTCCACCTTGGATAGCTGCTCCAATAGCTACTACCTCATCAGGGTTAACTCCTTTAGATGCTTTTTTACCGAAGAATTTTTCTACTTCGTCAGCGATTCTTGGCATACGAGTAGAACCTCCTACTAAGATTACTTCGTCAATATCAGAAGTAGATAAACCTGCATCTTTCAACGCTTTAGCAACTGGTTCCATAGAACGTTTTACTAAGGCATCAGACAATTGCTCAAATTTAGCTCTTGTTAATTTTTTTACTAAGTGTTTAGGTCCTGAAGCTGTAGCAGTTACATACGGCAAGTTGATTTCAGTTTCTGCTGAAGATGACAACTCAATCTTCGCTTTCTCAGCTGCTTCTTTGATACGTTGCAATGACATTGGGTCTAAACGCAAGTCAATTCCTTCTTCTGCTTTGAATTCGTCTGCCAACCAGTCAATGATCGTTTGGTCAAAGTCATCTCCACCCAAGTGTGTATCTCCATTAGTAGACAATACTTCAAATACACCGTCTCCTAATTCCAATACAGAGATATCAAATGTACCTCCACCTAAATCGTATACCGCAATTTTTTGGTCTGTCCCTTTTTTATCTAAACCGTAGGCTAATGCAGCAGCAGTTGGTTCGTTGATAATACGCATTACTTTTAAACCTGCAATTTCACCCGCTTCTTTAGTCGCTTGACGTTGTGCATCGTTAAAGTAAGCTGGAACAGTAATAACTGCTTCAGTAACGGTTTGACCTAAATAGTCTTCCGCTGTTTTTTTCATTTTTTGAAGTGTCATAGCTGACAATTCTTGTGCAGTGTATAAACGACCATCAATATCCACACGTGGTGTATTGTTGTCTCCTTTTACTACTGAATAAGGAACTCTTTTTGCTTCAGCTGAAACTTCAGAAAAAGAATGTCCCATAAAACGTTTGATAGAAGCAATCGTTTTGGTAGGATTTGTTACCGCTTGTCTTTTTGCAGGATCTCCTACTTTAATTTCTCCGCCTTCTACAAAAGCGATGATAGAAGGAGTTGTTCTTTTTCCTTCCGCATTAGGGATAACTACTGCCTCGTTACCTTCCATTACAGAAACACAAGAGTTGGTTGTACCTAAATCAATTCCGATGATTTTACCCATTTTGATTATATTTAATTTAGTTTGATATTCATTTTAATCACTCGAAGTCCCTATTTCAATCTTTGTGCCAAGTCCCTGACAGTATAGAAATTGTCAGTTTTCAGCCCAACTGACGTAAAAATGGCTGACAAGATGACATTTTGAAGGAGCTGTTTGCTTCGATTGTGTCCTAGTTTGGAATTTTAAAAATACCTATATTTGAAATACCAAATCGAAACCTATGAACTGGAGTGCTCAACTTATTACCCACAACAAAGAAAAACGGATTGCTGTCCGGTTTGAAAAAAATACTATATTAATTGTTAGGATAAAAACGTTTGAAGATGCTCGGTGGAGCGCTTCTAATAAATATTGGCATTTACCAGATACTGAAGCCAATCGCTTGCATTTTAAATTGCCCTTAGCCGAAACTTTATACCCAAACACTGAGGGATTGGCTAGTATAGCAATTTTTAACCGTTACCTTTTATCAAAAAGATACAGTTCCAACACAATTAAAACCTACAGTGAGGCTTTAAAATCATTTTTAACTTTTTGCAACACCAAAGCTATAAAAGACATTACCAATGATGATGTTATTTTATATAATAACAACTATATTTTAAAGAATAATTTATCGTCGTCGTATCAAAATCAGATTGTAAATGCCATAAAATTGTATTTCAAAATTGTAAAAGAAACCGCAATTGAAATCGATAAAATTCATAGACCAAAACGAGAAAAATCATTACCTAATGTATTGAGCAAAGAAGAGGTAAAACAAATTATTACAGCACCCACCAACTTAAAACATAAAACAATGTTAAGTTTAATTTATTCTTGTGGGTTACGATGTGGCGAATTATTAGCATTGCAACCTCATCATATTGACTCAAAAAGAAATATAGTTTTATTAAAAAATTCAAAAGGAAAAAAGGATAGAATTGTTCCTCTAAGCCTAAAAATATTAGAATTATTACGAGAATATTATAAAGTTTACAAACCCAAAACTTATTTGTTTGAAGGGCAAGAAGTTGGAAATCCTTATTCCAACAAAAGTTTACAAAGCGTTTTAAAACAATCTCTTACTAAAGCAGGAATAAAAAAACCTATTACTTTACATTGGTTGCGACACAGTTACGCTACACATTTGCTTGAAAGCGGAACTGATTTAAGATATATCCAAGAACTATTAGGTCATAACAGTAGTAAAACAACTGAAATTTATACACATGTGAGCACAAAAAATATTCAACAAATTAAAAGCCCATTTGATGATTTATAATATTTATTATATTATTTTTGAATGAAGATAAACCTGACGATTGTCATACATATACACCCAAAATTAGGTAGATAAGTCTGATTTTGTCAGACATACATACAAGTTGTGTGCAAAATTTGAAACGACAACCGACAAAAACTACAAAAGAACTTCGAATTTAAAAAGTTAACTAATTGCAGTAATTGAGACTTAAAAATGGAAAAATTTTCTATAATAACAAGAATGACAA
>JACCDU010080452.1_pt1 | contig 14815 bp, 8 predicted proteins | sample 7446081 | NCBI WGS metagenome assembly JACCDU01 (sample SAMN15323447, study PRJNA562643) | freshwater metagenome | isolation source: river surface water | place: USA:Blue River Watershed | collected 2017-08-17
TCACCGTCGGAGTCAGTATCGAGATAGTTTGGTGTACCGTCGTTATCTGAATCAGTGGTTCCTTCTGTGGTGTCTGGAATACCATCACCGTCAGAATCAGTATCGAGATAGTTTGGTGTACCGTCGTTGTCTGTATCGGTGGTTCCTTCTGTGGAATCTGGAATGCCATCGCCGTCGGAATCAGTATCTAAATAATTCGGTGTACCGTCGTTGTCTGAATCGGTGGTTCCTTCTGTGGAATCTGAAATTCCATCACCGTCAGAATCAGTATCGAGATAATTTGGTGTGCCGTCGTTATCTGAATCAGTGGTTCCTTCTGTAGAATCTGGAATACCATCGCCATCAGAATCTGTATCTAGATAATTCGGAATACCGTCGTTGTCTGTATCGGTGGTTCCTTCTGTGGAATCTGGAATGCCATCGCCGTCGGAATCTGTATCGAGATAATTTGGTGTACCGTCGTTGTCTGAATCGGTGGTTCCTTCTGTGGAATCTGGAATGCTGTCTCCATCGGAGTCAGTATCGAGATAGTTCGGTGTACCATCGTTATCTGTATCTGTTGTTCCTTCTGTAGCATGTGGAATGCCGTCGCCGTCGGAATCATTAATGATCGCGATTGTAACGGTTGCTTGAATGGTTCCCGTTGCGAACGAACCTGTAATCGTATAGGTGGTTAAGGCCGCTGCATTTAGGGCGGTACCACTAATTACACCTGTAGATGAATTCAAGAGCAAGCCACCTGGAAGACTAGGACTAATTGAAAAAGAGGTAATTGGACCTCCAGAATAACTTGGGACCATGTTGCTCAATGCAGTGCCTAAATTGACAGACTGCGTAGCAGGCGTATATGCTAAACCGATCGCAGGATTCGACAGAACGGTGTAATTACTGGAGGAGCTGAGTGTTTGCGCAGAATTTGATATGCTAATGAGCCCTGTGGTGGTATTTGGCGCAACAACTGCAATGATAGAATCATTTCCATAGACAACAAAAGAAGTGACCGGCGTGCCATTGATACTGACACTATTGACACTCGAAAGGTTGGTGCCGTAGATGGTAACACTCGAACCAATATAACCTGAGCTAGGGTTAAAGGAAATCAACGTCATTGGCGCAACTACCTGAAGTGCTAATTCAAATGTATCTGCGCCGAATTGATTGCTTCCGATAATGGTATAAGTCGTCAAGGCCGTAGTTGTAGTTGGTGTTCCCGAAATTTGACCTGTTGTTGTATTGAAGGTGAGCCCTGTAGGTAGGTTTGGTGAAATGACATATGACTGATAAAGATTGACAGCTCTAATTTTATGGTTGTTTTCATCCACGACATAGAGTGAACCAAATCCATTATAAACTGCATCTGTTGGCTTGTTAAATTGTGCAGTTGCGGCAGTACCGTTATTTGCTCCTTGTGTTGTCCCGGCAATTGTAGTAACTACCTGATTCGGCGAAATTTTCCTGATTTTGTGCCCTGAAGCCTCCGTCACATACAGATTGTGGTTGTCATCGATTGCGATGCCATGTGGTCCGTTGAAGGTTGCTGCGGTGCCAATTCCATTGGTTGAAGTAGCTGTAGCAGAGCCGGCAAAAGTACTCACCTCTCCTGCTGGTGTGATTTTGCGAATGCGGTTATTTAATAAATCCGCTACATACAAATTCCCATCTGTATCCATGACCAAATCTGTCGGGGTATAAAACTTGGCTGAACTTCCGGGGCCGTCTAGAAAGCCCAAGGTACTTCCGGCATAGGTACTGACTTCACCTGCCGGGGTAATTTTTCTAATTAAGTGATTACCAGCGTCAGCGACATAAAGATTACCTGCGGTGTCTATTGCCAATCCTCTTGGCGAATTAAATTGAGCGGCTACTCCTGTTCCATTGGTATTTCCTGCGCTTGAGCCCGCAAATGTGGTAACTGTTCCGTCATAGGCGATCTTTCGAATTTTATGATTGTAGTTGTCCACCACATAAACATTGGCGTATTTATCCGAAACAATTCCAAAAGGATAGGTGAACTTAGCTTGTTGTGCTGTGCCATTTAAAAAACCACTAACGCCTGTACCTGCATAATTGGATACGTTGAACAAGCTATCCATTTGACGAACGCGGTTACCCAAGTTATCAGAAATAAAATAAGTTCCAACGCCATTCTGACAAATAGATCTTGGATTATAGAATTTAGCAACAGTACCTGCACCATCTAAGAAGCCAAGTGTTGTTCCTGCTATCGTACTTACCGTTCCAACTGAAGCAGCTGTTATAGCAGACCCTGTATTAAGTACCTGAAGTGGCGTCATGAGGGTATTGACCTGCAAGGAAGTCGGACTTGTGTAACTGATATTTGGTCCTTGTTTGGTGGTAAAATTGAGCTCAGGTGTTAGACTTGTGCCCGATGCGTTGGTTGCAAAACCTTTGACATAGTAGGTGGTATTCGGTTGCAAGGCATTCATGGCTATGATTATAGCACCCATGCCCGTTTCTGCAGTAATTACTGTATTAGCCGGCCCCGGGTTTGGACTCGTACTAAGATAAATTCCTCGAGCTGTTACCGTTGAACCACCGTCATAGGCCACTTCTAATAAAGTAGCTGCGCTTGTGGTTTTGATATTGCTCACCGCCGTGATACTGAGTTGAGGAGAACCTGAAATCAGGACACTCACAACGATGTTTTTGGTATAACAAGAATTGGTAGCTACAATTGTAATGTTACCACTGAAGGCTGCCGTTGGCGTTCCGCTAATGACCCCTGTAGTTGCATTAATTGAAAGCCCTGCAGGTAAGTTTATGCACTGATACGAACTCGCATTATTATTTGATGGATTGAGCGGTGTAATGGGCGTACCTGCAACACCGGTGATTGCATTTGGATTATAGGTCAAGTTGGTCAAGACGCCCGGAGGCTTTTGTCTGATGACCACTGAACCTGTATTCAAAAAATAGTTACCCGCTGGTGCCGAATATCCTCTAAAACAGCCCATCACCAAAAGCTGATCATTATAAGTGAGTACCTTATAGCCAATAGGGGAAGTAATTAAGGGGTTTGGTATAAAAACTGGATTGTAACAGCTCGTGGATGAATTGGGAGAAAACGCATTATTTGCATAATTCACGGGATCGTCGCCGAATGTACTCGATAAATACAACACATCATTATCAAAATGGATGTCTCGCACTCTTGAATAGGTTACAGCAGTAGTATTGGAAAGAAAATTGGTCGTATTGAAATAATTATTTGGATCGGCATAATGGCTATTGGCAGCAAGATCGAAAACAACTAGGTTTTTTCTACCTAAAGACAAGTTATTGAAGCCGAAATAATTGAAGCCACCAAAGACATATAACAGGCCGTCTCTTTCTTCAAAACCAAGAATAGCACCGTCGTAATTAGCGTTGGTACCGGAAATTGAATTAAAGGCAGGTAAAGCAGCATAAGTTGCCGTATTGAAGCGACCTATATTCGTAGACTGACCTGCAATAGAATTGAAACCACCACCAACATAGAGTACATTATTCTTTTTATAAAGTGCCGAAACAAGTTGGTTCGGATTCGGATTCCAAGTGCCGACAGCTCCTGTCACCTTATTCAAGGCCGCCAAATAATTTCTACTCACACTTGAGATACTCGTGAAATTTCCGCCAACAAGTAAATCGTCCCCATTGAGCAGGATCGTTTTGACATAGGTAGAAGTAGACAATTGCGCACTAAAAGAAGTGGGGATACCGGTACTCAAATCTACTGCAGCAAGGTTAGTTCTCACTTGGTTGTCGACGTTTCCGAAATCACCTCCAATATACACGGTAACGGAGTCGGTGGCCATTGTATTGATACCTTCATTACCATAAGAGGCAAAGAGGCTCGGATCATTGGTGTGTACAATCGGCCCCCAGTCCATTACCCGCTTTGTGGCCAAATTGACCATTGCCAAGTTTGTTTTCCGTTTTCCACCCGCACTAAAAAATTGTCCGCCTAACAATACTTTACCATTAGCGATACTGATGTTATTAACAGCACCATTGAACACTTTGGGAGCAGTTTGTAGGGCGCCACTTTGCGCATTAACGATGATCAAGCGGTTCACAAAACCATCCTCTTGGTCTTGCGCATCTCCTGAGTAGTAACAACCAATGAAGAGCTGGTCTCCACTTTTTGCCAAAGAAACAACGTTTGTAATATTGATTCCCAAAGTTGTAGCGAGGTAAGTATCATTGACGTAGTCATAGGCAGCTAGTTGATTGCGCGCCAAGCCTCCAATTTGCGTAAAGGTTCCACACATATAAAGGATGCCATTATCTTCTAAAATGTTATTGACCCAATTGTTTGCAGCAGGTGCCCAACTATTCAATGCAATCGAACTTGGTGAGGTAATATCAAAATACTTTGGAACTAAATTGGAATCAAGAATAAAGAGACGGCCATTAGTTGCAATCAATTTTTTTACCATTACCGTAGACCACAAACTTGCATTCGCAGGAATGGCTGCTCCTGTTGCGGTACTCACTGCACAAATATTGGTTTTACCGACAATATTGTTGAAGTTGCCGCCGATATACGCCACATCATTTTCAATGTCTATGGAAAGCACCCATCCGGTAGTTGAGGTGTTGACAGGACTCCAAGACGTTAGTGTAAAAGTGTTCAAATCGAAACAAGCCAAATGTTTGCGTGCTTGACCGTTTACAGTCGTGAAATTTCCGGCCAAATAAAGTAAATTCCCCACGCGTTCCATATCCACAACATCTCCATTGATGGTTGGCGTCCAAGTATGAACCGCTCCGGCAGAGTCTATATAAACAAATTTTGATCTTGCGACATTTTCTACATGTGTAAAGTTTCCCGACACAAACCAGCCACCGACGCCGTCAGGTTCTGACGCAAAAACTTCCCCATTGAAATGAGGGAAATCGGGGTTCGCAATTTGCGTGCTTAAATTGAGTTCGGCAGCATTTGCATTTGGGAGTCCGACATATTTGAAAAAACCACCATAAATGATTTTATTTTGGTTTTCCAAAATGATGGCATCGCGTACCATTCCAAAAGGGATGTCCCAAGTCTGATCAGGGAGGATACCCGTTTGACTAAACACTTGAAATGATCCGATCCAAAAAAAGATGAGAATACTAAATCGGTGAAGAAACTTTGACATAGTCTGCAAATTTGATAAAGCCAATAAGGCACAATAATTTGCAAAGCTAGGTGGATTGATAGGGACAATCCCGCCAAATACAGTGTGTATCTGTGCTGCTTTCGGAAAGGAGCACGGACTTTATCTGGACAAAAGGTCAAAAAATTACTTGAGCGGATATGCTGAAGGGTTGACACCCGTATACAATTTGAATGCCTTTGTAAAAGCACTTCGGCTCGAAAAGCCACATTTCCAGGCTAAGGCCTCAATCGTATTCTGTTCAAAGAAACCTTCTTCGATTAGCGTCTGTGCCATTTTCATGCGCAAGCTGGTGCGGTACTCGCTGAAACTCTGGTTGTAGTGGTGATTTAGAAAATAAGAAATGTGGTGCACAGGCATCTCGAGTTCTGCAGCCAAGCGATCTAGGTTGAAATCAGATTGCAAATACAGTTCTTTTGCTTCCAATTCCTTCAGTGCGTCGAGAAGCACGGGTTCGTTAATACCAAAACGAAGCCCCTCCTCTTCTGCTCTCATTTGCTTGTGCGAATCTTGACTGGAGGTGCGCTGTTCTTTAGGATCAAAAGCAAGTCTTGGCAAACCATAAAGAATACTCGGAAAATACAATGGCGTAACACCTAAGATGAGTACAAGCGCATAAAACAGAAACATCAAGTATGCCGGTGTTGCCAATTGGGAGCCTTCCAAGCGGAAGATGGAGACTAAACTCAAATATACAGAAAAGACAGCCAATACAAAGCCTAAGCCATAAAGTGTCTTGAGCCAATTCACGGTTTTGATGGGGAAATTGGTACTTGACTTTTGACTGAAAAAAACACGGAGTTTGAAGAACAATACAATCAAAGCGAGGAGCACCCAACTATTTCTGAATAAAAAATGCCACTTTAAGGTGAATAAGCCATACTGACTCTCAAAGCGATCCTTAGGTTTTTGTAAGGCATTTTCAATAATTTCTTGATAGAATTGCACAGGCTTATTATAGACCGCGAGCACATCAATGAGCGCCAAAAGGCTTGGTACAAATAGGATCAGATAGCTCCATTTCCAACGAAATTCATCTGCTATGATGCTGATGAAATAAAAATAAAGTGCCGGCGCTAAGAGTGCATATAGCGGTAGAGGCCAGACATAAAACCACTGCCAATACAGGAGTAAGCGCGATTCAATGACCCAAGTTTGAAAACAATAAAGCGAAATGATAAAATAGAACGTACCTAAGAAAAAGGTAGATTTTTTAAAGCCATCGCGCTTTGTAAAAAACAGAGTGGATAAAATTAGACCAAGAATGGCTACAATAAGTAAAATCTGCTCCAAAAGTTCAATTGTGTGAGCAAAATTAAAAAGATTTTTTGGGAGTTAGCCCATTAAAAAAAACCTCACTTCACAAGCTTCCAAGTTTGCATCTTAGCACCAACCTGAACTTTCACAAGATAAACCCCACTCGACCAAGTACTTGTATCGATTTGATTTTTGCCATTCTGCAGCATTTGATTGCGGAGTATCTTGCCATTTATATCATGTATTTGAAGCATCATGTTTTCTTCTTGATTATCAATGATGATCTGATCAACAAAAGGATTGGGATAAACCTGTACCTGAAGCTGCTCGTTTTCTTGAATGCCAATTTGGCAATTGTTGTTGGCGAGTGGCGTCGGAATGACCGTTGCAAAATTGAGGCCTGCGTCTGGGCAGCGCGCATAAGAAATGTTGGCGAGTTGCGGACCAAACGAGATTTGATCGTGCACATTGAAACCATGAGAAAGATAGACGTAGTCGCCGCCAGCACTCAATTTGAAATTGGCATGTAAACCCGTTTGGGTGAGGTCGTTGTCTGCCCAAACCAATAAATAACCATTAGCCGGAAGTATCGTGCCTGCAGGGAAAGCCCAAGCCAGGAGATTGAGGGGGTCGTCTGATAAGTAAAACCCTGCTAAATCTATTGGTGTATTGGTGGTGTTGATCAGTTCGATCCAGTCTTCGTCTTGGCCGTTCGGATCAAAAAGCAAGGAGTCATTGGAAGCCAAGACTTCATTGATCAGGACCGCACCTACTGCAGGTGTTGGGAAATTAACAGCGAGTGTGTGAAATTCGTGTTCGGCGCGCGCTGGAGAGAATAAACCAGCATTGTTGTTCTCGGCGTAAATATAATATTCAAAAGTAAGCCCCCCTACCGGCACTTCAATGCCAAAGATATGGTCTCCGGCAGCGCCGTCGTTGTGCGCGCCGTCGTCGAACATTGGAACGCGCGTGAATTTGAGTTGGTGATTGCCGCGATAGCCTAAATAAACGGTGGTTTCATTGGCGGTTGTGGCGGTGATGGTAACGGTTGAACCATAGACAAGTGGTGAGGTGCTTGCGCCGTGGCTTACAATACTAGGTGCTTGTAGTACATAAGCCGCATTGGTGCTGAAAAACTGCGCACGCGCATCCATGAGTGCTTTGATTCCGGGGATACTGCCTCCGCCGCCCGGACCGCCGCCTGTTACGGCTGTGGTGAGGCTGTTGAGGAATTGGGTATAGGTATAAAATTTATAGGTGTCGGCCTGTATAGAAGAATCGGCGAGTGCCATGAGGTTTTGCGCCCAAGTTTCGTATTGGCCACTGGCAAACATTTCTTGCACCATAGTGCGCACGTGTGCCATGTACATGCGCTTGTAGAGCGGATTGGCCATGATCTGCTTGATCAACGGATGGTTATTGGAAGTGGCGTTTGAAAACGGATCAAGGCTTGTTGGTGTGGTGGTACCTGAGCCCGTGCCGCCCGGAAAACCACCAAAACTCATGTTGACATCCCAGACCGTAGGTACAAATCGACCATTGATATCCCAACTGAGGTAATAATTTTGGCGAAAAGCCCCGCTGTAAGAATCTAGATTGACCAACACATTATTGAAAGCGAGCATCCAGATGGCACGGTCGATATCGAGCATGCCTTCTATATTTTGAAAATCGTTGTTAAGCGCATTACAGAGTGCAACCATGCGGTTCCAGCCAAAGGTAGTTTGCAATTCATAGCCATTGAAATACGCACTGCTGTCGGCGCCTAAGTATTTCAAGTCAGGGCTCACGGTAGACCCTGGCCCTGCTCCGCCAACGGGGTTGCATTTAAAATAGGTGTCGTCGGCATGATAATGCACTTCATTGAAGTCGTCGGAGATGGATTCGTTATTCGTATAAACCCCGCGATACTGCCCATTGATATAAACACGTGCAAAATTGGAACGCGGGCAGTCCATGTATTGCTCGAGAATTTGATAAGAGAGGATTTCTCGGATCATGGAGGGGTCTTTGTAGCAATTGGAAAGCTTGATGTCCTTGATGCCGTGGTAGTCTTGGTTCACCTTAATGGTGTTGAGCTCAATGTGTAGCGGATTCTTTTGGTTATTAGGGCTGTAAGAGCTATTTCCTTTGTAGCGAATACCACAGGAGTCATAAGATACACCATTGATGCGAACAGAATCGGCGTAAATATAGGTTTCGGTGGCTTCGTTGGCATCTAGTTGGGCATCCCAGTTGGTGAAAGAAAAGAAAATTTCAATGACTTGGATGGTGTCGCGGTTGTAGAAATTTTGTGCCTGTAGTGTTGCGCAAAAGAAGGATGCAAAGCAAAGAAAAAGAAATTGGAAACGAAGCATAAATTGAGTTTTGTTTAAGTCGTATAAAAGTCAGAATAAGTTGTAAAATACTATCTTTGAAGTATGAAGTTACAGATTTTAAGTGTCCTGAGCATCGGATTGCTCTTTAATAGTTGTGCACAAGCTCCTCAAAAAGAGGTGCGTAAACGCGAAGTTGTGCAAATTCAAACCCAATTTGAATTGCAAGATTTCTTAAAAGAAAACAAAGACCTAGATGCAGCTGTCGACAAAGTATTTGCAAGTCTAGACGACACCGCAATTGTAGCCCAGCTCATTATGCCAGCTGTTGGCCGCTTGGGTCAAGAAAAAGCAACCATAGACCAACACATCAAAGACCGCATCATTGGCGGTGTACTCATGCTCAACGGCACTAAGGAAGGATTCACATCCTGGATTGCCGATTTTGAAAAGCAAAACAAGGCCAACGGCAATTTACCATTCTTGTACAGCGCCGATGCCGAGCCGAGCTTAGTCAATCGCAAAATTGCGGGCGCTCCGCTCGTCAAGAAAGCCAATGAAATGCAGTCCATTGAAGAAGTGCGCACTTGTGCTCAAACCATCTCCAAAGACCTCAATGCCATTGGCATCAATTACAATTTTTCGCCTGTGGTAGACATGTCTCCGAACGCCACAGTCGGTTTCAGAAGTTTTGGTGCCGTGCCAGCCAATATCATTCCTTGGTCGGGCGCTTTTATTGAAGAAACACAAGCGCAAGGCATCATTGCCACGGCCAAGCACTTCCCTGGCCACGGCTTGGTTTCTGGCGACACCCACAAAGCGCTGCAAGTGATCGATGGCGAACTCAAAGAAATTCAGAACTATCCGCCACTCATTGCACAAGGCGTGCTATCTATTATGGTGGCGCACATTGCCGTGCAAAACAATCCAAAATACAACACCAATGGCCTCCCCTCTACTTGCTCTAAAGCAATTGTAACGGACTTGCTCAAAAACGAAATGGGCTACAAAGGGCTCATCGTTACCGACGCCATGAACATGGGCGGCGTGGTTGCTGTACCGGAAGCTGCCTACAAAGCAGTTGCAGCAGGTTGTGATATCATTCTCATGCCTGTAGATGCCAAGAAAGCACACGCAGAAATTTTAGCGCACTACCGCAAAGACGCGGCGTTCAGAGCACAGGTTGATGCTGCAGCCAAGAAAATCATTCGCATGAAAATTGCAATGGGACTAATGACTAAGTAGTCAGGTAAAGATCAATCAGACCTTCAGGAGCTTTGATATAGAGCTCCTTTTTTTTGCGCAATACTTTTTGGATGAGTCCTTCAAAAATAGGAACCAAGATTTCGGTACCATTGAAGTCTAGTTGCAACAAAGGATTGGCTGTCATGTCAATGACGTCGGCTACCATACCGATGGCGCCGCGTTGGGCATCAAAGACCTTGAATCCGATGATTTCGTGGTCATAGAAGGAACTTTGATCGAGTTCTGGCAAAACTTCTAGCGGCAAATACGCTTTCTTTTTCACCAAGCGCTTGGCGGCCTCTTCTGTTTCTACTCCTTCGAACTTAATGGCCGCAAAGCCTTTGTTCTTGAGTTTGAAACCTTCAATAAAAAATGGGGTGAGTTGACCATTGATGTCCAGATAAACGGCATCTAGCCCTTGGTAATCGGCCGGATTGGTCACGTCTAAAAACAACGAAACTTCACCTTTGAATCCGTGAAGTTTCGCGATTAGACCTAAATAATAGCAATCTTGAATTTGCATATGCTTATTCAGCAGCTGCTTCTTCAGATGCTTCTTCAGCAGCAGGAGCTTCAGTTGCAGGAGCTTCTTCAGCTGCTACTTCTTCAGTTGCAGGAGCTTCTTCAGCAATTACTTCTTCAGTTGCAGGAGCTTCTTCAGCTGCTACTTCTTCAGTTGCAGGAGCTTCTTCAGCTGCTACTTCCTCAGTTGCAGGAGCTTCTTCAGCAACTTCTTCTTCAGTTGCAGGAGCTTCTTCAGCAACTTCTTCTACTTCTGGGGTATTCTTAGCTACGACTGCCGCTGCTTTAGCTGCATTAGCTGCAACTTCAGCTGCCATGCGGTCAGCTTTTTCTTTTTCGGCGTTTTTCACTAAACCAGTGATTTTACCTTCGATTTTAGCTGTTTTGTCAGCTAACCATTGATTGAAACGCTCTTCTACTTGCTCAGCAGTTAATGCACCTTTTTTCACGCCGTTAAGCAAGTGATTTTTGTACAAAACTCCTTTGTAAGATAGAATAGCACGAGCAGTTTCGGACATTTCAGCACCAGTTTGAACCCAAGCAAGTGTTGCATCAAAGTTGATGTCGATTACAGCAGGGTTAGCAGTTGGGTTGTAAGTTCCGAGTTTTTCGATGAATTTACCATCGCGTTTTGCACGGCTGTCAGCAGCTACCAAGTGAAAAAATGGTTTGCCTTTTTTACCGTGTCTTTGAAGACGAATGCGTGTTGCCATTGTTCTTTACAGTTTTGGGTACGAAACCCAGGTTGATAAATAAGTGAATTAAGGGTGCAAAGATAGTCAATTTATTTGAACGCAACAAAACTTATTTACCCTGCGCCTTGAATACAATGATGACCGTGTAAAACATGATTTTGATATCTAGCGCCAAGGTGCGGTTTTTCATGTAAATGAGGTCGAACTTCATGCGCTGCAGCATTTGGTCAACGTTTTCAGCATAGCCGTACTTGACCTGCCCCCACGACGTAATGCCAGGCCTCACACGCGTAAGGTGCATGTATTGCGGCTCAATTGCCACGATTTGATCAATATAAAACTGTCGCTCCGGACGCGGCCCAACTAAAGACATTTGCCCCATCAGCACATTGAGAAACTGCGGAAATTCGTCAAGACGCGTTTTGCGCATGAAACGACCAATTGGCGTGATGCGCGGATCGCCTTCTTTAGAAAGTTGCGGCCCCGCTTTTTCAGCATCGGTATACATCGTGCGGAATTTGATGATTTTAAAGCGCTTGCCGTCGCGCCCTACTCGATCTTGCAAGAAAAAGATCGGCCCTGGAGAAGACAACTTGACCGCAACAGAAGAGAATATAAAAAATGGGATGAGAAACAATAGCGCGACAAATGAAATGACAATGTCCATCAGGCGCTTCACGGCTCTTTGCCAATATGGCATGACGTCGGGGTTGATTTCGATGAGCAAGGCCCCGTATATATTGGTCATGTCTACCGAACCCGCCAAAATGCTGTACATGTCGGGCAAGACCCTGATGCGAATTTTACCGTTATCTATGCGCGCAATAATAGACTGCAAGCGGTCGTGATCAGAACTTTCAATAGCAATAATGACTTCTTCCACTTCTTGCGCTTCCAAAACGGCTTCTAAGTCGGGGAGCTTTCCTAGGTGCGCAAGCTGTGGCGCCAATAGGTTGTCTCGGCCATTGACCTGAAGAAAGCCTACAAAATGATTGATCATATTTGGTGCAGCCAGCAACTCTTGATAAATTTCAATAGCGCGTTCATTGCCCCCAATGATGAGTGTTTTGAAGCCATGACCAGCTGCCTTGATATACTTGATTAGAATGGTTGTAAAGAACACTCTTCCAAACGACGTAAAACCCAGGTGGATGATAAACAACCAGATAGTCAGTTGGTAGTAATTCTGATAACTGCGGACTTGATCATCGAGCAAGAGGGTGAAAAACAATACAATGGTGCCGAAAAAAGACGCGGCCAAACTCAAATTCAGGACTTTCAAGCGAAACAACCGACGGATTTCGTGGTAAGTGCCTTGTAGGGTGTAAAACAACAACCAAAAAAGCGGCAACAACAAAACACCCATCCAAAAGTTAGCGTCAGCATGAAAAGGCTTGCCCTCGATTTGAACCTGACGCATATAAAAAAATAGGCCCCAAGAACTACTCGCACTGAGCAAGTCAATACAAATCAAAAACGCTATCCAAAAACGGTCTTTCATTAGAAATATACCACCTTAATGTTATCGATTAAAATCAGATTATTGGAAATGCTGCTGTCGTAAAAAGCCTTAAAAGCTTGAATGTAATTGGAATTGTTGGGACCCGCTGTAATGACTTCACTGAGCAGAATGTAAATCTTCTTCCAACGCAAGGTACTCAGCGGACTTTGTCTCATGGTACGCATGATGTTTTCATTGGTGCCATTGCTATTGACAAACAAAAGGTAGTGGGTAAAATCAACGGAGTTACAGTAATCGATTTCCAACATCGCTTGCTTGTTCTTGGGGATGCTCAACTGCTGGTCTTGATTGGTATAAGCTATCCACATCGAGTCTTGGGCACTGAGTAGTACTTTTCCATAATAATTGCCGTTGAACCATTTGAGGGTATCATTGGCCAAAGTAAGGTGAGCTGAGGAGGTGTTGGGGTCGTCGGTAATTTTGATGTTGATGTCTTCAAAATCTTCCGTCCAAAAATTGACGTTGTCTTTATAATGCGTTTTGGGAGCAATAGTAAGGGTCTGGTTCTTGACAAAAACCCCGCTTACTTCAAAAGGAACCATGTGTTCATTGCGCATTTTGGTTGCCGCAATACCATTGACTCTGATGGTTGGGTAAATGCGAATACTCGCAGTACCCTCTTTGAGAATTGGAATCTTGAAAGGAACCTCGAAAACACCAATGAGTTCTTCATCTACGTAAACCCAAGCGTCGGAAAGTTTATGAGTCAGCTGACCTTCTTCCCCGTTGAGTGTGGGGTTGGCCTCGAGAGTCCATTCCGTGACTTCTAGCCAAGCAGGATCGGGATTGTTCTTTACGCAAGCGCTTAAAATAAGCCCAAGAAAAAGAAGGTAGCGATAGACCATGTTTACGGAACGAAGGTTAGTCATTTTTATTGTATCAAGTGCTTAGTATTTTGTGCAATTTGTGCTTGAGCGCGCGAGTCTATTTCGAAAGCAAGTTCAAGTGCGCGCAGCCCTGCCTCAGCCCCTACTCTTGGCGCATGGCCTGCGTGGTAAGCGCTCGAAAAATCGAGCCACTGGGTTTGCAATGCATCGCTGGGCAGCACTTCTAGCGCTTCTATTTCCAAACCGGAGCTTCGCTGTATGAAGGCTGTTTTCTCCAAGAGATCTAGTGCAAGGAAGTGTTCGGGCATTTGCAAGCGCAAGGTTCTCTGTTTTTGATCCGAAATGCGCGAAGCAAAAAGCTTGGCCTTCAAACCGTCTTCAAATGTGACATGAACCTCTACTTCGTCTGAAAATGGGCTTTGCTCACTTTTGGCAACTACATCTATGGCCACAACCTTACTTGAGACTTGCGCAAGCAGTAGATCGAGGTCGTGGATCAAAAGATCTAAGACTACCGACACATCTGTGCCTCTTTGCTGAAAGGGTGCCGTCCGACACGATTCAAATGCCAATAACTGCTGCGAATTGATATATGATGAAGCAGCTGAAAGAACAGGATTGAAGCGCTCGACGTGTCCGATTTGCACAAAGCTTTGTTGTTGCAACGCGAGTTCATGAAGCTCTTGGGCTTCTTTGCGTGTGGCGCACATCGGTTTTTCGATAAAAACAGCTTTGCCCGCCAGTAGGGCTTCTTTGGCCAAGAGAAAATGAGCCGGAGTACTGGCAATGATAGCAACAGCATCTGCGGCGCCAATGAGTGCTTGATAGGATTCAAAAAATGGCAGGGCATGAATTGCAGCCGAAGTTTCAATCCCGTCAATGGGCTTGTGGTCATAGATACCAACAATTTCAAACTGCGCAGCTAATTCTTGGAGCACGCTCACATGAATGCGCCCCAAATAACCAATACCGACAATACCAATGCGAATCATTTCTTTATAAAAAAAGCCATTAATCGGAAGACTAATGGCTTAGAGCTGATATAGGTTTCAAACTTATTTTTTTACCGTATCGACAACTGCTTTGAAAGCTTCTGGGTGGTTCATGGCTAAATCAGCAAGTACTTTGCGATTGAGTTCGATACCACTTTTGTGTACGGCACCCATAAACTGTGAATAGCTCATGCCGTGAAGGCGAGCGCCCGCATTGATACGGGTAATCCAGAGTGAACGGTAGTTTCTTTTCTTTTGCTTACGTCCGGAGTACGCATAAA
>JACCDU010846599.1_pt1 | contig 14794 bp, 14 predicted proteins | sample 7446081 | NCBI WGS metagenome assembly JACCDU01 (sample SAMN15323447, study PRJNA562643) | freshwater metagenome | isolation source: river surface water | place: USA:Blue River Watershed | collected 2017-08-17
CCCTCACACAAGACGACATCAGCCGCATCGCCCACCTGGCCCGGCTCGAACTCGCGCCCGGCGAAGCCGGCCCCATGCTGGACCGGATCAATGGTTTCTTCGGCATCGTGGAGCAGATGCGGGCGGTCGACACCGCCGGCATCGAACCTTTGGCCCACCCCGTGGCGGCCTTCCAGGACGTCGCCCTGCGCCTGCGCGAGGACCGCGCCAGCGAGCCCGACCAGCGCGAGGCCAACCAGCGAAGCGCCCCCGCCGTGGAGCGGGGCCTGTTCCTGGTCCCCAAGGTGATCGAGTGAGGCCCGCCATGAGTTCCAAGGCCTTGCATGACATGGGCGTCGCCGAGCTGGCGGCGGGGCTGCGCGGCAGGCAGGTGTCCGCCGTGGAGGTGGCGCAGCATTTCCTGGGGCGCATGGACGCCCACCAGGGGCTGGGCGCCTTCCTGGCGACGAACCCCGAGGCCACCCTGGCCCAGGCCCGCGCGGCCGACGCCCGGCTGGCGGCTGGGGATGCCGCGCCCCTGCTGGGCGTGCCGCTGGCGCACAAGGACATCTTCGTCACCCAGGACTTCCCCACCACCGCCGGCTCGAAGATGCTGGAAGGCTACCGCTCGCCCTTCGACGCCACCGTGGTCGACAAGCTGGCGCAGGCCGGCATGGTGACCCTGGGCAAGGTGAACTGCGACGAGTTCGCCATGGGCTCGTCCAACGAGAACTCGGCCTACGGCCCCTGCCAGAACCCCTGGGACACCACCCGCATCCCCGGCGGCTCCTCGGGCGGCAGCGCCGTGGCCGTGGCCGCGCGCCTGGCGCCGGCAGCCACCGGCACGGACACCGGCGGATCGATCCGCCAGCCGGCCTCGTTCTGCGGCATCACGGGCATCAAGCCCACCTACGGCCGCGCCTCCCGCTACGGGATGATCGCCTACGCCTCCAGCCTGGACCAGGCCGGGCCCATGGCGCATTCGGCGCAGGATTGCGCGCTGCTGCTGTCCGCCCTGTGCGGGCCGGACCCGGACCGGGACTCCACCTCGCTGGACGTGCCGGCGGAGGATTTCTCGCGCTCGCTGGGCGATTCGATCGAGGGCCTGCGCATCGGCATCCCCAAGGAGTTCTTCGGCGAGGGCCTGGCGGCCGACGTGCGCGCCGCCATCGACGCGGCCCTGAAGCAGTACGAGCAGCTGGGCGCGAAGCTGGTGGAGATCTCGCTGCCGCGTACCGAGCTGTCCATCCCGGTCTACTACATCATCGCGCCGGCCGAGGCCTCGTCCAACCTCTCTCGCTTCGATGGCGTGAAGTTCGGCCACCGCGCCAAGGACTATGGCGACCTGCTGGACATGTACAAGAAGTCCCGCGCCGAGGGCTTCGGCGCCGAGGTCAAGCAACGCATCATGGTGGGTACCTACGTGCTCTCGCACGGCTACTACGACGCCTACTACCTGCAGGCGCAGAAGATCCGCCGCATGATCGCGGACGACTTCCAGCAGGCCTTCCAGTCCTGTGACGTGATCGCCGGCCCCGCCGCGCCCACCGTGGCCTGGCACCTGGGCGAGCATGGCAGCGACCCGCTGGCCGACTACCTGGCCGACATCTTCACCCTGCCCGCCTCGCTGGCCGGCCTGCCCGGCATGAGCCTGCCCGTGGGCTTCGGCGAGGGCGGCATGCCGGTGGGCCTGCAGCTCATTGGCAACTACTTCGGCGAGGCGAGGCTGCTCAACGCGGCGCACCGCTTCCAGCAGGCCACCGATTTCCACCTCCGCGCCCCGGAGGGCTTCTGAGATGACCGCGAAACTTGTCCAGGGCTATGAAGTCGTCATCGGCTTCGAGACGCACGCCCAGCTGTCCACGCAATCCAAGATCTTCAGCCGCGCACCGACGGCCTTCGGCGCCGAGCCCAACACCCAGGCCTGCGCGGTGGACCTGGCCCTGCCCGGCACCCTGCCCGTGATGAACCTGGGCGCCGTCGAGCGCGCCATCGAGTTCGGCCTGGCCGTGGGCTCGCACATCGCCCCGCGCAGCGTGTTCGCGCGCAAGAACTACTTCTACCCCGACCTGCCCAAGGGCTACCAGATCAGCCAGTTCGAGATCCCGGTGGTGCAGGGGGGCGAGGTGAGCTTCTTCCTCGGCGACGAGAGGAAGACCGTGCGCCTGGTGCGCGCGCACCTGGAGGAAGACGCCGGCAAGTCGCTGCACGAGGACTTCATCGGGCAGTCGGGCATCGACTTGAACCGCGCCGGCACGCCGCTGCTGGAGATCGTGACCGAGCCGGACATCCGCTCCTCGGAAGAGGCCGTGGCCTACGCCAAGGAGCTGCACAAGATCGTCACCTGGATCGGCATCTGCGACGGCAACATGCAGGAAGGCAGCTTCCGCTGCGACGCCAACGTCTCGGTGCGCAAGCCGGGCCAGCCCCTGGGAACGCGCCGCGAGATCAAGAACCTCAACAGCTTCAAGTTCATGCAGCAGGCCATCGACTACGAGGTGCGCTGGCAGATCGAGGAGATCGAGGACGGCCGCGCCATCCAGCAGGCCACCGTGCTGTTCGACCCGGACACCGGCGAGACCCGCGCCATGCGCACCAAGGAGGACGCCGCCGACTACCGCTACTTCCCCGACCCGGACCTGCCGCCGCTCGTGGTGGCGCCCGAGTGGGTGGACCGCGTGAAGGCTGCGATGCCCGAGCTGCCGCGCGTGATGGCGGCCCGCTTCGTGGCGGACTACGGCCTGCCCGAGTACGACGCGACCACGCTCACGCAAAGCAAGGCGATGGCCGCCTACTTCGAGGAAGCCGCCCTGGCCTGCGGCCAGCCCAAGCTGGCGAGCAACTGGATCATGGGCGAGGTCTCGCGCCGCCTGAACGCGCAGGAGGTCGGCATCGAGCAGGCGCCCGTGTCCGCGAAGGTCCTGGCGGCCCTGATCGGCCGCATCGCCGACGGCACCATCTCCAACAACGCCGGCAAGCAGGTGTTCGATGCGCTGTGGACCGGCGAGGGCCAGGGCGTTGACGCCGTCATCGAGGCCAAGGGCCTCAAGCAGATGAACGACACCGGCGCGCTGGAGGCCCTCATCGACGAGGTGGTCGCCGCCAACCCCGACAACGTGGCCCAGTTCAAGGCCGGCAAGGACAAGGCGTTCAACGCCCTGGTCGGCCAGGTGATGAAGGCCAGCAAGGGCAAGGCCAACCCGGCCCAGGTCAACGACCTGCTGCGCCGGAAGATCGGGGCCTGAGGCCGCCGGGCCGTCAGCGGGTGGCCGCGGCGCCCTGCTGCGCCCAAAGGGCCTCGAGCTGGCGCGCCATGTCGGCGAAACGCCGCAGCACCTGCTCCTTCTCGGCGCGCTTGTTGTTCAGGAATCGCTCCTGGGCGGCGCGCTGCAGTTCCACCTGCTCCAGGGCGCGGGTCACGTCGGTGGCGCCCGGCTGCCTGCGCTGGGCGTCCAGCCGCGCGCGCTCGGCATCCAGCGCCGCCAGCCGGGCGCTGGCGGAGGCGATCACTTCCTCCAGCGGCGCGATGGCGCCGGCGCGGTCACGCTCCAGCGCCTCGGCATGGGGGTAGCGTGACAGCAGGGCCCGCTGGCGCAGGCGCTCCTCGCTGGCCCGCAGGCGCTCGACCTCCTCGCGCCGGCGGCGCTCGTCCTGCGCGGCGCGCTCGGATTCGGACAGGGAGGGACCCACGGACTGCCGGGTGGTGCCGCTGGGATTGAGGACGCGCTGCTCGCGGTCCATGCACTCGGCGATGGGCCGGTCGGAGGAGATGCGCCGGCCGCTGGCGTCGACGCAGGTGTAGATGGCTGCGCCCGCCTGCGCAAGGCAGGCGGTTCCCACCCAGGTGGCGAGGGCGCGGCCAATGAGGGTCACAAGGCTCCTAGTCGTTCACGCCATAGCGCTGGCGGTAGGCCAGCACCTGTGCGTAGTGCTGCCCCATCGCATCGCCGGCATGAACCTGCAGATACTGTAGCAAGTCGGCCAGGCGGGCAATTGCGCAAACCTGAAGACCCAACTTGTCGCGCACGTACTGCACGGCGCTGTGGTCCACGTCCTGGCCGCCTTCGGTGGCCTTCTCCTGGCGGTCCAGGGCGATGGCCACCGCATGTGGCGTGGCGCCGGCGGCCTGGATGATGGCGATGGACTCGCGCGCCGCGGTGCCGGCGGACATCACGTCGTCGACGATCAGCACCCGGCCCTTGACCGGCGCGCCCACCAGCACGCCGCCCTCGCCGTGGTCCTTGGCTTCCTTGCGGTTGTAGGCGTAGGGCACGTTGCGGCCCAGGCGCGCCAGCTCGATGGCCACGGCGGCGGCCAGGGGGATGCCCTTGTAGGCGGGGCCGAACAGCATGTCGAATTCCACGCCCGAGGCGATGATGCGCTGTGCATAGAATTGCGCCAGCCGGCCGAGCTTGGCGCCGTCATCGAACAGGCCGGCGTTGAAGAAATACGGCGAGTCGCGCCCCGCCTTGGTGCGGAAGCTGCCGAAGCGCAGCACGCCGGCCTCCACCGCAAACTGCACGAAATCCTGGGCCAGTTGATCCTGCCCGTTGCCTGCCACCATGGGAAATCCTTTGTTCAAGCTCACCAGCCTCAACCTCAACGGGATTCGCTCCGCCGCGACGAAAGGGGTGGAAGCCTGGCTGGCGAAAAGTCGCCCTGATTGTATTTGCGTGCAGGAAGTCAAGGCCCAGGCGGCCGACGTGGCCGGGCGCTTCGAGGAGCTGGCTGGCCTGAAGGGGCACTTCCACTTCGCGCAGAAGAAAGGCTACTCCGGCGTGGCCGTCTACACCCGCCACGAACCCAGCGACGTGGTGGTCGGCTGGGACGGCGGCGAGTTCGACGCCGAGGGCCGCTATGTGGAACTGCGCTTCGACACGCCCGCGCGCAAGCTGTCCATCATCAGCAGCTACTTCCCCTCGGGCTCCTCGGGCGAGGAGCGCCAGCAGGCCAAGTTCCGCTTCCTGGCGGGGTTCGACCCGCACCTGGCGGCCCTCAAGCAGCAACGCGAGTTCATCCTGTGCGGCGACATCAACATCGCCCACCAGCAGGCCGACCTGAAGAACTGGCGCAGCAACCAGAAGAACAGCGGCTTCCTGCCCGAGGAGCGGGCCTGGATGACGAGGCTGCTGTCCGACACCGGCCTGGTGGACGTTTACCGCCGGCTGCAGCCGGGCACCACCGACACCTGCTACACGTGGTGGAGCAACCGCGGCCAGGCCTACGCGAACAACGTGGGCTGGCGCCTGGACTACCACCTGGCCACGCCGGCGCTGGCGGCCCTGGCCCGCAGCGAGTCCATCTACAAGGCCGAGAAGTTCTCGGACCACGCACCGATCACGGTGGAGTACGAGCTGGGGCTGTAACGGTCGCCCGGCGTAGGGGCAAGGGGGCTGCGGCACCCTTTTTCCCCACAGGTTCAGGTAACTTCGGGCCATGCCCCACGCCGTCCCGTTGATCACCACCCTGGCAGCCGCCTTCGCCCTGGCCCTGGCGCTGGGCTTCGCCGCGGCCCGCCTGAAGCTGCCCGCCCTGGTGGGCTACCTCCTGGCCGGCATCCTGATCGGCCCGGCCACCCCGGGCTATGTGGCCGACATGAAGCTGGCCGCCGAGCTGGCCGAGATTGGCGTGATGCTGCTGATGTTCGGCGTGGGCCTGCATTTCTCGCTGGCGGACCTGATGGCGGTGCGGCGCATCGCCGTGCCCGGCGCCGTGCTGCAGATCGCCGCCGCGACCGCCCTGGGGGCGGGGGCGGCCCTGTACTGGGGCTGGTCCTGGGGCGCGGCCATCGTCTTCGGACTGGCCCTGTCGGTGGCCAGCACGGTGGTGCTGCTGAAGGCCCTGGAGGCGCGCGGCATGCTGGAGACGGGCAACGGCCGCATCGCGGTGGGCTGGCTGATCGTCGAGGACCTGGCCATGGTGCTGGTGCTGGTGCTGCTGCCGCCCCTGGCCGGTGTGCTGGGCGGCCAGGGCCAGGCGAGCGAGCCCGCCGCGCTGGCGCTGACCCTGGGCAAGACGCTGATGGCGGTGGGCGCCTTCGTCGCCCTGATGCTGGTGGTCGGCCGCCGGGTGCTGCCCTGGATCCTGTGGGAGGTGACGCGCACCGGCTCGCGCGAGCTGTTCACGCTGTGCGTGGTGGCGGCGGCCGTGAGCATCGCCTTCGCCTCGGCCAGCCTGTTCGGCGTGTCCTTCGCGCTGGGCGCCTTCTTCGCCGGGATGGTGCTGCGCGAGTCGCAGTTCAGCCACCGCGCCGCCGAGGAGAGCCTGCCGCTGCGCGACGCCTTCGCCGTGCTGTTCTTCGTTTCGGTCGGCATGCTGTTCGACCCGTCGGTGGTGGTGCGCGAGCCGCTGCGGGTGCTGGTGGTGGTGGCCATCATCGTGCTGGGCAAGTCCCTGGCGGCGGCGGCCCTGGTGCTGGCACTGCGCTACCCCCTGAGCACGGCGCTGTCCGTGTCGGCCAGCCTGGCGCAGATCGGCGAGTTCTCTTTCATCCTGGCTGGCCTGGGCATGAGCCTGGGCCTGCTGTCGCAGGAGGGCTACAGCCTGGTGCTGGCCGGGGCGCTGATCTCCATCGCCCTGAACCCGCTGGTGTTCTCGGCCATCGACCCGCTGCTGGGGTGGCTGTCCTCACGCTCCCGGCTGGCCCGGGAGCTGGCCCGGCGTGACGACCCGCTGGCCGAGCTGCCCATGTCGACGGAGCCGCGCTACCTGGCCAACCAGGTGGTGCTGGTGGGCCACGGCCGGGTCGGCCGGCAGATTGCCCAGGCACTGCGGGCGCAGGGCCTGCCCTTCGTGGTGGCGGAGGAGAACCGGGAGCTGGTCGAGCAGCTGCGCGCGGCGGGGCAGGCGGCGGTGTATGGCGATGCCGCCTCGCCCGAGACCCTGGTGCAGGCGCACATCGCGCAGGCCCGGATGCTGGTGGTGGCCGCGTCCGACACGCCGGCCGCGCGCCGCATGATCGAGACGGCCCGCACGCTCAACCCCGGCATCGCCGTGGTGGTGCGCAGCCACAATCCCGAGGAGGCGGCGATGCTGGAGCGCGAAACCGGCGCGGCGGTCCTGGTCGGCGAGACGGAGCTGGCCCGCGCCATGGCCGACCAGGTGCTCAAGGGGCTGCGGGACGACGGGATGGCGGGGGCGCGCTGACCCCGGCGCGCCGACGCGAATCGGTACGGGCCGGGGCGATGGGCCGTCAACGGCCGCCAGGGGCCGCAGGCACCGCCGGCAGGCGCAATGTCGCGTGCAATCCGCCGGCCGGCCCAGTCGACAGCTGCAGGTCGCCGCCATAGCCCGCCACGCCCTCGCGCACGATGGCCAGCCCGAGGCCGGAGCCGGGCACCGTTTCATCCAGCCGCACGCCGCGCGCCACCACCGAGGCCAGGGCGTCGGCGGGAATGCCCGGCCCGTCATCCTCGATGTGGATCTCCAGCGCCTCGCCGGACGGCAGGCCGCGCAGCGAGACGGCGACGCGGTGGCGCGCCCACTTGCAGGCGTTGTCCATCAGGTTGCCCAGCATCTCCTGCAGGTCGGCCTCCTGCCCCGCGAAATCCGGGGCGCCCTCCGGCAGGTGCAGGTCCAGGGACAGTGTCCGGCCTGCATGCACGCGTTCCATGACTCGCGCCAGGCCGCGGACCACTGGCGCGACGGGGCAGCGCTGGCCCGGCACCCGGCCGGCGGCGGCCAGGCGGGCCTGCGCCAGGTGCCGGTCCACCTGCCGCTGCGCGGTCGCCACCTGCGCCTGGACCTGGGCCGCCCACTCGCTGCCGGCGGGCGCGCGGGCAGCGACCTGGGAGAGGACCGCCAGGGGCGTCTTGAGGGCATGGGCCAGGTTGCCCGCCTGGGTCCGCGCGCGCTCGACGACCTGCCCGTGGTGATCGAGCACCCGGTTGAAGTCGTCGACCAGGGGCTGCACCTCGGACGGGAAACGGCCGGACAGCCGCGGCGCCCTCGCCTCCTGCACGTCGCGCAGGCTGCGCCGCAGCGCATCCAGGGGTCGCAGGCCCAGCCACACCTGCGCCCCGGCCGCCGCGCCCAGCAGGGCCATCAGGGCGGCCAGCGACAGCGCCAGTACGCGGCTGAAATCCGCCTGCGCACGCGCCATCGGTGACAGGTCCCCTGCCACCACCAGGCGCCATCGGGCTTCCCCGGTTTCCTCGGCGCGGACGGTTCGCTCGAGCAGCAGGACGCGGCTGTCCCGGGGGCCTCGGGCCTCGTGCACATGGACCTTGCCGTCGGCCAGCGTGTCGTTGGCCAGCCCCAGCTGCGTGTCCCACAGCGAGCGGGACCGCAGGACCGCCTCGCGCCCGCCAGACCCGGCGCCCACCGCGTCGAGCTGCCAGTACAGGCCCGAGTACGGCTGTTGCCAGCGGGGATCCGACAGCGCCTGCGCGTCGACGCGGGGCTGGCCCGCCGGGTCGAACTCGAGCCTCGCGGTAAGCTGGTCCAGCTGTTGCGCGAGCGCGGCCTCGAACTGGCGCTGGACATGCTCGCGGAACAGGCCCGCCAGCGTCCACCAGGCCAGGGCCAGGGCCAGCGCGAGGCCCGCCAGGGTGGCTGCGAGCAGGCGCCAGCGCAGGGACCACGGGGCCGCGGCGGCGAGGTTCATGGCGGGGCCAGCCGGTAGCCCAGGCCGCGCACCGTTTCCAGTGCCACGCCGGGCAGCTTCCTGCGCAGTCGGGCGACGAAGACCTCGATGGTGTTGGAGTCGCGCTCGAAGTCCTGCGCGTACAGGTGCTCGGTCAGCTCCGTGCGCGAGACCACCGCGCCCGGCCGGTGCATCAGGTAGGCCAGCAGCTTGTACTCGTGGGCGGTGAGGGTGACGGCCTGGCCGTCCAGCGTGACGCGGCCGCTGCGCGTGTCCAGCGACAGGCCGCCGCAGGACAGCACCGGGGAGGCCAGGCCGCTGGCCCGCCGGATCAGCGCGCGAAGCCGCGCCAGCAGTTCCTCGTGGTGGAAGGGCTTGGTGAGGTAGTCATCGGCGCCCGCGTCGATGCCGGCCACCTTCTCGTGCCAGCTGTCTCGGGCCGTGAGGATAAGGACCGGCATGCGACGGCCGGCCTCGCGCCAGCGTTTGAGCACGGTGAGCCCATCGACCTGCGGCAGGCCCAGGTCCAGCACCACGGCGTCGTAGTCCCCGGTCTCGCCCATGAACTGCGCGTCCCGGCCGTTGTCGGCGTCCTCGACCGCATAGCCCGCTTCCTGCAGGCCTGCGCGGAGTTGCGCGCGCAACTGGGGCTCGTCTTCGACCAGGAGGATCCGCATGGGGCCAGTCTAGCGCTGCTGCCGGGTGCGCTCGCGGGCGCGCAGCACCTCGCCGCTGCGCGCGTCCACCTCCAGCTTCACGCGCCGGCCGTCCGGCTGCAGGAGGCGGATCTCGTAGAGCAGGGCCCCCCGCCGTTCCTCCAGTTCCACCTCGAGCACCTGCCCCGGGTGGCTGCGTCCCAGGCGGTCGAGGACTTGCGGCAACGGCATCACCTGCCCGGCCTGCACGGCGCGCAGCGCCCGGTCGTGGTCCTCCTCCCGGGCCTGGGCCGGCGCACCCATGGCCGCCAGGAAGGCGAGCGTGGCGAGCAGGGGGGCGGCGTGTGCAGGCGTGGGCATGGCGGTGATTGTCCCGGCCGGAACCTGAACGGCCGATGAATGGCGGGTTCAGGTTCGGTTCACGCGGGGTTTCCAACAATGGGCCGCATGAACACCTCACGTACCCTTTCCACGCTGCGGGTCGCCCTGGCCGTGCTCCCCCTGGCGGCCCACGCCGGTGACACGACGCCTGCCCAGCAGCTGGCCCAGTGGACCGCCGCTGCCGGCCAGCCGGCCAGTGCCGCCCGGGGCCAGGCCCTGTTCACCCAGCGCCAGGGCGGCGAGTGGTCCTGCAGCGCCTGCCACGGCGCGCCGCCGACGGCCCAGGGGCGCCATGCCAGCACCGGCAAGTCCATCGCGCCGCTGGCGCCGGCCTTCAACGCGCAGTCCCTGACCGACAGCGCCAAGGTCGCCAAGTGGTTCCGCCGCAACTGCAACGACGTGCTGTCCCGCGAATGCACGGCGGCTGAAAAGGCCGATGTGCTGGCCTACCTCACGAGCCTCAAATGAACCCATTGAACCACCTGCCCCATGCCCTGCGCGCCGCCCTCCTGGCGGCCTGCGCCCTGCCCGCGATGGCCGTGGCCGATGGCGGCCCCGCCATGCCGGTCCGCGTCCCGCAGGCCTACACCCAGGAATGCGCGAGCTGCCACCTGGCCTACCCGCCCGGCATGCTGCCGTCGGCGTCCTGGCAGCGGATCATGGGCTCGCTGGACACGCACTACGGTACCGATGCCTCGCTCGACGCCGCCACCGTCAAGCAGCTGTCCGACTGGTTGCGGGACCACGCCGGCACCGGCAAGCGCGTGGCCGCCGCCCCGCCGCAGGACCGCATCACCCGCTCGGCCTGGTTCGAGCGCAAGCACCGCGCGATCGAGCCCGCCGTGTGGAAGCTGCCTGGCGTCAAGAGCGCCGCCAACTGCGCCGCCTGCCATGCCGGCGCCGAGCAGGGCCGCTTCAGCGACCACGACCTGCGCCAGCCTGCCGGCCTCACGCCGCGCCAGCAGCGCGCCTGGAACGATTGAGAAACGAGGAGGATCCCCATGCAAGTCTCACCCCCGATGTCCACCTCCCCAGCGTCCGCCGCGGGCAACGCGGCCCCCGGGCAGGGACGCCGCACCGTCGATGCGCCCACGCGCATGTTCCACTGGCTGTTCGCCCTGAGCTTCGCCGGCGCCTACCTCACTGGTGACGGCGAGCGCTGGCGCCTGGTCCACGTGATCCTGGGCTACACGATGGCCGGCCTGCTGGTGTTCCGCCTGCTGTACGGCCTGGTCGGGCCCGCGCCTGTGCGCCTGTCCGTCCTGTGGCGCAAGCTCGCCGGGGTGCCGGGTTGGCTGAGCGGGGTGGCGCAGGGCCAGGTGTTCTCGCTGGCCTGGTGGCGGCAAGGGGGCGCCGTGGCCATGGGGGCGGCGATCGCCGGCATCCTCCTGGTCGCCATGCCCCTGCTCCTGAGCGGGTACGCCACCTACGACGAATGGGGCGGTGAATGGCTGGAGGAGGTGCACGAACTCTTCGCCAATCTCGTGCTGATGCTGGTGCTGGCCCACCTGGGCCTGCTGCTGGTCCTGTCCCTCCTGCGCCGCCGCAACCTGGCCTGGCCGATGGTGACCGGCCGGGTCGAGGGCCGTGGCCCGGACCTGGTCAGGAAGAACCGCGCCTGGCTCGCGGCCCTGCTGCTGCTGGCGGTGCTGGCCTTCGGGGCCTGGCAGTGGCAGCAGGCGCCCGCGCCACTGGAGGGTGCCGGGCAGCGCCCGGGCGCCCTCCACGACCACGATGACTGATCGGCGGTGACGCAGCGGCGATGACGGCACCCGGCGCGGCCGGGACCGGCCTCAGGGGTTGCCGGCCGCCGCCGCGTTCTGCGCCTTGCGCGCGGCGAACTCCGCGCGCAGGGCCTTGAGCTTCTCGCGCGGGTCTTCCTTGGTGGTGCTCTTGTCCAGCGCCATCTCCGCGATGAAGCGGCTGGGCACGCCGGGCACGATCTCGCGGCCCTTCTTGCGGCGCTTGATCCAGCTCACGGCCAGCGAGCGCTGGGCCCGGGTGATGCCCACGTACATCAGCCGGCGTTCTTCCTGCAGCTTCTGCAGGATGCCCTCGCCGCTGGTCAGGCCGTCGTCGTCGTCCAGCTTGAAGGGCAGCAGGCCCTCGTTGCAGCCGGCCAGCACCACGTGCGGCCACTCCAGGCCCTTGGAGGCATGCAGCGTGGACAGCGTGACCACGTTCTGGTCCTGCTCCCGCTCGCTGATGGTGGACAGCAGGGCGATGGTCTGCGCCACTTCCAGCAGGGTCTTGCGCTCGCTGGCGATGGCTGCGCCCGAGGCGTCGTCGATCTCGCCGCCGCAGCGCTTGGCCATCCAGTCGCAGAACTCCAGCACGTTGGTCCAGCGCGAGGCGGCGACCTTCTCGCTGTCCTCGCTGTCGTACAGGTGCTGCACGTAGCCGATGTCCTTGACCCAGTCGGCCAGGAAGGCCCGTGCCTCCTCGGCGCCCGTGGTGTGCCGGGCGCGGTACTCCAGGTCGTTCACGTACCGGCCGAACTCGTGCAGGCTACCCAGGGCACGGGCATTGAGCACGGACCCCAGCGAGGAGGAGAACAACGCCTCGAACAGGCTCAGCTTGTACTGGCTGGCGAACTGCCCCAGCGCCCCCAGCGTCTGGTGGCCGATGCCGCGCTTGGGCGTGGTCACGCAGCGCAGGAAGGCCGGGTCGTCGTCGTTGTTCACCCACAGGCGCAGCCAGGCGCACAGGTCGCGGATCTCGGCGCGGTCGAAGAAGCTCTGGCCGCCCGAGACCTTGTAGGGCACCTGAGCCTTGCGCAGCGCCTGCTCGAACACGCGGGCCTGGTGGTTGGCGCGGTACAGGATGGCGAAGTCCTTCCAGTCCTGCGAGGCGCCGCTGGCCCGGATGGACAGGAAGCGCGCCACGGTGCGTTCGGCCTCGTGCTCCTCGTTGTCGCAGTCGACCACGCGCACGGGTTCGCCCTCGCCCAGCTCCGAGAACAGGGTCTTGGGGAACAGCTTCGGGTTGGGCTGGATGACGTTGTTGGCCGCGCGCAGGATGGCGCTGGTGGAGCGGTAGTTCTGCTCCAGCTTGATGACCTTGAGCTCGGGGTAGTCCACCGGCAGCTTGCGCAGGTTGTCCAGCGTGGCGCCGCGCCAGCCGTAGATGGACTGGTCGTCGTCACCCACCGCGGTGAAGCGCCCGCGTTCTCCCACCAGCAGCTTGAGCAGCTCGTACTGGGTGGCGTTGGTGTCCTGGTATTCGTCGACCAGCACGTGGCCCAGGGTGCGCTGCCACTTCTCGCGCACCTCGGGGAAGTCGCGCAGCAGCTTCAGGGGCATGCCGATCAGGTCGTCGAAGTCCACGCTCTGGTAGGCCGCCAGGCGCTCCTCGTAGCGGGCCATGAGGGTGGCCAGCACGCGCTCGTTCTCGTCCTTGGCCTGGGCCAGCGCCTGCTGCGCGTTCAGGCCCATGTTCTTCCACAGGCTGATGGTCCACTGCCACTGGCGGGCGGTGGCGGCGTCGGTGGTGCCGCCGGCGTCCTTGAGGATGCCGGTGACATCGTCCGCGTCCAGGATGGAGAACTGCGGCTTGAGGCCCAGCACGTTGCCGTCCTCGCGCATCATGCGCACGCCCAGGGCGTGGAAGGTGCAGATCACCACGTCCTTGGCCTGGCGCCCGATCAACCCCTTGGCGCGCTCGCGCATCTCGCTGGCGGCCTTGTTGGTGAAGGTGATGGCGGCGATGCGCTTGGGTTCCAGGCCGGTCTGGATCAGGCGGGCGATCTTGTGCGTGATCACCCGCGTCTTGCCCGAGCCGGCGCCGGCCAGCACCAGGCAGGGGCCGTGCAGGTAGTTGACGGCTTCCTGTTGCGCGAGATTGAGGCCGGACATCGGGGGGGGGGAGGGAAGGAGGCAGGCGGGAGCGGAGCGCGCAATGATACCGACCGCCCGTCGTGGTTGCGCCGACAATACGGGGGTGCTCGACATCCTCCAGGTCACCTTTCCCTTCTTCGCCCTCGTGCTGTGCGGCTACGTCGCGGCCCGGCGGCGCCTGCTGCCGCTGGATGCCATCGGCGGGCTGAACACCTTCGTCCTGTACTTCGCGCTGCCCTGCATGCTGTATCGCTTCGGCGCCAGCACCCCCATCTCGCGCCTGTTCGATCCCGCCGTGGTCGCCGTGTGGCTGCCCTGCGCCCTCCTCATGGTGGGCGGGACCATCCGCGCCAGCATGAACGACCGCATCCGCTGGAACGACGCCTCCTTCGGCGCGCTGGTGGCCGCCTTCCCCAACACGGGGTTCATGGGCGTGCCGCTGCTGGTGGCGCTGTTGGGCGCGCGCGCAGCCGGCCCCGCCATCGCCACGATCCTGGTGGACATGGTGGTGACGACCTCCCTGTGCATCGCCCTGTCCCGGCTGGACGGCGCGGGCCAGGCGGGCGCGGCGCAGGCCGTGAAGAATGCCCTGCGCGGCGTGGCGCTCAATCCCATGCCCTGGTCCATCCTGCTGGGAGGCGTGGCTTCCTGGCTGCGGCTCGAGCCGGTCAAGCCCGTGGCCGCGACCATCGGGCTGCTGGCCGATTCAGCCTCGCCGGTGGCCCTGTTCACCATCGGCGCCGTGCTGGCGCGCTCGCAGAGGGTGGCGGCCGCCAGTGGTGAAGGGCCCAAGCCCTGGCAGGACTTCGTTCCCGTGGCCCTGGGCAAGCTCGTGCTCCACCCCCTGCTGGTGCTGGGCGTGGGCACCGCCCTGCGCGCGGCCGGCCTGCCGCTGGACCCCTTCGCCCTGATGGTGCTGGTGCTGGTGGCGGCCCTGCCCAGCGCCAGCAACGTGTCCATGCTGGCCGAGCGCTTCGGCGCCGATACCGGGCGCATCGCCCGCATCATCCTGCTGACGACGGCCGCGTCCTTCCTGACGTTTTCCGCCGTCGTGGCCCTGTACAGCTGAGGCCGCAGGGCGCGGATGGGCGTCCAGCCCGGGCCGTTTTGCGGGGGGGCGGGCCCGGGTTTGCCGCTTTGACAGGCAGCTTGGCCCCGATGGGCCTAAAATGACGGGTTAAGTTTTTTTCGCGGGCGCCCGGGCGCCTGGGGTATCCGGACGGGTGTCCGGTGCCTTTTCAAAGGTGTTCCATGGCCAAGGAAGAATTGATTGAAATGCGCGGCCGCGTGGCCGAGGTGCTGCCGGACTCGCGCTACCGCGTGGTGCTCGAGAACGGGCACGAGCTGATCGCCTACAG
>JACCDU010694643.1_pt1 | contig 14778 bp, 16 predicted proteins | sample 7446081 | NCBI WGS metagenome assembly JACCDU01 (sample SAMN15323447, study PRJNA562643) | freshwater metagenome | isolation source: river surface water | place: USA:Blue River Watershed | collected 2017-08-17
CGCTCTGGCTTTACGAGATAATTCTATCCGAACATCTGTTCGAAAGGTATCAGGCGCCACTGACAGGAAAGGCTCGTGTCGCCCCCCATACTGAGCCGGTGTTGATCCTGCTGCCGCCCTCCGAGAAAAAGGCTGCAGCGCCAGCCCCTGCCATTGAGCTCTACACAGGTGTCTTATATGCCGCTCTGGGGTGGGGCACCCTGTCCAAGGCGCAACAGAAGCTCGGTCAATCCTCCATCATGATTATTTCGGCCAAGTACGGAGCTCTTCGCCCACTGGATCCGATCGAGCCCTACAAAGAAAAAATCGTTAACAAGGAAATGGCTCCCAAGGTCGCGGCAGTTCTTGATGGGCTCACACCTTCACTGATCGTTGATTGTCGCTCATCAACTTATCAAACGGTTTGGCAATCCCCTACCCAGAAAACGGTGGAGATCAAGGTCTTTACAAAAGTCGATGGTGAAAAGAAGGTAATTACCCATATGTCCAAGATGACTCGTGGAGAAGTTACAAGACACCTCGTGCAGTCACCTGTTGTCCCACAAACTCCTCAACAGTTACATGAGATTGTGTCACAAAAATTTATCTGCACATTGATTGAAGCAACTGCAAAAGAACCATGGGTGCTTGAAGTTTTTTGTTAAGGAGTTTGTATCAGGATACTGAAGCGGTTTTCTTAATCAGTTCAACAGTTAATGTTGGGTAATTCCACATGATCACATGAGGGCAGTTATCGACAACAATCCACCGTGTATGAGGTGGCGCAACACTTTTTTCCTGTGCGATTTCTTCAGGCAGCATTAGATCTTCATCCCCAAAAACTACTGAGAGATTTACCTTCTCGGGAATTTTGGATTCAAACCTGCGCCCATTTGCGCCGTGCCACATGGGCATATAACCCTTTGATCGCGCCATTGCAACTACTGAATCCCGACAAGATTCAAAACTTAACTCACGCCATAAGTGCGTGATCTTCTTATAACCGATGGCTTTGAGTAAGGGAATTCGATAGGCGGTCTTCATAAAGTACTGAGAAATTTTTGCCATGATTCGCGCATCTAAACTTGGCGGAAGTATTCGCTTTGGTTGTTGATGCCACAATCCTGCTGGCGCTAAGGCGGTGACACTGACAACATTATCAGGGGCAACCGCCGCCATTTCTAATGCAATCCACCCACCTAAAGAATTTCCGGCCACATGCATCCTCTCGACACCCTCATGAGAAACCATGTGATCAACTACCGCCTGGGCAAGAGATCGTGGATCCATTGCTTCATCCTCACTCAGATGTGCCTCACCATGTCCTGGAAGGTCAATTGCATAAACGGTAAAACTATCTATTAGCTGTGGAACCAAACTCTTCCAAATGGTTCCAGCAGAACCTAAGCCATGCACCAAAACCAAAGCTGGCTTTTTGGGATCCTCGGTAAATTGGTGAGCAATGATTGGCATCAGTACTTGTACTTTTCAGTCTCTGTTGGATGGGCCTTGCAGACCGCCTTCCAAATAACATCGGGCTCAAACCCCGCAGCTAGCGCTTCATTTACGCTCTTACTTCCTAATTCAGATAGAGCGATATCTGAAGAAAATGAGGCGGCCCATGCATCCCCAAAAGAGAGGGTGATTCGTTCCCGAAGATCAGAGATTCGCAATGCCGGTAATAGCTTCTGCTTGTGCACGAGATTGTTGTTCATTTAGTGGATGTAGGGCCTGTCCGAGCAACCAACGTAGTGCGAGCGCACCTCTTCCATCGCCCAAAAGATGGGTTAATGCGATGGAAAACGCCTTCCATAATTGGTCATCATGATGTGTGAGCGCCAATGTCAATTGCTCTGGATCTTGAACCCTCATCGCAGCTAAGGCTGAATCAGATGAGACCTGAATTGAAATCTGTTCAAGAGCCGATGTTGCATCTGGTGCATTCTGCGCAATCTCAACTAATCGGGCCAATTCAGATTCGCACAATGCAAGCAGAACACTATCTTTGTCGCGATAGTGGTTATACAAAGTTGCACGAGAGACCTGCGAAAGATCGGCAATTTCAATCATGGACATTTTCTTGAGCCCAGTAGTTGCGATTAACTCTTTCGTTGCCTCAAGGATTGCCTTTTGCGTACGGCGGTGAGTTGCTACTTGTGGCGCGTACTTATTAAGCGGCATCGACAACAGTGAGAGTGACACCCTCACGGCTCTTCAGCTCTGAAGCAACCTGAGTGAACACTCCTGAGAGTGAGAGGCCTAACGCTGTACAGATCGCATTGAGAAGTTCAGATGAGGCCTCTTTTTGACCGCGCTCAACCTCAGATAGGTAACCAAGAGAGACACGCGCATCGCGAGCTACATCCCGCAGTGTGCGACCTTGAGCGGTACGGGCAGCACGAAGAGTCTGACCTACAGCTTCACGAACTAGAACCATTGTCATAACCCCCTCCACCTGTCGAAGTTTCAATGCGATCTTTATGATCGATGTCTAAGGATACGCGCAAAGGTAGCAATCGCGCTTGATGTAGCTGCGTTTCGTACAGATTCACGTTCGCCCGAGAGGGATAGCTCAATGCTCTGGCTGATTGGCCCCTCGATCGCCACCCACACCGCACCTACTGGGTGGCCATCTAATGGGTTGGGTCCTGCTACCCCAGTGGTGCCGATCGCCCAGGTAGTTCCAAAGGATTTAATAGCACCCTTTGCCATAGCAACGGCAACCTCTTCACTAATGACTGTGTACTTATCAATCAGTTCAGGGTCAATTCCCAAATGAGAAATTTTGATTTCATCACGATAAGCGGTCACACCGCCCACAAAAACATCGGATGCGCCCGAGATTGTGACGATCGCAGAACTGACCGCACCAGCGGTTAGGGACTCTGCGGTACTGATAGTTTCACCGCGTTGGCGCAGGTGCTCAACGATTTCGGTTGCAAAACCGATAATCTCATTTGAAAGCGCCATCGGAGATCTCTCTTCTTTAAGCCTTGTTTGTTAATGCTGATTTTACATAATACAGACCGGTAATGATAGTGAGCGCTATAGCAATGTACATAAATCCATCACGGAACCAGTACAAACTCTCATCGAGTGGAAGTACGAAAAAGCCGACGCCAAAGCCCTGCATCATGGCTTTAATCTTTCCACCACGGTTTGCCGGAATTACTCCTCGTTTGATCACGGCTAATCTAAATAATGTGATCGCTACTTCACGAGATAAGATCACGATTGTCATCCACCATGGCATCCTCCCCAGAATTGAAAGAGAGACCATTGCTGTACCAATCATAAACTTATCGGCAACTGGATCTAGGAATTTACCAAACTCGGTAATAGTCCCGCGACTGCGTGCGAGTTTTCCATCCAGAACATCTGACATACCTAGCGCAAAAAACACGCACCACGATATGTACTGCCATGTTGGGTCATCTCCCCCATTCTTAAAGAGGGTGTATGCACCAACTGGAACAAAAAGTAATCTCATGACTGTAATGAAATTAGGGGTTATGAATGCTGGTAGCTTCATAATGGCTTAGCCACCAAATCTGCTCCCATCGAATCAATCACCACTGCATCAACATACTGACCTACTGTGAAGTCAGTGCCGATAAAGGTTGTGGTTCCATCAACCTCTGGGCCTTGATGCGCAGCACGCCCTTCTTGGAGCTCTGCATCTTCGATCAACACACGAACAGTTTCACCAATTCGAGCTTGAGCACGTAGAGAAACCATCTCATCTGCCAGTGAGGACAAAGTTTCAACCCGCTGTGCGATCACATCAGCATCGACCTTGTCAGTGAGGTTTAGTGCTTCTGTGTTGTCCTCATCGGAGTACCCAAAAACTCCAACGGCATCTAGTTTGGCTTGAGTTATAAAGTTGGCAAGATCATCGAAATCCTCTTGTGTTTCTCCAGGAAAGCCGACTATAAAATTAGATCTAATTCCCGCGTCAGGGGAAAGTGCTCGTATCTGACTAATCAAATGTAGAAACTTTTCAGTATCACCGAAGCGACGCATGCGACGTAGAACTGTTTGGCTTGTGTGCTGGAAGGAAAGATCAAAGTAAGGTGCGGTTTTATCGGTAGCAATCATCGCCTGTAATAAGGAGGGTCGCATCTCCGCTGGCTGAAGATATGAAAGTCGGACACGCTCGACACCTGGTAAGGCAGCGATTTCCGGCAAAATCTTCTCCATCAACTTTAAATCTCCGAGATCTTTTCCATAAGAAGTTGTGTTCTCACTAACTAGGAACATCTCTGATACACCATTTTCAGCTAACCAACGAGCCTCGCTAATGATTTCAGTTGGACGTCGTGAGATAAATGAACCTCGGAAATACGGGATAGCACAGAAAGAGCAGCGACGATCACAACCCGACGCGATCTTTAATGGTGCCCACGGTGCATTACCCAAACGTTTACGTGAAAACTCTTCCTCTTGTCTGGCATCTGCTCGTTCAGCAGGAGCGATCGGAAGTAATGCACGGCGATCACGTGGAACGTGGGCTTTATGGGACTCTCCGGCGATAATTGATTGCAAGCGAGCTGAGATATCTTTGTAATCATCAAAACCTAAAATTGCATCGGCTTCAGGTAAAGCCTCTGCGAGTTCATTTCCATAACGCTCAGCCATACATCCAACTGCAACTACCGCACGCGTAGTTCCATGTCCCTTGAGCGAGTTAGCCTCAAGCAGAGCATCTACTGAGTCCTTCTTGGCCGATTCGATAAAGCCACAGGTATTAACAAGTGCAACCTCTGCCGACTCGACATCATCAACAAGGGTCCAACCATCAGCGGCCAAGCGGCCGGCAAGTTCTTCAGAATCAACTTCATTTCGTGCGCACCCTAAAGTGACAACTGCAACGGTGCGCTTCATTTGCGCAATCTTACAGTGCTACGAGCGATTAAGAATCTACTCCGTACGACACGCTAACAACCTGTCCATCTACACCTATTGGATCTAAGTTTCTCCCATTGACAGTTAGATCTACACCGCCGGCATTGCCAACCTTAAGATTTAACTGCTCACTAGCTGTGAAGGTTTTTGAGGTGCCGCGTGAGATTTGGCCACTAAACAAGGTTTGCCCACTTGAATCTGAAACAAAGAGCCAACTCCTTGCTCGGGTAGCGGTGATAATTACTTCTACACCCTCCCCGGTCGAAATCACTGGTTCATCTGTTGGCTCCTCCTCAACCGCAGCAGTTGGTTCAGTGGTTGGTTCTGCAGATGTTGACGGCTCTGTGGTCTCTTCAAGTGCTATCGGAATATCTGGAGTGGAGTTATTTGAGATAAGAATTTGACCGATACCGGCTATAAACAAAGTTGAGATTGAAATTGCCACGAGAACTTTCCATGAAACCTTTCGGTTCTCTCGTGGTTCACGCATCACACTATTTTCCACAAGTAGCTCTTGCATAGAACGATCAACATGCATCTGTTCATCCTCAAAGGCAGTCAAGAAAAGCTGAGGGTCGACATTTAACTTTGTTGCTATATTCCTTAAATGTCCACGTGCATAAGTTTCGCCACCGCATTGCGAAAAGTTGTCAGACTCGATTTGACGCAAAAGAGGGGCACGGATATTTGTGGCTGCAGAAAGATCATCGATGCTAAGGCCAGCATCTTTACGCGCCTTAGTAATCATTGATCCTAGTGACATGCAACTTCCTCAAAACAACCAATTGGGTGTCAATAGTGTAAGTCGTTAGGGGTCAGGGTGACTAGTGCGAGGTGTGAGCCAAAGGGGTGAAACTCACCCCGTCACGCTTAGTTAACCCGCCATTAATAATCGCGCAGAGTTGCAAGCACCGAGTCGAGTTCGTCGGGTTTGACCAATACGGTCCGCGCCTTTGAACCTTCAGAAGGTCCAACGATTCCTCGTGACTCCATTAAATCCATCAAACGCCCCGCTTTTGCAAATCCAACACGTAACTTTCTTTGCAGCATAGACGTAGATCCAAATTGAGTGCCGACCACTAGTTCAACAGCTTGGCACAAAATATCTAAATCATCACCAATCTCTTTATCAACCATCTTCATTTGGTTAACTGGCGCTGTTACATCATCACGGTAGCGTGGCTTTAACTGCTTCTTTACATGAGAAGTTACTGCTTCAATTTCGCGTTCAGAAACATATGCTCCCTGAATACGAATTGCTCGGCTAGCACCCATGGGGATAAATAATCCATCGCCTTGGCCCACAAGTTTTTCTGCACCTGGACTATCCAAAATAACTCGACTATCAGCAAGTGAACTTGTTGCAAATGAAAGACGAGAAGGCACATTTGCTTTAATCAAACCTGTTACAACATCAACAGATGGGCGCTGGGTTGCAAGAACTAAGTGGATACCTGCAGATCTTGCCAACTGAGTGATACGAACGACTGATTCTTCTACTTCTTTTGCTGCCACCATCATTAAATCTGCAAGTTCATCAATAATTACTAGAAGGTATGGGTAAGGCTCGACGGTTCGATCACTGCCCTCGGGAACGGTGACCTTCCCTGCACGCACCGCCTTGTTGAAATCATCAATATGTCTAAAACCAAAGGTTGATAAATCCTCATAGCGAAGATCCATTTCGCGCACCACCCAGGTCAGAGCATCAGCTGCCTTCTTCGGATTGGTAATGATTGGGGTAATCAAATGCGGAATACCTTCATAGGCATTGAGCTCTACACGTTTCGGATCAATCAAAACTAATCGAACATCATCTGGTGTAGCCCTCATCAATATCGAAGTGATCATTGCGTTAATCATGGAAGATTTACCGGCACCGGTTGCACCTGCAACTAATAGGTGGGGCATTTTTGCCAGATTTGCACACACAAAATTACCCTCGACATCTTTGCCTAAAGCCACGAGCATGGGATGAAGATCTTGGCCCGCGACCGTTGAACGTAAAACATCACCGAGGGCGACGATTTCACGATCAGTATTTGGAATTTCAATTCCAACAGCTGACTTCCCCGGAATTGGAGACAAAATTCGCACATCACTACTTGCAACCGCATAAGAAATATTTTTTGCAAGCGCGGTGATTCGCTCCACCTTTACAGCGTTGCCAAGCTCTACTTCATAGCGTGTCACCGTTGGACCACGCATAAAGCCCGTTACCTTCGCATCAATTTCAAACTGTAAAAAGACCTCTGTCAAGGCGGCTACAACTAAATCATTGGCCTTACTCTTTGCCTTGGCGGCTGGACCTGTGCGCAATAGATCTTGACCTGGCAATTCATACTTAACATCGGCGGTAAGCAGTAACTGCTCAGGGCGTTTTACCGCAACGGTGCTTTCATTGGCTTGATTAACTGCAGGAATTGAATCTTCAACTGGAAACTCATCATCAAAGCTCTCCTCATCTAACTCCTCGTCATCCTCCTCTGTGGGTGCATTCCAAGCGGCTACAACCGGTGATTCGAAGGGAGGTGTGTCTGTAATTTCAAACTCCTCTTCAACTTTTTCTGTACGCTCTGGGCGCTTTGACCATAACCAGGTGCTTGCTGTTGAGATCCGAGTAAAAACCTCACTGACAGGGGTAGCGGTGATGACAAGTACACCAAAAATAAAGAGGATAAATAGAACTGGGTAGGTTAAAACTGAGGTCATCAGAGTTACAAGTGGTGTTGAAACTCCATAACCTAGCCAACCGCCACCTTGACGCATCGCAGTTGCCCCGGTTCCAACTGAACCATTGAGTAAGTGCGCTAACCCCGTTGTAGAAATAAGTAGGGCTAAGGTTCCAATAATTATGCGACCCGTAGCCTTTGAATCTTCCGGAACTCTAAACAATCTAAAGGCAAAGTAAATGAGTATTAGCGGAGCTAGGAATCCAACACGTCCAACACCGCCATAGATGACTGAATAAACGGCGCGACCGACAACATTGTCTAAGTTGAACCAAGTTCCTGCGGTCGCAATCAGTGCAAGAATCAAAATAAGAAAGGCAATGCCATCTCTTTGATGAGCAGGGTCTAAGTCACGTGCGCCGCGAGCAATAAAACGAACACCACTGCCCAAAGATTTTGCGATGAATCGCCATAGCGAACTCAGGCCTCGACCTAGAGCTGCGCCTACTGCCGAGCTCTTGCTTTTCGCTTTTTTCCTTTTAGCCACACGCACGATCGTAAAGGGTGAACAATTTGGAACCTACTAGGCGCGCCGTTCTTTAAACTTCAATAACGACGGGGACAATCATCGGCTTTCTACGATGCTCTCCGCCAACCCATCCGCCAATTGTTTTTCTTACAATCTGCGAGAGTTGGTGGGTACCGTTATTACCGTCAGCAACAGCAGTTGCAAGGGCTTTTTCAATTCTCATTTTTACCTCATCAAACATTGCTGCATCCTCATTAAATCCTCGAGCATGGATATCAGGACCTGCCACAATTTTTCCACTTTGAGAATCAATGACAACTACACAAGAGATAAAGCCTTCTTCACCAAGAATTCGACGATCCTTTAAAGAGCTCTCTGTAATGTCTCCGATACTTTGCCCATCAACAAAAACAAAGCCCACAGGTACTGCACCTACAATTTCAGCCTCATGATTAACTAAATCGATGACTACTCCATTATCAACAATGAATGTGTTACTTCGAGGAACACCAGATTGAATAGCAAGCTCTGCATTTGCCTTCATATGTCGCCATTCACCGTGGATTGGCATCACATACTTAGGCTTGACAATGTTGTAGCAGTAAAGCAACTCACCAGCGGCTGCGTGACCAGATACATGCACCATTGCATTTGCTTTGTGAACAACCTTCGCGCCAAAACGCGTTAACTCATTAATCACCCTAAAAACGGAGTTTTCATTACCTGGAATCAAGGATGAAGCCAGAATTACGGTGTCACCTTCACCTACGCGAATCTGATGGTCGCCATTTGCCATTCGAGATAAAGCCGCCATGGGCTCGCCCTGAGATCCTGTACAAATCAATACAACATTGTCATCGTACTGATCTAGATCTTTCGCATCGATTACTAAATCTGCAGGAACATGTAAGTAGCCCATATCCTCTGCGATCTTCATATTGCGGACCATCGAACGTCCGATAAACACAACTTTTCTTCCATGTTGAGCTGCGATATCAATCACCTGTTGGACACGGTGAACGTGCGAGGAAAAGGATGCAACAATCACTCGACGTTTGGTCGAGGAGATAACACGATTAAGCGCCGGCATGATTTCTCGTTCAGAGGGTGTGAAACCAGGGATATCGGCATTTGTTGAATCCACCATAAAGAGATCAACACCTTGTTCGCCAAGGCGGGCAAATGTTCGCAGATCTGTAATACGCCCATCTAATGGAAGCTGATCCATTTTAAAGTCACCTGTTGCAAGGACTCGACCTGCATCGGTGTTAATAACAACAGCTAGCGCGTCTGGAATTGAGTGATTAACTGCAACAAACTCCAGAGTAAATGGGCCGATATCTTCGGTGCCACCTTCTCGAACTTCGCGAGTAAGTGGTGAGATTCGATGCTCTTTCAACTTGGCAGTTATCAAGGCCAGAGTTAACGCAGATCCGTAGAGTGCGATATCACCACGCTCACGCAGTAGGTAAGGCACTGCTCCGATGTGATCTTCATGTCCATGAGTAAGGAAGATTCCAACTACATCCTGTAGTCGATCTCGAATATAAGAGAAGTCAGGCAAAATCAGATCGATTCCTGGTTGATTATCTTCAGGAAATAAAACTCCACAGTCGACTATAAGTAGCTTTGATTTGTACTCAAAGACCGTCATATTACGGCCGATTTCAGTTAAACCACCAAGTGCGACGATGCGCAGTCCGCCATCAACTAATGCGGGCGGTGTGCTTAAGTTTGGATGTGGATGATTCATTAGTTAACTGCGACGCCACCAGCACGCAGATCTTCGCGCAACTGCGCTATCTGAGCATCAGTTGCATCGACGAGTGGAAGACGTGTGTGGCCACCTGGAAGGCCCATAAGTGTGAGTGCTGCTTTGGTTAAAATCGCACCTTGCGTGCGGAAAGTTCCTGTGTAAACAGGCAAAAGCTTTTGGTGAATCTCTAATGCACGAGCGGAGTTTCCAGCAAACCAGGCATCGAGAAGTTCGCGTAAATCTCTACCCACTGTATGGCCGCACACTGAAACAAATCCAACGGCACCCACAGATAACAGTGGGAGGTTGAGAATGTCATCACCAGAGTAAATTGGAATTCCACAGCGCTTAATTACCCATGAGGTTGAAGCAACATCTCCCTTTGCATCCTTCAAGGCCACGATGCGTGGGTGTTCGGAGAGACGAACGATTGTGTCTGGCTCAATTGGAACTCCGGTGCGACCAGGAATGTCGTACATCATCATAGGAAGATCGGTTGCATCGGCAACGGCACGGAAGTGCGCCTCAATTCCAGCTTGTGGCGGCTTGTTGTAATAGGGAGTAACTACCAGCAATCCATCTGCACCCGCTTTTTCGGTGCGCTTTGCCTGATTAATCGAATACTCAGTTTCATTGTCACCAGCACCAGATAGAACCTTGATAGTTGGGCCAACGGTATTTCGAACTACTCGGATAATCTCCTCTTTTTCAGAGGACTTGGTAGTTGGAGCTTCACCCGTGGTTCCATTGACGACAATTCCATCATGCCCAGTTGCAACTAAATGCGCTGCAATAGTTTCAATGCCCGCCCAATCAATCGCTCCATCTTTTGTGAAGGGGGTGACCATCGCCGTCAGAAGACGTCCAAATGGAGCAGGCGTTGTCATGTGGTGAACTCTACCCGTATTAAGGGGCGATTCGTCCAGACTTTTCAAAGGCTCCGTATGTAAGTGGCATTAATTTCGCGAATTCTGCTTCCATTTTCTCGGCAACCATCTCAATTTCGCGCTGAGGGTAGCTTGGAAAGTGTGAGCCTTCGCGGGCTGTTCGAAGGGATAAAAAGTTCATCAATGCACGAGCATTCATCGTCACATACATCGATGAATATGTTGCTACCGGGAGTACCGCCCGGGCAACTTCACGTGCAACCCCTGCATCCAACATCTTCTTGTAGCTGTCGTAAGCTGCGATATATGCAACCTTCATTGATTCAACGGTAACATCGAATTGTTCCTTAGTGCCATCTACAAATGTATATGCACCAGTTTTTCCAACCTGAATCAACTTTCGCTCTGCTGATGGAATGTAAAAAACCGGCTTGAGTTCACGATAGCGTCCACTTTCTTCATTGTAAGAAGCGATTCGGTGGCGCATGAATTCACGAAATACAAAGATTGGAGCAGATACGAAAAATGTCATTGAGGTGTGCTCAAAAGGTGAACCGTGACGCTCGCGTGCAAGGTAGTTAATCAATCCGGCGGAACGAGCTGGATCTTCACCAATCTCATCCATTGATTGCTCGCCAGCGGTAGATACTCGTGCCGCCCAAATTACATCGGCATCACTTGCACTGGATTTAACTAACTCAACTGTTACATCATCTCGATAAATTATCTCTTCACTCATGGTCGCACCCTATCTATGCGCCCCTATCGACTCTCGGATTTATACGGCACAATAGGCGCGTGTCCACAGTTGCCTCCACCACTTTCAGGGACTCTATGAGTGTCTCCATCACTGTGGGGGCCTACGGAGTGGCTTTTGGGGCTGCAGCCGTAGCCAATGGTTTCACCGTTGTTCAAGCATGTCTCTTGTCACTGCTGACATTTTCGGGAGCATCTCAATTTGCTGTTATTGGTGTTGTCGGAGCAGGTGGATCGGCAATTAGTGCAATTGCAACAGCTTCATTACTTGGCGTTCGAAATGCATTGTATGGAGTGATTATGGCCCCTCGTTTGCAGGTAAAGGGCCTAAAGCGAGTTGTGGCTGCTCAGATTACAATCGATGAATCAACTGGTGTTGCACTAGGGCAAGAACCTCGAGGAATTGAGGCGATGCGTAAAGGTTTTTGGTACACAGGTATCGGCGTTTTTGTATTTTGGAATCTATTCACTTTGGCAGGCGCATTAGGTGCGCAAGCCATGGGTGATGTACGAGCTTTTGGATTAGATTCGGCGGTTCCGGCAGCATTTTTAGGTCTGGTCTGGCCTCGATTAACAGGAAATTTTGAACGTGCACTTGCGGTTGGTTGCGCCCTCTTTGCAATCGCAATGACACCAATACTTCCAGCTGGGTTGCCAATAATTGCAACCGCTTTCATCGCAATCGCAGTTGGGTTGAAGCGATGAGTATTTTCTGGATTGCAACACTAGGAACGAGCTTGGTCGCATTCCTGTTGAAGTTCTCAGGACATTCAGTTCCGGAACGCTGGCTTTCACACCCAAAGATTCAGCGAATTAACACACTGATTCCGATTGCGCTTCTGAGCGCACTGGTGGCGGTGCAGAGTTTTTCAGAAAAATCCCAACTGATGATTGACCAACGTTTGGTTGGAATATCAGCTGCAATCCTTGCGCTGGTTTTAAAGGCACCTTTCCCAGTGGTGGTGCTATCCGCAGCCATTTCATCAGCTGCGGTCTACAACTGGTTTTAGATAATTCCTAAAGATTGAAGTTTGGCCTTTAGATCATTATCAGATGGTTCAGTCAGATGAGTTCCATCAGAGAAAACGATTACTGGAATTGACTTGGCTCCGCCATTAATCTCGATTACCTTGTCTGCAGCGGTAACATCTGCATCAGTATCGATCAATGTGTATTCAACATTGAGCTCTTCAAATAGACGCTTTGAGCGACGGCAATCTCCGCACCAATCGGCACCATACATAGTGATTTGATCTTTAGACATTGGTAGCTCCTTACATGAACTTGTCGAGGCCATGGGTTAGGCCGGGTGTGTTTACGATCTTACGTACACCAAGAATAACTCCTGGCATAAATCCTGCACGGTCAATTGAATCGTGACGAATAGTTAAGGTCTCCCCTAGCCCACCAAACAAAACCTCTTGGTGGGCTACCAATCCACGGGCACGAACTGAGTGCACTGGAATATCTCCTACCAATGCACCCCGTGCGCCATCAATAGCCGTTGTTGTTGCATCTGGCATTGCACCTAAGCCTGCCTCTTTACGGGCAGTAGTCATCAATTCAGCTGTGCGTGCTGCAGTTCCAGATGGCGCATCAACCTTTGCAGGGTGATGCAGCTCAATGATTTCTGCAGATTCAAAGTAGCGTGCCGCCTTGGCAGCAAACTCCATCATCAAAACCGCACCAATTGCAAAATTAGGTGCGATGAGAACCCCAACCGATGGATTTTGTGCCAGCCAGCTCTTCACTGTTGCGAGCTTTACATCATCAAAACCAGTTGTACCTACAACGACATTCATTCCATTGTTAATCAGAAATTCCAGATTTGCCATGACACTATCTGGAGTCGTGAAATCAACAACTACGTGTGCGGCAGAACCTTTAAGTTGATCAAGAGAATCACCCATATCAAGAGCGGCAACGAGTGCGAGACCTTCAGCTGCTTCAACAGCTTTAACTACTTCAGAGCCCATCCGACCACGAGCACCTAAGACGGCAACATTGATCATTTACTTAACACCTTCTCAAACTTTGACTCTGATTTAAATGGACCAACAAGAGCAAGGGTAGGCGTTTTAGTCAGAAAGGCGCTAGCAATTTCCTTAATGTCTGTGGCGTTTACGCGTGAAATTGCCTTCAGAATCTCATCAAAATCCATAACATGTCCGTAGACAATCTCATTCTTACCGATCCGGCTCATGCGAGAACCCGAGTCCTCTTGACTGAGAACTAATGAACCTCGAACCGCACCCTTAGCCCGCTCAATTTCCTCATGCGACATTCCATTATCTGCAACATCAGCTAAAACTTCGCGAATGATTTCAACGACCTCTATCGCCTTTGCTGGATTACACCCTGCGTAAAAACCAATTTGTCCACTACCTGCAAACTGCTGTGCGTAGGCATAAACAGAGTAAGCAAGTCCACGTTTTTCACGAATCTCTTGGAACAAACGAGATGACATTCCCCCGCCAAGTGCGGATGCCAAAATTCCCATTGCAAAGCGACGATCATCATGACGAGCAACACCCTCCATCCCATAGAACATGTGAGCTTGTTCCGTTGGACGTGAGATAAGGCCAACGGAGCGTTGAGGGCTCTTGCGTATCAGAGTGTTTGGACGAATAACTGGAGCACCGGTTACATCTAAGAAACCATCTTGAGAAAGTGCGGCCTCCACCATTGCAACAACTTTTTTGTGCTTAATGTTTCCAGCAACAGCTACTACCAAATCTTGGGGCAGGTAACGCTTCTTGTAATAGTTGAAAACAGCGTTACGAGACATATTGTTGATGGAGTCAATTGTGCCAAGAATTGGGCGACCCAAGGCAGTATCCCCGTAATAGGTTTCTGCGTAAAGATCATGCACGAGATCACTTGGATCATCATCTCGCATTGCGATCTCTTCAAGCACAACCTTGCGCTCTGCATCGACATCTAGAGCGGTAACCACTGACGATGTGATCAAATCTGAAACAACATCGATCGCCATTGGTAAATCTGTATCGATCACACGAGCGTAAAAGCAGGTGTACTCCTTGCTTGTAAAAGCATTCATCTCGCCACCAACAGATTCGATGGAGGCGGAAATCTCTAGAGCATTGCGTCGCTTGGTTCCTTTAAACAGTAAATGCTCTAGAAAGTGAGAAGCCCCAGCAACCGCTGGGGTTTCATCACGAGAACCAACATTTACCCAGATACCAATCGCGGCGCTGCGTACCGAAGGAACTTCTTCAGTAACGATACGCAGACCGCTAGGTAATACTGAACGACGAACGCTCATTTATTCAG
>JACCDU010656290.1_pt1 | contig 14776 bp, 20 predicted proteins | sample 7446081 | NCBI WGS metagenome assembly JACCDU01 (sample SAMN15323447, study PRJNA562643) | freshwater metagenome | isolation source: river surface water | place: USA:Blue River Watershed | collected 2017-08-17
AACTGAAATAAGCACCAAAAATGATGATACCCCACTGACCAAGAAGCTCCACGTAGTTTTCATTAGCATTATATCCGAAAGCGGACATCATTGCAAATGTAAAATAACCTGTAAAGATTGCTACAAGAGCCATCGGACGAATGTTTTTAGAAAGCCAAGAATCGCTAGACATATCCGCCTTCCAGCGTTCCGTGACGTTCTCTTGGTCTACTTTGAAGTATTCCAACTCATTAGCCATCTTAGCTAGCTCACCATTCTGAGCCATCTCAGCTAACTTGATCTGAGCTTCTGCCTTTTGAGCAGGATCAGGAATGAGTTTGTCTAGGATCTTTCCAGCAAACGGTAATAAGATATTAAGCATACTTGCTCCTATTAAGCTCAAAGTGTGGGCCATCTTTGAAGCTAATCCAATCTCCACCCCAGACAATAGGAATACCTAAGTCCTTAGCTATTTTCTTGATGTGGTCTGCTACGATCTGATACTTAGGAAACTCCCAAGTCAACTTACCGTTTTCGAACACAGCAATGTCAACAGCAAAGCCTTTAAGATGCCTACTGTTCATGGTCTGAGACTTACCAGCTTCAAACAGTTCCTTCTGTCTTTCCAGAGTACGCAGTCCCTCAGTGATGCCAAAGTCAAGAGGAGACTCTTTGATAGCCTCCTGCATGACCTTGACCATATCAGGGTGTACTCCTTTAAGACGATCTTTACTTCGTTGACTAAAGGAATACATGATACTTACCTCAATTCAGGTGGAAGATCCCACTGCTGTTCTTGCATTGCTGGCTCAGTAGGCTGAGAAATACCAGAGATATCCGGAGGAAGTTCCCATTGCATTTCTTCCATTGCAGGCTCTTGCGGAGCAGGTGTAGAAGGAGCAGCGAGTACAGAAAAAGCAGGCATATTAAACTGAGCAGGATTCTCAACTTTAATAAGAGACTCTAAAGTTTTAGTACTTTGAGGAGATAAAGAAGCATTCTTTAAGAAATCTTTACCTTCTTGCGTAAGTAAAACTTTCATTAACTGGTCTTCAGAAAGTCCTCGTTTCTTAAAGATTTCGTTAACGGCATCCATACTAAGCTGAGCCACCTTAGCTCCTTGGTAACCCAACGGAGTAGCGCCCACAGCAGCGGCAACATCAGAACGTAATCTAGTAGGTACTAATTCTGCGTCAACTTTAGGAGCACCAATTTGAATTTTGCGAGTAAAGACAGAAGCGTCTTTCATACGCTTAGAAAACTCATTAGCATCAACACCTAAAGCATCTGCAATTTGTCCTGCTTTATTGGGATCAGTTGCTTTGAGTGTTTGCCATTTATCCGCAATCGCTCCAAGATCATATCCAAAAGTACCGTCAGGGAGCTTCTTGTAAGTATTAGACAGAAAGTCATCAAAGACAGCTTTATCAATAGCCTTAAGAGATTCTGCGCGGTTTTCACTTACCCAATCACGAAACACTTGTCGTTGAGAAGGATTAGTGTTTTGATAAGCTTTAGTTAGATCTTCAAGAGTGATTTCATTAATTGCTTTTCCTTGTAACCACTTTGGAACACCCTGAGCAATTAAATTGTCATAATCTTCAGTAGCTTTCCGGAATTGCTCACGAGCTTGAATCAAGTATCCCGCAGCTTTCTTTTCAGCAACACTTCCAGCAGTTTTTACAGTGTCTGAAAGATCACTCTTTAAGCCTCCAAACAAAGCTGAATTAACCCTCTTCATGTCGTCTAAACTTAAACCAGTTACGACAGAATCGCTCCCTTCAGCTTTCTTCCCGAACTCATGTAAGAAGCCCTGCAATCGCTGGATCGTAAGTTTTTCAGGTTCTGCTTGCACAGAGAACCCTTTCCTGCCCGGAATAGTGCCCATAACATTAGGAGTACCTGCAATGGCGGTAGAAGGAACACCAGACACAGGAATATCACGAGTGACCATACGCTGACGAGGAAGACCGAAAGCATCGTATTCAGTAATAACTTCGGAAGCTTTGTCAATCCTAGCAGGAGTGCCGGGGATCGTCCTAGAAGGTTCTCCCTGACGAACAACGTATGCTGCTCCTTTTGTGGGAGCAACATCAATAGTTGGGATTAATTTATTTTCTAGTTTCGAAAGGTATGCCTGAACTGCGTCATTATCGGGATATTCTGAACGAAGTTTGTTGATAGCAGCCCGTGTATTTGTTGTTTCTACAAAAGCTGAATCTCCCGCTTGTTTAAAAGCTTTATCAAAAGCCTCAGAACCTGCGGTAGAACGCGCCTTCTTAACAGAATCTAACTTATTTTGAATTGCTCTAGCAATACCTCCAGCGGCCTCTTCAGGAGTTTGAGAACCGCCAGTAGGGCGTATACCTTTTAAAGCTGCTTTTCCTGCTTCTTGCTCCAAGGCTGTGAACAACTCAGCATACTTAGGGTTATTGCGAACCTTTTCTAACATAGCTGCCACTTCAGGAGAAGAAGAACCTTGTCCTTTCACCATCCATTTAGAAAACAGATTGCGATCAGACGGATCTAATTCGCCTAAAAGATCATCAGCTTTCTTCATAAGGCGGTTATCTTTAAAAGCTTTCCACCCTTCTTTAGCAAGCAGTCCTAAATTAACTAAACCAGCGCCAGCAGCGACATACCCCGGAGCATTGTAGTATGCGCTCACTTCTTCTGTTTTAGGGCCTTCAGACTGACCAGTAGCTTGCCTAAACAAGCTTCCCGGAGTAGGGGCTTGATACGAAACACCGGCTTGTCGTGCAAGCCAATTTGCAGCTTCTGTTAAAAGATCTGGAATACCTGTTACAGCTTCTCCAGCAGTTCTCAGCATACCTGCAGCTGTCGCACCCATAGGAGTGCGTTCAACCACATCTCGCCGAGCCGCATAAAACTCTCTTAACCGTTGCTGCCCAATGGCTGATGCTTTATTTGGCTCCGCTTCGTAAGCTGCCCGAGCTTTTTCAAGTCTTTTTACAGCGTCTAAATACTGTTTATTCTCAGCCATTGTTTACCTTCAATAGTCAGCGGGAAGTTTGCCAGAAGATTTGAGCAGTTGAATTGCTGCGTCCCTAGACATATTTCCCTTAGTTTTATTAAATTCGATTGTTCGTTTGATTAAATCTTCAGCATTTGGAACAGAAATACCACCTTGCAGTTCACGACGAGAGTTACGAACTTTCTGCTGCACTCGCTTCCACTCATCCATTACCGTAGTTAAGTTCTGTTTGAACATTTTATCGGTAGGATCTAATGAAGTAATTCGGTTCATTAAAAGTGTTAATTCTTTCTCCGTCAAAGAACCAAAACCAGTGGCTCCTGTGCGACTTTGGGCTTTAAGTTGCTCAAGTGTTCCCATAACCTTTTCACTCTGAAGAGTAGAAACAAGGTTATTTAAAGACTTAGCATCAGTCCAAGGTATACTGCTCAAAAGTGCTTGACTAGAAGCACCTGCAAAGCTTCCCGGAGCAAGTTTTAATGCTTTGTCTGCAGCTGAAAGAGCAGTGTCCAGAGAAGACTCAGTATCAGATAATTTCTGAATAGCTGTTTTCTTTTCGCCTGCTTTCTTTTCCAGTTCGTCTTCAATCTTAAGTTGAAGCTGCTGAGCTTGTAATCCTGCCAAAGTAGCTTGAATTGATTTCATGCCGCTAGGATCAGGATTCAGTTTGGCTTGAACCCATTGTTGCTTTAAAGATTTCTCTTGCTCAGGAGTCAGGTCTAAACTTCCAAGAATACGCTCAAATTCAGATTTAGTTTCCGGTTTTTCTATTGCTTCTAAATCGCTAATTTTACCCGATTGAACATATTTTTCAACAGTAGCTGGGACGAATTTCCCAGTACGCAGTAACTGTTGAATAGGATCAGCTGCAGCACGTTCACGGAGATTCTTAGTGATCTCAGATTGTGTCTTTTCTGCTGTTAAAGCACGACTAGCTAATTCCTGAGCCAATGTAAAATCCTTGCTAGCCATTGCCTGCTCAATACCGCTACGTAACGAAACAGGATCAGCGGGGTTGATGCCCTGAAGAAGCTGTTGACGTTGACGTACACGCATCAGTTCAGGATCTTCAGCACCTAACAAGCCACCAACACCTCGACCAATGTTACCAGCGCCTGCATAGATATTAGCATAAGCTTGCTGGAAAGGATCTAACTGAGCAAGCTGAATACCACGATTGAGCAGGGCATTCTGACGTTCCTGTTGTAAAGACTCAGGAGTCACACCAAATAAACTTTCAGCTACAGTAGCCATTATTTTAACTCCTTATTAACGGAACCACTTGTCTTGTTCAGCAAGCATGTTAGACTGTTGACTACCAAAGTTTGTACCATAAGTCAACGGAGTGCTGATAGAGCCTCCCATGCCAAACAAGGAACCACTACCGCCTGTTGGCATAGACATACTACCAAACGTATTGCCTAAGCCTGAGAAAGCAGCAGCCCAAGGATTCCACGCATCAGCTTTGTATTGAACACCTGCAGCTTGTGTCTGAGGATTCAGGCGAAGCTGTGCAGCATTAGCATTGATCTGAGAAGCAGTCTGACCAAGGGTTTGACCTAACGTAAGAGGCTGTTGAGCAGATGCTTCCAGAGCCTTAGCAATGTCAAACTGAGTGGTCAACGGACGATAACCAGCGGTTGCAAGATCAAGACCTGTACCAAGCAGACCAGCACCAAAACGTGCCTGTTGTTGACCTTGCTCTTGAGCACGTGCAGCTAAGTCAAGATCCTGTTGAGCCAGAGCATTGTAGTAAGCAGCCATTTCAGGATTAGCAGCTTGCATACCTTCACCTTGACCGATAGCTAATCCACTACGGCCTTTACTGAACAAGCCTTGACGGACTTGATTCAAGGCACGCTCACGAGCAGGAGCTAAAGCAGCCTGTTGTCGTTGCATCCAAGACTGAGCAGCGGCTTCAGGAGACTCTGCAAGATACTGCTGACCAAGGTTAAACAACCCTTGCTGTGCGCCTAAAGCCTGCTCAGAAATACCTAAGCCAGCTCCGCCCATCTGAGCAAACAAACGATCCTGAAGAGCAGCCACTTCAGGAGAAGCGGTATAACCTGCGCTGGTTAAAGCACCTGTCTCAGGATCTACAGTGAACTGAGAAGAGCCGAAACGAGTAGTAATACCTACAGGACGAAAACGAGCAGCATCAAAAGCTTGCTCACCAGATTGACGTAAGGATTCAGCCTGTGCCCGAGCAGCTTTGGCAGCAGAGTTACCACCAAGGATGCCGCCAACAGTCCCTAAAACACCACCAACTAAGCTACCCATTATTTACTCCACATATACAGTTTACGGACAACACCATCAGTACATTTATGGTGCTCAATCAATTTAAAGCCTGTCATAGCAGTCCACTTTTCCATTTTCATATCATCAATAAAAGGCATTGCCAGTAATACCTGATCTTTGTGCTGTTCTGTCCAATCATTCCAGTCAGACAGAAACTGTTGTCTTATTGTCTTAGTCCACTTAAATACATCCATGTGGATAAACCAATACGTTTGTACTGGCTCCACATAGACAACATAGTGTTCTGTCTGAATTACTGGATATTTGGTCATACCAGAGCGCCTATACGAGTGCCTGTAGCGGACCACGTAATGAAACCATTACCTGATACGGCAGGACCAGCAGCTCCACCTGCACCGGGAGAGCCACCAGCAGGGTTATTGCCTGAAGAACCTGCTGTAGCTAATGCTCCGCCTGTTCCGCCAGTGTTTAAGCCTTGGTCAGAAGATCCTCCGGAACCTCCAGTAGTCAGTCCACCAATGCTTCCTGTGCCTCCGTCAATACCTTCCCAGTCACCGCCGTAGCCACCACGGCCATAGGCTGCACCACCTCCACCGCCGCCGCCAGAGCGTACAATACCACCAGCGCCCCAAGCAGGACCACCACCGCCACCACCACCGCCGCCTGCGATGGTTCCGTAGTTAAAGATAGTGATTGCAGTACTGACTAACAGACCAGCGCCACCTGCTCCGCCATTGCCACCGTTACCTGTAGAGCCTCCGTTACCACCTGCTCCGCCGCCACCGTACAACGTACCGTTATTGACTAGAATCAAACCGCCCGGAAAAGACCCAGAGATAGTAAGCGCTTCAGAGCCACTACCTCCAGCAACACCGTTAGAGCCATACGACTGAGCACCTGCTGAGCCATAAGTACCGTAGATGTAGACGCCAGATCCGATAGTAGCTCGCACAGGATCTGTACCGTTCCAGCCAGCAGCTAAAGCCAACGAACGCAGGTTTTGAGTAGTTGTATAGCTAGTTGAAATAGTGAACTGGAACTGCTTGACAGCACCATAAAAATCATCTAACTGAATAACACCAGAAGTAGGAACACCTGTGTTATTATCGGTGACATAAGGCCCACCGCGATAATACTCAGACAAACTGATAGGATTAGACCCACCAAATTCTGTCTGAATATTAGCTAAAGAGATAGCACCAGACGATTGTAGAGCCATTATACGCTCCCGTAAGCCGTGACGTTACCTACAACAGTCAAGTTACCAGATGAGTCTAATTTAGCTTTGTTGACACCGTTGTGTTTAAAGTAAACAACATCGCTAGCTTCATCAATAGTCCAGCCAGTACCTGAAGTATTAAGACTAAGTACATCTACCGTAGTAGTGCCTCCAAAGGTAGGGCTAGTAACATTAGACTTAACAAAAGCAGTAGTAGCAATCTTTGTCGTATTATCTCCAGCAGCAGGAGTAGGCGCATTGGGAGTGCCGGTAAAGGAAGGACTATTGATGTCTGCCTTAGTAGCTACTGCTACAGCAATATTATTAAATTCAGTATCAATCTCAGTGCCTTTGACAATCTTTAAAGGATTACCAATAGCAAGAGAATCTTTACTGGCAAAGTTAGTGCTTTTTACGTATTCTGTCACGATAGTTCCTTAAACAATCTTCCCGTTCTTAGCTTGGATTTCAATCTTCTGGACACTCAAAGGAGCACCATTGATGTCTGCCTCATAACCTGTCTGGATAACTTTACCTGCACCTGTAGGATAAGCTACAAGAGTCTGCAGAGCAGTACCACCAGAATACTGAGCTATATTATACTCTCCTACGCCGTAATAGTCAACCCCTTGTTCAGGAATTTTTGCAGTTTGAGAGTAATAATTTGAAGTAAAGTCGTACCCCCACTTCATAGAAACATATTGGTTTGTACCACCAATGACAACTACAGATAGCTTCTTAAGCACCGAAGTAACTGAAGGAGCGCCCAAGTCTGTGTGGTTGGTAAAGTACTGAAAGCGATATGAATCTGTGTTGTCTACATAACCCGTGTATTCAGCGATGTATCCTGCTTTACCAAGTAATAATTCTTTATTAATATTATCGTAGCAGAAGCTCTTAGGCTGAATGCTGTCCCAAGTAGTTACCCTAGCCGAGCCATCCTGCAGTGTAGCTTTTAAGTCAAAGCAGTACACAGTCTTAAGCACAGGAAGAGTAATCAAGTAGAATGAGTCAAAAGGACTATAAACTGATTTGATCGTAGTAGCTACTTCGCCAGCCACAGCAGACATCAGATCATCACGTACATTCTTACTCAGGTCACGGAAAGGAGCAGACTTTTCTTGGATAGTCCTCAGTACGCTTCTGACTCCTGTATCGGATAGGAAGATGACATCTGAGCCGGTGTTAGCCACAGAGTCCCTTGCAATGCATCCAATACCAGTAATTGTATCAGATAATACGAGATTAGAGGGATCATTAGCGTTGGCATAGACAAGAATGTTATTACGACCAAAGATAAACAGATAGTTATTATGGGCCGCTAAAGCCGTAATGTTGTCTGCTCCATTAGGCCAGTATTGGGTGACATCCAAGAAACCTGCAGTACCTCCTGACCACTTCATTCCAGACAACAAGTCAGAGAAGTAAACAGTGTCTTTGTTTGTGGTCGAATTAGCTGTCCAGATACGTCCAAAAGCAGAGATAGCACAATCACCAGCTAATACAGTTCCTGTGTAGCCTGCATGCTCAGAAGCTCTACGATACTCTGTAGTGCTCAGAGCAGGATCAAATACCAAAGGATCATGCCCACTCTGGAACAGGTATAGGATACCATTTAAAGAAGCTGCTTGCCAGTTACTGTCTGTAATCGTAGGAGCTACACCGCCACCGCCGTAGGTAAGTTCAGACAGAACACCACTGGAGAGCTTAAACAGTTTGTTGTTTCCTGCAGCTACCGTGTACTGAATACCTGCTTCGGTCAACAACTGAGCGATCATTTCAACATCGGCAGTACCTAAAGCACCTAAAGAAGAATGCTTAGGTTGCCATCCTTTACGAGCACCTACACGGCCATACTTGTCGATTACACAGTTGTTAGCTACTAGAGCAAAGCCAGAGGCTAAGTCCAATGAGCTATCTTGAGTATTCAATCCGAAGAAGCCGGGAGCTGTGATGGAATAAGTTTGAATCTGTTGGGCCATTATACGGCCTCCCAAGTCTCTTCCTCGATAAAGCGAGAACTCTCAACTGCAATCGCATCAGCCAAAGCAGCACGATACAGGCCATAGGCTTCAGAGCTATTTAAACCACCATCCTCACCACGTTCCACCAATGCACGAGCAAAAGCACCTAACACCACAGGATTCTTAGGGGTTAATAGTTTGTCGGAATCAGCAGACAAATCAGGCTGAGGAATATACAAGTTAAAGTATAAAGTCAAACCTGCAGGAGGAATAGGATAGAAGTCTACTTTAGTGTCACCTGAGGTAATATCTACACCGTTGAAGTTGTAGTACTGCGGAGGAGCCGTCTGAGGCTGGTCTAACAGATACTGAGACATCAATGGAGTAGGGATGTTACGTAAAGTATTTTTGTTGGTGATGTCTTGAGCATCAATAACTTTGAACATCAAACCAGAGCCATTGAGCACATAGCCATAAGTATTAGCTAAGGTTTCAATAACTAAGGTATCTGTTAAAGAGTTCCAACTGTAAGCGTCCTCCACTTGTCTCTTTGAGTCGTTAACCAACTTACCAATAAGCTTGGATAAGACGTTCTCTTGGACAGTAGTAACTTCAGGTTCACGTAAGCGAACAAGAATATCATTAACCAATTCTAGATAAGTCGGCAGAGCCATTAAAGTTCTCCATTAAAACATGTTGAAGGAGTTCTCGCTACGCTACGAGCCATTAAATTCCTTCTTTCTTAACTAACTCAAAAGTACATATTGTACTAAATGAACTACCTGCTTCGTCTTGCATGACTACAGTGTCTCCTTCTTCTAGCACCACATAAGCGCCTCCATCCTGTCGTGCATAAGAACCTGCTGCAATGGTTCCGTTATGAACGTAGATGTTGGTAGAAGCACTAGAATCTCTCCAGTAGACTGAAATGCTTTTAGTAGAACCTGAGTTATTAAATAAATACATCAGATTCCACTTAGCATAGTAGCCTACCGGAACTGTAAACACTGTAACTGCAGTACCAGACGAAAGGTTTAAACCTACTGATACTGGTCTGGTAGCCATGGCTTACTTCTTTTTCTTATCTTTATTCTTCTTAGTACGCTCACCACGCTCAGGCATAGGCTTTTGTTTGTAGGACATATTAGTTCTCCTCTGGAGGTAAAGGTTTATTCCCAGCTTCAAGCCACTCCAGATATTTCTGATAGTCGGTGTTGGCCGGGTCGAAGGGGATGAAGGCGTTGTCTGCGATGCGTTTGATGCACTGCGCGGGTTGACCAAATAAATCAGGTTGAAGTTGGTACATGATTAAAGCTCCGCTGATGCTGTGACACCTTGAGGCAAATACCAAGAGCCGTGAGCGATCGAGCCTTGATAAGTTACGATTGACGAAACATCTGTTGCATAAGTTGCGCCATAACCAACCGTTGTGGTTGGGCTGGTTCTTTTCGTCACTTTCCAGAAAGTTGTGAAAGACATGGTTGCAGTGCCGCCGACATTATTGAGTACGCCACTAGCGCCACTCCCAACAACCTCGTAGTACCGCTGACACAACGCCAGCTCAGTGCCATACGGCCTGCGCTCAAACGGCGTGGCGACAGAGCCTGCTTCCAGTTGGACTCCGGTGATGTAGAAGGTGGCTCCGTTGGTGCCGACGACGGAGGTTGCGCCGGTGGCTGACCACGCACCTGTGTTGCCCCATGAACCGGCTGCGGCCGTAAAAGTGCTGCCGACGCCGATGCCAAAAGACAAGCGGATGCCAGTTGCATTACCAGTTTCCCAAGTCCCGGTAGTGTCGCCTGCAATCAATACGGTTTTGTATTCCCACGTATTCGCAGCGGAAATAGAGAACGAAAACGGGTATTGCCTGTTCCCTGCATTGTTTCGCAACGACCCACCAAAAGTCCCTGTCAGACTGGAACGCACCCAAAAACTAAGCGTTACTGTTTGCGCTGAGGCAGACCCCCACCCCAAATCAGCGGTGTTAAAACCTTCGATGTGCTGACTAATAGCAAACAAATCAGAAGCGCCAACCGAATAAGCCGACAACGATGTAGCACCAAGATAATTTGTAACGCCTGCTGGAGGCGTTACAGACGCCGCATTTTGTTGTACGGAGAACTTGCTCGCTACCGTTTGCCGCGCTTGCCAGCGATCTAGTGTGTATGCACCGTCCGCAGGCGTCACACTCGCCCCAGCATTCCTCTGGTCGATCCGCATGTCGCCGTTGATTATGCGGTTGCGGAAGCCCATGGAGTTGGGTGGAGCAGCTACGCCATACAGGACAGCATTACTGCCACCTGAAGCGTCAGTGAATGAATTTGCTTTTACTTGGCTCATGCAAGGCTATCCACAATGGTTTTGAGTTCAGTTACACCAGCAGCAGCATCAATATCGGCTTGGATAGCAGCATACTTCTCACGGATAGCCTGACGAGCAACTTCAGCTTCTTCAGCAGCAACACCCGGGATACGCTTAGCAATCACTTCGTCATGTGGCTTGAACTCTTCTGCACGAGCAGCCCTGCGGATGTCATGAGCAATGCTCTTGGCTTTGTCAATGTTGATAGTAATCATATATTTTCCTTTGCTTTCTGTGCGGCTTCCCAGCATTCACGCAGTAAATCTTCGTAAGAGTCATAGCCGCCATCGAGAGAGGCAAACCACTCCTCGAAGGTCATTCTGCGAACTCCCATGCGCCACGGAATGTACGGTCAGAAGGAATGTCAGAGACATCCACGATCTTGTAAGGCTTGCCAGCAGGAACGTCCTTGGCAGCGATTTCCTCGATGGACAGGCCGCACTCGGCAGCGGGAATGATGACGGCCAAGCCGCCTTCGTCTGTTGGGAAAATAATTCGTGGGTTCATTTTGGTTCCTTTGATGAATTAGCGGAAGACGGAGCAATATATTCCGTCAGAGTCAAAAAGCGTATTCGCTGTCGGATTAATAGACCGTAGTTGCACGATGTTGTTTGCGCTAAACGCAGATGCAACAGTAGGATTCGATGACCCGACTGATCCAATTTGTCCAGCGCATCCTGCAGATATTGCCCCGTTCTGATCTGGCATTGCCGATGCCAAGTTGACCGCATAAGAACCAACACCGTTATCCGTGATGCTTGACACGTTACCCGAGGCGCGGATCGCCACAGTGCCAGTGCCGTTGAAGTTGACCCATGCACGAGCAGCGTACACGGGCGCAGAGCCAGAAGCATTAAACTGAGCTAAGGTAGACTCAGTAGTGGCAATAGTGCCTGAACTGTCAGGTAAGTTGAAAGTCCTGTTAGTGTTGCTATTAGGCGAGGCAATGGTGAACTCACCTGTACCACTAGCGTTAGAGGATAATTTAAGTGTACTCATAATTTCTTCTAAGGGTTAGCGGAAGATGGCGACAGTTACATAGGTACTGTCTTCGGCACTGCCTGTTCCAGCGGTGTCAATTACACGTAAAGACGTAGTATTAAACGTTAGCGGGCAAAGCGCACGTGCGCCTGATCCAGATGTGGATGCCCCTCCTAATTGGTTTCCTGCCATCGCATAATTTGAATCCGGCATTGCAGTCGTGAAGTTGACCGTGTAATCGCCAGTACCATTATCCGTAATCGAACTCACGTTATACGAAGCACGAATAGCTACTGTACCAGTTCCATTAAAATTAACCCATGCCTTGACTGCATTGCCTCCAGCAGTATCAAAATTATCGCTTCCGCGAATAACTGATGTCATGCCTTATCTCCTTAAATCACAGTCCAGACAGAGCCAGAGGGAACCGTCACAGTCACACCAGAACTCACCGTAACAGGGCCAGCACTCAAAGCATTATTACCAGACGTAATCGTGTAATTAGCGCTAATCGTGTTACTATGCTCGTATAAGCCTTTGGTTGTAGTATTCGGATCTACGTTTAAGCTCGCCCACGAAGCAGCAGTTCCGTCAGTGGTAAGATACTTACCTGCATTGCCAGTTTGAGAAGGGAGAGCATCTACAGTGCCCCAACTGCTGTCAGTACCGTTGGTGGTTAAGAACTTACCCGAGTTACCTGTCATCGAAGGTAAAACTTTACCGTCATCTAAAGAGGTTAACCAAGACGGATTTGAATAAGAACCTGAAGTATAGACACCATCAGTAACAGTACCTGCATTACCGCTGATAGAACCTACGATAGTGGACGTGAACGTCTTAACACCAGCAACTGTTTGATCGCCGGTGAGCTTTACAGTGTTAGCCAAAGTAGCTTCTGCTTCAGCAGCACTGGCAGCAGCATCAGAGGCAGAATCAGCGGCAGTCGTGGCACTATTAGCTGCGTTAGTAGCACTAGTGGCTGCATTGGAAGCCGAAGTAGATGCGCTAGAGGCCGAGTTAGCCGCATTAGTGGCCGAGGTAGCAGCACTGGAGGCACTATTCGCAGCGTTAGTAGCACTAGTTGCAGCACTAGAAGCCGAAGTAGAAGCAGCGGAAGCACTGCTGGATGCACTAGTGGCTGAAGAATCTGCACTAGAAGCACTCGACGCAGCATTGCTCTCACTCGTTGCAGAGGCAGTAGCAGAATTGGCTGCATTTGTAGCTGAAGTGGCTGCACTGGAGGCACTAGACGAAGCAGCGCTTGCACTAGAGGCAGCGTTAGAGGCAGATGTAGCTGCCGCACCGGCAGACGAAGAAGCACTAGAGGCGCTAGACGAAGCAGCGCTTGCATTAGAGGCAGCGTTAGAGGCAGCCGTTTCAGCATTAGTTTCTGCAATCTCCGCATTAGTTTCTGCCAACTCAGCAGCCGTCTGAGCAGCCAAAGCAGCATCACGAGCAGCTAAAGATTGCTCTAAAAACTGCTGATAAAGATTGGTATCTGCATCAGAAGTGGCAGAACCTGTACCACCGGGGCCTCGGTAGATCGTCATAATTTATTCTTCCTTCGGTTTAGCAGGTCGTCCTACTTTCTTTGTAGGAACAGGAGTATCTAATACTTTATCTTGAACAACTTCAGATACTTCTTCATATTCACTATGAGAACGCATTGTCTTGATGTCATGCTCAGTGAAATACTCAAAGATATTCCCAGATTGTTTACACTTAAATTTAGCCACTATGTTCCTTTACATATTCTATCAACGATGTGAAGATTCCGATATCTTCATTCAACAGACCAAGAGCAGTATTGCAAGGGCTACACAATAATTTTCTAACTTGTCCTGTAGCATGGTTATGATCTACTACAAGACCTTTTGATCCTGCTTCAGATTCTTCTTTGTTACACACGTAACACTTATAATCTTGAAGTCTTTTCATTTCTTCAACTTGCTCATGTGTTAGTCCATAAGCTTGTTTTAATTTAGTATTTCGATTCGCTATGTATCGTTGTTCTTTTGTAAGCGACTCTCTATACTCTTTTACTCGTTTGCGTTGTCCTTCAACATCCGAATAATATCTGTTTTTATCGTATACTTTATAGCATTCTTTACAAGCAGATTTCTTACCGTCTTTTTTGTATTTATCGTTTCCAAAACACTCTAAAGATTTTGTTTCTCTGCATTTAGTACATTGTTTCATGTCGTTCCTTTAAGGGAGGAAAAAGAGGGCTTCGCACACACGGCCCTCTATCGTGTCCTTAACTTCTTACGAAGCGTGCTAAATTATACCTCAGATTACTGGGGCACTGCGAGGCACACAGCGGAACCGTCACGCAGTTCGTCAGCACCGAACAGAACGTCAGCAGTAAACAGAGTACCCAAAAATTCTTGCTTATATTGCGTTTGAGTGCGGATACCCATTTGCTCAACCAGAACAGCGAAGTCCTTATGAGCCAGCAGACAGATACGGTCGCCATCGGTAGCAGCGTCGGCGTTGGTCGTCACGAACACGGGGATGCCGTACACGTTGCCGATTTCACCGTTGCGGATGGTGTTGGAAGCGCCAGACTCGCCCACAAAGGCTTGCTCGGTGAAACGAGCGATGCCCATCAGGGTGTTACGGGTGCTCGGAGGAACGATCAGGAAACGACCGTCCATGGGCACATCGTTGTCGTCCAGACGCTGGATCGAGCGGCGGATAGCAGCATCGGTCAGAGCACCAGCGGTACCGGTGTAGGCGGTCGTACCGTCAGCACCAGAGAAAGCACCAGTGTAAGCAGCGGTACCATCACCACCGTTAGCCTTACGGCCCAGCTGGATCAGGGTGCTGTCAACTTTCTTAGCCAGAGCGTAACCGGCATCGTCCGTGTAGAACTGACGCAGGCTCGACAGAGCTTGAGCTTCAACGATGTCTTCGATCAGACGGCTGTATTCCCAGTGCTGGTTGATGCTCACGGTCTTCTCAGACTCGGTAGCAGCGATCAGGGTCACTTGAGAGTTAGCAGCCTTGGCCGAA
>JACCDU010268512.1_pt1 | contig 14770 bp, 9 predicted proteins | sample 7446081 | NCBI WGS metagenome assembly JACCDU01 (sample SAMN15323447, study PRJNA562643) | freshwater metagenome | isolation source: river surface water | place: USA:Blue River Watershed | collected 2017-08-17
AATGACGGCAACGACACAATCTACGGTGGCGAAGGTGTTGACAACTTGTATGGCAATGCAGGCAACGACGTGTTCTTCCTCGACCTGAATGACGCAACGGTCGAGGGGGGGACCGGTATTGACACTGTGTACACCCGCTATGTGAATACCGATTTGACAGCCACCCATAACGTCAATTTGGTCGATATAGAGGCGTTTGATCTCAGTGCAAATGCCACGGGCGTGGGCAACACCTTGGTTTTGAGTGCAGCCAAAGTGTTGGCCATCACCGACAGCAATAACACACTACGTGTCGAAGGCGAAGTTGGCGATAGCGTGCTGTTTGCAACAGAAACAGGCGTCACATGGACAGAGGTCCTCAACCCTGCGACACCGACTGGGGGTTCAGGCAACTACCGCCAATACACCAGCTCCACTGGCGCGATCGTCTACGTGAAAGACGTGGTCAGCACCGACGCAGTACGCGGCACAGCCACGGTCAGTGACACGCTGACCTACAACAGCTATGTCGCTACAGGCAGCAGCACCATGCTGGACTATTCAGACCAAATTGCAGCAGTGCGTGTGAACCTCTCAAGCACCACATTCAACGGCATTGATTCGCAGACCGCGGTCAACAGCGTGAACACCGTGACCAGTGCGCTGGGTGTTGACACCCTAGGCAACGACGCTGCGACCAGTGCATTGGCCATTGAATGGGTCAAAACCGGTGCGGGCGACGATTGGCTGATCGGGTCCGCCTCCGCCAACCGCTTAGAGGGCGGTTTGGGTAACGACTGGTTGCAAGGCGGCGAAGGCAACGACACCTTGGTGGGTGGCTTGGGTAACGACTTGGTCGATTACTCAGATGTCACCACCGGGGGGGTCACCGTGTTGATCAACGATCTCGTGGCGGGTGCCGTTAGCACGGTGGGATCGACCGCCGCACTCAATGGCTCCAACAGTGGTAGCGACGTCCTCTACGGCATCGAAAGCGTGTTGGGTAGTAGTCAAGCGGACAGCATCACCACCAACAACGAGGCCAACTGGCTCGATGGTGGTGCAGGTAATGACACCTTGCTTGCCGGCTCAGGCAACGACACCGTGGTCTTCGACAGCGCCGACGGATCGGTGGCGGGTGGCGACGGCACGGATACCTTGTGGGTGCGCGAGGCGAGCGTGGACTTCACGACGCTCAGCACAAGCAACTGGACCGGCTTTGAAGTCATGGACTTGCGCAATGGCGGCAGTTTGAGTACATCGCTCAAGCTCGATCGCACCGCTGTGATCAATCACATGGCCAGTACGGGCGTGGTGACGGTGTATGCCGATGCCAATGATGTGATTGATTTAGCCACCGTTTACAGCACGGGCACGACAGGTCGCTGGACCGCAAACGCGGACACCGTGGATGCCAGCGGCAGCGTGTACCACAGCTGGAGCGCCGATACCGTGGGTGGCAGCAGTGCCACAGTGGTGATTTCCGCAGAAGCGCAGGTGCGCTTGGTCGGTACATCCAATGCAGATAGCCTTGTGGGTACTGCAGGTTCTGATTTGCTGACGGGCTTGGACGGCGCTGACACCATCAACGCAGGTGCCGGCAATGACACTGTTCTGTCGGACATCGGCAGTGATTCGTTGGACGGCGCTGCCGGTGATGACTTGTTGGACTACAGCTTGCAGACCCATGCCATTTCATTGGACTTGACGGCCAGTGTGTCCGGCACGACCCAAGGCAGCGTGGTTGCGTCTGATGGTACGGACACGATCTTCAATTTTGAACGCATCTTGGCCACTTCGGGCAACGATACGTTGTTGGGCGGTCTGAACGCAGATTGGCTCAGCGGCGGTGCCGGTGCTGATAGCTTGACCGGCGCAGCAGGGGACGATGTACTCATCGGTGGTGCAGGTGGCGACACCTTGTTGGGTGGCGATGGCGTAGACCAACTCGAGGGTGGTGCTGACCACGATTTGCTGAATGGCGGTGCGGGCACGGACGAATTGATGGCCGGTGCAGGCAACGACATCGTGGTGTTTGACAGCGCTGACGGCTTGGTCGACGGCGGTGACGGCACCGATACCTTGCGCATTGCCGATGCGAATGTGGACTTTGTTCACGGCAGCGTGCCACGCCTGAGCGGCATCGAAGTGCTGGACTTGGTCAATGCGAACACGGGTTCAGCCACGGCCAATAGCTTGACACTGGACCTCGCCACGGTGCGTGCCATGTCGGGCAGCAGTGAACAGTTGTGGATTCAAACAGACACCGACACCAGCGGTGCCACGCAGGATGCCTTGGTGTTGCAGGACTTCGCGCGCTGGACTTCACAAACCGTGGGCAGTGACGTGATTTACAGCCAAGAGGGTGTGCGTCTGCGCGTCAGCGGCGGGGCCAGTGTCACAGCGGCCAACCTGTATGGCTCGGGGACAACCTATAACGGCACGACCGGCTCTGAAACACTGGGTGGCAGCAGCCTTAACGACAGCTACACCCCACAGGGTGGTGCAGATACGGTGAGTGGCGGTGCGGGTAATGCCGATCAGGTGATTTACACCCCACAAATCAAAGTCGACACCATTAGCTTTACGGGGGGGGCCGGAGGCGTTGAGTTTGGTAACAACAGTTACTTAGTGGCTGTGGGTGACGTGAACAGTGACGGCTTCATGGACTTTGCCATGCGTGACGCCAGCACCAACATCACCGAAGCGAAATATGTGGAACGCTGGCTAACCAGCGCATACAGTGGGAATGCTTGGGCATATGACTATTACAACGTCAACGTCCGCACTGCCGCCTTCTCTTCAGGTGATGTGTACTTGGTCTACGGTCAAGCAGGCGGTTTAGGTGGTTTGACCATTGATAAATCACAAGATTTGTCAGGCACATCATCGGGTTACATCCGTTTGACCAGCTCGGCTTCTGCGAACGAAGGTTTTGGTAGCTCATTGGGCGCCTTGGGCGACTACAACGGTGACGGTGTGTCCGACATCATGGTGGGTGCCAGCAGCGCTGCCAACTCCATGACGTTCACCAAAGGTGACGATGTGATGAGTAGTTTTGATGACTACTCCACCGGTTCGTCGTACAGGTACCGCCCCTACAACGGTGACACCATGAGCTCAGACCGGTGGTCGACTTCTTCCGAAGGTCGTCAGTACTTGTTCTTGGGTGGTAATGAGGTTCTTACCGATCGACTGTCTGGTTCTGTGACCACCACCACACTGACGAGCAACGCAACCGATGCAACAGGTCAAGCCAACGCATTGGCAAGTACTTCCAGTGGGTATTGGTATAGCGTGAATGGTTACACGCCAGGTTACGGCTGGAGCACCGGTGGTTACGCGCCGATTTATGCCACCGATATTCCGGATATGACATCGACGTACACCTACACCACGACCAACACCGTGGCAGATGTGGTGTATTCGGGTAGCACTTCTTCCAGTAGCTTAGGTTCTGGTTGGGCACCTGTGGGTCTGGGCGATATCAACGCTGACGGCTATGACGACTACATCTCAGGCGGAAGCGGTGAGTTGCATTTTGGTCAATCCAGTGTGGGCAGTGGCTTTAATGCCTCGACCTCTGCAATGGGGACAACGCTCATGTTGGGCAGTGGTGCTAACACCATCGCGGGATACAGTGTGTTTGACCGTGTTGCCGGCGTGGGCGACGTCAACGGTGACGGCTACCAAGACATGATGGTGTCCTTGCGTGCCTCGGGTGAAAACTTCCTTGTTTATGGTCAATCTGGCAGTTGGACGGCACCTAGCGCTTGGGTGACGGCTGCGGCCAGTGGCAGCGCACCTGCCTTGACCAAGGTGGTGCCAGAAACGGGCTACACCATCAGTGGCGCCTACAGCTCGTTGGGCGACATCAACGCCGACGGCTTTGACGATCTCTTGATTTCGGGCTACGGCTTGGACAGCCAACCTTCAGACTACAACGCGAAAGACAACGGCGGTATGTATGTGGTGTTTGGCAGTGCTAACCGTTGGTCGGGTCAAAACCTGAACTTGACCAATTTGTCAGCTAACCACCAAGGTTTCCGCATCACAGGTTCGGTCGACTTTGAATACGCAGGTAAACACGGGTTTACTGGCGTAGGCGATATGAACGGCGACGGCTTGGATGATTTCATCTTCCAAGGTCCAGGGGACACCGAGGCCGGTAACGCCGTCAGTGGTGCGCAGGGGTCGTCGTATTTGATTTTTGGCCGTACCAGCGGTTGGACGGACTTCAACCTGCTTGAAATGCAGGACTACGGTATCCAAATTTTGCAGACTGGCTTAACGGGTAACTATTGGTCAGCAGTGGGTGACATCAACGGTGACGGCTTGTCTGATGCCGTGCTGACGAGTGCCAACCAAATGCAAATTTTCTATGGCAACGCAGCGCTCACTGGCGACAGCAACTTGGCCGTTCAGAGCATTGCTGGCACCGGCGGTGAGTTGCTCACAGCCAATGCCACGTCTACGCCAGAAAACATTCATGCGGCGGATCGTCTGATCGGCAATGCGGGTGGAGACACGTTGGTGGGTAACGGCGGTTGGGATGTCTTGCTGGGCGGTGCTGGCAACGACTTGATGAAGGTGGCAGACAGCACCTTCTTCAAGGTCGACGGCGGGACGGGTGTTGATACTTTGGAATTCACTTCAGCTGGCGCAATGGACTTCACCAACATCCGCAACGATTTGGTGGAAAACGTCGAGATTTTCAAACTCGGCGCCGGAAATCAGACGTTGACGCTAAACCATCTGGATGTGCTGTCGATTACAGGGGAGGCCAATACGGCAATTGACAACACAAATTATCAGAAAGGACATGTTCTGGTCATCGAAGGTTCGGGAACGAACGACACAGGGGATGTGGTCAACCTCACAGGTGGCGGATGGACTGCCACTAACGACTCTGTGAATGTCACGGGTTACAGCGGCCACAGTTTCTCTGTCTATCAGCACGGTGGTGACAACTTGTATGTCGCCATCTCGGATGGTATCGATGCGGCATCCAGACATCTCAGCTAATTATGAAAAAGGAATTCCTTGACAGCTCCGACGAGAAGGGCAGCGGTCGCTCATGGCTTGGCCTTGAGTGGTTGCGCCAACTCACGGGCTCAGGTGCGACGCGTGCATGGCCGCACTTAGATAAGGAATACCTTCAGTCTAAGAAACAGGCGTTGGATGAGGCGTTGGGGGTGATTGGTGAAGAGACGCGTAAGGGGGCGACGTGGTGCTGGCATTTCATTGCCGATCCAGACCCGAAAACGGATCACCAGTTGCAAACACTACCGGATGCCCAAGCCCAGCAAGACTGGTTGCGTGAGCTGCTGTGGCCTTACCGCTCGGCTTACCGACAGGCGCTCGCGTTGTCGTTTGCCATCAACATCTTGGGCCTGTGTGCAGCCGTATTTTCGATGCAGGTGTACGACCACGTGGTGGGCCATGCCGGCTATTCAACCCTCGCGGCGTTGGTGATTGGCATGGCGATTGCCATTGTGATGGACCATTTTTTCAGGGCCGGTCGCTCGATGCTGTTACAACGCATTGGTGCCCGTGTTGAGGTTGAGATCGCACGCGAGACCTTGCACCGCATGCTCAACATGCCCACCTTGGCACTGGAAGGGCGTTCGGCGGGCTTCTGGCAAGCGGTCTACCGCGACATCGAGATTGTCCGAGCCACTTGCTCTGGGGCCACCGCGATGTTGCTGATTGATCTACCTTTTATGCTGCTGTCACTGGTGGTGTTAGCTGTTTTGGCGTTGCCTTTGCTGCCCGTAGCGCTTGTGACGATTGCAGCGTTTATTACGTTAGCTTGGCGCTCAGGTCAGGCGACACGCGGCGCGACAGAGACAGAACGTGAACAACTGGTCAGCCGTGACGTGGTGTTGAACGAGTTGGCCTCGATCCGACTAAGCCTAAAGTCGCTGGGGGCCAACGAGTCGGTGCGTCGTCGCTGGGAAGACTACTACGCTCGCTGGATGAATGAGTCCTTGGCGCGTAGTCGCGAGGCCGACCATTACCGTGAACTCGCTCACGCCATGACAACCGCCAATTCCGTGCTCACCACGAGCATCGGTGCATTGGCGATTTTGAACCAGCTCATCAGCATGGGGGCGCTGATCGCAACCAATATGCTGGCCGGTCGTATGGTTTCGCCTTTGGTTCAGTTGGTGGGCCAATGGCGTACTTTTGGTCAGTTCCGTGCGGCCAAAAAACGTCTGGATACGCTGTTTTCAATTCAAGAAGACCGCACCGAAAGCGTCATTTCTTTGCCACGTCCGAAGGGCGTGATGCGACTTGAGGAGGTGACGTTCAAGTTCCCGCAAGCAGAGAATCTGCTGCTGCAACCCATTTCGGGCGAAATCGGACCTTGTGGCCTGCACGCCATCGTGGGCGCCAACGGCAGTGGCAAGACCACGTTGTTGAAAATTTTGCGTGGCCTGTACCCCCCAACCGAGGGGCGTGTGTTGATTGATGGCGCCGACCTGCATCAGTTCTCGCAAACTGAGTTGGCGCAACGCATCGGTTATCTGTCTCAAACCAACCAACTGTTGTCGACCTCGATTCGCGACAACATTGCCCTGGCCAACCCCGATGCGACCGACGAACAAATCATCCATGCCGCTGAGCGCTCATGCGCGCACTCTTTCATCATTGACTTGCCGGATGGCTACGCCACGCAGGTGGGTGAGGGCGCGCAACGCTTTTCTGCGGGGCAGACCAAGCGCATCGCCATTGCGCAGGCCTTGCTCAACGACCCACCGGTGTTGTTACTGGATGAGCCCACGGCCGAGTTAGACCGTGACTCGGAGCAACGTTTTGTCCAGACCCTGAAAGATTTGGCCAAGGACCACACCGTGATCGTGGTCACTCACAGCCCGTTCTTGTTGACCCAGTGCAATGGCATCTTGGTGATGAACAAAGGCAAGCTGGTGGCCGCAGGGCCAGCCGCTGACATGCTTCCCAAACTCGGTATGAATGTTGCTAAGTGAAGTGGGACATGTCAATAAATTCACAACATATCTCGTTAGATCGGGTCCTTGAGGACTTAGGGGAGCCCAGATGGCGGGTGACACAACGTCGCCTGCTCGTACTCTTTTTGGTTATATTTTTATGGACCTTGATTGGCCGCGTCGACCGTGTGGTGACGGCGCCAGGCAAGGTCATTCCGTATGACAAGGTCAAAGTCATCCAGCATTTAGAGGGCGGGATTATCAAAGACATTGTGGTTCGCGAGAACCAAGAGGTGAAGGCGGGTGATGCACTCGTGTACCTGGACCTCGCCACCAGCGGCATCAACAGTGGTGAGATGAATGCGCGCATGGCCTCTCTCAAGCTCGCCAAGATTCGTCTCGAAGCGGACTCGGTCGGCTCGGAGCCTCTGTGGCCTGAAGAGTTGGCCGCCAAGTTTCCGAACCTGATTGAAGTTGAAAAGAACAGCTTTCAAAGCAAACGCGATGAGCGCCGCAACTCGCTGCAAGCGTTTGACAACTTAGTCACGCAGAACCGCCAAAAGCTGGCGGAGTCCCGTGAACGTTTAGTGGCCTTGGAGGCCAGCTTCAAAATCGCCAAGCAAGAAGTGGCGATTTCGGCCGATCTGGTGAAAGACAAGTTGACCTCGCAACTGGATCACTTCCAACGTCAGAGCAATTACGAACGATTGAGTGGCGAGATCGCCTCGTTGCGTCAGTCCATCACGGGTCTGCAAGCGGGTATCAATGAATCCGTGGCGCGACGCCAGCAGGAAGAAGCCCGCTTCAACCGTGAAGCCGCCAATGAAGCCGGCGACATGGAGCGAAAAATGGCCAGCTTGTCTGAAGAGCTGACCCGTGCCAATGACCAAGAAGATCGCTCGGTGATTCGTGCGCCGATTGACGGCGTGGTGAAGAACGTGAGGTTTCAAACGGCGGGTAACGTGGTGAAGCCCGGTGAACCCATCATGGAAGTGGTGCCATTGAAGGACCAATTGGTGATTGAGGTCAAGCTCAGCCCCGCAGATCGTGGCTATATCAATATGAAGCAAGACGCGCTGGTCAAGATATCAACCTATGACTACCTGCGCTACGGCGGCCTTGAAGGCACGGTGACAGGGATTGCAGCCGATACAGACCTGGGTCGCAACGAAGAACAGTTTTACCGCGTCATCGTCAGCACAGACAAGTCTTGGCTTGGCGACAAACAGGGGCAGTTTCCCATCACGCCAGGCATGGTGGGGGATGTCGACATCAAGGTGGACACCCAGTCCATCTTGTGGGCACTTTTGAAACCGGTATTGAAGTTAAAAGCTGATGCTTTTAAGGAAATTTGAGGCACTTATGATGAAAAAGAATGTTATTTGCGTGGCAATCGCCACACTCAGTGCCTCTCAGTTGTTTGCGGCAGATTTGCGATCTGAGTTGATTTTCTTGCGGGACAACCACCCCATGTTGCGGGCCAGCACCTTTGCGGTGACGGCCGCTGAAAAGCGGGAAACTGCTGCGAAAGCGGGTTGGTATCCGAAGATAGATCTCGCGGCTGAAAGAGGTCCGGAAAAGATCACGACCACTTCTTATACACAACCAGGGGTTCCAAATACGACAAGCACGGCCTCGGACCTTCCCCGTCAAAAGAAAAGCGTGACCGTCACGCAAAACTTGTTCAACGGCGGTCGCACGCTGGCGACCACGGGTGTCGCTAAAGTTGAGAGAGAGATGAAGGACTCCGACCGTAGCGCCACATCTCAAGAGGTATTGCTCGAAGCGGTGACGGCGTATTTGAACGTTTTGAAGAACCAGATGCTCATTAGTTTGAGCGTGATCAACGAAGAGACGACTAAACGCCAACTAGACATGGAAAAGATGCGTGTGGAGCGGGGCGGTGGTGTGATCGTCGACGAACTTCAAGCTGCGACGCGTTTGCAAATCGTGCGGGAACGTCGCGTTCTCTATGAGCAAGGCATGCGCGATGCGATTTCATCGTATGAGCAAGTTTTTGGGAAAACACCTGACTTGAACCTGTTCCAAGACGTCGACATCATCAAAAGCAGGATGCCTGCCACGGTTGACGCCGCCATTGAGGACGCCCAGGAAAACAACCCCAGGTTGTATGCCGCACGATTAGCCACAGAGCGTGCTTATCGCCTAATCAGCATGGAAAACGCGGGCTTTATGCCCAACGTTGATTTGGTTGGCACACGCAACCGTGAAGCCGATGCTGGGCAGCTCTATCGCAAGAACGAAGACTCGGTGCTGATCAAGATGAGCTGGAACGTGTTTTCGGGTCGCGAGACCGTGAGCCGCGCGCAGGCCGCTGCTTATGACTATCGTGAAAGTGCCGAGAAGGAAAAGAACATCAGCAACAAGACCAAAGAGTCTGTGCGCGTGGCTTGGAACCAGTACAAAAAGGGGACCGAACGTCTCGAGTTGCTGGAGACCGCAGTGAAGAGCTCTCAAGGTGTGATGCGCGGACGCAAGAAGTTGCGAGATGCGGGCAAAGAAACGGCGTTGGCCGTTTTGGACTCTGAAGTTGAGCACTTTGGCTTGCTGGCTAACAAGGTGAACGCGATCATTGACGCCAAGTTAGGCAGTTACCGTCTGCTCAGTGCACTGGGTAAGTTGGACATTAACTCCATCAATTTGGATCAAGGTAATTTTGAGTTGCCAGTGCAGGGTATTGACAAAGCCATTAAGGAACTCGTCGGCGATGAGTTGCTAGTCCGATGAAAATACTATTTGTTCACCAAAATTTCCCTGGACAGTTTGTTCATCTTGCGCCGGCCTTGGTGAAGCAAGGCCATGAGGTTCATGCCTTGGTGCTCAAAAAAGAGGCCCCAACAGAATGGTCGGGCGTGCATATTCACACGTACCAGCCTGCAAAAGGTACGGCCCCAGGTGTTCATCCATGGGCTCTGGATTTGGAAACCAAGATCATCCGTGCCGAATCTGTTTTTAGAAAGTGTTTGGAATTAAAGGCTGGGGGCTTTGTGCCTGATGTCGTGGTGGCGCACCCTGGTTGGGGCGAGAGTCTTTTCATCAAGGATGTTTGGCCAACCACCAAGTTGGGGCTTTACTGTGAATTGAACTACACAGAGAAGGGCAACGATGTGGGCTTTGACCCCGAGTTTGCAAATGCGGACCCAGGTGACTCGTGTCGACTGCGACTGAAAAATGTCAACAACGTGATGCATTTTGACCTTGCTGATTCCGCCATTTCCCCCACCAACTTCCAAGCCGATACCTACCCTTGGCCCTTTCGCGGCAAGATCAAAGTGATGCACGACGGCATTGACACCAAGGTGATCGCCCCGAATGAATTGGCGATGTTTCAGCTTCCTTCAGGACAGAAACTGAGTCGCTCTGACGAAGTGATTACCTTTGCAAACCGAAACCTTGAACCCTATCGTGGGTATCACGTGTTGATGCGTGCACTGCCCAAACTATTGCAGGAACGACCCAACGCCCAAGTGATCATCGTGGGTGGGGACGGCGTGAGCTACGGAAAGCCTCCAGTAGGAAAAACGACTTGGAAACAAGTGCTCATTGATGAGGTAAAACCTCAGATTGACGACAAAGATTGGGCTCGCGTTCACTTTGTGGCGCACCTGCCGCACAACCAGTTTGTGAGCCTGCTTCAGGTTAGCACTGTGCATGTCTATTTGACGTACCCCTTCGTGGCTAGCTGGAGCCTATTGGAGGCGATGAGCGTGGGCTGCGCGATTGTGGGCAGTGACACGGATCCTGTGCACGAGTTCATAGAACACGACAAGCACGGCTTGATCACGCCATTCTTCGATCAAAAACAATTGATTCAAAGCATCGTCAAGCTGCTGGATGACCCCGATTTGCGCAAACGATTGGGGCAAGAAGCTAGAAAAAAGATCCAGTTCTATTACGACTTGCATTCGATTTGCTTGCCTAAGCTGATCAGGTGGGTTGACTTCCTATCGCACGTACGGAGCTAACGCATGAAACTTTCTACACAACTGATATTTCTTTCGTTGGCCGCCGTTCACGTGGCATCGAATGCAGGTGGTTTCTCGCCGGATGTCGGCAGCATGCTGAGCAACACGCAAGATGCCATGGCTGTGCGCGAGGTCCGACAGGTTGAAGCGTTTCCCATCGAATACTACCCACGACTTCGTTGGACGGACGACTTTAGTGTCCAAGTGGACAGTATCTCGATCCACGGCAATACGTTGGTCCCTACGGACAAGCTACAAGTGGCTGTGAAAGGCTACGTGGGTAAGCGTCTGATGGTTGAAAAGTTATCGACCGTCAGTGCGGCCATTACCAAGGCGTACAGAGATTCAGGCTACAGGGTCAAGGCCTATATCCCTGACCAGACCTTTGTCCGTGGGCGCTTGGTCGTACAGGTGATCGAGACGGACGCGTACCGCTAAACAAAGCATCGCTACAGAAAACCGCGGCCATGTCGATCTACCGTCATGCGCTTTGGCATGGGGCGTGCTTAGTCCTTGCTGAACTGAGTCTTGTCCTATGAATAAATTTTTAACACTTCTGACCTTTATTGCTGCTAGCACGGGGATCTACTTCGCATTTGATGCGGTCTATGAACCCAGCACGCCTGCTGCGATCGTGATGCCTCAGGATGCAGCTTCGGGTCTGACTGAGGATGACGAGGATGAGGAAGCCGCTGCTGAAGAAATGCAAAAGCCAACCGCAGAGATCACGGTCACAGCTGCCGTCGCACCTTCTCCTGTTGTTCGTAAGTTCAAAGCGGCTGAAGTCATCAAGCCGGCAGATGTCAAGTTGACGATTCGTGAGATTAAGTTTGATGGTGTGACAGCCTTCAGCCATGACGAACTCAAGGGCGTGGTCAGCGAGTTTGTGGGCCAAGAACTCACCGTCGAACAGGCGATGGCTATTCCTGCCAAAATTTCCAAGCATTACCAAGACAACAACCTCGTTGCACGCGCCACCTTGGTGGGCTCACTGGCCCGCGATGGGTTGGTGAAAGTCGGCGTGATCGAGACCAAAGTGAAGCAGGCTCAATTGGATAAAGACCTGGCAGACCTGGCCGCCATGGCTGTCGTGGCCCCAAAGATGGACACCCCCGTGGCTGTTGTTCTGGCAGAGCCCAAGACCGCCCCCGTTTCCAATGTCGCCAAGCTTGAGGTCCGTGAGGATGTCAACGTGGCTGCCAGATTTGCAGAGATGTCTCCCTCTATTCCGATGCCCGAGCCCGAACCCAAGCAAGGTGGAAAGCTGACGGAAGAGCAAGAAACTGAGTTTATTTTGCAGCACTACGCCAAGAATTCTCGTCAATACGAGCTGTTGGTGGACAACTACGGCTATGCCGCGACAGGCCGTGGCCGAGTTGGTGCCGGGCTTGTTTGGAATGACGCCATGTCTAGAAACGACAAGCTCTCATTGCTTGGGGTGAAGTCGCAAGGCAGTCACTACATGCAACTGGCCTATGAGTGGGCGACTGGGCTTGAAGGTTTGAAGTTAGGTGCCAGCGTGTCTGAGATGAACTACGACGTAGTGAATGGTTTACAAACAGCTGCAACCCTCAGCGGTGACGCATTGAAGAAGGGTGTTCAGATTGCTTACGAGCTGGTGAACAAACCTAGCGGCTTGAGCACTGTGGCTTTGCGTTATGACGTGAAGCAACTGAACACAACGGCTGCCAACTATGCAGACTCTGCCTACTACGACACCAAAGTCATGGGCATTGAGTTCAAAGGCTTTGAACGTGAGTTGGCACCCGGTGGCGCCATCTTTACCTATAACGCGACGATCTCTAAAGGCGATGTGGATATGAACCGTTCGCCTAACCAAGCGGCTGATTTGACGGGCGAACAAACAGGTGGCGCATTTTCGAAGTTGCGCTTCACAGGCGCGATCCTTCAGCCTTTGAGTGGCATCAACGACGTTTATGGCAGCTTGACGATTCAGCGTGCGAACAAGAACCTTGATGGTTCAGAAAAAATGTATCTCGGCGGCCCCTTGGGCGTTCGTGCCTACGGTGTTGGCGAGGGCATGGGCAGCGACGGTGAATCTGCAACTTTCGAATTTCGCCAAAAGTTGACGGCGAGCACGACCTTGGCGGAGTTCTACGACTGGGGTCATGTGCGCCCATGGCACAACGGCAACGGTACAGGTGCACCTGCGGTTAACACCGCCATTCTTCAGGGTTATGGCTTGAGCTTGGCCACCAAGTTCGATTCAGGCATCACGATCAAAGGCACATGGGCTCACCGTTTGGGTAGCGATGCCAGCACAGCGGCGATGCCTAGCGGCCACGACGGTCAGTACGATCGCAACCGTTTCTGGTTGGCGATGGAGTCCCGCTTTTGATCAGAAGCGAGAGGTTACAAAATATGAAGCTGCCATCATGACTGCTAAGTTTGATGGCAGTTTTTTTGCGCGTCTAGTTTCGAGGACGCAGCAGAGCCCTATGAGAAAAAGTTAGTAACTTACAGAAATACGATACCACCGAGGAGTGCGGTGGTTTGCGGTGTTAGGCCGCTGCTGTATTACCCGACAAATAGCTGGCGTAGTTGTCCGTCAGTTGGTTATAGGCGTTGGCAGCGTCGCTGAACAGGTTTTGCTTTTGCAGCAACCAGCCATAATTGAACCACGCCACATGCTTGCACTCGTCTTGGCTATGCTTGAGCCATTGACGGTAGAGGTCGATGGCTTCTTCATGACGGCCTGAGGCTTCAAGCATATCGGCGGCTTGTGTGAGCTCACTCAGCGTGAAGGTGGTCAGCTTTGCGCCAGAGAGGTATTGATTTGATGACATGGTTCGCTCCTAAAAACAATTTAACTCAATGTAAGCATGATTTGTGCCAGTCATAAATTGACACTTACACTCTCAAATATGAAAAGTTCTAAGTCTTGGTGTTTTTTGTTTTTAATATTTTCGTACTCAGTCCATGCCGCAGAGTTGTCCACGTTTGATGAGGTGCGTTCGCAGTACCAGTTGTACAAAGATCCCACACGGGTTTCATATCTTTTCAATCGCTGCGCGGCCTTGCAGCTCAATGTATCGGCTTTGTTGACGCGTAAAAAACAAGCTCAAGGAGCCAAAGATTTTGAAGCCTTGGCCCAGCATTACATGGTCTTGTCAGAAGCCAATGAGCGTGAAATCGATAAAAAGCGTGGCCTCAAAAGCAAAGACACCATGAAAACGGTTCACCGCAATGTGGCCACCGTGTCTGAGACTTACAGCAAGCGTCTCAAAGCCAATTTCGCCAAGCGCGGTGAATACATCGTTGGCGATGCTCAGTTAGAGGCCGAGCTGGCTGAGTGCAATTTGCCTGAGGTGTTTAAGAAGAAGGCATTGGCTGAATAGCCTTACATCGATCCATTGATCCTTGTGCTGGCATCTTTTTTGATGCAAAATTGCATCGATACTGGTGATGTGAGGCTCTATGCGAACAACTGTAACGATTGATGATGCCCTTTATGAACGGGCGATTGAGGTGGCTGAGCCCATGATGGACAAGGCGGATCTGTTTCGGGAAGCCATCAAAACCTTTGTGCGCATTCAGTCGGCCAAGCGGCTTGCCTCTTTGGGCGGTGCAGCGCCAGACATGGCAGATGTTCCGCGGCAACGCGGTGATGTGCAGGCATGAAAGGTGTCCTTGTTGACACATCTGTTTGGGTTGCCCACTTTCGGCAGCGCAACGATGCGTTGGCGAACCTTTTAAATCTTGACTTGGTCATGGTTCACCCACTCATTCTGGGTGAAATAGCGTGCGGAACGCCGCCCAATCGGTTGCAGACCTTGGGCGACCTTGGTAGCTTGCAGCAGGTTCAACAAGCCAGTGTTCGTGAAGTCATTG